>Ga0070731_10003780_pt1 | contig 13436 bp, 14 predicted proteins | sample Coa_R1_2_FD_66448 | JGI IMG/M metagenome (GOLD analysis project Ga0070731, IMG submission 66448) | Surface soil microbial communities from Centralia Pennsylvania, which are recovering from an underground coalmine fire - Coalmine... | ecosystem: Environmental > Terrestrial > Soil > Unclassified ... | reverse complement strand
AACACGGAGGGCGCCAATCGGCTCGACTCGCTCGCCAACGCCTACGCCAAGGCGGCGCTCGCGGCCACGGGCCACGGCGACGCCGCCGACGCGGCGGGCAAGAAACAAAAGGCCGCTAACGACGTCCTCGACGACGCGGCCAAGAAAACCGAGCACCTGGCGGTCATGGAAAAGGTCAACGCGGCGGCCGCCGCGGAGCTCGTCAAGATCAAGGAGCATGACATCGAGGTCGAGCTGCAGCTCAATCAGCAGACCGTCGACAACGCCGCGGCGCAGGACAAGCTCGGGACCGCGGTCAAGGAAGTGAACAAGGCGTATGAGGACTACGCCATTGCGCAGCAAAAGGCCGACACGCAGCTGGCCGCCTACAACGCGAACCTCGAGGTGGGCACCGCCGACCAGCGCGAGTGGAACCTGGCGCAAATGTTCAATACCACGGTCGTGAAGCGGTCGATGGAAACGACCAAGGACCAGTCGGACATGCTCAAGAAATTCAACGAGGGATTTAGCCAGTTCGTCGATTCGGTCTCGTCGGGGTCGGTGACCGTGGCGCAGGCTTTCAAGACGATGGCCGAGTTCGTCGTGGCGGCGCTGCTGAAAATGCTGGCGCAGAAATTCATCCTCGACATTTTCGCGGGGGCCTTCAACCTGAATCCGTCGACCGGCGCCCCGATCAAAAAAAGCGCGCTCGGCAACGTGTTCGAGGGCGGCCAGGTGCAGGCGTTCGCGCGCGGGGGCGTGATCTCGCGGCCAATGACGGTGCCGATGGCACTCATGGGCGAGGCGGGCCCGGAAGCCGTCATGCCGCTCACGCGCGGCGCCAACGGGGCGCTCGGCGTGCAGGCCACGAGCGCGCCGGTCAATGTCACGATCAACAACAACGCGCCGGGCGTGGACGTGAGCGCGCAGCGCAACGGCGCGGGCGACCTCGAGATCACGATCAACCGCGCGCGCGCCGCGGTCGCCGCCGACATTCGCTCGGGCGGCACCAACATTGCCAACGCGATCGAACAATCCTACGGCGTGGGGCGCGGCAACGCCGCGGCCTTCTAAGGCGCGCGCCATGGCCACCGGCGCCTCCCCCGCTCTGCAGCGCAACTATGCGTCGGCCCCCGGCGGGCAAGACATTTGGCGCACGCTCGAGCTTTCGCATTCGACCTGGTCCCAGGTTTACTACCTGACCAACGCGGCGCAGGCCTTCACGGCCACGCTCGATGGCGGCCTGGTCGTCACGTTCCAGGCCTACCCGTTCCAGCTGGTGCTGCCCACGGTCGACGGCGCGGGCAAGCAAGAGCTGCAGGTCACGCTCACCAACGCCGACCCGCTCGTGCGCCAGCTCGTGGAGACCGCGCACACGAAACCGACCGAGCGTATCCAAGCCGTCTATCGCGAGTTCCTGTCCGACGCCGTCGACGCGCCGCAGAGCCCGCCGCTGCGCCTGTCGTTCGACTCGCTCGTCATCACCCAGGAGGCGGTCACGGGCGTGGCCAACCGGTCGGACGTGCTGAATCGGCGCTTCCCGGCGATCTGGTATGACGTGCAGCACTTCCCGGGGCTGGACCGCTAGGGGTCGCAACATGGTCACAACATGAGCGCCGCGCTGCAACCGTTCATTGGCAAGGCCTACGCGCGCGGCGGGCGCGGGCCCGAGGCGTTCGACTGCTGGGGCCTGGTGCTGGCCGTGCGCGGCGCGCTCGGCCTGGTGCGCCCGCCCGACTTCGGCGCGCCGACGCTGACCGCGCAGGAGCAGGCCGCGCTCGCCGAGGCCAGCGACCTGGCGCGCGCCTGGCCCGAGGTCGACGCCGGCGCGCTGCGCGACGGCACGATCGCCTACGCCTGGTCGATGGCGCATGCGGGCGTCGTGATCGGCGGGCGCGTCGTGCACTGCGTCGACCGCTACGGCGTGGTCGCGTGGTCCTTCGGGCGCTGGACGAGCCTGTACCCGAAAACCCGGTTCTACGAATGGCACACGTAATGGCCCACGTCGTCGTCCTCACCAACCCGCTCGACACGTCGCGCCGCACGCTGCACCGCGTCGCCGCCGGCACGCCGCTGCTGGCGTGGGTCGACGAGCACGCCCCGCCCGTGGCGCAGGCCGAGCGCGCGGTCTACCTGCGCGGCGAGGCCGTCACCGATCGCGCGTACCTGGTGCGCGACGGCGACGAGGTGCTGGTCACGTTCGGCCCGGGTTGGGCTCAGGTGGGCTGGTACGTGCTGCAGGCCATCATTGCCGCGGCCATCGGCTACGTCATCAACAAGATTTTCGGGCCGACCAAGCCGAAGTCGGGCACGACGCCCTCACCCTCGCAGGTCTACGGCATCGCGCAGCCATCCAACCAGGCGCGGCTCGGCCAGCCCATCCCCGTGATCTACGGCGCGGTCATTTGCCTGCCCGACTTCGCCGCGCAGCCCTACGTCGAGTTCATCAACAACGAGCAGTACCTGCGCGCGCTGCTGTGCATCGGCCAGGGCCAACACGACGTGACCGAGGCGCTGCTCGGCGACTCGTCGGCCATGGGGCTGTCGTCGGACGTCATGAGCTGGCGCGTCTACCAGCCCACCGACCACGCCTCGACCTTCGGCGTGATTCAGAACGACACGGGCGTGCGCGAAAACTGCGCGACCTCCTCGGACGTGGCCGACCAGGAGCTCCTCGCGCCCAACGTGAACGCGCCCCTGGTGCCCTCGACCTGGTATTGGCTCTCGACGAATGTCTACCAGACGACCAGCCCGCCCGGGGGCGCCTACCACCTGGAGGGCGCCGCGAGCGCGGCGCAGAAAATCGCGATCCTGCCGGCCAATCCCGCCATCGGCACGGTCGTGAGCGGCATTCTCGGCTTCAACGGCAGCACCTACACGGTTGCCACCTACCAGGCCGCGACCTACACGCAGAGCCAGACCGTGCCGCCGCAGTCGCTCGTGCCCGCCCCGACCGTGGGCGCCGGCGCGGCGCAGTGGATCGGCCCGTTTCAGACCTGCAAGGCGGGCCAGGCCGGCGCGCTGATCGAGCTCGATTACGTGTTTGCGGGCGGCCTGTACACGATGGACTCGAGCGGCAACCTGCAAAGCCGCACCATCAGCGTCAACGTCGAAACCACCCAGATCGACGACACCGGCGCCGACATTGCCGGCACCACGGCCACGCGCGTGGAGACCTTCACCGCGGCCAACAACACGCCCCAGCGCTTTACGCGACCCTTTGCCGTGCCCTCGGCCCGCTATCGCGTGCGGCTGTCGCGCTCGACGTTTTCCGACCTCAAGGTCAACACCGCCGACGCCTGCACCTGGGCGGGCCTGAAGTTCGTCATCAATCCCCCGCCCGCCGGCGCGCTCACCTATGGCGACGTCACGCTGGTGGCGCTCACGCTCAAGGCGACCAACGGCGTGGCCGCGAGCGCGGCGGACTCGATGCGGTTTCGCACGACGCGCCGCCTGGCGCCCCTGGGCACCGGCACGCCGGTGGCGACCTCGAACCCGGCCGATGCCTTCGTGGACGTGCTCGTGGCGCGCTACGGCGGCAACCGGCCGCTGACGGCCGACGAGATCGACCTCGTCGAGCTTGCGAATTCGCGCACGCTGTGGGCGGGCGTCAATGGGTTCAATGCCGTCTTCGACCAGCCCTCGACGGTCTGGGAGGCACTCGGCCTGACGGTGCAGTGCGTCAACGCGGCGCCCATGCCGCTCGGTTCGCGGATGACGGTCATCCACGACGGGCCGCAGCCCGTGCAAACCCAGGTGTTCATGGACGGCAACATCGCCAGCGGCTCGCTCACCGTGACGGACGCTTTCGACGTTGACGGCACGCCGGTGGGCGTGCGCGTCGAGTACCGCGACCCGCGCACGTTCTCCGAGGCCGCCTGGCTGCAGCCGCCCGACGCGCCCGACTACACCACCATTTCTCTGTTCGGCTGCACGGACGTGACCGTGGCCCAGCAACAGGCGACGCTCGCGGCCAACAAGCGCCAATTGCAGCGCCAGTCGATCCAGTTCACGACCGAGCTCGAGGGGCTGTCATGCCTGCCGGGTGACCGCATCGGCGTGCAGTCCCTCATGATGGGTTGGGCCCAAGGCGCGCGCGTGGTCGCGGTCGCGGGCCTGGTCGTGCAGCTCGACCGACCCCTCGACTGGAGCGTGGGCAGTTCGTTCGCGGCCTCGCTGCGCGACCCCCAAGGCGTGCCGCACCGCGTCACGGGCGTGGTGCGCGGCGCGAGCGACCATGAGCTGGTGCTGCCGGGCGCCCCGCCTTTCGCGCTCGTCGGCGTTGGCGATACGCTCGAGCCGACGCTGATCGCGTTCGGCGCCGCCGGCGCCGAGCTCACCGACTGGACCGTGACCACGATGCAGCCCCAGGGCGACACGGTCACGATTCAGGCGATCAACTATGTGCCCACGCTGTGGGCGGGCGCCGCCGCCTACCAGCAGCCCGACTTTCAACCGCTCGAACCGGAGCCCGCCTCGTGATTGCCTACCCGGTCTCGTTCCCCTGCGCCTCGCGCGTCGAGGGCCACGGCGCGGCGCTGTCGGCGGGTCTGGTGCGCACGCCCATGGAAGCGGGCAACACGCGCCAGCGCCGCACCCAGCGCGTGCTGCCACACACGATCTCGCTCGTTTTCATGATCGATCAGCGCGAGTACGGCGCCTGGCTCGCCTGGATGAACGCCTACGCCTGGGACCAGTGGATCACGATGAACCTGCCGGGGCTGCTCGCCAGCAAGCTCGGCACGAACACCGCCGCCGTCCCGGTGCGCTTCATGACCGACCTGCAGACCGAGCTCGTCGACATTCACCGAAAATGGATCTGGCGCCTGCGTATCTCGGCCGAGTACCTGCCGCAGCCGGCCGACTTCCCGCCCGTCGACGGGATCTGGATCGTCGGCGGCAAGCCCCAGGCGCCAGCGACCGACTGGATACTCGCCGGCACGCCAGGCACCGCGGCGCCGATCTTCACCAACCCCGGCACGCCCGCGGCGCCGACGGTCATCCTCTGAAATGGAGCCACCACCATGGCCGACATGAATGCACGCACGCGGCTGCTGATCGGCACGACCGCCGACTGGGCGGCGTCTGATCTGGTCCTGGGCAGCGGCGAGCTCGTGCTCGAGCGCGCCGGCTCGCTGCTCAAGATGAAAGCCGGCGACGGCGCGACGCACTACTCGGGCCTGCCGTTTGTCACCGCGACGCCCACGATCCCGCCGCAATACCTGACGCAAGACCAGAGCGACCTGCGTTATCTGCAGCTCGCCGACGTCGTGACGGCGGCCACGCCGAACAAGGTGCCGCGCCTCGATGGCGGCGGCTTGATCCCATCGGCGATGGTCCCACTGCCGCCGGCCATTGCCGTGACCGGCGGCCCGGCCGACGCGGGCAAGCTGATCAAGACGTCCAGCGCGGGCGTGTTGGATCTGTCGTTTCTGCCGCCGATCATCGCGACCAGCGTGGGCGCCGCCGACGCGGGAAAACTCGTCAAGACAGCGAGCACCGGCGTGCTTGATCTGTCGTTTCTGCCGCCGATTATCGCGACCAGCGTGGGCGCCGCCGATGCCGGCAAGCTCGTCAAGACGTCGGCTACAGGCAAGGTCGACCCGAGCCTTATCACGGTGACGACTGGCACCTACCGCGGCACGGTCGATGCAACGGCTGCGAAGCCCGCCGGCACCTTCCTGGCCGGGGACTACTACCTCAACACGGGCACGGGCGCCGCCCATGCGTCGTGGGGATTTCCAGCCGGCACGAATGTCGCGCCGGGCCAGCAAGTCATCTTCAACGGGACGGCCTGGGACACGGTGCAGGGCGCCGCCTATCTGCCGATCTCGGGCGGCACGCTGACGGGTAACCTCGGCATGAAGGTCGCGCCGAGCGCTTGGGGAGCGAATCTAGAGGCGATCGAAGGACCATCCGGCGCGCTCGCCTTCAGTCCAACGCCGGCCGTGCTGCTTGCGCAAAACCTCTACAACAACGGCGGCGCGTGGGTTTATAAAAGCGCCGGCCCGGCGAATTTGCTCAACATCAACAACGGCGGCTATTTCTTCAATACGGCCGCGTCGGGCGCCGCAGGCGCTACGGCGACGCTGACAACAGCGCTGGCGCTCGATGCCAATGGCAATCTCGGCCTGGGCGTGACGCCGAGCGCATGGGCGGCCGGACAAAGCGCCCTGCAATTAAAGGGCGGATCGCTCTACGGAGCGAATACCAGTTTTGTATTCGGGCAAAATCTTTACTACGACGGCGGCGTTTTGCGCTATGTCAATGCGGGGGCTGCTTCGTACTATCAACAGAGTGCCGGCTCGCATTCTTGGGCCTCTGCACCTTCGGGCGCAGCAGCTGCAGGAATGACGCCAACGGTTGAAATGACGCTCAATGTCGCCGGCAATCTATTGGTGGGCGGCACGACGGACATTGGGGCGCGTATCAATGCATCAGGCGTTGGCAACACGCAGCTCGCCGTCAGCGATACGACGGGTTATGCACTGCTACGCGGCGTCAATACGGGTGGCAATCTCTACGTGGGCACGGACTCCGCGGCCGGCACGGTGAGCGGCAATGCCTACGGCGGACTTTTGATGACGGCGACGAATACGCCCCTGGCACTTGGCACGAATGGCATCGTGCGCGCGCTCCTGAGCACCGGCGGGAATCTGAACCTCTCGGGCGCGCTGCAGGCGTTGCAGCTAGCCATCATCGGCGGCGGCTCCGAGGCCATCCACCTCGCCAACAGCGCCGCCTTCATCTCGTTCTACGACACGGCCAATGCCGCCCGGTCAGGCTACCTTCAAGGAACGCCGGGCGCCGTGCAAATGATCGCCGAGACCGGCAACGCCATTATTGGAAGTAGTACAGGCTCTGTCTTATTGCAAACGGGGACCGGCCAAAACCGCATTTCGATTTCTCCGACTGGCGTTCTCTTGGACGTCACGAATGGCGCCGAGATCGGCTGGCGCAGCATGCCGCAAAACGTGCAAGGCAATGGCTATACGCTGGCAGCTAGCGATCGCGGTAAGCATGTCTTCATAACTTCAGCGGGCACCGTCAATGTGCCGTCCGGTATTTTTCACACTGGCGACGTCGTCACCGTGGTCAACGGAACGGGCCAGGCAATCACGCTGGCACAAGCCGGCTCGGCCACTTTGTTTCTTGCCGGAACAGGCTCGCAGGGGAACCGCACGATCGCAGTCCACGGGGTCGCCCCGATCCTGTGCACGTCGGCGACGGACTCGTTTTTTGTATGGGGCAACGTCACATGAAAGGCAGTTCCATGGAAGACCTCTACGCCATCAAGTTCACCCGCCCCGGCCTCGACTACGTGCGCCAGGTGCTCGGCGGACGCCCGCACGACGAGGTGCGCCCGCTGATCGACAACATCGAATTACAGAAACGCGAGCAGGACGAGGCCGAGCCGGCGCCGATGCCTGAGGAGGTCGCCGCCGCTGCCATGGAGCCCACGCCACGCGTCCGGCGCGGACGTCCTCCGATCCAGCGCGAAGAGCCCACGAACGGCGCCGGGGCGAACGGCGCGGCCTGAAACCCCACCGCAGGCGGCGCGGGCAAAAAAAAGCCCGCCGCACGCTGTCACGTGGGCGGGCTGGGGGAAACGCCGGGCCCATGCGTCGGACGCCCGGCGAGGGAGTCTCTTTCTACGCGGCGCTCGCCAGTCGGATGACCTGGCCGTGGCCGGACTTCGAGCGCGCGAGCGCGGGCGCGGGCGGCTTCATGAGGGCTTGCTGCACCTGCTCGAGCGCGGCGCGCTTGTCCTCGAGGCCCTCGAACCGGTCGTAGTGCACGAGGTCCACGGTCTTCAGGTTATGCGACTGGACCTGGTTGCGGAGCTCTTGCGCGATCTTGAGCGCGCGCATCAGGGTCGTGCAGGTCGAGCGGATGTTGCCGGGGCTGAAGTAGGCCAACGCCGGATGATCCGCCTGCAGCCGCGCGACCACGCGCTGGCAGAGCTTGCCGCAGAGCTTGCCCACGTTGTACGGGGCGCGGCCGGTGCCCTCGCGCGTGATGCCGAACACCGGCGCGCCTTGCACCAGGTCGCCGCGCTCGGCCACGATCTTGAGCGCCAGGCCGTGCAGCGGCAGCACGTGCGGGCGCGGGCCGTTGCCGCGCTTGTTGTTTTTCCAGTCGAGAATCAGGATGAGCGGATTGCCCGCCGTGTCCATGTCCAGCGTCGCCGAGGCGATCTGCGCCACGCGCTGGCCGCCGAGCAGCAAGGCCAGGAGCAACACGTCGCGATGCAGGCCCGCCGGCTCGTCGAGCAGGGCCTGCAGGTACAGGTTCGCCTCGACCGTGTCGAGCGCGCGCTCGCGCACCGGGTAGGCATAGCCCACGTCGATGCCCGCGGCCGGGTTGGTCGTGATCCCGAAGCCGGCGAGCGTCGGGCTCAGTTTCTTGTTGGTGCCGTCTTGCGCTTTGCGCGCGATCGTGAAGGCCGCCGACAGGTGCGTCACGATCGACTTTGCCGTGGTGACCGCCTCGGGGTAGACCTCCTGGGCCAGGCGCACCACGCGCAAGACGTCCTCACGCGTCACGTGGCTGGCCTGCAGGTCCTTGACCCACTGCGGCACGTGCACCCGGTAGCAGCTGTCCGCGTTGGGCCAGGACGGCATCCCGCGCGCGCGCATGTCGTCCACGCGCGCCTCGAGCAGCGCGCCGAGCGTTTTCTCGCGGTTGGCGACGAGGGCCTGGCGCGCGGCGCGCGCGAGGTGCTGCGGATTGCCGGCGCCGGTGGCCACGAGCTTGCGCTGGTCGTTGGCCCAGACCCGCGCCTCGGCAATGGTCATGAGCTCGTAAGCCGGGCCGTGGGCCTTGACCCGGGTCTCGCCGGTGCCGTGCAGGAACACCCACGTTTTGGAGCGCCCGCGCACGCGCAAATACAAGTTCTTGCAGCCGCCGTCCGACAGCATCAGCTCGGACTTGCCCTCGGGCACCTTGACCGCGTCGCACGCGGTCTTGGTGAGCGCGGTTCGTTTCTTGGCCATCGGGTCAGACCTTCCCGCGCTTGGCAGAGTTGGCGGCGCCGGTCACGCGCCGGCGCGCGATGTGCGCGGCGACCTCGCGCTGGAGCGACCCCGAGGCCAGCCGCGCGCGCTGATGATCCGCCCAGGCGCGGGCCTGGTTCAAGTCGAATGACCGCAAGGTGCCCAAGGGCACGCGGCGCAGGCCCACGCTTGGGTCATGGAAGAGAAAGACCCAGGTCTTGCAGCGTTCGGTGATCTCCAAGTACAGGCCGCGGCCGTCGGCCAGGATCTGGCGCACGCCATTCCAGCCGGTGCGCTCGACGAGAACGGGATTGAGTTTGCGGTCGTCCACCTGCAGCTCGAGGGCGAGCTGGTGGGGCGACACGAGGCGGGAAAGGGCCTGATCCATGCGGGCGATTCCTTCGTGGGCGAATGGTTAAAAAGCAGGGTTAAAAGGCGTGGGAACAGTGGTCAACCGTGCGCAAGTCCGACGCGGCAAGCGTGGGAACTTGGGGGTAAGGCACGCATCCGCTGCAAAGCACGTGCGAAACAGTATAACCCACGCATTTACCTATGAGACGATACGCTTAAAGTGTTCCCATGAGTGGGAACTTTGCTGAAGTTTCTATACGTGGTCACTTCGGCGACGTTACCCTGGCGGGGTCTTTTCAACCGCTGCCCAACTGCAGGAAAGCCAGTATTCATGCGGGGTCGGCGTGGGAACTTGGGGAACATCGGGACTCCGATCAAACGCGGTCGGGGAACATTCGGGGAACACCGCCAACCCCGTGACCCGAAGGGCGCAGGCCGGCCTATTGTGTCGCAGGCCCCACGGGTTCACACTGACTTCCCCCGCCGAAAAGTGGGCTCCATGCGGTCACCAGCCGAAGTGTGCCGCAGCATCATTCACCAGCAGCGCGCGAGCAGTACGAAACGTCTGACGAGGGGCAGACCGCCGACGTCCACGCCGCGAACCCCAAGCACGTCAGGGGGTGGCGCCATGCCCATCGCTCCGAACCCGAATGACCATCTGACCGCCCGGTGGAAACGAACCCTGCGGGAACTCGACAACGACCCGCGCGACTGGTTCGAGGCGCCGGGCCGCGAACCCGACCAGGTCGAGGTGCAGCTCAAGCAGCAGCCGCGACCTTTCACGCCGGTACGGCCCGCGAACGAGTTCACCACCCACGCCCCTGCCCCTGCCCCGGCCACGTCCGGGCCGCCGCGCCTGCCGCGCTGGCGCCGCACCCGCCCCTGGATCGCCGCGAGCGTGCTCGTGGCCTGGCTGGCCGTGTTCCTGGCCGTGCTGTTCCACAAGCTCTGAATCCACCCCCTGCTTTTCAGCAAAAGGAGGCCGCCCTCATGGCCCACAAGCACAACCCCGCCCAGCCCGCCGTGCTCGCCGAGATCACGCGCACGGTGATGACCACCCGCGAAGCCAGCCAGGCGCTCGGCTACGCCGAGTCGACGATGCGCCACTGGGCCTGCAACGGGGGCGGGCCGATCGAGCCGCACCGCATGGGCACGGGCACGCGCCTGCGCTGGAAGACCGACGACATTCGCCGCCTGGCCGGGCTCGAGCCGCTCGCGGCCGAGCAGACCCGCGCCCGCGCCGAGGTCGGCCGCGCGGCGCTCGAGCGCACGAGCGCGATCGAGCGCGACCTGGCCAAGGCGTCCGAGCTGCTCGCGCGCGTCATGACCACGCTGCGCGGCCAGTCGAGCCCGGCCGCATGAGCGCGGGGGCGTCATGCGCTCGCGAGATCTCCGACCGGGTTTTTTTAAAAACGAGCAGTTGGCCCGATGCGAGCCGCTCGCGCGGATCTTGTTCGAGGGGCTGTGGGCGCTGGCCGACCGCGGCGGCCGGCTCGAGGATCGGCCCGAGCGCATCCGCGTGGAGGTGCTGCCGTTCGACGCCGTCGACCCCGACGCGCTGCTGGCGCAGCTGCACGCCCAGGCGCTGATCGAGCGCTATGTGGATTCGCACGGCCGCGCGCTGATCGAAGTGCCGACGTTTCACAAATACCAACGTCCCTACAAGGGCGAGCCCGACAGCCCGCTGCCCGCTCCGGATGAGCCGGGATGCCAGCGCCGGCCTCACTCCGAAGTACTCCGGAGTTCTCCGGAGTTCGCGCAAAGTACTTGCCCTTTCCCCTTTCCCCTGTCCCCTGTCCCCTCTCCCCTTTCCAATCCGCCTGGCGGCGGAAAGACCCACCCCCCGACAACCTCGCAGCGCCACCAGCTCGGCCTGCCGGGCGTGCCCCCGCCGCTGGCCAGCGTCGAATGCGCCCCGACGAGGAAAACCACGCCCGACCCCGACGCGCCGCTGCCGTGTCCGACCACCGCGCTGCTCGCGCTGTGGGTCGAGGTCTGTCCCGCGCTGCCGGCGCCGGTGCTGCCGTGGAGCGGCCAGCCCGCGCGCCACCTGTCCGCGCGCTGGCGCGAGAACGCCGCGCACTGGCGCTGGGGCGACCAGGCGCAGGGCCTGCAATGGTTTCGAGACCTGTTCGCGCACGTGACGCGGTCCCGGTTCCTGACCGGTCGGGTCGGGCCGCGCCCCATGTCGTCCACCGCGTTCGAGGCGTCGCTCGAGTGGCTGGTCAAGCCCGACCACTGGCGCAAGGTTTTGCAGGGCCAGTACCACGACGCGGGCGCCCGATGAAAGGAGCCGATGCCATGACCCGCCAGACTTTCCCGCCGCGCCCGGATGCGGCCTCGAATGACGACGAGCCGGCGCCGCCGCCGCGATCGGCGGACGGCCTCGGATGCGCCGCGCACGGCTGCCCGAACCGGTGGACCGTGGCGACCGACCGCGGCTGGCACCTATGCAGCCCGCACGCGCGCGCGCCGCACAACCTGTGGCCGATCGTGAGCGAGGAGCAGCGCCGCAGCGCCCACGACATGGTCGACGCCCGCTCGGCGCTGCCGCCGCGCGCCGACCCGGCACTCGCCCAGGCCGCGCGCGAGCGACTGGCGGCGCTGCGCGAGGAGCTCGCGGCCAACGACAGCGCGCCGCCGGCGCGGCGCTGGGCCTGGCGCCTGCGTGCGCTCGAGCTCGCCGGCGGCCAGCTGTCGGAGGTGCGGCGCGCGGCCTGGCGCGCGGCGCTGGGCTACCCGATCGAATCACGCGCCGACTGGACACCGGAGAATCCCACATGAGCACCACGCAATGGCTCGGCGCCGACGACGGCCAGACGATGATCAATGCCCGGGAAATCACCCGGCTTGATCGCGACGGCGACGATTGGCTGGCCTCACTCAGAGGGGGCGAGAAAATTTGGCTCGATGACGTCCCCCTCAAAGGGCACGCCGTGGCCAATCAGAATCCGGCTCTGCGCCTGTTGTGCGTGCGCCGGTTCAATGATGAAAGCGTCAGCGTCGCGGAGTCGCCGATCGTCGCCTGGCTCGTGGATTCGTTCCTTGATGGGGCCGAATGCAAGCCTGTCCCCTTGGAGGGCTGTGGCCTTTGGCCAGGACATGCCGGCGCCTATTGGATGGCCGTCTGCGAGACGGATACCGGACGCTGCTGGACGGACTGCGAGTCCTTCGGTTCGCGCGCCCAGTGCATCGAGGCGCTGTGCCTGCAGCTCAAGGGGGACTGCGAATTTCTGGCGGAGCAGCGCGACTCGGCGCCCGCCGCTACGCCATGATTGCCGCCGCGAGGCCGGCGCACCGAGCGCGCGCCGGCTTCGCGGCCTGACCTCGTGGCGCTCTCACACTGAAAGCCGATCATGCACATTCAAATCACCAACGCCGGCCAGATCGCCGTGCCCCTGACCTCGACCCAGGGCGACGGCCTGGCCGCCGAGATCGAGCCGAACGACCACCTTGTCATCGAAGACGAGGCCATCACGGAGGCGACCTTTGGCGACCACCCGGGCCTGCTCGACGAATTCGAGCACCGGCACGCGGGCAAACTGTTCGACACGATCCGCGCATTCCTGTCGCAGTACCGCAGCCGCCAGGCCTCGCAGCGCGGCATCCCCGATGGCGCCGACGTTCTCTGCACGATCGAGAATTTCGGGCCGCAGGCGTTGACGGTGGGCGCCGGCGATGCGGACGATTACGAGATCGAGTCGGGCGAGACCTACACCGCGCAGGGCACGGGGCGCCTGCACATCCGCGAGCTCGGAGCCTGACGCGCATGGCCCGCGCCGCTGCCCGCACCGCGCCCGCCGCGGCCAAGCCCGCCCGCCCGCCGTCCCTCGCGCCGGCGCGTCTGAGCTATCGGCCGCTCGACGATCTGATCCCGTATGCACGCAACGCGCGCACGCATTCGGCCGACCAGATCGCCAAGCTCGCGGCCTCGATCGAGGAGTTCGGTTTTGCCGCGCCGGTGCTCGCCGATGACCAGGGCATCATCGCGGGCCATGGGCGCGTCGTGGCGCTGCGCAAGCTCGTGGACCACCCGCATCTGCCGATGCCTCACCTGCGGATGGTCGAACGCCTGCGCGATGCTGTTGATCGGCCCGGCCGGCACGCTTT
>Ga0070731_10003779_pt1 | contig 13438 bp, 10 predicted proteins | sample Coa_R1_2_FD_66448 | JGI IMG/M metagenome (GOLD analysis project Ga0070731, IMG submission 66448) | Surface soil microbial communities from Centralia Pennsylvania, which are recovering from an underground coalmine fire - Coalmine... | ecosystem: Environmental > Terrestrial > Soil > Unclassified ... | reverse complement strand
TGAAGGCCATCCCGAGCTCATGAACCCCCGCAACGGTAACTACGGGCGGGGCATGGGCGACTGGTTCGCCTACCGGGAGTTGATCGAGCAATGGCTCGACGCGGGCGCACTCGAGGGGTTGGAGCTCGAGGTCCGATCGGCCACCCCGTGAACCAAACGGCATGGTGAGCACGCGGCAACGAGTCGCCGTCGTGACCGGTGGTGGTGGTGGGATCGGCGCCGCCATCGCTGAAGAGCTCGGACGTGGTGGCTGGTTCGTGGTCACCGTGGACCCGCTGGTGACGCTCGACGGCACCGAAACACTGACCGAGACACGAGAGTCCACCGCAGACCGCATCGTGGCGGCCGGTGGATCGGCGCGGGCCTCGGCCGTGTCGGTGACCGACAGCGAGGCGGTGCGGAAACTGTTTCGGGGGCTCGCCGCTGAACATGGCGGGCTCGACGCCGTGGTCAACGTGGCCGGGATCACCCGTCAGACGGGCTTCGCCCACGGCACCGAGGCGGACTGGCTCGCGGTGCTCACCGTTCATCTCCAGGGGTACCTCAACATCCTCGACGGCGCGCTTCCGCTGATGGCCGAGGCCGGTCACGGCCGCATCGTCGGCGTCACCTCGGGCTCCGGGTGGCGTCCCGCCGACGCCGGCGCATACAGCTGCGCCAAACGCGTGGTAGCCGCCCTCACCTGGCAGTTGGCGGGCGCTACCCCCCCAGGGGTGACGGTGAATGCCATGTCCCCCATCGCGGCGACCCGAATGGTGGCGGCGGCCATAGAGCGCGCCCGGGACGTTGCCCGGGAAGCTGCCCGGGCCGGGGGCGGGCCCGGGGGTGGGACCGGCAGTGGCGGTGGGCTGTCGCTTTTCTCTATGGCGGGGCCCGAAGTCCTGGGGCCAATCGGTGCTCACCTGGTCGGCGAGGATTTCGGCTGGTGCCGAGGTCAGGTCCTCTTCGCCGGGGGCTCCGAGGTGGCGGTCGTGGCTGAGCCGCGCCTGCTCGAGGTTGTCCGCAGTACCGACGTCCACTCCCTGGACCGGGTCCTCAGCACCGTCGTTCCTCGGGCCTTCGCCGGCGCCGAGGCCAGACAGTCGAGCGACGGCGGCAGCAACCCTCGGTTCGCTTCGATCTTCGACGAATCGGCCGGTGGGCCGGGCGGCCCCAGCGCAGAGGCAGCTGCTAGCCCACCGCCAGGCGAAGCTGGCCCCGTCTCAGTGGGGTCATGCGTCATCGCCTCCGACCGCCCCGCTCTGAGCACGACCCTCGTCGCCGCGCTGCAGGCACGGGGGATCGACTGCCATCGGGCCGAAGCCGTTCGTGGTTTCGACGAGGCCGGGCGGGCATTGCGGTCCGTCGTCGAGTCGGCCGGCGATGTCGATGCCCTCGTTTGGGCTCCCGCCGGTCACCCGCCGGACGTTGATGCGGCCGCGGCAACGAAAGACGCTGGCAACTGGCAGCGGGTGCTCGCCGCGCACCGAGGCATCGTGGAAGACCTCCACGCCGACGCCGGTTGGGCTCGCGCCGTCGCCGACCACGCCGCCGAGGCCCGTCGGCCGATGCGACTGGTCACCTTGGTCGAAGCCGAGAGCGCCGGAGGGCGCAGCCGCGCCCAAGCGGCCATCCAACTCGCACGAGCCGCAGCCGGAGCGACGGAAGGCCGGGTCACCGCGTTCGCCGCCAGCCTCGAAGCGAGCGGCCCGGCGAATGACTCCGCCACGGCCGAGCTCGTCGCCCATCTCCTCACTAACCCGGACGCGACGACCCTCGCCGGCGCAGAGCTAGTCGTCGGAGACGGGTGGCTGGGTCTGCGCAGCCACCCTCGTCCCAGCGGGAGCGTTACGTACGGCGGGCCCGGGGTACCGGACTGGCTCGACGCGACCCTGCAGGAGATCGTCGGATCCGGGGTCCCCGACGCGGGGGCGCGACCGGCAGACCAACCATCGGAGGTGCGATGACCGCGAAGCCCACCCGGGTCGTCGACGCCCACGTGCATCTGTGGGATCCGGCCCGCTCGGATTGGTACCCGTACCTGGCCAGCCCCGGGGGTCTTCCCCAGGCGCACGCCGGGGGCGACGGCGCCCGGATGGCCCGACGTTTCGACGTCGCTACCCATGCCGCCGAAGCAGGGGGCTGGCACGCGGACAAGCTGGTCAACGTGGCCGCGGCCACCGGCCGGCATTCGATCGAGGAAACCATCGAGCTGGACGGGCATGCGGCGGCGAACGGTGGTCCTGCCGCCATCATCGGCGGGCTGCCGCCGGCTGACACGGTGGCCGAGGCCATCGAGCACCTCGATCGCCAGATGGCCGCCGGACGTTTCCGGGGCGTGCGACCGATGGGATTCGGGGGTCGGGCTGTGCCGCCGCCCGAGGTCCTCGATGCACTGGCTGAACGGGGCCTGATCTTCGAGCTGATGGCCCACCCTGACCAGCTGCAGGAGGCCGCGGACGAGCTCGCGGGCCGCGGCAACCTGGCGGTGGTGGTCGAGCACACCGGATGGCCCCGATCGGACGCCGAAGAGGAGCACGTCCTGTGGCGCCGCGGCATCGACGCGCTCGCTGCGTTGGGCGACAACGTCACGTGCAAGCTGTCGGGGCTGGCCATGCCCCTCGGGTCGATGCGGGCCGATGTGCTGGCACCGTGGCTCGAACACGCGATCGAGGCCTTCGGCGTCGATCGCTGCATGTTTGCCAGCAACTTCCCGGTCGACTCGATGTACGGCACCTTCGACGAGCTCTACAGCTCGTTCAGCACCATCACCGCCGGGCTCGACGACCAGGCGCGCGACAAGCTCTTCGCTGCCAACGCCGAGCGCATCTACCGCTGTTAGGCGGTTCGCCCCGCGACCGAGTCGCCTCCGCGACCGAGTCGCCCCGGGCCCGCGTCACTGGCCGGTCCGGGCGGGCTGGCCGGTCCGGGCGGGCTGGCCGGTCCGGGCGGGCTGGCGGCGAAGGCCGGGCGGGAAGGCCGCCTCAGCCGAGGAGCTTTGGTGCTCCCGACTCCGCCGGGATGGCCACGGTCTTGGTCTCGAGGTACTCCTCGAAACCCTCCCGGCCGTGCTCCCGACCGATGCCGCTCTGGCGGTAGCCGCCGAAGGGGACGTCCGGGGAGATGTACACGCCGCCGTTGATACTCATCGTGCCGGTGCGGATCCGACGGGCCACTCTTAGGGCCCGCTCCTCCGATGCGCTGGTGACATCTCCCGACAACCCGTAGATGGAGTCGTTGGCAATGCGCACGGCGTCGTCCTCGTCCTCGTAGGCGATGATCGACAGCACCGGACCGAAGATCTCCTCCTGGGCGATGACGGCCTTGGGGTCGACGTCGGCAAAGAGCGTTGGCTGCACGAAGTAGCCCTTGCGGTCCGACGGCGCACTCCCGCCTACGACCAGCCGGGCCTCGGCCTTCCCCTTCTCGATGTAGCCGAGGACCCGGTCGCGCTGCTTGGCGCTGACGAGCGGCCCCATGAGGTTCGAGGCATCCCATGGGTCACCGAAGGTCATCCCGGCCATGGTGGCCGCTGCGAGCTCGACACCTTCCTCGTAACGCGACCGCGGCAACAGCAGCCGTGTGGTGATAGCGCAGCCCTGACCGGCGTGGACGCACACCGCGAAACTGCCGCCTCCAGCGGCGGCGCCGAGATCCTCCACGTCGTCGAGGACGATCTTGGCCGACTTTCCTCCTAGTTCCAGAAAGACCTTCTTCACCGTGTCGGCCGCCTTGGCCATGATGCGCCGGCCAGTGGCGGTGGAGCCGGTGAAGGTGATCATGTCGACCCGGGGATCGGTGGTGAGCACCTCGCCCACCATGTGATCCTCGGAGGCAACCACGTTCACGACACCCTGGGGGATGTCGGTTTCCTCAGCGATGAGCCGGCCCAACAGGGTGGCCGACCACGGCGTGTCGGGGGCCGGCTTGAGCACCACGGTGTTGCCGGCGGCCAGGGCCGGGCTCAGCTTGGCCATGTTCAGAAACAGCGGGAAGTTCCAAGGAGTGATTGCCCCCACCACGCCGGTGGCCTCCCGCAGGACCATACGGCGCGTGCGCTGCCCGAAAACGGGGCGCTCCGGCATCGGCTGGTCGTACTGGTAGGAGGCGGCCAGCTCGGCCCAGTAGGGGACGTCGTCGATGGGCATGTCGACCTGAATGGCATAGGTCAGCGCGATTGGGCTCCCGGCCTCCGCCACCACGACCTGGCGCAGCTCCTCCTTGTGTGACTCGAGCGCACTATGCAGCTGCTCGAGGCATCGGCGGCGAAAGGCGTGGTCGGTGGACCACGACGTCTCGTCAAAGGCCCGGCGAGCCGCGGCGATGGCGGTCTCCATGTCCGCCGGCGTGGCGTCGGCCGTGTGTCCCAAGATCTCTTCGGTGGCTGGGTCGATGTTGGCGAAGGATCCGCCGCCGCTCGCTTCGACCAGCTTCCCGTCGATGAGCAGCCGCGGCTCGCCCCGGACCTCGGGATGGGTGGACTCGGTCATGGTGTTTCCTCCCTCGGGCCCCGGGTGCGTTCCTCGCGCAGACGGGTCTTCAACACTTTGCCATTCGGCTCGCGTGGCAGCTCGTCGACGAACTCGATGGTCCGGGGGAGCTTGAAGTCGGCCAGGTTCAGCCCCAGACGGCGACGCAGCTCTTCCTCGTCACGGGGCATCCCCGGGCGCAGTTCGACCACGGCATGGACCCGCTGGCCCATCCGTTCGTCGGGCAGGCCGAACACGGCCGCGTCCACCACGTCGGGTTCTTCGATCAAGGCCGTCTCGACCTCGGCCGGGTAGATGTTGACGCCCCCCGACAGGATCAGGTCGGTACGGCGGTCGGCCAGGAACAGGTACCCGTCCTCATCGAGCCAGCCCATGTCGCCCACGGTGAAGAACCCGTCGCGCCAGGCCGAGCGGGTCTTGTCGGGCGCGTTGTGATACTCGAAGCCCCGACCGGCGAAGGCCGAGATGTACACCGCGCCCACCTCACCGGCAGGAAGCTCCCGGCCGTCGTCATCGAGGATGCGCACGGTGATGCTGGGAAAGGCCCGCCCGACGCTGCCCGGCTTGCGCAGCCACTCCTCGGGAGAGATCACCGAGGCCATGCCCTCGCTAGCGCCGTAGTACTCCCACACCGCACCCGGCGGGAAGACCTCGACGATGCGACGCTTCACCGGGACGGGGCATGGTGCGGCCGCGTGCAGGATCTTGCGGACGCTCGACAGGTCGTACTTCTGCCAGTCGGCCTCGAGGATGCGGATGAATTGGGCCGGCACCATTTGGGAAGTGGTCACCTGCTCCGATTCGATGAGCCGGAGCGCCTCGGCCGCGTCCCACTTGGCCATGACCACGACGCGGGCGCCTTCGACCAGGTGCATCAGCGCGTAGGCGCTGGGAGCGGTGTGGTACACGGGCCCGCACATGAGGTGGACGTCGTAACTGGCGAAACCCCAGAACGAGGCGAATGGGCTCGGAGGCGCTTCGACGGCCGGGGGTGGGGCCGGACGCACGATCCCCTTGGGCCGGCCCGTCGTGCCTGACGTGTAGGTCATCGTGGTAACCGGCGAGGCGATGTAGTCGGTCCGCGGGGGCCGATCGGGCCCTTCGCCGCGGCCCGCACCCGCGACGTCAGCGACCGTCAGAGTAGGAGTGGTGGTCTGGGCCGCCGCCTCGATCGCCGCCTCGGAACCGTCGTGTACCAGGGCGCGGGCGCCCGAGTCGGACAGCAGATAGGCCACTTCGCCGGCGGTGAGTCGCGTGTTGATCGGGACGATCAGCGCGCCCAGCCGGGCGACTCCATGCCATGCCGACAGCACGTCGACACCGTTGGGCAGGGCGACCGCCACCGACATGCCGGGCTCGGGAACGTGGGGTGCCAGGGCATGGGCCCAGGCGTTCGCCTCGCGATCGAGCTGGCGGAACGTCACCCGCCGGCCCTCGAAGACGATGGCCACCCGATCCGGGTCGGCCTCGGCGACGGCCGCCACGCCGCGAGCTGACTGCGCACCGGGCTCGGCCGGCGGCACAGACGCCGGCGGCACCGGGGGATGGGCAGACGGGTCGGCGGCCATGCGGCGGACAGCTTACGGAGCGCTGGCCGCCTGTGCCTGACACGGATGTCAGGTATATGCTCGCCTAGTCAGGGGACCGACGGGGAGCGGTCGCCGCCCGCTTCGCTGGAGCCGGATTCGCACCGCCGGTCGAACCGGGCCGGCCTCCGCCGATACAGCAGGAGGACGGCCATGCACCCAGAAGACCTCATTCTCGTGAGCGTCGACGACCACGTGGTCGAGCCCCCGGACATGTTCGACGGCCGGGTCCCGTCCAAGTGGAAGGACCGGGCGCCTCGAGTCGTCCACAAGGACGACGGGACCGACGTGTGGGTGTACGAGGGCAACGAGATCCCCAACGTCGGGCTCAACGCCGTGGTGGGCCGGCCACCGGAGGAGTACGGGATCGAACCGACGTCCTTCGAAGAGATGCGGCCGGGGTGCTACGACATCCACGAACGGGTGCGGGACATGAGCGTGAACGGCGTGCTCGGATCGATGTGCTTCCCGTCGTTCGTCCAGTTCTGCGGTCAGCTCTTCGCCCGCACTGAGGACAAGGAGCTGGCGCTGGCCATGCTCCAGGCCTACAACGACTGGCACGTCGAGTCATGGTGCGGGACCTACCCGGAGCGTTTCATTCCGCTGTCGATCCCCGCCATCTGGGACCCCGAGCTCATGGCGGCCGAGGTCCGGCGCATGGCCTCCAAGGGTTGTCATGCCGTGACGTTCTCGGAGAACCCCTCGAAGCTGGGCTGGCCGAGCTTCCACTCACCGCACTGGGACCCGTTTTGGACCGCCTGTGCCGACGAGGGAACGGTGGTGTGCCTGCACATCGGGTCGTCGTCCACGCTGGCCATCACCGCGCCCGACGCGCCGTTCGACGTCCTCATCGCCTTGCAGCCCGTCAACATCATCCAGTGCGCTGCCGACCTGCTCTTCAGCCCGGTGCTGCGCAAGTACCCGACGCTTCGCATCGCCTTGTCCGAGGGTGGCATCGGCTGGATCCCGTACTTCTTGGAGCGGGTCGACTACGTCTACGCCCATCACAAGGCGTGGACGGGGCAGAGCTTCGGGGACAAGCTCCCCAGCCAGGTCTTCAAGGAACAGATCGTGACGTGTTTCATCGACGACGCCTTCGGGGTCGAGAGCCGGCACCACCTCGAGCTCGACAACGTGTGCTGGGAGTGCGACTACCCCCACTCCGATTCCACGTGGCCGAATGCGCCCGAGATCGCCATGAAGTACCTGGCCGAGGTACCCGACAGCGACGTCAACAAGATCACGCACGAGAACGCCATGCGCCTCTTCCAGTACGACCCCTTCGCCCGCCGCCCGCGCGAGAAGTGCACGGTGGGGGCGCTGCGGGCCGAGGCCAGTGATGTGGACGTGTCGATTCGGCCTCGCAAGCCCGGGGTCGAACGCAAGCAGGTACTCGCCGCCGACCTGGGCCGGTTGAGCGAGCGGTAGACCGCGCCGGGTCGGCAGCATCTTCGAGACCGAGTGTCCGGTCGGGCCCGTCACCCCGGCATCGCCCGACGCGACCACGGAGGCGACATGACGGACTGGACCAGGGTCCCGGTGGTGGTCGGCGCCGGTCAGCTGACCAACCGCGAGGAGAACCCGCTCGAGGCGCCTGATCCCTTCGAGCTCATGGCCGAGGCGTCACGACTGGCCGCGGCGTCGGCCTCGGCATCCGCGCCGGCGGCGACGCCGACGCCCGGGCGAGTCCTCGAAGACCTCACCCACTGCTTCGTGGTGCACTCGTTGTCGGTCCGCCACGGCGACCCGGCCCAGGCCCTAGCCGAGCGCATCGGGGCCAAGTCGGCCCTGACCCGCTGCTCGGGCATGGGCGGATCGATCCCCCAGTGGCTGGTCAACCGAGGCGCCGAGCTGATCGCCGAAGGAGGACGGCCGCGGATCCTCATCGTGGGGGCCGAGGCTCTGGCCACCCGGCGGCGAGCCAAGAAGGCGGGCATCCGGCTGGATTGGCCCACGGCTGACGGCTGGCCCGACACCTGGCCGGCGCTTGAGCCCGATCTGGGCGTCCACCCGGTGGAACGTGCCCACGGGCTCGACCAGGCCACCACCATGTACGCGCTCATCGAATCCGCGGTGGCCCATGCTGCCGGGGAGAGTCCTGACCTTCATCGGGCAGCCATGGGCGAGCTGATGGCCGGGCTCAACGAGGTCGCGACCCGGAATCCGATGTCGTGGTTCCCCTCCCGGCGCACCGCCGACGAGATCATGACGGTCAGCGCCGACAACCGCATGATCTTCCACCCCTATCCCAAGTACGTGAACGCGGTGATGGACGTGGACATGGGGGCCGCCCTGATCGTCACCGACGCCGCCACCGCCCGCGACTGGGGTCTGGCCGAGGACGCTGTCGCCTATGTGTCGGGTTGGGCCGACGCCCATGACGTCTGGTACCTGTCCGAGCGGCCGGACGTCCACCGATCACGGGCACTCGAAGCCTGCGCCGCGAGTGCGCTGGGCGCCGCGGGCATCGGCGCCGACGACGTGGGCGCCTTCGACCTGTACTCGTGCTTCCCGAGCTCGATCGAGGTGGCCCGAGATGCTTTTGGGATCGTCCCCGGCGATACACGGCAGCTCACCCTGACCGGCGGTCTTCCGTACCACGGAGGGCCGGGCAGCAACTACGTGACCCACGCAGTCGCCAACGCGCTCGACTGGCTCCGATCGGGGACGGGCGACCATGCCGTGGTTCATGGGAACGGTTACTACCTGACCAAGCACGCGGTCGGGGTCTACTCACGGCGGCCCGGGAGCAACCCGCCAATCCCGGCGCACCAGCTCCAGCAGGAACTCGACGCGTCGGCCGAAACCCTCGACGTCATGCCGTCGCTCGAAGGCCCGGCCAGGATCGTCGCCTATACCGTGCCATACGACCGGGAGGGAAGCCCCCAACCGAGCATCCTGCTCGTCGAGGACGGCGCGCGGCGCACGGTGGCGCACGGCGACGTCGAGCTCACCGCCACGCTGGTGTCCACCGATGCCGTCGGGATGCACGTCACCGTGGCCCCGGGCGGAGATGGCACCCCCAACCTGGCACGAGCCTGAGGCTCACTCCTCGATGAGGGAGAGCGCCTGCTCAGGACAGTTCTCGACCCCGCTCCGGGCGTCGTCCTGGCGGGCGGCGGGAACCTCGTCGACCAGAAGGACGCAGTGGCCGAGGTCGTCCGAGTCGAAGAGGTCGGGCGCCAGGCTGTAGCAGCGCCCGTGCCCTTGGCAACGCTCAGGGTCGAACTCGATCCGCACGACGCCGCCCCTATTTCCCGGTCGCTCGGTTCAGCGGCTGGGGAAGACGATCGGCAGGTGGTGCAGCGACCGGAGGCCGGTCGTGTACTCGAGGACTGTGCCGGGAGCCAGCGAGTAGTCGGGGATGCGGCGGTGGAACTCCCGCAACGCGACGCGGAGCTCGACACGGGCCAGGTGGGAGCCGAGGCACCGGTGGACGCCACCGCCGAAGGCGAGGTGGGGATTCGGGTTGCGGCGCAGGTCCACCTCATCGACGCCGGGGTGGCCGGCGTCGTCGGTGTTGGCCGACGCCAGCAACAGCATCACCTGCTCGCCGGCCTTGACCGGGCAACCCGCGATCTCGACGTCCTCGGTGGTCACGCGGGGCACGGCCGGCACCGGGCTCTCCCAGCGCAGCAGCTCCTCAACCGCGGAAGGGATCACCGACTCGTCCTCGGAGAGCAGGCTCCGGTGCTCGGGGTTCTGAGCCAGGTAGGCAAAGAAGCAGTCGAGCGAGTCGGTCACCGTGTCGAGCCCGGCGATGATGAAGAGGTAACAAATGTCGACGACCTCGTCGTCGGTGAGGCGCTCGCCGTCCACCGCGCCAGCCATGATCTGGCTGAGGATGTCGTCGGTGGGTGCGGCGCCCTTGCGCTGGCTCAGGACCTTCTCGAAATACTCGTAGACCTGGCTGCCGGCGCGCTCCCGATAGGGGTCTTGCTCTTCGAGCGTCGTCCCGGGCGGCCGGATGATGTCGTCCTTCAGCGAGAGGAAGAGGTCGAGGTCCTCGAGTGGGAGCCCCATCATCCGTAGGAACACCCGGCATGGCAACGGCACAGCGAACTCCTCGTGGAGATCGCACTCACCCTTGTCCTCAAACGCGTCCACGAGCTCCTTGACAAGCATGACGACTTCGTCTTCGAGCAGAGCCATCTTCTTGGGCGCGAAGAGAGGGTCGAGGATGCGCCGGTACTTCACGTGCTGAGGAGGGTCGATCTGCAACGGGATCAGGGGACGGATGTTGCCCAGATTCATCCCGACGGCGCTCCACGAGTAGACGCCAGCTTTGCGCAATGCGGCTTCCACGTCCTCACGGCGCGTGACGAGATTGAACATGTCTCCGATGCGGTGGAGCGGCTGCTCCCGCAACACCTGCGAGATGGCACGCGGGTCGTCCGACGCCGCCAGATCGGTGACCGTGGCGGGCGAGGCGCCGTAGGCGTCGTTGCTCGGTTCCATCGGGTTCCTTTCGCTTCGGGATTTCCCCCAGCCCCGAAGTGCTGGCTCCCTCCCGCCACTGCGGTGGGACCTGGGCTTTTGGCCCTTGCAGGAGCCTACCGTTTCCTGACGATCGTGTCAGGCCTGACGGCACCGTCAGAGACCAGGCGCTCCACGCGTCCTTCCTGCTGGGGGCCCGTGTCTTCGGCCCACCCAAGCAATGTCGGCCTTTTGGGGTCACGCCTTGAAGGGCGTCGCGGAGCGTGAGGGAGCCCGCCCTGGCCTCGCCCGCGGTGCGCGCGCCCCTGCTCGATCCCGAAAGGGCGTCGGATCCCGCCGGCTCAGCCCCGCCGGCTCAGCCCGGCCGGGTCAGCCCCGCTGGCTCAGCCCCGCTGGCTCAGGCCCACCGGCTCAGCCCCGCTGGCTCAGCCCGGCAACGGCGCGCCGGGGAGCGTCAGGACGGGGGCAGGCAGATGCGGCAGGGTTCCATGGACAGCACCGCGCCCGCACCGATGACGCGCAGACCCTCGCTGTGGTGGGCGATGACCGGGCAGCTCGGAGCGTGGTACACGGAGCCCGTCGACGTCACGACGTAGGCCGCGCCGCTCCCCCCTCCCTCGATCGGCGACGCCATCGCGCCGGAGCCGCCTGCTCCGGCGGAACCCGACCCGCTCGGCGATGATGCCGGCACCGACGGAGGAGGACCGAGCGACCCACGGCCCGGATCGGTGTCCGCCGCGCCGATTCGCTCGGCCATCACCCGCAAGGCCTGCTCAAACGCCTTCAGTTGCTCCTCGTGGTGCAGGTCCGCCTGGTCGTAGATCCGGTAAAGCCAGTGGGCCCAGTACAAGAGCCCCCCCAGCACGAGACAGCCCAGACCGGCGAACGAGCCGCTCACCAGATACGGGATCTGCTGCTGCACGTACGCAGTGTGGGCCGCTCCATACCAGGCCATGAGAATGAACACGACCCCGAGCGGGATCAGCAGTGATCCCACGAGAATCTGCCAAGTGTTGCGGAGGTCGATGCGCCCGCTCCCTGACGCATCCGGTCGTCGGGTCCGGCGGCCACCGCCGCCCCCCTGACCGGCCTTGTGCAGCGACCTGAGCCCGTCGAGCGCCGACTTGGTCGGCGTCAGCCCCCACTGACGAGGGCCGCGAGGGCCATCACCGCGACCGCGAGACCCATCGTCTGGCTCCTGGGGCCCCCCGGGCGCCACATCGGGGGCCGTGATCGTGGCCCCTGCAGTGTCCACCATCGTCATCTCCTTCCAACCAGGAACTGCCAGCGAGCCGCCAGCATCATCGGGTACGCGAAAAGCACACACAGCAACAGTCCGACCGCCACCCAACCCACCGGGGCAGGGATGCCCCGGATGGGGAAGTGCAGAAGCCTCGGCGCAAAGCCGGTCGGGCTGGCGCCGGTGGCGCTCAAGCCGGTTGGTGCTGCGCCGGGGCCCGTCACCGTGCCCAACGACAGGTCACCGTTGTCGACGAGCGGGAGCGACGTGCCCGAGTCAGGCAGCACGGTGGGGAGCCCGGTCGTGGTGAGCGGTCCCTCCGGCTGGATTGCGCTAGCGGTGACGTCGGTCGTGGCCAGTCCCAGCGTCACCGAGGTGACCGCCGTGTAGTTGCCTGCCGGCAGACAGACGTCTCCGAGCACTGTCTGCCCGGGGATGATGTTCTGGGTAGGGACGCACGGCTGCACAGCTCCGCCGGTGAGCGCACCGGTGTTGATGAATGGGACACTGAAGTTGTGCGCGATCGAGACCACCAGGCCCCCGGAATTGGCGATGCCTTCGGCACTGTTGGTCGTCTTCTGGGGGTCCAGCAGGCGGACGGATATTCCGTCTTGGGCCAGCGTGGTGTTGAGCGACGACTGCACCTGTGACGGAGTTGGCGCCCCCGAGGACGAGGTCCCGTTGCCGACGACATGCACACCCTGGTCGTCGATGAAGGCCTGCTGACCGTTCACCGTGACCTGTCCGAGGTGAAGGTGGGCGTCGGGCGTTGCGGTGGTGCCGTCCGAGGTCGAGGTCGCGTCGCTCGTGATCTGGGTGATGTCGAGCATCCCCGCCACCGCGATGGTCTTGACCACCGCATTGGCGGTGGCCGAGACCTGGGCGTCGGCAAGGCTGACTGTGTTGCTCGACTGGATCGAGCCGACGTCCAGCGCGGGCGCTCCGTTCGGGCCCATGCCGGGGCCCACCATCAGATCGCTCAGGGTTCCGCTGCTGTTGCTCCCCGTCGCCGCGGCATGAGCTGTGCCCGCGAACACCGCCGGTGAGACCGGCGAGCCGGCGGGAGCCGTGCCGCCGAAGTTGGCGTCGGTCTTGTAGGTCGGGTTCGGCGGGTACTGGGCCCGGGCCAGGATGGGCCAGTTCCCTGGGTTCGGGAACTGGGGCGGAAAGAACTCCGAGGCCAGGCCGCCGAAGTTCCCCAGGATGTCCCCCGGGTAGTACGGGGTCCCGATGGCGTCGACCTGCGGCCCCGAGCTCACCAGGCTCCGCGCGAAGGGCAGGTCCGCCTCCAACAAGTTCTCGTTCGGCAGTGGGATGAGATTGGGGATGTTGAAACCGAACTGGGCGCCTATGCCTTCGGCCGTGACGGTGTAGCCGACGACTTGAGAGCCTGATCCGGTCGAGCCGTCCGCCGACGCTGGCGACGCCGCTGTGAGCACCACTGTCATCGGAACCGCGCCGACGACGGCGGAGGCGCCGAACGCCCGCACGAACGTCCCCCATCGTCCTCGATTTCCTCGCGGTCCACGCTCCATGTTCCGTGTTCCCTTCATGCCCCGAGATACGTCGAGAGGAGCGCGCCCTGGCGGACGTCGGCCGGCTCGCCCACGTCGACGACCCGCCCCTTGTCGAGCACGTAGGCGTAATCGGCCAAGGACAGAGCGGCGTCGACGTACTGCTCGACGAGCAACAGGCTCGTCCCGGCC
>Ga0070731_10003778_pt1 | contig 13441 bp, 18 predicted proteins | sample Coa_R1_2_FD_66448 | JGI IMG/M metagenome (GOLD analysis project Ga0070731, IMG submission 66448) | Surface soil microbial communities from Centralia Pennsylvania, which are recovering from an underground coalmine fire - Coalmine... | ecosystem: Environmental > Terrestrial > Soil > Unclassified ... | reverse complement strand
GTCGGGATCATGTTCAGCGCCGCGGCGCGCGCCCGGTATAGGTCCTTGTGCACCTGATCGAGCGATGGCTGATCGTTGGTGTATGAATGGACCGTGGTCATAAAGCCTTTGTCGATGCCGACGGCGTCATTGAGCACCTTGGCAACCGGCGCCAGGCAATTGGTCGTGCAGGACGCGTTGGAGACGACCGTGTGAGTCTTGGTGAGCCGGTCGTGATTGACGCCATAGACCACGGTGAGGTCGACGCCGTCGGCCGGCGCTGAGACGAGCACGCGCTTGGCACCGGCCTTCAGATGTGCCGAGGCTTTTTCCTTCGAGGTGAAGATTCCGGTGCATTCCAGCGCCACGTCGATGCCGAGTTCCTTCCACGGCAGCGTTGTTGGGTCCTTGATCGCCGTGACCCTGATGGCGCCATTGCCAACGCTGATAGTATCGCCTTTGACCGTCACTTCGCCAGGGAAACGGCCGTGGACCGAGTCGTAGCGCAGCAGATGCGCGTTGGTCTCCACCGGTGCCAAATCGTTAACGGCGATGACCTCGATATCCTTGCGATCGGCCTCGACGATGGCGCGCAAGATGTTGCGGCCGATCCGGCCAAATCCGTTGATGGCAACGCGAACCGACATGTGTCGCTCCCGGTCTGAGCCTCATGCCCCGGTTTGTGCCGGGTATCCACCCTTTTCCCCAAAAACTATTTAACGGGAACCCTCGCCGGTACAAGGGCGGCGGTTAGCGCAATCTGCCCAATGCGGCTTCCGCTAGCGCTTCGGCAGTAATGCCGAAGTGGGGATATAGGTTCTTGTAAGGCGCGCTGGCACCGAAGCCCGTCATGCCGACGAAGGCGCCTTGCGAGCCAATGATGGCGTCCCAGCCCTGCCGGATGCCGGCCTCGACTGCGACGTTGACCGTGGCGTTGCCGATCACCGCGGCGCGTTTGCCCTCGGGTGCGGCGAGCAGCAGTTCGAAGCACGGTACTGAGACGACCCGTGCCGAAATGTGCCGTTCCGCGAGCAGCTTCTTCGCCGCGACCGCGATGGCGACTTCCGAGCCGGTGGCGAAGAGCGACACGGCGGCGTCATCGTCGTCGGCGGCGATGAGCTCGTAGGCGCCCGCAGCACACCGGTTGTGTTCGTCGAAGCCCTGGCGCAGTTGCGGTACATTCTGCCGCGTGAGTGCGAGCACGCTCGGCGCGTCTTTGCCCTCCAGCGCCAACTGCCAGCATTCGATGGTTTCGACCGCGTCGCAGGGGCGGAATACTTTGAGGCCGGGGATGGCGCGCAACGCGGCGAGTTGCTCGACGGGCTGATGGGTCGGGCCGTCTTCGCCAAGGCCTATGGAGTCGTGGGTCATCACGTGGATGACGCGTTGGCTCATGAGTGCAGCAAGCCGAATAGCCGGGCGACAGTAATCGGAGAAAACCAGGAACGTGCCGGAGTACGGAATGATACCGCCGTGCAGCGCCATGCCGTTCATGGCCGCCGCCATGCCGTGCTCGCGCACGCCGTAATGGATGAACCGGCCAGCATAATCCGCAGCGTTCAGGATCTTCATGCCTCTCACAAGCGTATTGTTGGAGCCGGTGAGGTCGGCCGAGCCGCCAATCATTTCCGGCAGTGCCACCGTAAGTGCCCCGAGCGCGAGTTCGGACGCGGCGCGGGTGGCAATTTCCTTTGGCGCCTGCGCCAACTTTTCTTTGACCTCGCGCACCGCTGTCGCGAGCTTCTTTGCTGGCAACTCGCCGCGGATGCGGCGCTCGAATTCGGCGCGCTGATCGGCGGGCATTGCCGCGACGCGCTGCTGCCAGGCAAGCCGCAGCGGCTGGCCACGCGCGCCCGCCGCGCGCCACGGATCGAGGATAGAGCCTGGAATCTCGAAGGGAGGCGCGCTCCAACCGAGCTTCCGCCGCGCCGCGCCGATTTCCTCGGCGCCGAGCGCTGACCCGTGGCTCTTCTCGGTGCCGCCTTTGGTCGGCGCGCCGAAGCCGATGATTGTGCGGCAAGCGATCAGCGACGGTCCGTCGGACTTCTTGGCCGTTTCGATTGCTGCCGCGATGGCCGCCGGATCGTGACCGTCGATGCGCGTCGCAGCCCAGCCGGCAGACTCGAAACGCTTCACCTGATCGACAGAATCGGTAAGCGCCACGGGTCCATCGATGGAGATGCCGTTGTCGTCATACAGCACGATCAGCTTTTTCAGTTTCAGGTGGCCGCCGAGCGCGATCGCCTCCTGGCTGATTCCTTCCATCAAGTCGCCATCGGAGGCGAGTACGTAGGTCGTGTGGTCGACCACGTCTTCCCCGAACACGGCGGCGAGATGCCGTTCGGCAATCGCCATGCCGACGGCGTCGGCTAATCCCTGGCCGAGGGGGCCGGTGGTGGTTTCAACGCCGGGCGTGTGACCGTGCTCGGGATGGCCGGGCGTGAGCGAGCCAAGCTGTCGAAAACGCTTGATCTCTTCGATCGTCATCTTCTCGTAGCCGAGAAGGTAGAGGAGTGCGTACAGAAGCATCGAGCCGTGGCCGGCCGAGAGAACGAAGCGGTCGCGATCTGGCCATATTGGATTGCTCGCGTCGAATTTCAGAAATCGTGTGAAGAGCACCGTCGCGATGTCCGCGACGCCCATGGGCAAGCCCGGATGGCCGGATTTCGCCTGCTCGACCGCGTCCATCGCCAGTGCGCGGATGGCGTTGGCCATCTGGTCGTGCTCGGCACGCGTGGCCGGTTTGCTGCCGGCGCCTGTCGCGGAGGTAACGCGGGAAGTATGGGCAAGGGCGGCGCTCACTGCGCCAACACGGTCCGGCATCGTCATGGAACTGGCCAAGCGCGGCAGTAGCGTAAGCGATTTGCCGCGATGAAGGGAAAAAGGCTGGGGACAGATAGCATGGTGGCGACCCTTTGAGTCAAACGCCGGGCGGCGCGCCACCAGCGTCATGCACAGGCCCCGGCTCCAAAGTGCGCTAAACGTTGACGCTCTAGCTCGATACGACGTAAGCTTCCGGCAGTAAATCTCTGCCTTGACACGAGTTTCACCTCCCGTGTGACACGCGGAAAGGCGCATGAGCGAGATCGATTCGATCGAGGCTGCGAGCCGGCGCTTGACGCTTGCGCTTGATGCGCTGGAGGCGGCGGCCGAGCGCCGGCGCGAGGCTGCACGGTCCGAGGATTCGCTAACGACACAGATCCACGCACTCGACGACGACCGCGCGCGTCTCGCGGGCGAGCTCGATCAGGCGGTGGCCCGCACGCGGGCCCTTGAGAGCGCCAACCAGGAGGTCGTAAAGCGAATTGCACAAGCCATTGAGACCATCCGTGGCGTGCTCGCGGGTGAGGAATAGAGGTTGGCGATGATAATGAGCGCATTTCTCAGACGCACAGCTTTTGCACTTCTGCTGCTTTTCATCGCGTGTGGCATCGCGTGGTTTTACAGTCCGCATCGGCATTTCGCCGGCGTGCTGACGATCTGTTACGGCTTTTTGATCGGGTGGATTGCCGCGTGGTTCTCCATGTATCGCTACGCGCGCCGGCAACCGGGTTGAAGCGATCAAGGATCAACCGATGTCCCAGATCATTGTTACCATCAACGGTCGGCAGTTTCGCATGGCGTGTGAGGATGGCCAGGAGGGCCATCTGATGAATCTCGCCCGCGATCTCGACGAACGCATCGAAGAGCTGCGCAAGAAGCACGGCGAGATCGGTGACACGCGCCTCACTGTCATGGCGGCGCTCACCATCGCTGATTCACTTGCCGAGACCGGAACGCACATCAAGCAACTTGAGGATGAGCTGGCGGGGCTGAAAAATACGCGTGGTGAATCCCTCGATCGCTCCAAGGCCACGCGCGCCGCCGTCGCCGCGGCGCTCAATGCTGCTGCCGAGCGCATTGAGGGCATTACCAAAAAGCTCAATCAGACCACCGGCACCGGCGGCAACGTCGCATCGAGGTGATTTCGCAGCCGGCCGTGACCGACGCGGCGGCCTATTGAGGCGGCGTCGGCAATTTCCCGAATGCCGCTTCGAGGTCGACGCTTACCGGAATTGCGTCTTCGGTCGCGCCGGGTTTCTTCCACGTGCTGGCAACCAAGGTATGTGGTCCGGAGAATTGGAATTGTCCCGACACCGTCGGATTGCCGCCAATCATGTCGCTGAAATTGGCAATCAGCTTCTTTTTGACGCTGTACACCTTGGTGGGGAAAGACCACGGCGAGTGGCCCCCTGACGATGACATGCTGAAAACGAAATACTGCGAGTCCGGCGACCACTGCCCGTGAAAGACGTAATAACCGTTGGCGCCGCGCGGCGAAGAATAATCCTGAGACGTTAGAGTGGTCCCATCACTGGAACGAAAGACGACGCGGCTCTCCATGTCGGGCGTCGCGTAAAGACTGATATCAGTCGGGTACACAAGAGCGCGCGTTGCCTTGTCGGGCGACACGAACAGTTCGGGAGAAATAGTCTGGCAGCTCATCTCCGGACGTGGCGTCGGCAGGAGCTGATGTCCGCTGCAGGGTTCGTCGGCAAGAACGGTCCCGATAAGCGGCATCGCGGCTATAGCGATGGCGATCGATGCTGTCATCAAGCTCGGCAATCTGGCGCGGAAATTCATAAATGACCTCGCAATCTCCATGTTGCTCGAAATTTTGCGGCGGACCGGACGGTACGTCGCTAAACCGGCCAACCGTATCGGCAAGAGAGGGCGGAACAGTGACGATGGCGCTGGGCGCGGCTCTGCATTACATTTCCGTGGCGGGGCTGCACGGTGCGTTAGGAGACATATCCCCGGGGCCTTATCGATCCTTAAGGGAGCTGTCCCTGACCGGGCTCGTGGGCTCGGACACACGGCGCCCACCTACTTCTGTAGGGAACCCGGGATCGACGCTCCGACGGCCGATGCGGCTCCGCACTTTTCCGACGCGCTTCTTCCGCCGTGGCCGGGCTTGTCCCGGCCATCCACGTCCCTAGGGTGTCGCTGCACAAAGACGTGGATGCCCGGCCCGTGGCCGGCATGACGAAGCGAGAATGTCTCAAGCGATTTCCTTGGAAGAGGCGAAAGCAAATCTGCGCGTCGCCGCGCAGGCGTGTCGCGATGCGCTGCCCGCGGAGGAGCGACAGGCCGCTGCAGAGGCGATTGCAGCGCGAGCGTTTCCGCTGAAGATTGCCCCCGGCGCGGTCGTCTCCGGCTTCATGCCCCTCAAAAGCGAGATCAATCCGCTTCCGCTGATGCAGAAGCTCAGCGCCGCCGGCGCTCGGCTGGCGCTGCCACGGATCCTCGGGCGCCACTCGCCACTCTCCATGCGGGCATGGGAATTCAGTACCGACCTGGACCGCGGTCAGTGGGGCATCCGCGAGCCAAAGGTTGACGCGCCGGAAGTCGATCCGGACGTTCTTTTGGTACCGCTCCTGGCCTTCGACCGCGACGGCTACCGCCTCGGCTATGGCGCCGGTTATTACGACATGACCATAAATCGGCTGCGCGCGCTAAAGCCGATGGCGGCTATCGGCATAGCGTTCGCGGTGCAGGAAGTTCCCAAGGTGCCGGCCGGGCCCCGCGACGAACGGCTCGATCTCGTGCTAACCGAGCGCGAGGTAATCGATCTGCGAGGCGTTTGAGCATGCGCATTCTCTTCGTCGGCGATGTCGTCGGCCGCAGTGGGCGGACCATCGTCTACGAGCGCCTTCCCGGCCTGATTCGCGACTGGAAACTCGATCTGGTGGTCGTCAACGGCGAGAACGCTGCCGGCGGTTTCGGTATCACCGAGTCGATTTATCGTGAGTTGGTCGATGCCGGAGCCGACGCCATTACGCTCGGCAATCACGCGTGGGACCAGAAGGAGGCGCTGGTCTTCATCGAGCGCGCTGAGGCTCTCATCCGGCCGATCAACTATCCGGCGGGTACGCCGGGCCGTGGGTCGGCGCTGATCAAAGCAAAAAACGGCGAGCGGGCGCTGGTGATCAACGCCATGGGCCGCATCTTCATGGACGCGCTTGACGACCCCTTTGCAGCCATCGATCGCGAGCTCATCGGTTGCGCGCTCGGCAAGCAAGCCGAAGCCATCATCGTCGACATGCATGGTGAAGCGACGAGCGAGAAGCAGGCCATGGGTTTTTTCTGCGATGGGCGCGCGAGCCTCGTGGTGGGGACCCACACCCACGTGCCGACGGCGGATGCACGCGTCATGGAAGGCGGCACTGCCTTCATAAGCGACGTCGGCATGACTGGCGATTACGATTCGGTGATCGGGATGGAGAAGGAAGAGCCGCTGACGCGCTTCTTGCGCAAGGTTCCGACGGCGCGTTTCGAGCCCGCTTCCGGTCCGGCCACGCTGTGTGCTGTCGCCGTCGAAACCGATCCGGCGAGTGGCCTTGCTGCGCGCGTTGGTGCAGTGCGCATTGGCGGTCGCCTGGAGGCCGCGAAGCCCGCCTTTTGGGGATGATGCGCGGCGCGACACCTCACCTTTATTTTCGCGGCTCGCCATCTTATGAGTGGTTCATTGCCAGCCATCGCCTCTCGCAGCGATAGACGACAACGGAAAGCGTATCATGGCCGGTCATTCGCAGTTCAAGAACATCATGCACCGCAAGGGGCGGCAGGATGCGGCAAAGTCGAAACTATTTGGCAAGCTTGCGCGCGAGATCACGGTGTCGGCCAAGCTCGGCACGCCTGACCCCGCGATGAATCCGCGGTTGCGCGCCGCCATTATCGCGGCGCGTGCCGAGAACATGCCCAAGGACAATATCGAGCGCGCTATCAAAAAGGCCTCCGGAGGCGATGGCGAGAGCTACGAGGAGATTCGCTATGAGGGATACGGGCCGGGCGGCGTCGCCGTGATCGTCGAGGTATTGACCGACAACCGTAATCGCGCGGCGGGCGAAGTGCGCGCTACCTTCACCAAGAGTGGCGGCAACCTTGCGGAGACCGGCGCGGTCGCCTTCATGTTCGATCATGTCGGCGTCATGGAATACGACGCCAAGGTTGCAAACGCCGATGCGATGTTCGAGGCGGCATTGGAAGCTGGCGCCGACGACGTGGTCTCCAGCGAGAACGGCCACGAGATTTACGCCTCGCCGGACAAATTTGGCTCGGTCGCCAAGACATTGGAACAAAAATTCGGTGAGCCGCGCAAGGCTTCGCTGGTTTGGCGCCCGCAAAACACCGTTGCGATCGACGATGAGCAGGGCGAGAAGGTTCTAAAGCTGATCGAAACTCTTAACGACAGCGACGACGTTCAGAACGTCTACGCCAATTTCGAGGTCTCGGATGCGCTCGTGGAGAAAATGAGCGCGTAGATTTAGCGAAAAACGCGGTCGAATACCGGAAGACTGATCAATGCTGACACGGCGATGATCGCGTAGGCGATGCGTCGATAGAGCAAGTCCGAGGCGCCGTGGAAGAGGGTGGCGCCGACGGCCATCGCGATGAAGAATGGCACGCCAAGCAGCAACGCGAGCGCCACGGCTAGGATTGCGATCGTCAGCGCGGTCCAGAAGCGGCGATGTTCGATCGCGGCGGCGAACAGCGCGTAGTCGGGAAATGTCATAACATCCTATGGCATGTCCTCGCAGTCGCGAACACCGCACCGCTCTGTGCTAGGCGCACGGGCGCCCCGGCGCTATCACCGAACCCAGAATGACGCGCCTGATTCGCATAATTGGCATCGATCCAGGCCTGCGCCGCACCGGCTGGGGTGTCGTCGAGGTTGCCGGCAATCGTCTCGGTTTCCTCGGCTGCGGGTCTGTGACGACGCGTGACCAAGATGGCCTCGCCGAGCGGCTGCTCGCGATTCATGACGGCCTTGCGCGCGTTCTCGATGAGTTCAAACCCCACGAGGCAGCGGTCGAGGCGACGTTCGTCAACAAAGACGCCAAGGCGACGCTTAAGCTCGGCCAAGCGCGGGGCGTCGCCATGGTGGTGCCGGCGCGGGCGGGTGTGCCGGTTGCCGAATATGCGCCCAATGTCGTGAAAAAAAGCATCGTCGGCGCGGGCCATGGCGATAAGGTGCAAGTGCGCATGATGATTGGCGTGCTCTTGCCCAAGGCCGATCCGCACTCGGATGACGCCGCCGACGCGCTCGCTATTGCAGTGACGCACGCGCATCATCGGCAGAGCGTCGTGCTGAAGGTGGCAGCGCGATGACTTTAAGAAGTGCGCCGCAGCGATTACCTCTCCTTACGCACGGGGAGAAGCCGGCCGACGGAGGCGCCCTTTGCCTGCGGGCGGGGAACGGGAAATGATCGGCAAGCTCAAAGGCATCGTCGATAGCTACGCTGAGGATTACGTCATCCTCGACGTGAACGGCGTTGGCTATTTGGTGCATTGCTCGGCGCGCACCTTGCAGGAATTGCCGCGCGTCGGTGAGCCGGCCACGCTGTCGATCGAGACTTATGTTCGGGAGGATCAGCTTCGCCTGTTCGGCTTTTCGACCGATATCGAGCGCGAATGGTTTCGGCTGCTACAGACAGTGCAAGGGGTTGGCGCCAAGGTGGCGCTCGCCGTGCTGGGTACGCTCAAGCCGGCCGATCTCGCTTCCGCCATCGCCATGCGTGACAAGGCGATGGTGGCGCGCACGCCGGGTGTCGGCCCGAAAGTTGCGGAACGCATCGTCACCGAGCTGAAAGACAAAGCGCCAGCCTACACCGACGTCGATCCGGCACTGGTGCGGCTCTCCGGCGCGCTTGACGAGAAGCGGGCGCCGCAGCCGATGACCGATGCGGTGTCGGCGTTGGTCAATCTCGGCTACGGGCAGCCGCAAGCCGCCGCCGCTATCGCGGCCGCGGCGCGCGCCGCAGGCGATGGGGCAGAAGTGCGGACTTTGATCCGGCTTGGCCTGAAGGAGCTGTCGAAGTGAAGCGAACTGCAAAGTTGAGTAAGGCCGATAAGGAGTTGATCGCCGCTGCAACCGCGGCGATCAAGGAGCGCTACCGTTACGACTGGCAAGAGGTCGGCGCCGCCTTGCGCACGCGTTCCGGAAACATTTTCACCGGGATCAATCTCGATGCCTATCTCGGGCGCATGGCGGTGTGTGCAGAAGCAGTGGCGCTCGGGCGCGCCTTCGTCGATCTGGGTGATGACGGCATCGAAACGATCGTCGCCGTACGCCACCCCGATCCGGAGGAAAAAAATCAGGCCGTTGCCGTGGTGTCGCCGTGCGGAGCCTGCCGCGAACTGATCTTCGACTACGACCGCAAGGCGCGCGTCATTGTTCCAAACGGAAAATCGGCGCAGGCGGTGCCGATTGCCGACCTTTTGCCCAACAAATACAGCCGGGGACCCGAACGGTGAGCTTGAGCCCGGGACGCAAGCTGGTTTCGGCGGAGCGCCGCGAAGAAGATGCGGCGGAAGCTTCGCTGCGCCCGCAGCGGCTTTCCGAGTTCATCGGCCAGGAGCAGGCGCGCAGCAATCTCGCTGTCTTCATCGCGGCCGCGCGGGCGCGGAAAGAAGCACTCGATCACGTGCTGTTCGTCGGCCCGCCTGGCCTCGGTAAGACCACATTGGCGCAAATCGTGGCGCGCGAGCTTTCGGTCAATTTCCGCGCCACGTCCGGTCCCGTCATTGCCAAGGCTGGGGACCTCGCCGCGCTTCTGACCAATCTTGAGGAGCGCGACGTCCTCTTCATCGACGAGATTCACCGGCTCAATCCGGCAGTCGAAGAGATCCTCTATCCGGCGATGGAAGATTTTCAGCTCGATCTTATCATCGGCACCGGGCCGGCCGCACGCTCGGTGAAGATCGATCTCGCCAAGTTCACGCTCATCGGCGCCACCACTCGTGCCGGACTCCTGACCAATCCGCTGCGCGACCGTTTCGGCATCCCGGTCCGGCTTAATTTTTACTCAGAGGCTGAGTTGGAGCAGATCGTCAACCGCGGCGCGCGCGTACTTGGGATCAGTGTAACGGCGGACGGCGCCAACGAGATCGCCCGTCGCGCTCGCGGCACGCCGCGCATCGCTGGACGGCTGCTGCGGCGCGTGCGCGACTTCGCTTCGGTGGCCGGTGCTCAAGCAATTGATCGTGCCGTAGCGGATAAGGCTCTGGCCGCACTCGAAGTCGACGCTGCCGGCCTTGACGCCATGGATCGCCGCTATCTCTCAACTATTGCGCTGAACTACGGCGGGGGTCCGGTCGGGGTCGAGACGCTTGCCGCCGCTCTGTCGGAGCCGCGCGACGCCATCGAGGACATCATTGAGCCGTATCTCATCCAGTGCGGGTTCCTGCAGCGGACTCCGCGCGGCCGGCTTATCACCGGCCACGCTTTTCGGCATCTCGGCTTGGCCGAGCCCGCGCGCGATCCGGCGCAATTCGGGCTGTTTGCGTCCGAAGAGGATCATTGACATGACGCAAGTTTACGAGGGCGGCTGTCATTGCGGCCGCGTACGGTTTCGCGTGACGGCGGATTTGTCACGCGTCACCGACTGCAACTGCTCGATGTGCGCCAAGAAGGGCTTTTTGCATTTGATCGTTGCGCCGCAGCAATTCGAACTTCTGGCCGGCAAGGACGCGTTGACTACTTATCGGTTCAACACTGGAGTGGCGCAGCATACGTTCTGTTCAACGTGCGGCATTCATCCGTTCTATGTGCCGCGCTCCGACCCGGATAAGATCGACGTCAACGTGCGCTGCCTCGACGACGTCGACGTATCGAAGATCGAAGTGAAGGTGTTCGACGGAAAGAACTGGGAGCGCTCGATGACCGGCCGGGTGCCGTGGAGATAGGGCGGTGGCGTGCGTTCCCCTCGACGGTGAAATTCGTGGCGGCCAGCACGTACTCATAGTGCGCGTCTATTACGAAGACACCGATTTCACCGGCATCGTCTATCACGCCAATTACCTGCGCTACATGGAGCGAGGCCGCACTAACTATTTGCGGCTTCTCGGCACGGATCACCGGGTCCTGTTCGAGGAGACTGAGAAGGAGGCGCCTGGCTTTGCGTTTGTGGTGCGCTCGATGAGTATCGACTTTCTCAAGCCCGCGCGCATGGACGACGTGCTGGAGGTGCTCACTGAGCCTGAGGACGTGAGAGGTGCTTCGATCACGCTACGGCAGCGTGTTATGCGCAGCGATGAACTATTGGTGGAAGCTCGCGTACGGGTCGCGTTCGTCAGCGGCGGTCGCGCGCGGCCAATTCCCAGGCCGCTGCGCGTTGCGATGAAGGCCGACCTCGAAGCAACGCAGGCCTGAGCCGCGATGCTTGCCGTCACCGCTGGAATCGGGTGGCTCGCCGTCATGCGGCGTATGATATGACCGCTATGATGGATGATGCGCTGAAATTCACATTGTTCCAGACGGCCATCGGCTACTGCGGCCTCGTGTGGAGTAGCCGCGGAATCGCGGGCGTACGGATTGCCGAAAAGAGTCAGCACTCCGTGCGCAATGGCATTGTGCGCCGCTATCCTGGCGCGCGGGAGATTTTGCCACCGCCCAATGTACAGTCTGTCATCGCTGACATCGTGGCCTTGTTGAAGGGTGAGGTGAAAGAGCTGAACTCCGTGGCGCTCGATTTCGACGGCGTGCCGGACTTCTACCGCCGTGTCTACGACGTCGCGCGTGGCATTCGACCGGGCGAGACGCTCTCTTACGGCGAAATTGCCGCGCGGCTCGGCGATCGCAGATTGGCGCGCGAGGTGGCGCAGGCGCTTTCGGAGAACCCGTTTCCGATCATCGTTCCTTGTCACCGGGTCTTGGCCGCGGGCGGCAAGATGGGCGGCTTTTCCGCACCCGGCGGCGTGCGCACCAAACTTCGGATGCTCTCCATAGAGGGCGCCCATTACGGGGCGCCCACGCTATTCGACCGATTGCCCTGGGTCGCATCAGACCGCAGTCCCGCCTAAGCCTCAACCTGGGGCGCATCGACGCCGACCGGCGTCTGATGTAAAGGCTATTTACATGAACTGGTCGAAGGAAGGCCGTGGTGGGCCGCGCGGTTACCACCATGGAAATTTGCGCGAGGCGCTGTTGCGGGCTGCGCTCGAATTGATTGCCGAAAAAGGGCCCGCCGGATTTACCTTTGCCGAGGCGGCGCGCTGGGCCGGCGTTAGCCCGGCGGCGCCTTACCGGCATTTTCGCGACCGCGACGAGCTTTTAGCGAGTGTCGCGTTGCGGGGCTTTGAGCAATTCGAAACCGCGTTGTCGCGTGCGTGGGACGACGGTCGACCCGATGCGTTCACGGCGCTCGACCGTCTCGGCAAGGCGTATTTGGAATTCGCACGCACCGAGCCGGCCTATTATTCAGCGATGTTCGAGGCCGGGATTCCCCTTGGTACGAGCGCAGAACTGCGTGACGCCGGCGAGCGCGCGTTCGCGGTGCTGCGTGGTGCCGCCGACAAGATCTGCGCGGAGATAAGCGGAGTGCACCGCCCGCCAGCATTGATGGTGGCCCTCCACATCTGGTCAATGGCGCACGGCGTTGCTTCGCTCTTCGGCCGCGGCGATTCGGCGCGGCGGCCACTCCCGATGACCGCGGAGGAGCTTCTCGAGGCGGAGGTTCTTGTCTATGTGCGAGGCTTGGGAATGGCGCCAAAAAAGCCCGAGAAGGGCCCTTGACAGCTGAAAAGACGAATGTAAATGTTATTTACATTCACTAGATCGTGGAGGCGCACATGCTGTTCCTGCTTATGATCCTCGGCTTTATCGCGTGGTGGCCGCTCGGGCTACTTGTGCTTGCCTTCATCATCGGAACCGGACGGATGGCGTTTGCTATGGGATGTTGGAATCATCGGTGTAGCGACTTCGGCTGGCACGATGGCGCAAGCCGCTGGCAGTCGAAAATGGAATGGATGCAAGACCGCTGGCAGTCGAAGATGGAGCGGCTGCAGGGCAAAATGGACCGCATGCGCAGCAGGATGGAGCGCACCGGTAGTCGTGGAGACTGGTGGGGACAACCGCGGTCGAGCGGAAACCGGGCCTTCGACGACTATCGCGAACAAACGCTGCGGCGGCTTGAAGACGAACAGCGCGAGTTTAAGGAGTTTTTGGAACGGTTGCGTTTTGCCAAGGACAGACAGGAATTCGATCAGTTCATGTCAGAGCGTCGCAATCAGCCCCGTGACGAAGGTCCGCAACCGCAGGCAACCTAAGCTTCAAATCTGAGTTCCGGATCACGCGGCCGTCCGCTAGGCAAAAGCGGGCGGCCTTTGCGTGTTAAGGTTACTTTCCGTCGAGGTAGCCTGGAATTCCTTGTTAACGCAGCATTGAGGATATTTGGGCTTCATTGGCCGCAAACGAGCGGTGTGGCGCCCTAGTTTGGACAAGTTTCGCGACTGTTTTCGATCCGGCCGGTAACGGGTTCGGCTTGGGTCTTAGCGAAAAATCGGCTCTCGGTCGGCGGGCAATGCCGCTGCCTGATTGGACTCACCAGTCCCAACATGGCGCGCCACGCCGGTCATGATCTGTATTTCGTTCTGGTTCCGGCCCACGTGAGCTGGGCGGCGAACCGAACCGTTGAAAAGG
>Ga0070731_10003776_pt1 | contig 13442 bp, 12 predicted proteins | sample Coa_R1_2_FD_66448 | JGI IMG/M metagenome (GOLD analysis project Ga0070731, IMG submission 66448) | Surface soil microbial communities from Centralia Pennsylvania, which are recovering from an underground coalmine fire - Coalmine... | ecosystem: Environmental > Terrestrial > Soil > Unclassified ... | reverse complement strand
GACATTGGTTTTGGCTAGCGCCCGCATCTCGCCGAAGACGGCCATCAGATGGGTGTCCCCCCATTCGGGATCGCGGGGTTTGCAGTTTTCGCCGCGGGCGTCGCAGACGGGCTCCCATCTGGCGGTAAACGGAGTGAGAAAGCGCGAGTAAGTGATGAAGTAAACCGTGATATTGTCGCGCTGCGCGCGGGATATCACTTGTTCCAGCGGCGTCTGGCTGCCGCGGTCTTTGCTCTCCCCGATTACGAACACGACTTTGCGGTTGTCCTTCTTCCCGGCGAGAAGATCGACGGCTTTGGCCACCGCGTCGATGGCGCTGCCGCCCGAGCCGCGTGCCTTGGATTGCTGGAATACGGCTTCGAGGACGGCCGTGTCCGAAGTGAAACCCTGCGCCAGGGTGACGTCGTGGCCGTACCAGATGACGGCGGCCTGGCCGCGCTCGCCCGCGACCAGCGGTTCGATCATGCTGCCGACCTTCTTGATCTTGTCGAGGGCAGCCCAGGCCTCCTGAGTGGACTGCACGGCTACCACCAGGGAAATGGGCTCGGTCAGCTCATCCACCTGAATCTGGCGGGGCACATTGTTGTCCAAAAGCAGCAGGTCGGAGGGCGTGAGGTTGCGGACGTAGCGGCCGGCGCGGTCGACAATGGTGGTAGGAGCGACGACCAGCGGGACGGTGGTTTTGAGGGTGGTTTCCTGGGCGAACGAGAGGGATGCCACAGCGCAGAGGACGGGTGACAGCCGGCGGGCGGCGCGCATGCCGGGGTTTGTAGCACGCCGAGTGCCGGGTCATCGACGTTATTCGTGGCTGAGCTAAGTGGTTCCGTGAGCGAGTGGCAGAGAGCGGTCACCGTGAGCGCCGGCAGTAGCCTCACCATTAACCCGAACCTCGAGAAGCAATAGACAACTTACGCGCCCGCTTGTGCGGGACGAAATCAGGGAGTATAGTGCTTTCGACGGAGGATGTATGCGGCTTCACTCCAAATGGTTAATGCTCCTTGGTGCGGGCTCTTTGCTACTGGCTGGTTGCGGCGGGCAGCATACTCCCGATGAAAAGTACTACCTGGTTTCCGTCAACATCAAGGTGCCGTACTGGCAAGCGGCGAATGCGGGCATGATGGCGGCGGCCAAGGAACTGGGCGTGCAGGCCGAGCTCGGCGGTCCGGATACCTACGACCCCAAGGCAGAGCTGGAGGAGTTCCGGCGCGTGGCCAAACTGAAGCCGGCTGGGATCCTGGTCTCGGCGGCCGATGCGGGCATGATGACGCCGGATATCGACGCGGCGGTGGACGCCGGCATCCCCGTGATTACGATGGATGCCGATGCGACGATGAGCAAGCGGCTCACTTTCATCGGCACGAATAACTATGATGCCGGCCAGATCGGCGGCAGGCTGGTTGTCAAGCTGCTGAACGGGAAGGGCAACGTGGTGGTGTTGACGATGCCCGGGCAAGCCAACCTGGACGAGCGGCTGCACGGCTACCAGGCCGTGTTTTTGGATCATCCGGGAGTCAAGATTACAGAAGTCGTGGACATCCAGGGCAAGCCGCAAACGGCATTCGATACGACCGCCGCCATGCTGGATAAGGATCCGAAGAAGGTGGATGCTTTCGTGTGTCTGGAAGCCATCGCGGGCAAGGAAGTCGCGGAGGTGGTGACCCGCGCCAAGATGCCGAAAACCATCGTGGCGATGGACACCGATCAGGGAACGCTCGAGTGGGTGCAGAAGGGAGTGATCGCGGCGACCGTGGCGCAAAAGCCGTTCACCATGGGATTGGTGGGGACGAAGATGCTCGACGATCTGCACCATCATCCGCTTAGCCGCCTGGGCGCGAACTGGGCGGAAGATCCGTTCGCACACATTCCGCGATCGCTGGATACGGGAGTCACGCTGATCGATAAGGGGTCGGTGGATCTGTTCATGAAGGCGCGGGACAGCGCTACTTCCGGCAAGAGTTAGCGGCTGGAACGGATCATGGCGCAGAGCGCAACCATCGCGTGGCAGGAGAGGGCAGCGGTTCAACCCACAGCCGTGCCCTGGTATATCTGGGCCTGCGTGTTGGCCGTGACTTCGGCCTCGTTTGGCGGGGTTTGGGACATCTCCTGGCACGAAAGCATCGGCCGGGATACTTTCTGGACGGCGCCGCATTTATTCATTCACTTCGGCGGCATACTGGCCGGCGGGGCGGCGGCCTGGCTGATCTTCAGCACCACGTTCAGCCGCGCGCCCAAGCAGCGCATGGGCGCGGTGCGCATCTGGGGCTTTTACGGACCGCTGGGCGCGTTCCTGTGCTGCTGGGGCGGGGCGGCCATGGTCACTTCGGCGCCGTTCGATAACTGGTGGCATACGGCCTACGGACTGGATGTCAAGATCCTGAGCCCGCCGCATATCGTGCTGATCCTGGGACTGATGGCCATCCGATTCGGCGTAGTGGTTTTGATCCTGGCGGAGATCAGCCGGGCCAGCGGCGTATTGAGGCAAAAACTACAGTGGCTGCTGCTCTACGCTTTCACGTACCTGCTGGGGATAGCCATCGCAGTATTCCAGGAATATACGTTCACCGACTACATGCATAGCGCAGTATTTTACCTGCTGATGTCGCTGTTCGCTCCCATGTTCCTGGTGGCCGTGACTCAAGTTTCGGAGTTCCGGTGGGCGGCCACCGGGATTGCGGCTATCTTCACAGCGCTGAACCTGCTATTTCTCTGGCTGCTGCCGCTGTTTCCGGCCGAGCCGAAGCTGGGCCCGGTGTTTCACCATGTGACGAGCTTTATCCCGCCGCCTTTTCCGCTGCTGGTGATTGTGCCGGCGCTGGCCATGGACCTGGTACGTCCCCGGGTACAGGACTGGAGAGGCGGGGGCCGCGCGGTGGTGCTTGGCGCGGCGTTTTTGGGAACCTTCGCGGTGGTGCAATGGCCGTTCGGGGACTTTCTGCAATCGCCGGCGGCGCGCAACTGGGTCTTCGGCACCCATTACTTCCCGTTCTTCGTCCCGCTGACCGATAACTGGGTGCGATACGTGTACACGCAGGTGGAAGACACCGGGGCCGAATTCTGGTTACGGATGGCGCTGGCGCTGGCGGCCGCCATGCTCAGCGCGCGCGCAGGCCTGTCGCTGGGTGACTGGATGGGGCGGGTGCGGCGGTAGCCTTGCAATCGGCATTGTGCTGTGTTACTGCATTCATCGGAGGTATATCCATGACTGATAAGGCTTACCGAACGGTAGCTGTTTGGGTCCTCCTGGCAGCGAGCCTGATCCTGTTATCCTGCTCAGGCAGTAATACGCCGGAGCCCGGTACGCCGGCGTTCTACTGGGGCGCCGCCAAAGACACCTATGCCGTGGGCGACTATCAAAAGACAGTCGAGAATCTTGGCAGTATCGTGTCCGGGCAGAGTGAATTCGTGGCGCGCGCGCAGCCCTGGTTATTGGTTCTGAGTTCCGGCATGGCGCAGGGAAACATGGACCTGGCGCAGGCGTTCGATACCGGCGGTCATGCGAACCACACACAGACCGCGAACTTTCACCGCGCGGTGAACACTTACCGCGGCAACGCCAATACACTGGCGCTGCAGTTTGCAGAGAATTTCTCGAAGTTTCAAGGCAAGGACGAATATGTGACCCTGGCTTTTGCGTATCCCACGGGGAGTCCCACCGAAGTCGTTTTGCTGAACAAAGTGGCCGGCGGATCCTGGCTAACCGACGCCGAGCTTGAGACCGCCCAAAAGCGAGCCATCGAGCATGCCGTACTGCTGGCGACATGCCAGGCGGCGGGCGCCAAGAATGATCCCGCCAAGGCCCTGGATCTTCTCAAGACAGGCGACGCCAAGGTGCCTCGCGCCACCTTCGTGCAGGCCATGGCGAGCGCTTTGTTTGACCAGTCGCAGCTTTACGCACACGATAAGTTGGATCAACCCGACAAGCTGAAAATCTTCTGCGGGAGAGCACAGGAGGCTCTGAAGCAAGTGCCGCCTTCGAAAGAGAGCGCGGACCTCGACAAGAAGATTCAGGCGGCACTGAAGAAAGTCAAGGCCTAGCGGCCAGGCATTCTCCTGCGCCGGATGCGCACAGGCGGAAACAGATCAGGTGACCGCTCTCGGCGATTACGGAATGGTTGAGTTGCCCGGCCACGCAGGTGCGATAGGCGGCCTTATCCAGCACGAAAACCTGCGCCGGCCTGTTGCGCAAAGCGTCTAATAGTTCCGGCCGGCTGAACAGGCGGACGAGAAACCGATCGCCGTACCACTGAAACTGGTTGTCTTCATCGAACCGCGGCTGGCCGTCATCGTAGAAGGCGACGCGCTCTCCGGGCTGTGTGGCGGCGGTGGCCGCGCGGGCGATCGGCCGGGTTTCGGCAGCTTCTAAGTGCGTGCGGGGGAAGGCAGCCACGGCCACCACGGCCAGAGCCAGGATGGGTGTCGCGACGCGCAGGCCCGCGCGCAGGTAGCGGACCGGCACAAACTGCTTGAGGCCCAGCGCCGCCAGGATGGCGAAGGCCGGATAGGCAGGAAGCATGTATCGCAGGACGCGGCTGCGAGCGGCGGCGCATAGGGCAAAGACAACAGCCACCCACAGGATCAGCAGCCAGAGCCGGCGATCCCGGCCGCGAATGACGGCGATGATCCCGGCAATCATGGCCGGCAGCCACGGCCAATAAGACCTGGCGAGCATCCAGGCATACTCGAAGGCGCCTGTGTAGCGGCGCCACGAGGGAGCCAAGCCGCCATAGACCTCATTGCGCAGCCACGCGGAGTGCACGGTTAGAAACCATGCTCCGAAGCTGTGAATCAGGTAGGCATACCAGGCTGTCAGGGGCAAGTACGCCAGCATCAGCGCGGGAAGCGCGTAACGCACCGGCGGCCGGCGGCGAGTGACGATCAGGTGCAATACGAAGACCGCGGGCAGCGCCAGCCCCATCATGCTGCGCGTCAACTGTGCCAGCGCCGTACACGCGCCGACGGCCAGGTACCAGCGGGGGTCGTCCTCCGTAAGCGACCAGGCGCAGACGGCGCAGAGGGCGAAGAAGGTGAACGGAACGTCGGTCATGCCGCGCGCCATGTATTTCAAGAAATAGAGGGTGGTGGCCATGACGAACATGGCTATCACGGCTGTGGCGGGGTCGCCGGTCAGCTTGCGCGCCAGCCAGTAGACCAGGATTATCGTGCCGAAGCCGCATAGAGCCGCGGGCAGACGGGCAAGCGAGTCGGAGAAGCCGAAAGCGGCAAAAAGGGAGGCTTCCATCCACTCCAGCATGGGCGGATTTTCGAGCGCGGGCTCACCGTTGCTGTGCAGGACCAACCAGTCTCCGGTGCGCAGAATGTCCTTCGCGATGTGGGCGTATTGCGCGTCGTCGTAGCCGGTGAGATCTCCAGTGCGGAGAGGGGCCAAGGCCAGAATAGCGCAGAGGATTGCCAGTATCCAGAAGTAACGGCGCGGGGTCAATGTGTGCTGCTCGTTAGCCAAGTGCCTTAGACCAGCCAGGACCAGCAACTGGCGCAAGGCAGTTTCTCTTTCGGTCCGCGGCAAAACCGCGATTCTCTGGACGACCTTCCGAACCGCTTCTTTATGGTCCCGCAATCGCGCCAGGATCGCAATTACATTATCTCCAATCCGGCCGCTTTCCAGCAGAAGGTCGCCATCCAGCTCGCGCATGTCGACCACCCGGTAGCGAACCATAGATCCGGTCCGCGCAGTCCGGTCTCCATTCGAGGGGGCGCCTCGCCCTTGAGATTCTGGACTTTGGGAAGTTCGACGTCCAGCCACTTTTAAGCTTACGTCGTAATCCTGCATGCGCGGTGGTGGGCGGCGGCCCGGTCTGTTAGGAAACCGCCGCCCCTTTTCGGGGTATGGTCACAGCCACGCGCGTCCATCGGCTGCTGCTTCAAATGTGCTTACGGAAAGGGTGGGATTGCGGGGGAATTTCTCTCACGTTCGTAACAAAGAAATTGCGTGGGCAGGTACTTCGGGCCTGCCCACGTTAGGGAAGGAAATAGTTACTTAGACGGGGTGCTGGGGGTGCTGGCGGTGCCCGTCGTCTTCTTCGAACTGTGCTTCTTGGTTCCCTTGGCCTTTTTGGCCGGGGCCGTGCTCTTCTGGTCGGGCGCCGGTTGGCTCGGGGTAGCCGGCGCGGGCGTCTGCGCAAAGGTCAATGGCAGGGTGGCGGCGGCGAAAACGATCGCGAGTAAGCTCTTTTTCATGTTGATCTCTCCTTGAGGGACTCATTTGTCCCGTCAATTCCATCTTGACGGGACGTCAGGATTTATACGATAGACTCGAGGGGCTAACCTGGGGGCGAAAGAGGGCGCGGGAATCGTTGGTCCATAGCCCCGACCAGAGCCCGCGATTAGCCTCGATAGGGGGTATCGGGTAACCGCCGTTGAGCGCCATCATGGAGTTGGAGGACTGTGAACGAATATTCACCTGCGCCGACCCAAAGCGCACTGCTGCGGATTCTGATCGCCGGATTCAGCCTGGTTATCGTACTGCTACTGGCCGGCGCAACGATCGGCCTCGGCAACATCCAGACGATTAAGGAGGGCGCCGCGAGCCTGGTGGAGGAACAGCAAGCCAGCAGCCGGCTGCTCGAGGAAGTGCACCGGCAGCAGGCCAGCCTGAGCGAAGTATTCTCGATCCTGGCGCGTGATCCGGATTCGGTCGAATACCGGAAGATCCTGTCCCAGTTGGACGAGGCGAATCAAAACATCGACCGCATCGTGGCGGAAGGCTCCCGCACGCCGCAGCGGCGCCTGTTCGATCAACTCCGCCAGACCTCGACGGCCTTCTCAGCCGAAGCGCGGCGGCTGCTCGAGGTGGAAGAGCCCGAGACGTTCTCCTCTCAAGAGCTGTTTCGCGATCACGAGGCATTCATCTCGGTGGTCGCCAAACTGATCGAAGCCAGTTACCGGCGAGCCGTGGCGGCGCAGAATCAGATCGACCATCGCTCCGCGCGCCTGGTGAAGGAATCCGCCATTTTCCTGGCCGCATTCCTGATCCTGGCCGTACTGTGCACGGTGCTGACGGTGCGCTGGACCGCCCGACTGTTGCGCCGCATGGAATGGCAGGAGACGGAATTGGGCCGCGTCTCCTGGCACATGCTGGAAGATCAGGAGAGCACGGCGCGGCGTTTCTCGCACGAACTGCACGATGAACTGGGGCAGTCGCTGACCGCGGTCAAGGCTAACCTGGCAGCGCTGGGCGCGGATGGCGGCCCGGATCGTTCCCGGCTGGAGGATTGCGTGCGGCTGGTGGACGAATCGATCGGCAATGTCCGGCAAATGTCACAACTTTTGCGGCCGACGATCCTGGACGATTTCGGCCTGGAGGCGGGGTTACGCTGGCTGTGCGAGGGCTTTCAGCACCGCACGGGCATTCAGACGGAATTCCAGTCCACGGTGACCGGCCGCCTGCCGGATGAGACCGAAACGCACCTGTTCCGGCTGGCGCAGGAAGCCCTCACCAATGTGGCGCGGCACTCCGGCGCGCGGCAGGCTGCCGTTACGCTGGATTCGCAGGGCGGCGAACTGCGCCTGTCGATACGGGATGACGGGCACGGCCTGCCGGCCGCTGGCGCGGGCCAGGGCGGCATGGGTATGATCGGGATGCGGGCCCGCGCGCGCAGTCTGGGCGGCGATGTGACCGTGCGGTCGAAGGAAGGACAAGGAGTCGAAATCGAAGTCCGGGTTCCGGCAACCAGCGCCAGGCATGAGAGAAAAGATCCGCATTCTGTTGGCTGACGATCACGCCGTGGTGCGGCAGGGATTCAAGATGATCCTGGCGGCGCAGCCCGACATGGAAATCGTGGGCGAGGCGGGCAACGGCCGCGAAGCCCTAGAACTGGCCGGCCAGTGCCAGCCCGATGTGGTCGTGATGGATGTGGGCATGCCTGAGCTGAACGGCATCGAGGCGACCCGCCGCCTGGCCGACCTGTCGCCGCGCACGCGCGTGCTGGCGCTGAGCATGCACAAGGATTCCGTCTACGTGCGCGAGATACTGCGCGCGGGCGCGCGCGGGTACCTGCTCAAGGACTCGATCGCCAGCGACCTGCTGGCCGCCGTACGCGCCGTGTCGCGCGGCGAAGGCTACCTGAGCCCCGGCGTGTCGGACGCAGTGCTGAACGATTACCGCCGGCATGTGACCGATCCCATCGACCTGTTGAGCAGCCGCGAGCGGGAAGTGCTGCAAATGATCGCCGAAGGCAAGACCAACAAGGAAATCGCCACGGTGCTCAACTTGAGTGTTTATACGGTGGATGCGCACCGCGGGCGCATCATGGAGAAGCTTAACCTGCACAGCGCCACGGACCTGGTGCGGTTTGCGGTGCGGGCCGGGCTGGTGGGTTGACCGGGCTGGCGGGCAGCCCGGCCATCACTACCATTCCTGCCCGGCTTATTGCTGGTCCGGATCCACAGGCCTGCCCGAAACCGCGGCCGGCGTTCCCTGCATGGCGCCGCGCAACACATCGTTGGCGAAGAAGAACTTGCCGTCGTTAGGGACCATCATGATCTGCACCTTGTCGCTGAGGCGCTCGGCGATGATCTTCTGGATCAGCAGCGGATTCTGGGTGAGCACCTGCGCTTCGGATTTCATGCGCACGGCGTCCGCGGCCGCCACCACCCGGATATGATCGCCCTCGGCTTCCGACATCAGTTTGCGTTTTTCCAGCTCCGCCTTGCTGTCGATCACCTTGGCCTGCGCCAGGGCTTCGGCATTCTTGACCGTGGCTTCCTTGCGCGCCTCGGATTCCAGGCGGGTCTGCTCGATCTGCTTCTGTTTGAGCGGCAGCGTGTGCTGCATGGCGTCGGCCTGCGCTTTGGCCTGTAGAACGACAATAGCGGCCTGGCCTTCAGCTTCCGTCACGCGGCGGGCCTTCTCGGCCTGGGCTTCCAACTCGGCTGCGTGTACCTGCTTCTGCTTGATCTCCATATCGATGGACATCCGGTCGTTCTCCTGTTCTTTCAACAGCAGGGACTCCAGCCCCCTGGCGTATTCGGGGGGCAACTGGATGTCGCGCAGCATGACTTCTTTTACCAGGATGCCGTCGGGCGCCAGTTTCCGGGTGATGGCGTCGGCGGCGCGCTGGCGAACCTCCTCCCGGCTGACCGCGAAGACATCGCGCACCAGGTAACCGGGCACAATCTGACGGAAAACGCTGTCCACCACGGGCGGGACCACCTCCTGGTCCACGGGCTGTGACATGTTGGAATGGATGTACGAGAGGCGTTTGGGATCCAGCCGGTAGCGGATGGAGACAGCCAACCCGAGTGGCAGTCCCTCCTTGGTTTGCACCTTGAGTATCTCGCCTTTGACCTTGGGGTCGTCGGCGGCCAGAGTGGTGAAGAGCCGGTCGCGAATGTCATACAGGGCGACATGTTGTACGAACGGAACCACGGCGTGGACGCCGGGATACAACGTGCCCGGAACGACTCCAGAGACCTGACTTACCAGAACGCCGCCAGCCCCACCCGGCACTACCGTAATCGAGGCGCTTACCAACAGCGGTAAGCAGGCAAGCAGGGTGAGCCTGACAGCCATGCGCCAGCGCAGCGCGTCCAGATTCAAAGGTTCGAGAGTACCTTCGGCGGTCCGGCGCAATCGCGCCCGATATACATCCCACAGCACGAGGCCGATGGAGCCGGCCAGCAAGCCGAGTCCAGAAGCCAGAAACAAATACTTCAGCAGCAACATCGAATACCTCCGGGATATGTGATGGCATGCCGCGGGCCACAGCGAAAATGCCCAATAAATGGGTCTTTTTGTTATTCCGTACGTGTAGAGGACCACACGCCGTGTTTGCCGGAACACGAGGGCGGGCGATCGCGTGACGCCGCTGCCCTGCTTCCCGAAATGAGTATCTCCCTAGAAATACATCGGACATACGCCTTTTGCGGGTTGTGGGTAATATGGCGCTAAGATCCGCCGCAGCACACTGATCGAATACATTAGATAGTTGATGCGTACATCTTAGTTTGCCGTTGTTCTTGTCTCATTCAGAGTCTTTGTTATAAGTGAGTTATATCTAAATTGTTCGCGGGGGCGTAACCAGATTGCTCACTATGGTTAGCGATGTGCATCCAGGGCTGCAATATGAAACCAGCTCAGGCCAGCTCTCGCGAAATTAATCCCGCTGAACTTGTGGATCGCATCATGCGTGGCGACCCAGAGGCTGAGGCGCAGCTCTATCAGGTCTTCTCGACGGGCGTTCGATTCCTGATGTTGAGGAAGCTCGGAAACGCCAGTGTGGTGGAGGATGAACTTCACACCAGCTTCATTATCACTATCGAAGCCATCCGCAATGGTGTGGTGCGCGAACCCGAGCGCTTAATGGGTTTCATTCGCACGGTCATCTCACGGCGCATCGCGGAGCACATCGACCAGCAGGTGTTCCGCCGCAATCGCATGGTGGATGCCGGGGAGTTCGTGATCCGGGACAAGCACGTGCCCACCGACCAGGCGCTCATGGAGCGGCAGCGCGGGGAAATTGCGCGCAAGGTTTTGCAGGAGATGTCCGCGAGCGACCGGGAAGTGCTGGTGCGGTTCTATCTGGAGGAGCAGACTCCGGAGCGCATCTGCCGCGAGATGCATTTGACCGGGACGCAATACCGTTTACTGAAGCATCGGGCAAAGGTCCGGTTCGCCGAGAGGGGCCACCGCAAACTGACCATCCGGCCGATATGGAGCCGGCCCACGAGCAACCCTGCGCCCGCGGCTCGCCCGGCAAACTAAAACCGGCGGCGCTAACCCCCTGCGACTTGCCGACGCGCCATCCGACCGCATACAATGATTTGCGGGCGGTTATTTTCACCGCTTCGAGGGGGACTGTGTCGGATCGGGCGTCTTTATTTCTATTCAGCTTGGTAGTGGAGATTGCGTCGCTGGCGGCGGCGGGCTGGCTATTGGCCAGCGGCCAAGCCGGCAGCGTGGACGGTCTTTTCCTTTTGCTGACCTGCCTGTTGGTAGCCCTGGCGTTCGGGCTTTACCTGGCCTTCGTGATCCGGCGGGCGATGGAACCAACGCCAGCGCCCGCTGCCCAACCGGCTAAGCCTGGCGCCGGCGCCGCAGCCAAGCCCGCCCAGAGCAAGCCGGAGCCGGTAACTCAATCGTAACGGTCAGGTAGTTTTCTTGGCCGCGGCCTTCGGAGCGGCCTTCTTGGGTGCAGCGGCCGCCGGGGCCGGACCTTCGCGCTTAAACACGATGCTGACGATCTTTACGGGCGTTTTCGGCTTGTCCTGAGCGCCGGTCGGCACGCTGATGATTTTGTGCACGACGTCCTGTCCTTCGATCACCTGGCCGAAAATCGTGTGCTTTCCGTTGAGGTGCGGGGTGGGGACATCTGTAATGAAGAACTGGCACCCGCCGGTGTGCGGCGGCCCGGTGTTGGCCATGGCCAGGCGCCCCGGAATGTCGAATTTCAGGTCGGGCGCGAATTCGTCGGGGATCGTAAAGCCGGGATCGCCCATCCCGGTCCCCATCGGATCGCCGCCCTGGATCATGAACCCGGGAATGACCCGGTGAAAGATGGTGCCCGTGTACAGCGGCCGCGTGACCATCTGGCCGGTCTTGGGATCCTTCCATGCCTTAGTGCCCCTGGCGAGCCCCACGAAATTCTTCACGGTGATCGGCGCTTCTTTCTCGTAGAACTTCACGGTAATGGCGCCCAGGGTGGTGTTTATGGTGGCGTACAGGCCGGGCTCGCGCGCGGGCGAGGCGGGGGTGGTGGCCGGCGCCGCGGCGGGGGGTGTTTGGGCGAAGAGCGTAGCCAGCGTAGCGAGTAAACCGATCATTGTTTTCATTCGAATCCTCACAGTGGAACAGCCCCTCATTCTAACCTGTTTCGGGACGTGATAACCTAGCATCCGTGACCAGATTCTGGCTTTTGCCATTGTTCGCGGCATCGCTTTTGGCGGCAGATGTGTCCGGCAAATGGACGGGCACGGTGGACGTGGAAGACCCGTCCGACGGGACCAACATCAGCACCCCTGTGCGCGCGGAACTGGAGCAGAAGGCGGACGCCATCTCGGGCAAGATCGGTCGGCAGGAAGACAGTGAGGCGGATACCCAGGCCATTCGAAACGCCAGCCTGCAGGACGGCACGCGCCTGATTTTCGAGGTCGCATCGACCGAAACCAACGGCCTGGTGAAGTTTGCGCTGAAGCTGGACGGGGATCACCTGGACGGCGAGATGAGTGGCACCATGGACGGCGTCGCGATCAGCGGGAAGGTCCATCTGACGCGCCTAAAATAGGCGCCGGATCACGCGCGGCCAAGCCCCCAAAGGCCCTGCCCCGCTTGCTAAAATAGAGGTTACACCCCACCCAAGGAGATCCATTGCCCGACCAGGAAAATCCGCCCCAGGGTCCGCCCGCGCCTCCGCCCGGCCCGCAGCTTCCGCTGGGCGGCGACGGCGACAAAAACCTCATCCCGATCAACATCGAAGACGAGATGAAGCGGTCCTACCTGGATTACGCGATGAGCGTGATCGTGGGCCGCGCCCTGCCCGACGTTCGTGACGGTTTGAAGCCGGTCCACCGCCGGATTTTGTGGGGCATGCACGAACTGGGCTTGATGCCCAACCGTCCGACGCGCAAGTGCGCCAAGGTAGTCGGCGACGTGATGGGCAAATATCACCCGCACGGCGACGCCGCCATCTATGACGCCCTGGTGCGCATGGCGCAACCGTTCAACATGCGCTACCCGCTGGTGGACGGGCAAGGCAACTTCGGATCGATGGATGGCGACCCGCCCGCGGCCCAACGGTACACGGAAGCGCGCCTGGCGCGCATCTCGAGCGCGATGATCGAAGACATCGACAAGGAGACGGTGGACTTCGCGCCGAACTACGACGAGAGCGAACAGGAACCCGAAGTGCTTCCCACGCGGGTGCCCAACCTGCTGGTGAACGGTTCGGCCGGCATAGCGGTGGGCATGGCCACCAATATCCCGCCACATAACCTAACCGAGATTATTAATGCGACGATCGCGCTGATTCACAATCCGCAAACGCCTCTGATCAAGATCCTGGAAATGGTTCAGGGACCCGATTTTCCCACCGGCGGCCTGATCCTGGGGCGGCAGGGCATTCTGGACGCTTACACCCGGGGCCGCGGCCACCTGAAAATTCGCGCGCGCGCCGCCATCGAACGCATCGGCAAGGACCGCGAGCAGATCGTGGTGACGGAGATCCCCTATCAGGTGAACCGGTCGCGGCTGGTGGAGCAGGCCGCCGCCCTGGTGAACGAGAAGAAGATCGAAGGCATCTCGGAAATCACCGACCTCAGCGACAAGGATACGCGCATCATCTTCGAACTGAAGCGCGGCGAGCAGGCCGAAGTGGTGCTGAACAACCTGTACAAGCACACCCAGTTGCAGATAGGCTTCGGGGTGATCATGCTGTGCATCGTCAACGGGCAGCCGCGCGAGCTGTGCCTGGTGGATGCCATTAAATTCT
>Ga0070731_10003775_pt1 | contig 13445 bp, 13 predicted proteins | sample Coa_R1_2_FD_66448 | JGI IMG/M metagenome (GOLD analysis project Ga0070731, IMG submission 66448) | Surface soil microbial communities from Centralia Pennsylvania, which are recovering from an underground coalmine fire - Coalmine... | ecosystem: Environmental > Terrestrial > Soil > Unclassified ... | reverse complement strand
ACCCTTCCGGCTATAGCGATTTCTCGGCCTGGACCGACCCGGGCGCGATTGCTTGGACCGGCGTTTCGGTGGTGCTCATCTCGACCACGGCATGCGGCGATCTCGATTATTGGTTCCAACAGAAAAGCACCACGACCTGGCACAAACAGCGGATCGTCACCAATACGGCGTGGCCGCCGGGCACGTGCTGAAGCTCGATGCGCTCAGTGAGGCTTCGAGGGCTCGGGCCTGGGCTTGACGTTCCGCTGGCTACCCGGATTCTGCTGCGCCCCCGGGGCGATGCCTTTGATTTTTCTGGCACGGAAGAACTTCTGCTGGAACTCCCTGCGCCGCGCCTCCGGGTCGGGGCGGTGATCCTTGTCCACTGAAGTCGACTGCGCCGAGGTCGGAATGGACGGGATCCACTGCGCGAGTGCCGTGCCCGTCACGCTGGCGAGCCCAAGCGTGATCAAGACTGTGGGAAGCGTCCTAGCACGCCATCTCGTCATGCGATTCTCCATCGGCCCGGCAGCACTGGCCCTTCAGCATACGTCAGATAGCTCGCACAGGCGTCACTTTGCGGTGTCGTTGGGGAAGATGCGCGGATGGTGCGGTCGGAAATGCCTGCTTGATGCGAGGCCAACTCGCGATCCGCGTCGCAGTCGACCTACTTAGCACACCCAGTACAGCCGCAATAAACCATGGCGGTGGGTTGAGTCACTGCCGGAAAGCCGCCGTGGCCAGTGACCGACCGCTCCACAGTCAGGATCTACCGCGAAATAATGCTTCCTGCCTTGACCACTCGCGCGGCCCGCTCACTCTCGCGCCCTACGAATCGAACGAATTCCTGTTGGGTCATAGTCAAGGCATTGGCACCGTAATCCCTCATCCAACTTTGGAGCCCGGGTGAGGCCAGTGCACGGGTGATGTCCGCAGATAATTTCGCGACGATCTCGGGAGGCGTGCCGGCTGGTGCCCAAACACCGTACCAAATAGGAAAGTCAAAGCCAGGGAGACCGGCCTCCGCGATAGTGGGTGCATCCGGAACTAGACTCGAGCGCGTGGTAGTGCTGACTCCAAGCGCAATCAGATCGGCCTTACGAATCGCCGGCAGTGCAGTTGGGATTGGGGCCAGCATATAGTCTGTGCGGCCGGCAATCGTGTGGGCGAGTACCTCGGTAATTGCGTCGTCCGGCAGGGGCGGGACATGTGCCGCGTTTAGGCCAGCTTCCAGACTCAATTCAGCAGCACCGATGTGAGAGCCCGTGCCTATGCCAGTCGAGCCAAAAGTAATTCGGGTGCGCTGTTTCTTCGCAGCGGCAACAAGGTCGTGAACCGTTGCGATGCCCGTTTTGCGGCCTGTGACGAAGACATATGGCTGAGTTGTCAAAGAAGCAACTGGACTGAAATCTCCAAGCGGATCGTACCCAAGTCGCATGCCGACTCCAGCGCTGTATGCCTGAGCACTCGTGTTCACGAGCAAGGTATAACCATCTGCGGCTGCCTTGGAGACTAAAGCTGCTGCTAGCGTGGCCCCGCTGCCGGGCCGATTTTCGACGGTAACCGCCTGGTGCCAGAGCTTCGACAGTTCGCCTGCGAGGGCGTGAGCCGTAATATCTGGCCCGCCACCTGCACCGAACGGCTCGATGAGACGCACTGTCCGATTTGGAAAGGCCCGCGTAGTGACAGTTGCGCCCGTCATGGATGCTTTCGTGTCGGCAGTCATCGGCGCTACATCGGCCGAGCGGCTTATGCTTACCAAGGCGCAAGCGGTGGCAAGCCAGCTCACGGCTGCGGCGTTCAACTCGGCTTCGCAGTAATTGCCCCCAGCTCGCTGACGCTCCGCGCCGAGCTCAACTTTTGGATGGAGGCACGTTGGTGGAGAACATGTCGCGCAGTAGCTTCCAGTCGCCGCCGTCGTGGCGCCAGATCACGATGTATTTGCCCCGGTCAAGCACCTTGCCTACTTTGTCGCGCAGCGCATATTCGCCCACCTCGGTGGCCATCATGCCCTGGCTATACACCTCGACAGTTTTAAGATCGATAGCGGCCACCCCGGAGGCGAGCGCGCTCTGCCAGAACTTTGCAATTGCCGCAGTTCCTCGGACGGGCACACTTCCGGCTGGCATGACGGCTCCATCCTTCGTGTACAGTCCCGCCAGCGCCGCGCCGTCTCCTTGTGCGACAAGCGCCGAGAACTTTGCGTCGGCCGCTTCGATTGCCGCACGGGGCCCCGCACCGAGCGAGGGGGTAGCGAACCCAATCAGGGCCGCGCCCGCGAGACAAAGACTTGCATAGTTTTTCATGTGACTTCCATGTGATTGAGGTTAGACCGGCCGCAGTGCCCAATCGCAAAATGCTGCAATCATGCTAAAGCCGCTGCGGTCTAAACGCCAACAGGGTCAAAAACTGACGTTGCATCGGTCACATACGTTGCATGTAACATTGTTATGACGTAGTTCGCGTTACATGTAACGCTACGGAGTTTTATAACGTGCGCGCTATGCGGCCCCGTTCACCGACATCAACGACTGCTCGCGTGCGCAAGCACCGAGAGTCATTGCGCGCTGCGGGTCTTCGTCCGATACAAATCTGGGTCCCTGATGTGCGTTCAAAGCAGTTCGCCACGCAGGCGCGCCGACAGTCGCGGGCGATCGCTCGGAGCATGCAGGAGCAGGATGACTTGGCTTTCATTGAATCTATCGCAGATTGGACCGCGGCGTGAAGCGGGGCGAGCTCTGGACTGTCGCCGGCGGTCCCGGCTACGGCGGCAAGCCGCGACCGGTCGCCATCCTGCAGGACGATCGCTTCGAGGATCTCCTGTCCGTGACATTTTGTCCATTCACAACCAATCCGACCCCCGCCCCACTATTCCGATTGCCAGTAAAACCGAGCGACGGCAATGGGCTAAGGGAGGCGAGCAGTCTGATGGTCGACAAGATCACGACGGTCGCGAAGTCCAAGATCGGTCAGCGAATCGGCCGTCTTGATGATGAGGATATTGTGCGTTTGAATCGTGCCATCGTCGTGCTCTTTGGACTCGGGGGCGGGACTCCAGCAACCTGACTGCGACTCTCTTCACCGAGCACGTGGATTTGCCGGCCCCGCAGCGGCCATTCACAATGAAGGCACCTCCGGTCACATAAACAAAAGGAGGGAGCGTGCAGATTCGATCACTTCAGTGGGTCTCCGGTGCCATCCCCTCGTTGCTCATCGCCGCTGCTTCATTGCTACTGCCGCTAGGCAGCTTCGCGGCCTGCTCGATCGGCAAGATCGCGGATCTTCCGGTGCACATGGACGGGATGCGGGCCTTGATGCCGGTGAAACTCAACGATACCGATACGAGCCTCATCGTCGACAGCGGCGCGTTTGTAAGCTTGCTGTCGCCCGCCGGGGCCGCGCAAATCAAGGCCAAGGTGAGTCCGACCACGGTGATATCGAGCATACGAGGAGCCAATGGCGGGGCAGATGTCTCAGTCGCGACGCTCGATCAGTTTGTGCTCGACGGCATTCCGATGCCGCCGCATTACCAGTTTCTGGTGGGCGGCACCGATTCGGGCGCGGGCGCGGTTGGGTTGCTGGGCGAGAATATCCTCGGGATCGAGGATAGCGAGTATGACCTCGCCAACGGCATGATCCGTCTGATGAAGCCGCAGAATTGCGGCGATCATCCTCTGGCCTATTGGGCGGAGGCATCCAAGCTACCGATCCAAGTATTGACCTTAGTAGAGACCGGCGGTGAGGTTTCCGCGCACATCAACGCGATAGCGCAGCTGAACGGCCACAAAATCTACGTGATGTTCGATACGGGCGCGCCGACTTCGGTGCTTACGCTGATGGCCGCGCGGCGTGCCGGCGTGACGCCGAGCAGTGCGGGCGTCGTGTCGGCCGGCATCAGCGGCGGGGTGGGTCGCGGCGGGTTTCCAACCTGGGTGGGTCCGTTCACGAGTTTTAAGCTTGGCGGCGAGGAGACGCGCAATACACGGCTCCGCTTCGGAGATTTAAGTCTGGGTGACATCGACATGGTTTTGGGCATGGACTTCTTCCTGTCGCACCATATTTACGTCTCCAAGGCTCAGCACCGGCTGTACTTCACGTACAACGGCGGGCCTGTATTTAACCTGGCGTCACTCCAGGCTCCCTCGCCCCAGGTCGGGGCGTCACCCGCGGCTTCGGCGCAGCCGCCCGCGGGCGGCCCTGAGCCGCACACTGCGGCCGAGTTCGCTGCACGCGGTGGAGCGCTGCTGTCACGGCGCGAGTTTGAGGGCGCGATTGCGGATTTGACGCAGGCCTGCCAGCTCGATCCGAGTCAGCCGCAGTACTTCTACCAGCGCGCAATGGCCTACTTCGGAGCCGAGCAAGGCACACCGGCCAAGGCCGATCTCGATCAAGCACTCAAGTTGAAGCCGGATTATTTGGAGGCGTTACTGGCTCGGGCACGCGTGGAACTGCTGCAGAAGGATACCGATGCAGCGCGCGGCGACCTCGATGCGGCAGATCACACCAGCCCTGAGTCGTCGGATATGCGGTTGGGCCTGTCGATGCTGTATCTGTCTGCACAGCTGCCAGAGCAAGCGGTGCATCAGTTGGACCTGTGGATCTCAACTCATGGCGTCGATGCAAAGCTGCCGACGGCGCTGAATCAGCGCTGCTGGACCCGCGTGGTCTGGAACCACGAGCTCGATAAGGCAGAAGCTGATTGCCGCCGCGCGCTACGGTTGACCGCAGACGATCCCAAAGCGCTCGACTCACTCGGTTGGGTTCAATTGCGCCAAAGCCGATTTGATAGGTCGATTCAGCAGTTCGATGCTGCGCTGAAAAAAGAGCCAAAGCTGGCCTCCTCCCTGTACGGCCGCGGCATCGACAAGCTGCGCATGGGAAACAAGGCGGGCGGTGAAGCCGACATGGCCGCCGCAAGCACCCTCCGGCCCGATATCGCGGACCAAATGCGCGTCTACGGCATCGAGCCATAGCCGTGTCTCGCGCTATGCACTCCCATGAAGACCCTATGCCGAACATTCCTGACGACATCTTTACCGAACCTGACGATTTTTCGCCGGACACGCTCGCCAATCTGGGCCCGTTGCGCCAGCTAGCCGGCGCGTGGCAGTCCGACGAGGGAGTGGACATCAATCCGAAAGCGCAGGGACCGGAGCGGCGGGTGTACCGGGAACATATCCGAATGGATCCGATCGATCCGCAGACCAACGGTCCCCAGCTGCTCTATGGGCTGCGCTACCACATCCATATAAACACTCCGGAGGAAGCCATCACTTTCCATGATCAGGTCGGTTACTGGCTGTGGGAACCGGCTACCGGGCTGATCATGCAGACCATCGCGATTCCACGCGGGCAAGTGGTGTTGGCTGGCGGCAGAGCGGCACCGAATGACAGGCGCATTTCCGTAGAGGCAAGGCGCGGCGATACGCGGTTCGGTATTTGCTCGACCACGTTTCTTGAGGAGGCGTTCCGCACCGATTACTACCGCATCGACATCACCTTCAACGACGACAGCAGCTGGACCTATGTGACCCGCACCGACCTGGCGGTCCGCGGCAGTACACCGCCGTTCAACCACACTGATACCAATACCTTGCGGCGGATCGCACTTCCTACGTCGAACCCGCTGGTCGGTTTGCTGAAAGGCGGCAACGCGAGCTAGCTCTCTCCGCGGACGCTGAACTGGTTCTAATCGTTTCCTACTGCAGATACTCGAGGCCATCAGAACATCGAATTGGGGGTGCGTGATGAAGGCAAAGATCGTCGCCGCATTGCTTTTGGTGGTTGCGTTGATGGCTGGATTGGTGTTTGCGCAGCCCACCGAGCGTGGACGAAAACTCACGGCCGAGGATTATTACCGGATCAAGACGGTCGGCAATCCGCAGATCTCGCCAAATGGAAAATGGGTCGCGTTTACCGTCGCGACGAAGATCGAGGAGGACAACACCACGGCAGTCGAAACCTATGTCGTAGCTTCCGACGGCTCGGCGGCCCCTCGAAAAATACAGCACGACGGCAAGAACGTCGCGGCCCCGCATTGGACCGACGACAACATGCTCCAGTACACGCTCAAGTCCCGCACTAACAGCGCGGTTTTCTTCCCGGGCGAAGCGGTACCCAGCGAGGACAGTCAGGGCCAGCTCTGGAAGGTCTCGGTTGATTCACCAGGTGCAGTCCCGGTTAAGGCCGACACGGCGCCTGCGGGAGTCGTCAGCACAGACGGCAAATGGATCGCGGTTGCCGAAGACAAGGTCAAAACCGCGCCCAAACCGATGTATGCCAGCGACTTCGAGAGACGCGCTGAAGAACATTTCAAAGGCCGCGAGTTTGACTGGATGCGGTTCGAGCAGGATGGCCAGAATTTTCCAACGCCCGATCCACGGCTACGTCCGGTACAGGAGATTACGATCACGCGCAGCGGAGGCGGCGAATCCAGGGAATTGACCGGTCTCGGAATGCGTCCGACAAATCTCGCCTGGCATCCGAACGGTCGTCTGATCGCCTTTACCGTCGATGAAAACTGGAATGCAGAACAGAAATATCCGAATCCGCAGATCTGCACCGTCACGATCGAAGGCAAGCTGACACGCCTGACGAAGGACGGTTACGTCTGGAGCGCACTGTCGTATTCACCGGACGGCAAGTTCCTGCTCGCCGTCCGCACTTTCGGCGAGGACATGATCATTCAGCAGAAGCTCAATAACGGCGGCTCCAAGGACGTGATTCTGTGGCCGGCGGGTGGCGGTGCTTCCATCAACCTGACCGAAAAATGGGACCTGGAACCGACCGGGGCGCGCTGGTCACCCGACAGCCGTTACGTGTACTTCACCGCCGAAAAAGGCGGCACTACGCATTTATTCCATGTCGCGGCCAAAGCCGGCGCAACCGTCGAACAGATCACGCGGGGCGAGCGCCGTCTTACCGACGTCACCTTCGACAAGCGGATGACGAAGATGGCATACCTGGTCGGGATGTACGAAGCGCCTCCCGAGGTATGGACTTCGAATATCGACGGGACTGGAGAAAAGAGACTGACGCACATGATGGATGACGTCGTCAGAGACATCGGGTTCACCAAAGCGGACCGCCTCAAATGGAAGAGTAACGATGGCACAGAGATCGAAGGCTGGCTGATGTACCCGTACGGCTATGACCGCGCGAAAGGTCCGTATCCGATGATCGTCGAGAATCACGGCGGCCCTCACGCGGCCGAAGGTTATTCGTTTGACTTCAAGAATCAGTACTTCGCTGCGAACGGTTACTTTGTCTTCTTCACGAATTTCCGGAGTTCCACCGGTTATGGCGACGACTTCAAGTGGGCGACGTGGGGTGCCTGGGGCAACAAAGATGGGCAGGACGTCGTGTCGGGAATCGACTATGTGATCAAGAATTACCCGATCGATTCCAAACGCGTCGCGGCCGCTGGTCATTCTTATGGCGGCTTTATGACCAACTGGCTGATCACGATGTATCCGGAGCGGTTCGCGGCTGCCGCGAGCGGCGCCGGTATTGCAAACTGGCTCAGCGACTACGGCAACGCGGATATTTTCGTTACGAAAGAGACCGAGTTCTTTGGCACGCCCTGGCAGGAAGACGCCATCCAGCGCTTGATCGCGCAGTCACCGCTGACTCATGCCTCGCGCGTACGTACGCCGACGTTGTTTATTTCAGGTGAAGCCGACCATCGCGTTCCTTATGAGGAGGTCCAGCAGATGTATTTCGCTCTGCGCCGCCAGGGTGTCCCGGCGAAGATGATCCAATACGCCGGCCAACCGCACGGTATCAGCGGGCATTGGAACAACGTCCACCGAATGATCAATGAACTGAGATGGTTCGATACTTATATGAATGAGACGCCGCCACCCACCCCTAATGAGCATGAATGAATCATCCCCTTCGAGCGCCTTTGTTTCACTGTCCGACGACCGCTACCTGGCGACGCCGCTGACTCGCGGTCCCTGGGACCCCAGGCACCAGCACGCGGGCCCGCCCATCGCGCTGGTCCTCGGCACGATCGAGCGCGTCGCCACGGAACGGCAGATGACGCATATCGCCCGGCTGACGGCTAACCTGTTCCGACCCATTCCTATCTCGGAGCTCAGAATCGAGACCCGCGTCGACTACATCGGCCGTAACGCTGCACATATCTCAGCGAGTCTCTATGGGGAGGGTAAGGAGATTGCGCGCTTCACTGCGCTCGCCCAGCGCGCGATTGACCAACCAGTTTCGAAAGGCCTGGCCGGCCATCCACTGCCGCAAGCGCCGCGTCTGCCCGAGAATTCGCCGCTCGCACGCTCCCCATTTGGGCGTCGAGACCTCGGGTACTTCGATCTTGTCGAAACTCGCGTCGCCGCCGGCAAGTATTTCGATGGGCCCAGCGCCATCTGGTTCCGTCTCAACCATCCGATTGTCGCGGGCGAGATCCCCAGCGTCTACCAACGTGTAGCGGTGGCTGCCGACTCCGGCAACGGCGTCAGCGCACTGCTGGACCCGCGGCAGTTCTTGTTCGTCAACTTCGACCTTACTATCAACTTGCTGCGCAGCCCGCGCGGCGAATGGGTGTGCTTGGAGGCGCGTACGCTGCTCGGCGAAGAGGGCTCAGGATTGGCGGAATCTGTGTTGTACGATCTCGACGGAGTGATTGGCCGCGCCACGCAGAGCTTGTTCGTGCGCAGGCGCGAGGCGCGAGAAGTGCCTTCTGCTACTGGAATAGCTTCTGACGGCGTCCGCCAACCTCCGCGATCGAGCACCGGCCCGAAGGAGCGCACATGACCAAACAGCGATCAGCCCCGCTAGAGCCCGCGCCCAGCCGGCTCCAGATGCCTGGCTATGCCGTGCCCGAAGGGCTCATGCCCTGGAGTTGGGCGGAGCAGCGTCTCGAGGGCAGTCACAACTACTGGCTGGCCACTGTGCGGGAAGACAGGCGCCCACACTTGATGATCATCTGGGGCCTGTGGCACGGGGGAGTCTTCTACTTCCTTACCGATAGCAGCTCGCGCAAGGCGCGCAATCTGGACAGCAACGCCCACTGCGTGATCGGCACCGAGCAAGCTCAAGAGGCCGTGGTTGTCGAAGGCACCGCCGAGAAGCTCCGTGACGTGGAGCTGCTCAAGGAATTCGTGTCGCTGTATCAGCGCAAGTACAACTACGATCTGTCCGCAGTCCAGGAGGACATCCTTGCGCTGCGAGAACCTGTCTTTGCCGTGCGTCCGAGCGTCGCCTTCGGTCTCGAAGAGAAGGCCATCTTGCAGAACGCCACCCGCTGGCGCTTTCCCAAGGCGAACGGGAGTAAGGCGTGACCGTTGCCGCGCACGCGGCACGCGCACTTGCCGCCATCCTCCTGGGCTGCGCCCTCGGCACCGCCTGAGTGGCTGCGCTGCGCCATCCGGGTTCGACGCCCGCGTACTAACTGACTACGTCAGCACGGCAGTGGCAGCTCGCTCAGTGTCGCGGCCACCGCCGAGCTGTGACCGCATCATTTCTTGGAGATGATCGGATTCACCCAGCCAGCCTGCAGCACTCGCTGCGACGGCCGGAAGCTCAGATAGTCCACGTGATCGGGAACGTCCGCCCATCCGTGTACCACACCGGCCGGGATGATGACGGCATCACCAGGTTTCACGACGACCTTCTTCACGCCATACGCCGTTCCACTACAGCTGGGCCCGTTCGGCGCAACGTCGCTGTGCTGTCCGTTGACGATGTAGCCCCCGGTGACCATCGTTCCGCCGCCAGAGACGATGTAATAGCCCTCGGTCTGGAAGTCGTGGGTGATGGTTCCCGTTGTTCCGCCGGGAGGAAGACTCGCCATCTTGCGTCCGCAGCTCTCGACTGCGGCGCCACCATTGCCACGCCCGCCGCCATCTTCCATGGCCACGGGGTGCCTGGTCGAGCCCCGATGAATCACGCCCAACGTGAAGTTCTCGTAGCCGATGTCGACCACTTTGGTGTTCTCGTCGATGACCTGCTTTGATTGCTCAGTGGCGCTGACCTGGTCGATTTCCTCTTTCATGATGTAGGTGGCCGTAGTCGGCTTCGTTTTTGCCGTCTGGGCGAATGCCATAGCCGGACCCAGAACCGACGCGACCACCAGAACCCTCAATACCGTCATTTTCATGGCCATCCTCCTTGCCTGAATTTCTTCTACGGGCCCTGCGAGCATGCCCCGCGGGCGGCCAGCAGGCAATTCAGACCCTGGAGATCGTCCGCTCAGCGAACGGTTGCGGCGCAGTTCGCGCCGACGGTGTCGCCCGTGTCGCTAGCGTCAGATGCTGATGGCAATGAGCGTCCCTAACCCTTCGGTGGGTAGACAGGATAGGCAACCGGAGGAGGGTACGCATAGGCAGCTGACCGGTAAGCCGTCCGGCGCGCCACGCCCGCGACGCTCATCGGCGTGAGTGGGCGCCCCACGACGGCTTCGGCCGGCGAGATGAGCGCAAACTTGCCCGGTGCCACCACGTCTGTGATCAATTGCAGACTGCTGGCGCCGACAATCGTGACCGCGGCCAGCATCGCGACCTGCTTGATTCTCCGCTTCATGTGCTGCTCCTCGTCATTTGCTCGGGGCGAATTGGTCCGGCAACTCGTCCGCATTGTGCAGGTCCTCGAGCTTCACCTTCTTGAATTCTCCCGGCGCCTTGAAGCTGAAACCATCTGCCGCCACTTCGCTTCCGGTCTTCCAGTTGCTGACATCGATCGTGTACTGCGGCCAGCCGTCGACTTTGGTGCTCGTGATCACGTAGCGGCAGGGATAGGGACGAGCGCCATGGGCGATCCAGATCTGGACATCGACGTCGGGCATGCGAAAGGCGAAGTGATCGCATTCGGTGCCGCGAATAACACCGCTGCCCAGGTCGTCAACATCTACTACCTGCGGCATCAGCCGCGCATACATGTTCGTCGTCAGTAGATCGGCGGCCGGCGCGGGCTTGTTGTACTTGTCGCGCAGCACATCGACCATGCTCTCTATCGTCCCGGGCTCATCGAGCTGCGCGTACTGCCTGGAATCCCTGTCGGAAACCGTCATTGTCTTTCCGTCATACACCACTTCGGTGTCCGAAAACCCTCCGGTACGAGTGATGTGCAGCTTATCGGGTCGACTCAGAGTTACTTTTCCAGAGCTGGCAAGCGCGATTCTCTGCTTCTGTGTGGTTACAACCTCGAGGCTGGTATCGACGTCGAATGAGATCTGTTTCTGTGCGGCGAGATAATCGGACATCGTTTTGAATAGAGCCTTAGCCTGGGCGCCATCGGCATTCGCGGCGTGCATCCCGGCCAGTCCAACCGCTCCAACCATTGATGCCGCTACCACCCAAGGCGCGGCGGGTCTGGTGAGCCTGGCTACGGAGCCGCGCATGGGGTTGTGCATCTTCACACCTCCAGGGATACAGAGCGGCGCTGTTGCGCGCCCTCAAAGGGATCGCCGGTAACGATCCGCAAGTATCCTCACGAGAATCCGGCGCCGACTATTGGACCATCCGCCTAGGCGGCGCCGCGACGCACCAAGCTACCGACGCGCAATCACTCCGGCAGCTTCATCCTGCGCAGTAACGCCTGGTAGCGCGGATCGCCGCGCAGACTGTGGAGCAGAGGGTCGATCTTGATTTCGGTCATGCCGCCATCCCGCTGCTGATAGGCGTGCTCGAGCCACTCGAACGCGCTGTCTCTTTCGCCGCGCCAAGCGTAGGCCTGGGCGATCTGGGCGGCCGCTTGAAGCGAATAGTGCGCGGTCAATTCGTCGAGCCCCCGATGCGATTCCGCTTCCTGTCCCAGCGTGTGCTCCGCCATCGCGATGCCACTGAGGCGAAACTCGGGTGCATCGATCTTGCGAAACGTCGCCAATGCCGCCGCCGCATTCCCCTCCAGCAGCTGTAAAGTGCCGAGGTCGTTCAACCCAAACGCCGAATCCGGCTCAATCTCGAGCGCCCGGCGCAGCGCCTCGCTGGCAGCAGCGAAATTTCTGCTGAAAATCAAATAGCGGCCCATGTTCTCCCATGCGGCGGTAGCCAACGGGTCAAGGGCTATGGATCTCTTGTAGGCAGCGTCCGCGTCGGACAGCCGACCGAGGCACGCCAGCACGTTGCCATAAAATCTATGTACATCGCTGTCTGCCGGATCGAGCGCCAGCGCCTTCGCAAAGTCTGCCTGCGCGCCTGCCCAGTCCCAGTCGTGGATAAACCGTTCATAGCCGCGCGCGGCGTACGCAGCGCCGAGATCCGGCGCGAGCGACACGGCTTTGTCCGCCGCCGCTGCCGCACGCGCATAGCCGGCTGCATTGCCGGTTGAATCCGCGAAATAGGTCTCAGCATAGGAAAGGCCAGCGTAGGCTGCGGCATAGTTGGGATCGAGCGCGGTCGCTTTGCGGTAGGCTTCAACCGCGCGTCGAAAGCCCTCGACGTTGCGGCGATTCCAGAACTGCCGACCGAGCAGGTACTCGGTGTAGGCCTCGGCGTTCGAGGTGCGGTGCGATGCCGCCTGCGGCGTCGGCACGAGTTTCGCCTTCAGCACCTCGACCACGGCGGCCGAGATGTCGTCCTCGGCCTTGAAGATGTCCTTGACATCCGGGTTATAGGTCGCGGACCACAGGTTGTAGCCGGTGTCGGCACGGATCAGCTGTGCCGTAACGCGAACCGTCTGACCCGACTTGCGGACGCTGCCTTCCAGCACATGAGCGACGCCGAGCTCGTGCGCGATCGTAGAGATCTTCTCGGACTTGCCCTTGAAGTAAAAAGATGACGTGCGTGCGGGCACCCGTAGATCCGGGACCCGCGTCAGCGCGTCGATGAGCTCCTCCGACAGCCCATCGGAGAAATACTCCTGGTCTTTTTTCTCGCTCATATCCAGAAACGGCAGCACCGCGATCGACTTCTCGGGCGGCGCCGGTGCCATCGAGGTACTGGCAGCTGCGACCGGAGCGGCAGCGGCGCTCGGGCGTGGCAATCCCTGATGGCTCGACCGTGCGACCCACCACAATGCGCTGCCCGCAATGATGAGCAATGCCGACAGAATTGACAGCTCGGCGCCACTCACACGGTGTTGTGCACGGTGGCCGTGGTACCAGGCGAGCGTCGCCGTCATCGGCACTCCGACGAAAAGCCCGAGGGTCACGACGCGAGCGACGGCGTGGGGCCAGTCGAACGCTTCCCCGACCATCTCGACGATGTGCAACAGCGTATAGGCAGCCGCCGCGTAGACCAGCGTCCACTGGACGACTTTGTGCTCTTTGATTCGCCTCCAGAACCCCTGCGCGGCCGCTGCAGTGCCCGCGTCAGCCCCACGAGTGGCGACGGGCGTCGGTGCTGCCCCGTTCCCGTCCCCGTCCCCGGTCCCGGTGCTGTTCTCGGTCGGCATACCTGCGCTCGGACGCTGTTCCGGACTTGCTCCATCCCACTATAGATCAGACAGCTGACCCGCGGAACAAATGACGGATATTGTCAGTTGCGTCAGCTCACAAGGTCGTCTTCCTG
>Ga0070731_10003774_pt1 | contig 13445 bp, 9 predicted proteins | sample Coa_R1_2_FD_66448 | JGI IMG/M metagenome (GOLD analysis project Ga0070731, IMG submission 66448) | Surface soil microbial communities from Centralia Pennsylvania, which are recovering from an underground coalmine fire - Coalmine... | ecosystem: Environmental > Terrestrial > Soil > Unclassified ... | reverse complement strand
TGCTCCCCCCCGGCGCCCTGACGCCGCTATTGATCCTGCTGTTCCTCGCCATGGTGATGGCTGCGATGCGCCGGTACGCTGCCGACGTGGTCGATCCCGCCGGCGTTGCCGCCTCGGCGGGACAGTAGCGGCCCGATGCACTGGCCCATCGCTGACCGTGAGCCGGCGCCATGGCGCGCGAAATGGCGATGACCGGCCGCCATTGGGGGTGCGGCCTGGCGTTGCTGGCCAGCGCGGCGGTCTACGCCCTATTCGCCAAAAGCTTCTTTCCGAACCCGGCCGGCCGGGTCGGCGAGGATTATTCCTACTTCCTGCCGCTGATCCTCGCCGGCCGCTATTGGATCACCGCCAACGGCCTCTTCGCACTGCCGGATTTCTCGCCCGCCTTCTGCGGCGGACTGCCCTTCCTCGCCAACCCGCAATCGATCTTCTATTCGGCGCCGCAAGCGCTCGCCGAATTCGTCGATCCGCTGACGAGCGTTTTTCTCACCCTAGTGCTGTTCGCCTGGCTGGGCGGGCTCGGGACGTTCGTGCTGCTGCGCCGGCGCTTCGACACATCGCTGGCGGCCGCTGCTCTCGGGGCGGTGATCTTCCTGTTCAACGGCTTTTTGCTGTACCGGATGGCGATCGGGCAGGTCACCTATCACGCGGTCGGGCTGCTGCCGCTGCTGTGCTTTGTGCTGTTGACCCCGCTCGACGGGCGCCCGGATTGGCTTCGCCGCTTCCTCGTGATGACCGCGCTCGGCGGGGCGATTCTCACCTATGTCGTCTATTGCGGCGCGCCCAACATCATCGTCCCCTTGGCCCTGGCGGCGCTCGCCGTCTGGCTGCTGCACGCCCTGGCATGCCGGCCGGTCATGTCATTTTGGCCGTTGGGCCTCGGCGCCGGCCTCCTCGCCGCGGCGGCCGGCGCGGCCAAGTTGGCGCCAGCCCTGGTTTTCGTCAGCGAATTTCGCCGCGACGGCACGCTGTTCATTTTCCCCGACCTCGCGACCGCATTGCCGGCGCTGTTCCAGGCGTTTTTCCTCCCCTCGGCGCTGCCGCAATTCGCCGAACGCCACGAATTCGAATTCGGCCTCGGCCTGGTGCCGCTGGTGCTGCTTGTCGGCGGCGCCGGCGCGGCTCTCGCCCGCGGCGCGTTGCGCCGCCGGCCGCCGCCGCAACGCTGGCTCGCGGCGATCGGCCTCGCCGCGGTGCTGGCGATCCCGCTGTGGCTGAATTGCGGTGGCCCGCAATTCGCGGCCTGGCTGAGGACCCTGCCCTATATCGGCGAAAACGGCATGCTGGTGCGCTGGTTTTTCGTCTACCTGCTGCCGCTGGCGATCGCCGCCGCGTTGATGCTGGACCTGCTGTTCGCCGACCCTCGAGTGCGCGGCGGCGTGGCGCTGATCGGCATCCTCGCGACGGTCGGCCAGGCATTGGTTGCCGACACGACGCATTACCGTCAGCAGCCCTACGATCCATCGCCGATCCTCGCGGCCGACCGCGCGCTGCGCCGCACCGGACTGCCACCGCCGGTCACCGCGATCGCCGCCGGCCGCGCCTTTCCCGACAACGATCTATTGGCCGCCGGGGCATCGGCCTTTCCGTGCTACGAGCCGCTGTTCGGCTACAAGCTGCAAACCTTTCCGTGGGGCCTTCGCCTCGGCCCTTTGTCGCTGCCCGACCGGCACCTGCGCAACCCGGCCTGCTACATTTATGGCCGCGACAATTCCTGCTCGCCCGGCGACGGCTTTGCCGCCGACGCGGCCGCCGCCGAGACCGCGTTTGCCGCTTACCGGCCCTTCGCCTATCGCCGGCCCGAGTGGCAGCTTGCGGCCGACATCGCATCGCTGGTCGGCTTGGGCGCAATCCTGGCGGGGATTTGCCTTGGCATTTACGCGCTCTGTCGCCACTTATCGGTGTCCGGGCGCAAGCGGCCGGCACCGCGGGCGATCTCGCGCTAGCCGGCGCCGCGCAGCGCCGTCAGCCGCCATGCGCCGCGGTGGGGAGAGACGAGAGCGATGCCAGCCTTGCAGCCGGTGCGCGGCACGCAGGATTTGTTGCCCGAGACGATGCGGCGACACCGCCGGATCGGCGACACCGCGCGCGACTTGGCGGCGCTTTACGGTTTCGCCGAAATCGCGACGCCGATCTTCGAATTCACCGAAGTGTTTTCGCGCCCGATTGGCGAGCACACCGACATCGTCTCGAAGGAGATGTACACCTTCAAGGACCGCGGCGGCGAGGAAGTCACCTTGCGGCCGGAAAACACCGCCGGCGTGGTCCGTGCGGTGCTGTCGAACGGGCTGACGCAGTCGACGCCGCTCAAGTTCTTCTATTCGGGGCCGATGTTCCGCTACGAGCGGCCACAAAAGGGCCGCTTCCGCCAGTTCCACCAGATCGGCGCCGAATTGCTCGGCGTCGCGACGCCGCAGGCCGACATCGAGATCATCGCGCTGGGCCAGCGCATCCTGAGGGAACTCGGGGTTGGCGAGCGCGTGGTGCTGGAGCTGAACACGCTGGGCGACCCGGAAAGTCGTGCCGCCTACCGCGATGCCCTGGTCGGCTATTTCTCGGCGCGACAGTCCGAATTATCGGAAGACAGCCGGCGCCGGCTCGCAGCCAACCCGCTGCGCATCCTCGACTCGAAAGACCCCGGCGATGTGCGCATCAACGCCGATGCGCCGCGCTTTGAGGAGTTCCTCAACCCGGCATCGCGGCAATTCTTTGCGGGCGTACGGGGCGGCCTCGATCGGATCGGCATCGCTCATCGCATCAACCAGCGCCTTGTGCGCGGTCTCGATTACTACACGCACACGGTTTTCGAGTTCGTCACCACCGATCTTGGCTCGCAGGGCACCGTGCTCGCCGGCGGGCGCTACGATGGGCTGGTCGAATTGATGGGCGGCCCCGCGATGCCGGGAGTCGGTTGGGCCGCCGGCATCGAGCGACTGGCCATGCTGATCGATGAACCGCCAGCGCCGAAGCGCCCGGTGGCGCTGATCCCGATCGCCATTGTCGATGAGCTGTGGCCGATTGATCTGGCGGAAAAACTGCGCGATGCCGGCTTCGTCGTCGATCTCGGCTATTCCGGCAATTTGCAGCGGCGGATGCGGCGGGCCGACCGGATCGGCGCTCGCGCCGCGGTGCTTCTCGGCCAGGACGAGCTGGCGCGCGGCGCCGCGACGGTGCGCGATCTCGACAGCGGCGCACAAAGCGAGGTCGCGCTCGATAACCTGCCGGCGTGGCTCGCGGCGCTCTACGGCTGACGCGCGATGGAGAGGGCGCTCGAATCGCGGTTCGACCAGCTGCGACGCAGGCATGCAGAGCTCGGCGCGGCCTTGTCGGCCGCCGGGGTGAGCGGCGCCGATTTTGCCCGATTGTCGAAGGAATACAGCGAGCTCGACCCGATAGTCGGCGGCATCGAGAATTTGCGCCGCACCGAAGCCGATCTCGCCGCCGCGGCCGAGATGGCCGAAGCGGCCGACGACCCGGAAATGAAGGCGCTGGCCGAGGAAGAGGTGCAGGCGCTGCGCCAGCGCCTGCCCGAGCTTGAAATGCAGGTCAAGCTGTCGCTGTTGCCGAAGGACGAGGACGACGAGCGCAACGCGATCCTCGAAGTGCGCGCCGGCACCGGCGGCGACGAGGCGGCGCTGTTCGCCGCCGATCTCTTCCGCATGTATCAGCGCTACGCCGCGCTGCGCGGCTGGCGTTTCGAACTGCTCGATCTATCGGAGACCGGGATCGGCGGCTTCAAGGAGGCGGTCGCCTCGATCACCGGCCGCGACGTCTTCGCCCGCCTCAAATACGAATCGGGGGTGCACCGGGTGCAGCGCGTGCCGGAGACCGAAGCCTCGGGCCGCATCCACACTTCGGCCGCGACCGTCGCGGTATTGCCCGAGGCCGAGGAGGTCGACGTCGCGATCGACGACAAGGATCTGCGGATCGACGTATTCCGCGCCAGCGGCCCGGGCGGGCAATCGGTCAATACCACCGACAGCGCGGTCAGGATCACCCATCTGCCCTCGGGGCTGGTGGTGATCCAGCAGGACGAGAAATCGCAGCACAAGAACAAGGCGCGGGCATTGAAGGTCTTGCGCGCCCGGCTCTACGAGATGGAGCGGCAGGCGCTCGCCGCGACGCGCGCCGCCGACCGCAAATCGCAGGTCGGCAGCGGCGACCGCTCCGAGCGCATCCGCACCTACAATTTCCCGCAAGGCCGCGTTACCGACCACCGCATCAACCTGACGCTCTACAAGATCGACAAGGTGCTGTCGGGCGAAGCGCTCGACGAGGTGATCGACGCGCTGACCACCGCCGACCGCGCCGCCAGGCTGGCGACGGCGGCCGAGTGAGGCGGACGGTCGCCTCGGCGCTTGCCGCCGGCGCCGCGGCGCTGGCCGCCGCCGGGTTCGAGGAGCCGCACCGGCAGGCCCGCCGCCTGCTGGCAGCGGCGCTCGACCTGTCGAGCGCACAGGTTTTCGCACATCCGGAACGCCCGCTCGCAGCGGCCGAAGAGGCGCAGCTCGCGGAGATATTGCGCCGGACGCTGGACCGCGAGCCGCTGAGCCGGATTGTCGGCCGACGCGAGTTCTGGGGGCTGGAGTTTCTGCTGTCGGCCGACACGCTCGACCCCCGGCCGGACAGCGAAACCGTCGTCGCCGCAATAGCGGCGCGGCTGCCGGACCGTGCCCGGCCGTACCGCTTTCTCGATCTCGGCACCGGCAGCGGCTGCCTGCTTCTTGCGCTCCTCAGCGAGTTCCCGCGGGCGAGCGGGATCGGCGTCGACATAGCGCGCGGCGCGGCGCTGACGGCGCGCCATAATGCCGAGCGGCTCGGGTTCGGCGGCCGCGCACATTTCACGGTCGGCGACTGGGCGACGGCCTTCGCCACCGGGTTCGACGCCATCATCGCCAATCCGCCGTACATCGCGACGCGGGCGATCGCCGAGCTGCCGAGGGAGGTTCGCGCCCACGATCCGCGGCGCGCGCTCGACGGTGGCGCCGATGGGCTGGCGGCCTACCGGGCGATCGCCCCGGATTTGCCGCGGCTGTTGCCGCCGGGCGGGATTTTCGCGACCGAACTCGGCGCCGGCCAGGCCGACGCGGTGGCCGCGATCCTGCTGCGTCATGGCCTTGGCGTCGACGGGTTCGCACCCGACCTCGCCGGCATCGCGCGCTGCGTCGTCGCGCGCGCCTCGACGGGCGGCATTGCTGGCCCGGCGCGGCTCCGTTAGGCTGCCGCGGCATTTCCGCCGATGAGAGGACGAGGCCGCCGATGTCTGACGACGACAATCTCGAATACCGCTTTCAGAACCTGCACGAGTTCGTCAAGGTCGCGCGCCAGAACCTCAACCGCAACAACTGGGACTATCTGATCGGCGGTTCGGAGACCGAGACAACGCTGGCGCGCAATCGCCTGGCGCTCGACGCGATCGGCTTCCGGCCGCGCGTGCTGCGCGACGTGTCCGATGTCGACTGCTCGCGCGAGGTGTTCGGCCGCAAGCTGCGCATCCCGGTGCTGTGCGCGCCGGTCGGCTCGCTCGAGAATTTCGAGCCCGGCGGCGGCGGCACGGTCGCCGCCGCGACGGCGCAGTTCGGCAACGGCATGATCCTCTCCTCGGTGTCGCACCCCGGCCTCGAAAAGACCGCGGAAGCCGCCGGCGACGGGTTCCGCATCTTCCAGCTTTACGTGCGCGGCGACGAAGCCTGGGTCGACGACCATGTCCGGCGCGCGGTCGCCAACGGCTACAACGCCTTCTGCCTGACCGTCGACACCGACAGCTATTCGCGACGCGAGCGCGACATCGCCAAGCGCCACGAGCGCCGCCGGGTCCGGGCCGGCGATGCGCGGATCTACCAGGCGCGCTTCAACTGGCGCGACATCGACCGCATCAAGCGCCTGTCGAGCATTCCGGTCATCATCAAAGGCATCGCGACGGCCGAGGACGCGCGGATCGCGGTCGATCACGGGGTCGACTGCGTCTACGTGTCGAACCATGGCGGCCGGCAGCTCGACCAGGGCGTCGGCTCGGTCGACGTGCTGCCCGAGGTCGTCGAGGCGGTCGGCGGGCGCGCCCGCGTTTTTGTCGACGGCTCGATCACCCGCGGCACCGACGTCGTCAAGGCGATCACCCTCGGCGCCGACGCGGTGGTGGTCGGCCGGCTCTATGTCTACGGCCTCGCCGCAGCCGGCGGCCCGGGGGTCGTGCGGCTGTTCGAAATCCTTGAGGACGAGATCCGCATTTGCCTGTCGCTGCTCGGCGTCACCCATTACGGCGAACTCGACAAGAGCTACATCCGGCCGGCGCGGCAGGTCGTGGCGCCGCATGTCCACAGCCCGTTCCCGCATCTCGACCTGCCGCGGGAGACCTACTGAGCAGCAGCCATCCGGGTGATTTCGCGGCGGCGATATAGCGTTTCTTAAGAATCAGCTGCCAAGTATTTCAACTCTTTGGAGCTTCGGGTAACCGACCGCCGCCGCGGTCGTTTACCTGCTGTTGCGATCGTCAGTCTGTCGCGAGGTGGGGCCGTGCCGAAATTACGATTGACGCGCGGCATCCAGCGAAAAGGTGCCGGACAAGCGGCCGCGGCCTTGAATACGACCTGTTGGCCATCACCTTATCGGCAAGCGGTTCAGCTTCCCCCAGAACCATCCTGGTCAAACGGATTTTCAGCATGACACGCTCGACCACGGGCCGGGAGCGCGGGCTTACGCTCGTCGGTATCGCGCTTTGCTTGACGCTTGCGGCGCTGTCGCCGCGCGCCGTCGCGATGGGCAGAGGCGGCACCGAGACGGTGCGCAGCCTCTACACGACGCTGCTCGCCACGATGCAGAACGGTTCGGCGCTCGGAGCGAGCGGGCGCTACGCGCAGATCGAGCCGGTAGTCCGCCGCGCTTTCGATATCCCGCTGATGACGCGGCTCGCCGTCGGGCCCGATTGGGCCAGCCTCAGCGAGCCGCAGCGCCAGCAGGTCAGCCAGGCCTTCGCACGCTACATCTCGGCGATCTATGCCGAGCGCTTCAACAGCTATGCCGGCGAGCGGCTGCAGGTGACCGGCGAGCAGGCATCGGCTGGCGGCACGATCATCACCAGCCAGATCATCAAGTCGGACGGCGAGCCGGTGAACATCAATTACCTGATGCGCGACAATGGCGGGATGTGGCAGATCGCCGATGTCTATCTCGACGGCACGATCAGCGAATTGGCGACGCGCCGCTCGGAATTCGCCTCGATCCTGCGGACCCGCGGCATCGATGGCCTGATCCAGGCGCTCAACACCAAGGCGGACGCGCTGTCGCGCGCCTCCTAGCCAAGCCGCACGCACCGCAACGCTACGACGCCCCCAGCAGCCAATCGCGGATGCGCAGGCTGGCGCGGCCGTCGCCGTAGGGGTTATGGGCGCGGGAAAATTGCGCATAGCGGGACGGCGAGTCGAGTAGCTCGGCCGCCGCCTCGTGGATCCGCCGCCGGTCGGCGCCGACCAGCGCCACCGTCCCGGCGGCGACCGCCTCCGGCCGCTCGGTGAGGTTGCGCATCACCAGCACCGGTTTGCCGAGCGATGGCGCCTCCTCCTGAACCCCGCCGGAATCGGTCAGGATGATGTCGCTGCGCATCATCAGATAGACAAACGGCACGTAGTCGAGCGGCTCGAGCAGATGCACATTGGGCAGGCCGCCGAGGATGCGCCTCACCGGGGCCTGCACCGCCGGGTTCAGGTGAACCGGATAGACGATCTGCACATCTGGCCGCGCAGCGATGCGACGCAGGCCGGCGCAGATCTCTTCGAAGCCCCGGCCGAAGCTTTCGCGGCGGTGCCCGGTCACCAGGATCAGCCGCTTCGCCGGCTCCAGGAAGCTGAACGGCGCCGCGGTGGCGCGGGCGAGCGCCGCGTCGCTTTCGAGGCGCCCGCGCACCGCCAGCAGCGCGTCGACCACCGTGTTGCCGGTGACGACGATCCGTTCGGCGGCAAGATTTTCGGCGAGGAGGTTGCGCTGCGCACTCGCGGTCGGCGCGAAGAGGCCGTCCGCGAGGCGATCGATCACGCTGCGGTTCATCTCCTCGGGCCAGGGTTGCCGCAGATCGCCGGTGCGCAATCCGGCTTCGACATGGCCGATCCGGCAGCCGGCGTAGAACGCCGCCAACGCCGCCGCCAGCGCCGAGGTGGTGTCGCCGTGGACCAGCACCCAGTCGGGCTTTTCCGCGGCAAGCACACCCTGCACGCCGGTCAATACCGCCGCCGTCACATACGCGAGAGCCTGCGCCGGCTTCATGATCGACAGGTCGTGATCGGCGCCGAGCCCGAAGAATTGCAGGACCCCGGCGAGCATCTCCCGGTGCTGGCCCGTCAGGCAGATGATTGGACGGATGGCGTCGCTGGCCGCCAGGGCCTGGACCACCGGGGCCATCTTGATGGCCTCGGGCCGGGTGCCGAAAACGACGAGAACTTTGATCACACGCCACGGACCATCGGTGGGACGGTGCAAACCTCTGGTCGCCCGATCGCAAAGTTCGACGGACCACGTTTTCCCCGATATTCCCCCATCCCGGCGCAGGCCGGGACCCATGCATCAACCATCGCGACCGCTGAGCGATGGGTCCCGGCCTGCGCCGGGATGGACGAAATGGGGGGACATCAGGTGCGTCCGGGGTTGTCGTCGGCCTCCACCATCATGGTCACCAGCTCGGCGAACCCGACTTGTCGCCGCCAGCCCAGCACGTCCTGTGCCTTCTTTGGGTTGCCGACCAAGAGATCGACTTCGGCCGGGCGATAGAACGCCGGATTGACCCGAACGACCGTCTTGCCGCTGCGGCGGTCGATGCCCCGCTCGTCGGGGCCGGCGCCCAACCACTCGATGTCGAACCCGAGCCGGCTCGCCGCGATCCCGACAAACGACCGCACGCTGTGCGTCTCGCCGGTGGCCAGCACGAAGTCCTGCGCCTCGGCTTGCTGGAGGATCAGCCACATGCCTTCGACGTAATCGCCGGCAAACCCCCAATCGCGCTGGGCATCGAGATTGCCGAGTTCCAAAACCTCCAGTTCGCCGCGGCGGATCGCCGCCAGCGACCAGGTTATCTTCCGGGTGACGAATTCGCGCCCGCGCAACGGCGATTCGTGATTGAAGAGGATGCCCGAACTGGCCGCCAGCCCATAGCTTTCGCGATAGTTTACCGTCGCCCAATGCGCCAGCAGCTTGCCAATCCCGTAGGGGCTGCGCGGGTAGAACGGGGTCGTCTCGTCCTGCGGGATGGCCTGCGCCTTGCCGAACATCTCCGAGGTCGAGGCCTGGTAGAAGCGGGCCGTCGGCACCGCCTGGCGGACCGATTCAAGGATGCGCAGCGGGCCGATCCCGTCGATGTCGACCGTGTATATCGGCTGCTCGAACGACAGGCCGACAAAGCTTTGCGCAGCGAGGTTGTAGATCTCGTCGGGCTTCACCTTTTCCAGCACGCGAAGGATGTTGGTGATCTCGGCCAGATCGAAATCGACGAGTTCGATGTGCCCGGCCACCTGAAGCGCCTGCAGCCGTTCCAGCGCGCCGCTCGACGAGCGCCGCCGGGCGCCGACGACGCGATAGTTTTTTTCGAGGAGGAGCTTCGCGAGATAGGCGCCGTCCTGCCCGGTTACGCCGGTGATCAGCGCGGTTTTCGGCACGATGACATCCTTCTTAAGTCGGTCCTCGGCCGAGCCGCCCGGCGGCCTTGCGCCGGCGGCCTTGCGAAGGAGCCTCTTCCGTTTATGCGATGGCTAGGCCGCCGCGCAAGCCTCCCGGATCAAGCGGTCGATCCGCTCCGCCGAGTAGTTCGCCGCGATATGCGCCTTCCCGGCCGCGACAGCGCGCTGATACTCGGCGTCGTCGCCGCACAGCCTCGCAATTCGCTCCGCCAGGGCCCTCGGATCGTCGGCAACGAGTGACAGCAACTCGGGCGGCAGTTCGATGCCCTCGGCCGCGACCGTCGTCATGACGCACGGGATGCCGGCGGCAAGGCTCTCGAGCACCTTACCCTTGAGCCCGGCGCCGAAGCGCAGCGGCGCCACCGTCAACCGGACCCGCTCGAAGACGCTGTCGAGCGAGGGGACGTAGCCAACCGGAACGATGTCGCGCGCCGAAAGCCCGGCGACCTCCGCCGGCATGTGGCTGCCGACCAGCAACAGCTCAATCCCCGGCACCTGCTCGCGCAGCCGCGGCATGATGCTCTGCGCCGCCCATTTGGCGGCATCGATGTTGGGGGTATGTCGATAGCCGCCGATAAAGGCGATCGACGGCGTGGCCACCGGCGGCTTGTCGATGTCGCGCGGCGCGATGGCCCAGGGCACCACCTGCACTTCGACACCCGGCGCAATCTGCCGCAACAACTCCGCTTCGGCGCTCGAATACACCAGCACGCAATCGACGAACGACATCGCGCCGAGTTCGAGCCGCCGCATCTTTTCGGCCTGCTCGCGCAATTCGGCGTCGTCTTCCAATTCGGCCTGGCGTTCGAGCCGCAGGAAATGCAGATCGCACACGTTGTAAAGCAGGCGCGCCTTCGGGAAATGCTGGCGGATCATTCCGGCATATTTCGAGGCGTTCGAATAGCGGTGCAGATAGACCACCTCGAACGGCACCGGCTGGCGCTTCACCGCATCCTCGACCGAAAAATAAAACGGATGATAGAGGCACTCGATGCCGCGGCGCTGCAAATCGGCCGTATAGGGATCGAGGCGCGCCATGTTGTCGGCGGGGATGAAGCTCACCTTATAGCCGAGGCGCTGCAGCGACAGCATGTGCTGGAACGCGGCGTTGGAGCCGGCGTCCTTGTCGGGCTCCGGCACCGAATCGTCGATGAAGAGCGCGCGTTGCCGGACGTTGCGCTCAGCTTCGAGTTCGGGCATCTCGCCGTTGAAGCGGTGGGTCGCCAGAACATCCTTCCAGCGCGTAAAGAACTTGCGATGATTGATCGCCTGGAAACGCTTCATGCCGGTCCCGGCGACATTGGTCCCGGCGCTCGCGCCCTCGAAGTGGACAACCTCGGAGGTCGGCTGCACGACCACGCGGTAGCCCCGTTGCCGCGCGCGGAAGCACAGTTCGACATCCTCGTAATAGGCCGGCAGGTAATGCTCGTCGAATTTGCCCAACTCGGCAAATAGGCTCGCCTTGATCATCAGCGCGGCGCCCGACACATAGTCGGCATCGCGCATATAGGAAAATCGCGGATCTTCGGCCGGTTGGCCGCGTCCCCAGTTCCACCCGTCGCCGAGCCGCCAGACGACGCCGCCCGCTTCCTGCACCGTGCCGTCGGGAAACAGCAACTTCGCTCCGGCGACGCCGATCTTCGGGTCGCGCTGCATCGTCTCGTAGAGCTCGTCGAGCCAGCGCGCTTTCACTTCCGTGTCGTTGTTCAGAAAGACAATATAGTCGCCGCGTGCGGCATCGAACCCGCGGTTGCAGGTCCGAATGAAGCCGCAATTCTCCTCGTTGCGAATGAGCCGGATGCCGCGGCCGAACGCCAGACCCGCCAGCATCGTTTCATCGCGCGAGCAGTCGTCAACGACGATGATTTCAAACGCCAGCTCGGCGCCGTGCTCGACAACCGATTTGATGCAGTTGTAGGTCAAATCGAATTTGTTGAAGACCGGAATGACGACCGAGACCACGGGCTCGCCGACGATCTCATGGTGCAGCGGCGGATATGCCCACTGCAGCGACTTGATCAACGCCTGCAAGTGCGGGGTGAATTCCGCCGGATCGAGCAAATCGGCGGCGCTTGCCTCGCTCTCCCCGGCGAGATCGAAGTAGCGCGCCAGCGCCGCATCGAGAAACGTCACCAGCGAGGTAACGATCGGCGCCAGATCCTCGACCTTTTCCGCCCGCGCGGCGCCAGCCACGATGTTGCCGAGGACAAATTGCACGGTCGGATCGGGCCCCGCCTCTTCACGCGTCAGGACGCGCGGAAACGAAGGCAGCTCGGCCGTCGAACCGACCGGCCGCAGGTGCAGGACATGGCGGGCGTAAGGCAATAGCGTCTCGCCGAACGCGAACGAAAAGCCATGCCGTCCGTCGCCGATGCCGGCGCGCTCGAGGTCCTCGCGATATTCGTTCGCCACGACGGTCGCCAACGGCGTATCGCCGTCCAGCAGTTCGAGCGCAATTCGCTGCTGCGGGCGCCGCGGGTTCCACACCCAGCCCCGGATGCCACTCCACTCGGCGAGATCGATGTTGCTTTGCAGCGTGGTCTCTGCACTCGCGGCGAATGCCGCTTGCGGCGCGCGTGAGCCCTCGAAGAGGGCGTGGATTTCACCGCTCGGCGGCGGCACCACCGGCTCGGCAGCGCTAGCGGCGACAGGCGGTGCGGTCACCGGCGTGGCGGGCGCGGTGATTTCGGCGGGCATGCCGCCAAGCGCGGCGAAGCGGTCGACGGCGAGCTCCGCCGGCACATACGGCGGCGCGGGTTCGTAAAAACCCGGCGCCGCGGCAGGCGCCGCCGGCTCTATGACGATCGGCGATCCCGGCACCTCGATTTCGGTATCCGCCAAACGCAGATGCAGAACATGACGCGCCTGCGGCGACAACCCGTCGCCGAGCGGGATCGCAAAGGCGTATCGGCCATCGCCGATGCCGGCATCGCGCAAATCCTTGCGGTACCCGTCGGCCGTCACTCGCGCAAGGCGCGCGCCGCCGCCGAGCAGTTCGAGCTCGATCCGGGTGTGCGGCTGCAGCGGGTCGCAGATCCACCCCTTGATCCAGCCGCCGCCCACTTCGTCGATATAGCCGCGCAAATTGTCGCGCAGCGGCGCCGTGGGGTCTGCCGCTGCCGCATTGACGTCCGCGTTACCGGCTTCCTCAGGCGCCGCGACGGCAGCGACCGTTTGCTCGACCGCACCCGGCGCCTGCATCAGCCGCTGCGGAGGCGTTACAGGATCGCTCGGAGCAGCGGCGCGAACCGCGGTATCTCTCTTCGCACGTGCAGCTTTCGCCATGTCTCCCCTCGGGCCGGGTCAAAACCGGAGCCGCCGGAGCGCGGCGGCCGCCGCCCAAAATCCTGTCGGATTTTGCCGTTGTGTCGCCTAACTGGCCGAATTGCGAGCGATGCCCGAGCCATTATTGCAGCGAGACGTCTGCGGCTGTTCGATCCGGACGGGTTCAGCACCGCGGCGGCGACTGCATTACGAACGGCTAGGACGGATGCGGCTTATATCATACAGAGGTATGTGGACAACAGCCTTGGTCCCGCCCACGGACCCGGAGAGCGCGATGCAAACCCGCACACCAGCCCGCACACCAGCCCGCCCGGAGGCGCACTACGAGATCGCCGGCCGCGAGATCGTCGCCGAGGGCGCCGACTTGCGCGTGCAGGTCCTCACGCTCGACCGCGGCCAGTGCGTTCCGTGGCATTACCACAGCGACATCACCGACAGCTTTGTCTGCCTCGAAGGCCCGATGGTGGTCGAGACCCGGGCGCCGCGCCATACCTACCGGCT
>Ga0070731_10003773_pt1 | contig 13445 bp, 14 predicted proteins | sample Coa_R1_2_FD_66448 | JGI IMG/M metagenome (GOLD analysis project Ga0070731, IMG submission 66448) | Surface soil microbial communities from Centralia Pennsylvania, which are recovering from an underground coalmine fire - Coalmine... | ecosystem: Environmental > Terrestrial > Soil > Unclassified ... | reverse complement strand
GCACTGCTTCGACTGAAATACGAGCGCGCCTTGAATCTGAAGCGGCGTGCGTCCGCTCAGGAATTTCGATGGAATGGCAGCGCCGGTTGACGCATCCATTACTGGACTCCACGGCGCATGGTCGGCCAGGTTGGTAAAGGTTCCGAGGGCCACGGCGACGAGCAGAATTGTCAGGACCGCGATGGGCCGCCGTCTCCAACTTTTTTCTCCTTCGCCTGAAACAAACGGAAGGGCGAGCAGAATGCCGAGCGCGATCACGGGTCCGATCAGCAATGCCGGCGTCTCAAGCTGCGGTGGAAGCAAGGAGAGCACTGCGTAGAGCCACAGAAAAAAGTAATCGGGACGCGGAGCGGTTTGGATTACGCGCGGATCGGGCTGGCCGCTGGGGCCGAACGGACCGAAGTAGAGCGCGCAGCCGGCGACCGCGAGCAGGATCATGCCGGAAAAGACGGCGTCTTTCCAAACACCATACGGCACAAATGGCACGCCGTCGGTGTGGGTCAGCGTGTGGTACTTCTCCAGGTAATCCGAGCGGCGAACCAAACGGCCGGGCATGGGCCACTCGTTGATCCCGAGCTTCAAGACCATCCATACATGCAATCCGACGAATGCAATCAACAAACCGGGGATCACGAAGACGTGCAGGGCGAAAAACCGCGAGAGCGTCGCACCCGCGATAATCGGACCGCCGAGCAACAGCTTCACCAGCGCTGGACCGACGACCGGCACGCGGCTGGAGATCGACGCACCGATTCCGAGTCCCCAGTAGGCATCCTGGTCGAACCGCAGCACCTGACCGGTGAACGCCATCCCGAGCGTCATCAGCAGAAGGAAAATGCCGATGATCCAGGTCAGCTCTCGCGGATACTTGTAGGCTCCGAACAAGAACACCTGCACCATGTGGATCAGCACGATGGCAAGCATGAAATTCGAGCCCCAGCCGTGGAGCGCCCGGATGAACCAGCCGAAGCTTACCTGTTGGTTCAGGGCCTGCAAACTATTCCACGCCTCCGCTCCGGACGGTACATAGACGAGCGCGAGAAGAATTCCCGTGACCACCTGCAGCGCGAAGACGGTCAGCGCGGCGCTGCCGAAGACGTAGAACCAGCTTGCGGTTTCGCGCGGGATGGGATGCTCCATAGTGCCGCGAATCGGCGCGCCGAGCTGGAGGCGTTCGTCGAGCCAGGTACCGATGGCGCGGATCAGGCGCACGGCGGCCTCTTAGAGTGATTGACGGCGGAGACGCCTGGCGTAAGCAATTCGCCGGCCTGGATGTGAAGGTTGCCGTCGAGAATCTTGAACGGATATTCGAACAAACCTCGCTCGGGCGGACCGGAAGCCCGCGAGCCGTCCTCATAATACGCTCCGCCATGGCAGGGGCACATGAACAGGCGCGATTGCGGAAACCATCGCACGGGACATCCCAAGTGGGCGCAATTGATCGCGAACACCTGAAAATGGTTTCCGTCGATGTTGCGTACCCAGCACGGGATTTCGGCGGTTTCGCCATCGGAAACATTCGCAACCGGGTTGCGATATGCCGCGACGCGGGTCTCGCCGGAGGGGAACTGATCGACAGCGCCTAGCGAGATCCAGCGATCGTAACCTTCATTCCGCCCGCGCGTGACCGGAGAAATGAGATACCGCACGATCGGGATGCCGAGCAACACGCCCACCACGCCGTTGAACGCGGCGGCGATTTTCAGGAACATCTGGCGTCTGGAGAGATCACTGCTCATTCCGAACCTCCTCAACGATTCAGCTGTGTCGATAACGATTCACGATGCGCCGCGAGCCACGCGACCACATCCGTCACATCGGCGTCGGACAACGGCTTGCTATGACTGTGCCAATCCGGCATTCCGAGGTTCGGCATGCCAACAATAATCACGGTGCGCAGGTGTTGATCCGTCACCAGCGACAGATAGGAAGGATCCGCGACAGCCCTCGCGCCGCCGCCGTCGGACCCGTGGCAGGAAGCACAGGCAGCCGTAAAAACCTCCTGGCCGTGGGCCCCATCGCCCGGCCGGGACGACGCATAGGCGGGAAGATTTTCGTTTTTGAAAGCCTTTGCCCATTGCTCTCGCATTCCGCGGACGAGAGTGGCGATCTGCGCCTCGGTCAGCATGCCACCGGCCTTTTGCGCGAAAGCAGGCATCGGAGTTCCAGGTCTGCCTGCTTCGATCGTGCGCTGGATCAGCGAATCATCGGCAATGGCAAGGTAGACGGGCCTCCCGATCCCTACCGTCAACGCTCCCTGTCCATCTTTGCCATGGCATCCGGAGCAGTTCTGAGAATAGATCGCCTGGAAATCCACGACCTCACTGGGGCGAATCACACGGGCCTCCGGGCTCGGCCGGCCTGGTGCGTTACAAGATGAGAGCGCGAGCACAGCGGCGAAGACTAAGACTGCGTATTTCATCGATCCCGATCCTCTGGATGATCCTCCACCAGTCCGGCGGCTTCGATGCCCATGCGAAGAGCTAGCGGTAAAGGCTGCCGCGTCCTGATTCGCTCCTGGCGCACGACGATGAGCCCCGCGGTAATCCCGAATCCAATCTGCGAAAACACAAACCAGAGCCAGTGGATGCGCTGGTTCATCACCGGGTTGATGACCGACAGGCTGCCGTAGAGGAGGAAGGACCACAGTAATGGCGCCGCGAAACCGCCTAGCAGGATGGGCCGCCGCGGCGCCATCGGCAGCATCGCTCCATATAGGAGACCTACAAGAAGAGAGATCAACAGGTGGATCGGAACGGCGGCGATCAACTCCTCGAGGTTGAAAGCGCTGATTTGTTCGGCCGATATTCCGGGGAACAATCCGGCAACCAGAAGATTCATCGGATACCAGATTCCGTGGCCGCTCAGGAGTCCGTAAGCGGCGGCGAGTATCGCCATCACGACGCCGCCGGCAAGACCACCTTTGACGCCGGCGGAAATCGGATAAGTCTCCACTGGCAGGGACGCGCGTTGAAAACTCACCGCCATTCGCTCGACGGTTGTTCGCTCCGTCTGGATGGGAACCGGGTCTTCCTCAACGAGCACCCACTCGTGGGCTTCTGCTGGAAGAACCTCGCGGAACCAGCCGACGGCGCCCACTCCGGCGACGATCGCCCCCAGAATGCTGACGGAAGCCGCGGTCACCATGCCTGCAAAAACGAGCGTCAGGCCAAAGGCCAACACGATCGGAAACGGCGTAGCGGCGGGCAATGCGATCTTTTCCGGCGATTTCATGGTTAGACTCCGATCACGTAGACCACGGTGAAAACGATGATCCACACTGCATCCACGAAATGCCAGTACATGGATAGAATTTCCAGCCGCTCGGCGTGCTCCTGCCGCAGCGCCGAAGCGAAATAAAAGCAGGCGACGGCGATCAGGGCGAGCAGCCCCATGGTCACATGGAAGCCGTGCAGGCCGACCAGCGAGTAGTATGTCGTGCCGAACAGGTTCGTACTGATCGTGAGCCCCTCATCGCGGATGAGATGCGTCCACTCGCGCGCGGTGCCGAACAGGAAGATGCCGCCTAACAGAATGGTGGCGAACCACCAAAGCGCGAACGTTCCAACCTTGCCTTCGGCAATCCCACGCACGGCCAGGTGGATGGTTACGCTGCTGGAGAGCAGGCAGATCGAATAAAAGATCGGAGTATGCAGGACATCCGCGGGCTGCGGGCCGCTCTGGCTCTTGCCTATATAGAAGAGGTACGCGACGACGAAAATCGTGAAGATCGCGGACTCGGCGGCGATCAGGCACCACATCCCGACGCACCCGCGTGAAGGAAGCCGCCAATCCCCGAGCGTAACGGCGTGCGCGCTCATTCGTACCTCCAGTCCGGATCTTCAGGATGCTTTAAGTCCCACAGGGGCCGGCGGCTTCGCACTGAGGGAATCACGGCGTAGTTGTAAACGGGCGGGGGGGAACTAGTGGACCACTCCAGCGTCCACGCATCCCACGGATCATTGCCCGCTTCTTTGCCACGCAAGTAAGACCAAATCAGATTGAATGCGAATACCAGGATTCCGGCAGCTTGAAATAACGCACCCACTGAGACAATCAGATTCCAAATGTCCCAGCCGCGGCCCGGCTCATAGGTGTAAATGCGGCGCGGCATGCCGAGAATCCCGGGAACGTGCATGAAATCGAACGTCAGGTGAAATCCGATAAAAAAGAGCCAGAAGTGCAGCTTCCCGAGCGTTTCGTTGCACATTTTCCCGGTGACCTTCGGAAACCAGTAGTAGAATGCCCCGAAGGCGGTGAAGAGAATCCCCCCGACAATCACGTAATGAAAGTGCGCCACGACGTAATACGAGTTTCCAAGCTGCCAATCGAGCGGAGCAACGGCCAGTGTGACTCCCGTCAATCCGGCGATCAGAAACTGAAAGAGAAACGCGACGCAGAACAGCATCGGGGTTGACAGCCGGATCTTACCGCCCCACATCGTCGCCAGCCAGTTGAAAATCTTTATGCCGGTGGGCACGGCAATCGCCATGGTGGAAAGGACGAAGAATGTATTCGCGCCGGCGCTCATACCCACGGTGAACATGTGGTGCGCCCAGACGCTCATGCCAATGAATCCGATCGCGATGGTTGCCAGCACCATCACGGGATATCCGAAGATGGCCTTTCGCGAAAACACCGGAATGATCTCCGATGCGAACGCGAATGCCGGCAACACGAGCACATACACTTCCGGATGTCCGAAGATCCAGAAGAAATGCATCCAGATGACGGCCGATCCGCCAGCCTGCGTATCGAAGAAGTGGCCTCCAAGATAGCGATCCACCAGGAGCATGAGCTGGGCCGCGGAAAGCGGGCTGACGGCGAAAATAACAAGCACCGCCATTACGAGATTCAGCCAGACGAGCAACGGCATTTTCCCCAGCGTCATGCCAGGACAGCGCAGGCATAGGATGGTCGCAATGATATTGACGGCCGTTCCGATGCTGCCGATGCCGGAGGACAGCAGCGAAAGCGTCCAGAAGTCCGTGCTGTGTCCGACCGAAAACGTCTTCGCCGTCAGCGGAGCGTAAGCGAACCATCCGACATCGGGCGCGCTACCTGCTCCGTACAGACCATCGCCACCGAGAAAGCTGAAATAAAGGAACAGTCCGCCGAGCGCCGACATCCAGAAACTGAAAGCGTTGAGGCGCGGAAACGCCATATCGCGCGCGCCGATCATCAGGGGCACAAGATAGTTCGCGAATCCGAAGACCAACGGCATGGCGACGAAGAAGATCATCGTTGTGCCGTGCATGGTGAACATCCGGTTGAAAACCTCGGGTGAAACGAAATCATTCCGTGGGCGGACGAGCTGCCAACGCATGATGGCGGCTTCGAGGCCGCCCACCAATAGAAACACCAGCGCGTACAAAACATAGAGAGTGCCAAGGCGCTTGTGATCGACGGTGATCACCCATTCATGCAGGCGCAGCGTAAACGGGCGGGCCGGCGCGTCAGACAATGCAATCGTAGTGGAAGACATCAGCGAAGCGTCTCCATATACGCAGTGACAGCATCCAGGTCTTGATCGTTCAGCCCCATGGCTGGCATTTTTGAGCCATGCTTGATCGCGTCAGGATTCTTGATCCAGAGGCGAAGCATTTCATACGTGTTCGCCGCCGCGCCCGCGGCGATTGTTTCGCGGCTCATGATGTGCGTCAGGTCAGGGCCGAACCGTCCGCGCGCGGTTGTCCCGGAAATCGTGTGGCAGTTGACGCACGCGGTCGATTCGAAAACGCGCTGCCCCGCGGGCGACGCGCCCGTCACAGCCGGTTGTTGCTGCTCCGTGATCCAGCGATCGAAATCTTCGCGCGTCTGCACGTAGACGCGGAGCAGCATTTTGGCATGCTGCGTTCCGCAGTATTGCGCGCACTGTCCCAAAAATAGGCCCGCTTCATGCGGATCGATCCAGGTACGGTTGGGATGATTCGGGATGAGATCGGTTTTTCCGCCGAGCCGCGGAATCCAGAAACTGTGGTCCGTATCCGCCGAGAGCAGCGTGAGGAATGTGGGCGTGGGATGCGCCGGATCGCTTAACGGCACGTGAAGCTCATTGGCGGTGACAACTTTCAGATCGGGGAAACGATATTCCCACCAGTACTGGTGGCCGGTGACGATCACCTCGATCGAGCCCGGGGGCTTGGCCGCCTTTTGAACCGAGGCGATCACGCGAGCCGACGCCAGGAACAAGGCGACTACGATGAGAATCGGGATGATAGTCCAGGCCAGTTCGACCTGCGTACTGCCGTAGATCTGAGGGGGCTCGCTTGGATCATCCCGGACTTTGGACCTGAATTTGACAACCGCGTAAACGAGCAATGAAAGGACCACGACAAAGATCGCCGCCACGGTCACGAGCACGAACATCGACACTCCAAAGATCAGTTCCGCCGCCGTTGACGCCGGAGCAAAAATGTTGGTCGGGCTCATGGAAACAACACCCTTCTCGGTCTCCTCTGTTAGAGAAGAGGCGTGCCCGCCCCATTCTGTTGGTCACAAAAAAGTCAAAGGCGGAACTGACGCCGCCCAACACCACGCGTCGCCTTGCGCTCCTCATAGCCGAGGGCTGTGACCCAACCAGCAGACGGAACCGATTTTCGAATGGATTGTGAGCAACAGGGGACGGAGTGTCGTGTGAAGCTCTCAGGGAGAATCAACATCGATTCATCGCCCGACTTGCGTCTATTGCTCCTTCGAATGCTTACAGCCTCGCACTGCCGGGTCCTGATTGTGGATTTTTGCGAAGTGGCTTACATCGACACGTCCGGCATCGCCGTTCTGGTACAAATTCTGAAATCCGCGAAACAGCTCGGCAAGAACCTCCAGTTGAGCGGGTTGCGCGAGCGCCCCCGATACCTTCTCGCGTCATCCGGACTGCTGCGCCTTTTCGATGAATCGGACCACAAATGAAGTTTCCACTGCTCGAGCGGGTGGGGAATTCCACGTTGAGCTATCTCGAATACGTGGGAGGTCTGGCGATCCAGTCCGGAAGAGCGGTGACGGCATTAGGAGCCGCAATGCCGCTGATCGGGAACCGGAATCGATCCCGATCCACGATCCGGCAGATGCTCGTCATTGGAGTCGATGCGATTCCGATGGTAAGCATCATGGCCCTCTGCGCGGGTTTCATTCTGGCCATGCAAGGCGCCTCAGAACTGCGCCGCTTCGGAGCGATGCAATTCGTCATCGATCTTGTAACTATCGGATTTACGCGCGAACTCGGTCCGCTGCTCACGGCGATCGCGGTGAGCGGACGCTCCGGCTCTGCGTTTTCCGCCGAGATCGGCACGATGGTGGTAACCGAAGAAATCGACGCCCTCCGCACGATGGCTATCGATCCCATCGAGTTCGTGCTAGCCCCGAAGTTTCTTGCCGCACTCGTCATGCTGCCCTGCTTAACCGTCCTCAGCAACGCGTGCGGGATCCTTGCCGGCGGGGCCTTCATGCGGATCGCCACCGGCATGGTGTTCAGCGTGTACCTTAACGACGTATTCCATTCGATGGTTCTGCGCGATGTGATCACCGGACTTATCAAGAGTGTCGCGTTCGCAACAATTATCGTGCACGTAGGGTCTCTTGAGGGATTTAGGGTTCGCGGGGGCCCTGACGGTGTGGGCCGTTCGGCCACTTCCGCTGTCGTAAAGTCGACCTTCCTCGTGATTCTCGCGGATGTCGGGTTCACGGCGACTTTCTACCTGACCGGAGCGCATTAGATGGCGGCTGATCCCGCCATTTCCGTCCGCAATGTGGTCGTAAGTTACGACGGCCGCCGAGTGCTGGATGGAATCAATCTCGATGTCGCGCGTGGAGAAACGATGGTTCTACTCGGAGGAAGCGGATCCGGCAAGAGCACGCTGCTGCGCCAGATCATTGGCTTGGAACGGCCTGAGTCCGGGCAAGTCATCGTGAACGGCATCGATTTCAGCGCGAGCAATCCGAAGGAATTGAAGAAGATTCATCGTTCAATGGGTGTTGCGTTCCAGAATTCGGCGCTATTCGATTCACTATCACTCGAAGAAAATGTCGCTCTGCCGCTCCGCGAACTAACGCGACTGGATGACTCTACCATCCGGTTGATCGCATGGATGAAGCTTGCGGTGGTTGGCCTGGCGGAGTTTGGAAAGCTGAGCCCGCAAGCATTGTCCGGCGGCATGAAAAAACGCGCCGCAGTAGCCCGAGCCTTGGCGCTCGACCCCGACATTCTTGTTTTCGATGAGCCATCCGCCGGTCTCGATCCCATCGTGGCGGCCGAACTCGACGAACTGATTCTCACGCTAAAACGGGCATTCAATATGACGGTCTTGGTCGTGACCCACGAAATGGCGAGCGCGTTCCGCATCGCGGATCGCATGGCGATGCTTTACAAAGGCTCGCTGATCGCGGTCGGCAACAAGGAAGAACTGCAAAGCAGTTCTCATCCTCGAATCCGGCAATTTCTGGATCGCGTGCCGGATCGGATTTTTGAGACCGCTGCGACGCAGCAATTTCTCGAACGCTATCTTCAAGGAGGTCCTTTGTGAGCACCGAAGCGAAAGTCGGGCTTTTCGTCATCCTGGCGACCGCCCTGTTCATCGGGACGGTTTACTACGTCGGCAGCCAACAGTGGGGCCGCCATGTTATCCCATTTCGAACTTATCTTCGCTACGCAGGCGGCGTGGAGCCTGGTTCGGCGGTCCTGTTCGGAGGCATCACGGTCGGCAGGGTGGCAGCCGTTCGAGCCTGGAACGAGGACCCGACCAAGATTGAAATCCTGCTCGAACTAAAAGAAGGCACTCCCGTCAATGCGAACTGCACGGCGAAATTGGGGGCCGTGAGTCTTATGAGCAGTCCTGCCATCTCGATTACGACAGGCACAAACGATGCGCCGCGCCTGAAGCCAGGCGATACGATCGCGTCTCAGGAGACCGTTAGCATCGATGATATGGCCAGAAAGATCGCGGGAATTGCGGACACCGCTCAAGGATTGATCACTCAGGTCCAGGGCGAGATTAAGGGCCTGAGTGTACAGGCAAACACACTGCTCGCGAACCTGAATGACGCCACCGGATCCACGAACCGAAAACAGATCGCCGAAATCCTGCGAAATACGAATGCGATGATTGCTCAACAGTCACCTAAAATCGACCGCATCACAGATCAGGTACTGCTCGCTACCCAGGACGCGGACTCCGCGATCAAGAAGGTCGCGCCACTTCTCGATCATGCTGACACAACCGTCGCGAACGTAGACTCGACCATCGATCAGCTCCGCGAGCCGATTCGTCAGGATCTGCTCCAAATGCAATCGACGATGGAAGAGGCCAGACGCCTGATCGGGAGCATCCAGACCGTGGTCCGCGGCAATGACGACAACATCCGGGAAACGATCGAAAATCTGCGCGCCGCGACGGAGAATCTCGCGCAACTGAGCGCCGGTGTAAAGGATCGGCCGTGGAGCCTGGTTAGAATCCGCCAACCACAGGATCGGAAGCTTCCGGAGCAGCGTTCAGCTTCACCTTCGGCACCAGTAACGCATTGATATATTGCAGGAAGTTTTCGTTGTGCGAGAACTCGACCGCTAATACTTCCCACTCCCGCCGAAAGATCCGGCCCTCTAAGGTGTGTTTGATTTCGCGCTCCCAGGCGTTCCAGAGCTCCTTGGAAATGTACCCGCCTTGTCGCAGATGATAAACGTCCGCGATCAATTGCATACAATACAGCGTGCAATCCGTGATTTCGCGACTGGGAACGGGCAAAGGCTGGCTTGGATTCCGATTTGCAAGCCATGCCTCAGTGGGGAACATTCGAAGTAGTTCCTGAAAGCGCCCGGATATTTCAATGAACATCTGCGCATTCAGCTGCCTGCGTTGATTGAACATCGCGACCCAGACGCCCAAAGATCCGAGGACAAGCGTCCCCACCTGGCAGAGCTGGACAACGACGTCGCGCGAAAGTGTCATTCGTTCTCAAGACAAAGATCCAAAAGACGGGCGGCGTGTTTGCATCCCAACAAAGCTCTTAGTGCGCGGCTCTTGACGTTTGACACGGCGCGACACCGATAACAGATGGCGGTCAATGGAGGTTCTGCACGAATGGCCCACGTCCACATCTGCGTCCTACTGTCATCTTCATTTGCATTCGCTGACGGACAATCCCCGGCCCCCGACTCGGTCCAGGACCCTGGTATCACCAGAAACATGGAGCCAGTATCCGCGGGCAAGCGGCTTCTAGGCATTGTTCCGAACTACCGAACCTCGCCCCGCCCCTGGATCCACTATGCCGACAACCGGACGGATCGCGCTGCCGTCTGCAAACTCGCTGTGCAAATCGGAATCGATACGGCGGCGAACGTCCTCAAAGAATCTTGGTTGGATTGGAAGCGAAGGCTCCATCGCCATAGGAAATGAGGTCTGACTGCGATCGGACGAGATCTCATCAATTGACGAGTCTCGTCATTCAGTTGACTGCCGCGTTCTGCTGCAACTCACAGAAAATGCTTACGATCCGTCCTCCCCTGGCGTGGAAACACACCTGCCCTTAAAAGGCTGATGGAATACAAAAGCCCAAGTGAGAAACTCCTTCGGGAGGGAGTGGTCGTCACTCAGTTCCTAGAATCTCGAAGCGAAGACTCCTTCGCTGACCTGTTCAAAGTCTTCACCCCACAACTGATCTCGTTCTTCCGCGGGCGTGGCTGCGAACTGGCTATGAGCGAAGATCTTGCTCAGGAAGTCATGTTTATTGTGTATCGTAAAGCAAATCAGCTTCGCGACCGCGCACTGTTTCGAGCCTGGCTGTTCAAAGTCGCGCGAAGCGCCTTCTGTCGCTACTACGGAAAGCAATCGCGCGAAGTGGAGACGATCGAGCTGGACAAGATTGCTGATCGTATTACTGCTACGACCAAAGCACATGCATCGACGCCTGCGTTCGAATTTCTCCAGTGGATGGCGTTTCTTGACACCCGCGAGCGGGAAGCGCTGACATTGCGTTTTGTCGAGCAGTGGGAATATCACGAAATCGCTGCGGAGAAAGCAATTCCGATCGGTACCGTCCAGTGGCGTGTGTTCAATGCAAAAAGGAAACTCGCTCCGTATCTGAAACTCCGCGAACGCGCCGATCGTAGGACTGAGCATGTAGGCACAGACGGGAAATGATCCAGAGAGACACGTGTCTTTCTTAGAATCCGGGAGTGATTCCGGCGGCTTCTTGAAGCTCTGCCCACGCGAGCAGATATCCGAGGTTCGCCTGCAAGAAATCCGCTTGTGCTTTATAGGTAGCTGCCGTCGACTGACGCCGTTCAGAGATCAGGACCACGCCCTGAGCAAGTTGATTCTGCGCGAGCCGCTCGCTCTCCTGCCGGAGCTTCACCACCTGCGTCGCGACCTGCACCAGGCTTCTGGTCCGTTCCACCTTGTTATAACTGCGCTCGATCGAGACCGCCGCCTCTTCCTTTAACCTTCGGAGATTCTCCTCGGCCTGTGCCAGTTGAGCTTCCCTCTCCCGCACAGCGGCCCGGCGTTTGCCGAAGTCGAACACCTCCCAGGTCATATTGACGCCGAACGTGCCGAAGTTTCGAACCAGCAACGGCACGCCGTCCTGATAGCTTTGACGGGCATACGCGGTGACGTCGGGAATATACTCAGACTTCGCCGCTCCCAGGGCGGCACGCGCCTTTTCCACTGCATCCGACGCAGCTTTGATTTGCGGATTTTGCGACCATGCCGTTTGAATGTACTCCTCGCGAGGGCGCTGATCGAAATCCGCCGGCACAGCAGGGTCCAGATCGAGCTGGGTGTCGAGCGGGAGGCCCAGCAGGTCGTTCAGCTCGGTGGTCAGGTCGGTCAGTTGGAGATCCGCCGTTAGCACCGATTGCCGGCTTTCGAGAACAGTTGCACGTCCCTGGATCGCGGCGACTTGCAGGGCATTGCCGTTGCGTACATCGTCCTCGCTTTCTCGGAGGTTCGCATCCGCAAAGCGGGTCTGCTGCTCGGCTGCCTGTTTTTGTAATCTTGCGATCAGAATCCCGTAATAGAGCGAATGCGCTTGAAGCGCTACTTCGTTTTCGGCGTTTTTCAGGTCATCGCGAGAAATGGCGACATCGGCAGCCGCGATACGGTTCCGGTCACGAACCCGGATCAACTGCGTGATTGGTTGGGAGAGCTGCGTTCCGCTCGTGTAGAAAGTCTTTTGTCCTTGCGGAAGGATAGTGTTCTGCAACGGCACTGCGGATCCTCCGGCCATTCCAAATGCGCCGGCCGGGATGCTGATATTCTGCAACTCCGTAACGTGCAGAATGTTGGATTCATTCTTGAGCGACGGGAAGTAAGCCGTACGTTGGCCCGCTTTCTTCTGCTCGTTTTCGATGACCTTCAGCCGTGCGATCTTCAACGCGCGGTTCTGACTGATCGCAAGATGTACCGCTTCCGTCAATGTCAAGTGGCGGATGTCGTTCGCATACTGCGGGGCGGTTGCCGCAATCCCGATAGCCGCAACAATCATGGCGCGATTCATGTCATTTTCCTCAAATCCTTGTAGCTGAACTTCGCCGGCTTGAGAGACAGCAATAGCAACAAGTAGGCGACAACCATCCAGCAGATGACGATGAATCCGTCGGAAATCGCCATCGTGTAGGCCTGCGCCCTGACCTGTTGATCCAGAATTCCAATCGCGCGCGATTGCGCCTCATCGAAGGCGCTTGAAGCGGGTGAGAAACCGGCGGTCAACGCTCGCACGCGCTCCTCGGTCAACCAACTCCCGGCGTGAATATTCAATCCGAGGGCGTTATCGTGAAAACGCTCGCGCAGGGTGACGATCCGGTTCATTCCCGCGGTTCCAATCTGGCCGCCGAAAATTCGAACAAAGTGCATGAAGCCTGATAACGTTGCAGCATTGGCGACGCTCGTCAAAGCGCCTGATTCTAGTCCCTCGAGCACGATGCCGCTTACCAATCCCACGTAGCTGCCGGCTAGACCCAATGCGAGCAATAGCTCCACTAGTTCGAAATTGTTTCCAGCCCACGCAGAATCCACGCGCGAGCAGATCCAAGCGGCCACGGCGACGAGGGTAAGTCCAGACGCAAGGATCAATCTTGAACTTGTATGGATCGTGAGTACCGCGACCAGCCAGACCGCCACCAACATGGGCACGGCTACCCACGCCAACGCGTCGCCCGTTTGGAGCGGACGATACCTCTGGATTGTGTTCAGGAACCCCGGCACAAGCACCAGTGCGGAAAGGTGCACAAACTTAAAAACAAAAATCGAAACCGCAAGGATAATCGTGTTTTTCCTATTCAGGAAGGAAAGACTAAGCGTGGGATTCGGCTGCGCGATCCGGCGAAGCACGGTCGCAACGAGTAGGAAGGCGCCGCCCGCGAACATCGCGACGACCACCCCGGAATTCAGCCAGTCGAGGCGCTCGCCCTGATCGAGCGCTCCGTAAATCAGAGCGAGCGAAGCACTGAAGTA
>Ga0070731_10003771_pt1 | contig 13450 bp, 11 predicted proteins | sample Coa_R1_2_FD_66448 | JGI IMG/M metagenome (GOLD analysis project Ga0070731, IMG submission 66448) | Surface soil microbial communities from Centralia Pennsylvania, which are recovering from an underground coalmine fire - Coalmine... | ecosystem: Environmental > Terrestrial > Soil > Unclassified ... | reverse complement strand
TTCCCGGAACATGCGAGCCGCGCAGCGCGGACGTGACGCAGGCGGACCCGATCACGCGCACACTAAGCGAGATCGAGCGTGCATACGGCCGCGTCGATGTGCTCGTCAACAACGCCGGCACGGGGGCGTACCGCCCGATCGTCCGCACCTCGGTGGCGGACTTCGACGCGATCATGCGGACGAACTACCTCGGCGCCGTCGCCTGCACGCTCGCTGTCCTCCCCGGCATGCAGGCGCGCGGGCGTGGCCACGTCGTGAACGTCTCGTCGCCGTCGGCGTTCTCGCCGCCCGCGTGGCAGGCCGCGTACGCCGCCTCGAAGGCGGCGCTCGACGCGTTCTCGGAGGCGCTCCTCCTCGAGGTGCGCGAGCGCGGTGTGCGCGTGTCGATCGTCTACCCGGGCCACGTGATCACGCCGCTCACGCTCGAGGACTTCAAGGGGCAGCCGCTGCCACCGAAGTCCGTCTGCATGAGCGCGGAGCGGGTCGCGGACGGCATCCTTCATGCGCTGGACAACGGGCGCTTCCGGGTCCACCTGCCGTGGTTCACCGGGCTCACGCCGCTCGTGAAGAGCATCGCGCCCGAGTTCGTGCGCCGGCAGACGATGCGCGCGCAGCCGCCGCCGAGCTAGCGCGGGGCAAAGCGCGCGAGGTAGGAGAGCCCGCCGCCCAGCCGCCGCTCGAACGCGAACGACGCTGCCGTTGCGCGCTTGGTGAGCGCGGCGAACGACACGAAGTCCGGATCGAAGAAGACCTCGCCGATCACGAGGCGTCCCGTCGGCTTGAGAACGCGGCGGAGCTCGACCAGCGCAGCGTGGGGATCAGGGACCTCGCCGAGCACCCCGACGAGGTACGCCGCGTCGAAGGAAGCATCGGGATACGGAAGACGACGCGCGTCGCCGGGTGTGGCCGTTTCCGCGCGGGACGAGCAAGCTCCAGCGCAGCAGGTGCGGCATCGGACCGGGATGGGTCACGCTCCAGTAGCGGGTGACCGCTCCCGTCACCGCGGCCCGCCGCGACGCCCGCCAGCGCGATCGCGAGCTCGCCGCGGATCAGCTCGACGAGCACGAACACGACCGCGGCGAGTGCCGCGAACCCGGACCAGTCGTGCAGTCGCATCGCGGGCTACGGCTCGACGAGGAGCCGCAGCGTCTCGTCGTGGAGCGCGCCGTTCGTCGCAACGGCCTCGCCGCCCCGGATAGTCCGCCGGCCGCGCCAGTCGGTGAAGCGGCCGCCCGCCTCCTCGATCACCGGCAGCAGTGCCGCGCAGTCCCACACGTTCATCGCCGGGTCGAGCGCGACATCCGCGCGACCCGTCGCGACGAGGGCGTACCCGTAACAGTCGGCCCAGGTGCGCTGCATCGCGGTACGCGTCGCGAGCCGCTCGTAGGCTGCCGACCGCGCGCGCGCGGCGCGCTCCTCCGTGACGACGAGGAGCGCGTCGTCGAGGCGCGCGACGGCGGACACCCGGCAGCGGCGTCCGTTCCACGTGCACCCCTCCCCGCGCGCCGCCGCGACCGTCTCGTCCAGCGCGGGCAGGTGGATCACGCCGACGACGGGATCGTCGCCACGCTCGATGCCGACCAGCGTCCCGAACAGCGGGACGCCGCGCACGAACGTCCGCGTGCCGTCGAGCGGATCGATGATCCAGCGCCAGGGCGCACGGCCGCCGCTCTCGCCCTCCTCCTCGCCGAGGATCGCGTGATCGGGAAACATGCGCGCGATGCGCGCACGCATCGCCGCCTCCGCCTCGCGGTCCGCGCGCGTGACGGGCGTCCCATCGGACTTGGTGTCGACGGGCCCGCCGGACTGGAAGTGCGCGAGCGTGCGCCGCCCGCCCTCGCGCGCCACCTCGACGGCGACGGCGAGGAGCTGCCGGAGCGACGGCTCGGTCACGCCTGCAACATCCCCCGGAGAACGTACGGCAGGAGCCCGCCGTGGCGAACGTACTCGACGTCGTCCGGCGTGTCGACGCGCGCGATCGCCTGGAACTCCCGCCGCGCGCCGTCCTCCGCCGTCGCCGTGACGGTGACCCGCTTTCCCGGCGTGAGCCCGTACGCGATCCCGGTGACTTCGTACGTCTCGCGGCCGGTGAGCCCGAGGGACGCGGCGGTGACGCCGGGCAGAAACTCGAGCGGCAGGACGCCCATTCCGACGAGGTTGCTGCGGTGGATCCGCTCGTAGCTCTCCGCGATGACGACGCGCACGCCGAGGAGCAGCGTGCCCTTCGCCGCCCAGTCGCGAGAGGAGCCGGTGCCGTACTCTTTGCCGGCGATGACGACGAGCGGCACGCCGTCGTCCCGGTAGCGCATCGCAGCCTCGTAGATCGTCGTCCGCTCACCGTCGGGAAAGTGCAGGGTGAAGCCACCCTCGACGTCGGGAACGAGCCGGTTCCGGAGCCGGATGTTCGCGAACGTCCCGCGCAGCATGACCTCGTGGTTGCCACGGCGCGCGCCGTAGGAGTTGAAGTCCTTCGGGGCGATGCCGAGCCCGATCAGGTACCGGCCCGCGGGGCTGTCTTTCGGGATCGAGCCGGCCGGCGAGATGTGGTCCGTCGTGACGCTGTCGCCCAGAAGCGCGAGGACGCGCGCGCCGCGCACGTCGCCTGGCGGTGTGGGCTCGCGTCGCATGCCGCTGAAGAACGGCGGCGACTTGATGTACGTGGAGCCCTCGTCCCAGCGGTAGAGCTCGCCCTCCGGCACGGGCAGCGATCGCCAGCGATCACCACCCTCCGTCACATGCGCGTACTCCTCGCGGTAGAGACGCGTGTCGACCGCCCGTCGCGCGGTCTCGATCTCCGCCGGCGTCGGCCAAACGTCACGCAAGAAAACGGGCTTCCCGTCGCGGTCGGTGCCGAGCGGGTCGTGCTCAGGGTCGAAGTCCATCGTGCCCGCGAGCGCGTACGCGACGACGAGCGGCGGCGAGGCGAGGTAGTTCGCGCGCGCGAGCGGGTTGATGCGGCCCTCGAAGTTGCGGTTGCCGGAGAGTACCGCGGCGGCGACGAGCTCACCGTGGGTCACGGCCTCGGCGACGGGCTCGGGGAGCGGGCCGCTGTTGCCAATACAAGTCGTACATCCAAAACCTACAAGATAGAATCCGAGCTGCGCGAGGTCCCGGTCGAGCCCCGTCTCCTGCAGATACCGCGTCACCACCTTCGACCCCGGCGCGAGGCTCGTCTTCACCCACGGCCGCACGGACAGCCCGCGCGCGACCGCCTTCCGCGCCAGGATGCCGGCGCCGAGCATCACGCTCGGGTTCGACGTGTTCGTGCAGCTCGTGATGGCCGCGATGACGACGGCGCCGTGCCGGAGCTCGCCGTGCTGCCCGCCCATGTCGATTGGCTCCGCACGCGCGAGCTCGCCGAGGCGCTTGGCGGTCGGGGCCACGGTGGGCAGCGCCTGGCCGCCCTCCCAGCGCCAGAGCTCGAGATCCTTCTGATCCACCGCCGCCGCTGCGTCCTTCTTGAAGTCGCAGAGCGCGTCGCGCCACGCGCTGCGGGCGCGCCGGAGCGGCACGCGGTCCTGCGGGCGGCGCGGCCCGGCGAGGCTCGGCTCGACGCTGCCGAGGTCGAGCGCCAGCGTGTCGCTGAACGCCGGCTCGGGCGCGTCGTCGGTCCGGAAGAGGCCCTGCGCGCGCGCGTACGCCTCGACCAGCTCGATGAGCACGGGGTCGCGGCCGGTGAGGCGAAGGTACGACAGCGTCTCGCCGTCGATCGGGAAGAAGCCGATCGTCGCGCCGTACTCCGGCGCCATGTTCGCGATGGTCGTGCGGTCCGCGGCGGCGAGGCTCGTGAGGCCCGGGCCATAGAACTCGACGAACTTCCCGACCACGCCCTTCTTGCGCAGCATCTCTGTCACGGTGAGGACGACGTCCGTCGCCGTCGCACCCGCACGCAGCGAACCCTCGAGCCGGAAGCCGACGACCTGCGGGATGAGCATGATCGTCGGCTGCCCGAGCATCGCCGCCTCCGCCTCGATTCCGCCGACGCCCCAGCCGACCACGCCGAGGCCGTTCACCATCGTCGTGTGCGAGTCCGTGCCGAGGACCGTGTCGGGAAGCGCGATCTGCATCCCGTTGTCGGGACGGCGGACCACGACGGGCGCGAGGTACTCGATGTTCACCTGGTGGACGATGCCGGTGTCCGGCGGGACAACTCGGAAATTCCGGAACGCTTGCTGGCCCCAGCGCAGGAAGGCGTAACGCTCGCGGTTGCGCTCGAACTCGAGCTCGACGTTCTGCGCGAAGGCATCCGGCGAACCGAACACGTCGACGATGACGGAGTGATCGATCACGAGATCGACCGGCTGGAGCGGATTGATGCGCGCCGGGTCGCCGCCCATCGCCCGCACGGCCTCGCGCATGGCGGCCAGGTCGACGACGGCCGGCACGCCGGTGAAATCCTGCAGCAGCACGCGCGCCGGCATGAACGGTATCTCGCGCTCCGGCGTGCGCTTCGGATCCCAGCCGAGCAGCCCCTCGATGTGCGCGCGCGTCACCCGCCGCCCGTCCTCGAGGCGGAGCAGGTTCTCGAGCAGGACCTTCAGCGAGATCGGAAGCCGCGCGGCGCGCTCGCCGAGCACGGCGAGGCGGTGGATGACGAAGCGCGAGCCGCCGACGGTGAGGACGTCGCGCGTCTTGAAGCTGTTCCCGGCGCTGGCCATGATGTCGAAGATATACGGCCGCACGGAGTTCAAAAAGGGCCTTTACCGTCCGCGGGCGGTCCGGGTAGGAAATCATTCATGCGACTGTCGAGTGCGTGCTTCGTCATCCTCCTGCTCGCGCCCTTCGCGGCACGCGCGGGGACGCCGGTGGCCGGCTTCGACGACACGAGCGTCATTGCCAGCCTCAATCAGCCGACCGCGATCGCGTTCCTTCCCGACGGCCGGATGCTCGTCACCCAGAAGGGCGGCGCGCTTCTCCGCGTCGACAGCGGCGTCGCCACGACGTTGACGACCATTCCGGTCTGCAGTGGCTCCGAGATGGGGTTGCTCGGCGTCGCAGTCGATCCCGCCTTCGCCACGAACGGGTTCGTCTACCTCTACCGGACCCTCAACACCGGCAGCTGCACCTCCTCGACCGGGCGCTTCAACCAGGTCGTCCGGGTGACGGTGAGCGGCAACACGGCCGGCTCGCTGACGGTCCTCTTGACCGGCATCCAGACCGACAATGGCAACCACGACGGCGGCGTCCTGCGTATCGGCCCCGACGGGAAGCTGTACATCGGCGCCGGCGACAGCGGGGTCGGCGACAACGTGGGCGGGCCGGGCTCCTCGACCAATCCGTACGCGCAGAGCCTCTCCTCGCTCAACGGGAAGGTCCTGCGCATCAATCTCGACGGCTCGATTCCCGCCGACAATCCGTTCGTCAGCACGGCGGGCGCTCAGGGCGCGATCTGGGCGTACGGCTTCCGCAACCCGTTCCGGTTCAGCTTCGACGACATGACCGGAACGCTCTGGATCGCCGACGTCGGCGACCTGACCGTCGAGGAGATCGACCTCGGCGTCGCCGGCGGCAACTACAGCTGGCCACGCTGCGAAGGCGATCTCCAGGGACCACCCAGCTCGCCGCAGCCCTGCGTCTACGGCACCGACGTCGCGCCCATCTTCACCTACCCGCACAGCGGAGGAAGCTCGCTCGGGACGTGCGTGATCGGCGGGGCCTTCGGCGGCGCCGCCTTCGGCGCCATGGCGGGCGACTACGTCTTCGGCGACTGCACATCGAGCGACGTCTATCTCGCGATGCCGAACGGGACGCGCGACGACATCGCCGGCACGCCGACCCTGATCTCCTCCAGTGCCGGCACTCCCTCCGACTTCGTCCCCGGCCCCGACGGCGCGATCTACTACACCGCGGAGGGTGCCGGCGAAGTGCGGCGGCTCGCGGTCACGGGAGCCGTCACGACGACGACCACCACCACGACGACGCTCCCCGGCGGGGGCGCGCTCCTCAGCGGCCGGTCGCTCAAGCTGACGGACAACGTGGATCCGACACGGCGGTCGCTCAAGACGATCAGCACGGACGCGACGATCGACGTCGCGAGCGCCGGCTCCACGGACGACCCGACCCTCCACGACGGAAGCCTGCGCGTGCGCAGCTCCACGGGCAGCTTCGACAGCACGTACCCGCTGCCGGCGGCGGGATGGAGCTACATCGGTGATCCGGCCGCCGCCAAGGGCTACCGGTTCAAGAGTACGAGCGGTCCGATCACGAAGGCCCTTCTGAAGGGCGGTCGACGGCTCAAGGTCTCCGGGAAGGGAAGCGGGCTCCTCTACTCGCTCGCGACCAATCCCAACCCGGTCGACGTCGTGCTCACGACGGGCACGAAGCAGTTCTGCATGAGCTTCGGCGGCACGGTGACATTCACGGCGGGCCGTCGGTACTCGGCCAAGAACTCGTCCATGCCGGGCCCGTGTCCGCCGTAGCCCGGCGTCCGCAAGAGGTCCGACCCTAGCGACCTGCGCCGAGCCGGCCGTCGAGGAACTTGCAGCTCGGATCGTCGAAGCACGGAAGGCGACGCCCGCCGTTCTTGCGCAGGAACACCCGCGCGGCGGAGACCGCATCCTCCACGCGGAGCTCCGCCATGCCCGCGTTCTTGCTCGCGAGGACGTCGGCTGCAGGTGGCGTCCCCGCCGCATTGCCGAGCTCGGCTGTTGCCTGACGACAGAGCTGGATCAGCATCTGGCACTGCTCTTTCTCGGTCTCGAGCCGCTCCGCCCATCGCCACGCCTCGCTGGCGACGGCGGGTGAGACGAGGAGTGCCGCGATTCCAATCGTCAGCGCGCGGTAGCTCACGGGTCGCGAGCCACGCCTTCCGCAGCGTTCTGCAATGTCCGCGCGTCGTCCGGGTCGGGTACCAGGTCCGAGTGGCAGGCGCGCCGGCCATCCACGACCGGAACTGCGCGCTGGCGTAACAGCTCGCGCCCCGCATGCCCGACTCCGGGGCTCGGCGTCGCACGGCGCGGAGGCTGGAACGCCGCGTCCTTCCCGCTCGCGAACGCCTGGATCTCCTTCGAGATGCGCATGCTGCACCAGTCGTGGCCGCACATCGCGCAGAAGTCGGTGTCGACCTCGAGATCCTCGTCGTGCAGCGCGCGCGCCGTCTCGCCGTCGAACGCGAGCTCGAACTGCCGCGGCCAGTTGAGGGCCGCCCGCGCGCGGGAAAGGTCGTCGTCCCACGCGCGCGCTGCTGGAATGCCGCGAGCGATGTCGCCCGCGTGCGCCGCGATCTTGTACGCGATGCAGCCGGCCTTGACGTCTTCCGCCTTCGGCAGGCCGACGTGCTCCTTCGGCGTGACGTAACACAGCATCGCAGCGCCGGCGCGCGCCGCCTCCGTCGCACCTATGGCGCTCGTGATGTGGTCGTAGCCCGGAAACGCGTCGGTCACGAGCGGGCCGAGGACGTAGAAGGGCGCGTCGTCGCAGACCGTCTGCTCCAGCTGCATGTTCCAGGCGATCTGGTCGAGCGGGACGTGGCCCGGGCCCTCGACCATCGCCTGCACGCCGGCCGCACGCGCGCGCTCGACGAGCTCGCCGAGCGTGCGCAGCTCGGCCAGCTGCGCGGCGTCGCTCGCGTCGGCGAGGCACCCCGGGCGCAGCCCGTCGCCGAGCGAGTAGGTGACGTCGTACTCGCGCATGATCGCGCTGATCTCGTCGAAGAGCTCGTACATCGGGTTCTGCCGGCCGTGATGGATCATCCACTTGGCGAGTAACGAGCCGCCGCGCGAGACGATCCCGCACACGCGCGGGCCGACGAGCGGAAGGTGCTCGCGCAGCACGCCGGCGTGGATCGTGAAGTAGTCGACGCCCTGGCGCGCCTGGCGCTCGATCTCGGCCAGGATCGTGTCGTAGGTGAGGTCCTCGATCCGCCGCCCGACGATCATGCTGTAGATGGGCACCGTCCCGATCGGGATCGTGGAGTGATCGATGATCGCCTGCCGGCACGCGGCGAGATCGCCGCCCGTCGACAGGTCCATCAGCGTGTCGGCGCCGTACTTCTGCGCCCAGCGGAGCTTCTCGACCTCCTCGTCGGTGCTGCTCGCGACCGGCGACGCGCCGATGTTGGCGTTGATCTTGGTGGTGATCATGCGCCCGATGCCGGTCGGGTCCAGCCGCTTCGGCGCGCGCTCGCCGCGCAGGGCCTCTGCATCGACGATCGTGGCCCACCGCTGCGCAACGGTCTGGTTCGCCCAGAGCCGCGCGTCGGTGGCCGCACCCGGATGCCCGACGCCGAGATCGGGATAGCTCCGCTCTGCGCCGTTCGCCGCGTGCGGCTCGGCACCGCCGCTCCCAGCGAGATGGCGGACGTTCGCCGGGATCACGAGCCGGCCCCGTGCGACCTCGTCGCGCACGAACTCCGGCGCGACGCATTCGCGCGCCGCCACGCGCCGCATCTCGGCGGTGACGACGTCCCGGCGAGCCGCTTCGAGCTGTGTCATGTCGCGCTTCCCTCCGCCGGCATTACCCGGGTCAGGTTCGAGGGGTCAGCAGGCGCGTAGTGCCCTCTCAGCCGCCGCGACCGGGGCGGCTCCCCCAGCGTCTGTGCTCGACCGACCCTTATCGCAGCCGTCCCGGCCGTCAAGGTGGCCGGCGGGTGGAATGGCGTCGCGGCTCCGACTATAAGGGGCGCGGGGAGTGGCGGCGGTGTACGAGGCGTTCTTCGGGCTCACGGACATCCCTTTCCGGCTGACGCCCGACCCGCGCTATCTCTACCTGTCCCCGAAGCACGCCGAGGCGCTGGCGCATCTCCGCGCCGGGCTCGTGGAGCCGGGCGGCTTCGTCTGCATCACGGGCGACATCGGCACCGGCAAGACGACGCTCCTGCGCGCGTTCCTCGCCGACCTCGGACCGAACATCGCGACCGCGTACGTCTTCAACCCCGCGCTCTCCGCCGCCGAGCTCCTCCGCCGCATCACGCGCGAGCTCGGCGTGACCGTCGCGTCCGAAGGCGGTGCCGACGACGTGATGGACGCGCTCAACGCGCATCTCCTCGCCGAGCGCCGGACGGGACGCATGTCGATCGTCGTCATCGACGAGGCGCAGGCCGTCCCGATCGACGTCCTGGAGCAGCTCCGGCTCCTCTCGAACCTCGAGACGAGCACGGAGAAGCTCCTGAAGCTCGTCCTCGTCGGCCAGCCGCAGCTCGCGGCCGTGCTCGTCGATCCGGCGCTCGCCCAGCTGAACCAGCGCATCACGCTCCGCTGGCACCTGGGTCCGCTCACGTACGCGGAAACGGTCGGCTACGTCCGCCACCGCCTCGGCGTCGCGAGCGGCGGCAAGGCGACACGCGTCTTCACGCGCTCGGCGCTCGTCCTCGTCCATTCGCTCTCCCAAGGCGTGCCGCGGCTCGTCAACATGATCGCCCATCGCGCGCTGCTGGTCGCGTACGTGCGCCGGCGCCGGCGCGTGAGCGCGGGCGCCGTGCTCGCCGCCTATCGCGAGATTCGCGCCGTGCCGCTCCGCCGCCGGTCGCCGGCGCGACGCGCGGGATGGGCCGCCGCGGGAGCGCTCGCGGTCGCGCTCGTCACGCTCGGCATCCCCCGCCTCGGGAGGACGCCGGAGACGCCTCCGGCCGCCGACATCGTCCGCGCCGAGGCCGCGCCGGTCGCGCCGGTCGCTGCTGCCGAGCCTGCGCCACCGTCGGCGCCCGAGCCACTACGTCCGCCGGCGTCGGACGTGGAGCCCGCCACGGCCGACCTCGAGCGCCTGCTCGCGCGCGCCGACGCCGAGCGCAGCGCGCGCGCCGCGGTCGACGCCGTCTTCGGCATGTGGCGCGTCGCGGGCCTGCGTGCCGACGAGAAGCCCGCGCCGGACCGTCTGGTCGCGATCGCGGCGGAGCGCCGCCTCGACGATCTGCACCTCACCGGCAACCTGAGCATGCTCCGGCTCCTCGACCTGCCCGCCATTCTCGAGCTGCGCGTCGGGGAGGCGCACGAGCCGCGCTGGGTCGCGCTCACGGCGATCGACGATTCCCGGGCCGTCCTCGTCGTCGACGGCGTCCGGACCCCGGTCGACGGCACGCTGCTCGACCGCGTCTGGTTCGGGGACGCGCACGTGCTCTGGCGCGACTTCGAGGGGCTCGGGCCCACGTTCGGCACGGAGGCGCGCGGCACGAACGTCGGCCGGCTGCAGGAGCTGCTGACGCGCGTCGGCCTCTACCGCGGCGCCGCGACCGGCGTCTTCGACCCCGCGACGACGGCGGCGGTGCTCGACTTCCAGCGCTCGCGGCTGCTCGTCCCCGACTGCCGCGTCGGACGGCTCACGCGCATCATCCTCTACGCGACGGCGGGCGGTTACTCGCGTCCCACCCTCGGCGCGGGAACGGGGGGCGCCTCGTGAGCTCGATCCTGGAGGCGCTGCGCGAGCTCGAGTCGCAGCAGCCGCCGACGATGCGGAGCACCCTGCCCCCGAGCGAGCCGCCGAGCCGGGTCAACGGCGGGATGGAGACGGTCGGGCTCGCCGCGATCGGGCTGGTCATCGGCGCGCTGCTCTTCGTCGGCGTGACCGCCGCCTGGTCGCTGTTCCCGGCGGCGTGGAGTCGGGTCGCGACGGTCGTGACGGCCGCGCGCGCACGGGTCGACGCACCTTCCGTCGCGACGCACGCGACCGGACGTCCCGCGTGGCTCGAGGGCGCAGACCCGCCGCGCGCCCGTCTCGCGCAGGCCACGTCCGGCGCGGAGCGGCCCCGGACGCGCGAGATACGCGCCGGCGGCTCGGCCGTCGAGGTCACCGCGCTCAGCTACTCGCCGGATCCGGGACGACGGTCGGTCGCGCTCCGTCTCGACAACGGCGAGGTGGTGAGCCTCCACGAGCACGACTCCGCGCGCGGCGTCGAGGTCCAGCTCATCGACAAGGACGGCGTCTACGTGCGCCGCGGCGGGGACGTCACCCGCCTGTCGGCGCCGGCGCAGTAGAGCGCTCGTACTCCGGCGCCGGCAGCTCGCCGAGCCTTCGGTGGCACATCGCGCAGCTCGTCGTCCCGTGCGCGCGCGCGGCGGGATCGAGGACCTCGTCGACCCAGCGGCGGAACGTCCGGTAGTTGCGGAACACCACGGCGGGATCCGTCCCGACCCCGCCGAGATCGTAGTGCGGGGCGTCGATCTCCGCCGCGAACGGGCAGGCGTGGAACCGACCCTTCGTCGTCAGCACCGGGAAGCAGCGCACGCACCCGGTGCCGAGCCCGTGGAAGTCCGCCTCGCGGTCGCGATCGTACGCGAGGTCCGTGCCCGCACCCGCGTGGAAGAGGACCTTGTAGCCCTGGAAGAGCCGGCCGGGGTTGGCCGCGGCCCACGCCTCGAGGCGCGCCTTCGCGTGCGGCGGGAGCGGCTCGGCGTCGCGGCCGTGGTAGATGGAGTAGTTGAGGACGGCCTCGCTGCGCGCGTCGCTCTCGAGGATTTCGATCAGCCGGTCAGCCTTGATGCCGTTCGAGAACACGGTGACGAGGCCGCGGAACCCGCGCGCGCGCACGTACCGGATCGCCGCCTTGATGTCGTCGGCGTGCAGCGTCGGCTCGCCACCGTAGAACTTGAGGTTTCCGTCGACCGCGAGCGTCGCGAGCGCCTGGTCGAGCACCGCGGGCGTGTAGCGACCGTACCAGCCCTCGGGCGAGCCGTCGATCGTGCACCAGACACATGTGCGGTTGCAGAAGTTGCCTTCGTAGAGGTGGAGCTCGCGCAGCTCGACGTCGGCCTCGGCGAAGTGCTCGACCGGCTCGTGGAAGAGGATCGGACCGAGGTGCGGCGTCCGCGCCGCGTCGTTCAACCCCCAGTCGTAGACGTTGTAGACGACTTCGTAGTCCGCGATGCGCTCGAGCTCGAGGCCCGTGTGCTCGGCGACGAAGCGCAGCACGCCGCGCCGGTACTCCTCGGTCGTGCGACACGGGCCGGCGAAGTCCTCGGCGTACATCTTGAAGATGCGCGAGACGAGGATGCGGCGCGCGGCGTGGTCGACGCGGCAGTTCCACTCGCTGCCGAGGAAGGTCGTCGCGGCCGCGCGCAGCGTCTCGCGCAGGTCCGCGCCCTCGTACGCCGACGGCCGCATCGGCGGGCAACCGTTCGACCCGCAGTTGAGCGCGAAGTGGATGCGCGGCTCGCCGAAGCCGCCGCGCAGGATCTCGTGCTCGATGTCGTCGAGGCTGAGCGCGCGTCCGCCAGCGACGTGCCGCCGCTGCTGGAAGAAGCGGCCGTCGCGCGTCTTCCACACCGAGGTGATCGGGTACTCGGCGAGGATCGCGTGCAGCGTGAAGGCGTTGTAGGCGTTCAGCCAGTACGCGAGGCGATCCTCCTCGGTCGGGAACCGATCGGGCGCGCTCTCGGGGCTCGCGGCGCCCAGCTCGGCGACGAATCTATCGAGGAGTGTGCGCCGCTCGCCGAGGCGCGCGTAGTCGACCTTCCCCTCGGGCGTGACGATCGCGCCGAGGAGCGTCGTCCACGCGTCGTAGCGGAACGGCTCCGGCAACGGGGAGCGGCCTATCCCTTCCCGCGCGCGTGCTTCGCCGCCTGGATCGCGCGCTCCCGCTTCTCGGCCTTCACCTTCGACGCGTGCTTGCCGAGGACCTTGCCCGTCGTCTTCGACTTGAGGACGTACTTCCCACCCTGCTTCTCGATGACCACGACAGCTCAACTTCCGCCGAGCGTGCACACGGCGTCCGCGTTCAGGAGGTGCGCGCCGACGGTCTCGACACAGAAGAGGTGCACCGCCGCCTCGTCGTGGTTGCGGTAACCGACGGTCAGATCGCCGCCGACGACGAGGAGCAAGTCGTCGCCGCGGAGGGAGAACACGGCACCGCCCCGGATCACCGCCGATCGATGGATGCCGCGGAAGAGTCCTTCGAGCCGGTCCGCCTCGGTCGACAGTCGCCGCTCAGCGGCGGCACGCAGGTAGGCGTAGAACCGTCCCGGGTCGAGGACCGCAGCGTAAGGCCCAGAAATGCCGGCCTCGTCGAGCTTCGAAACCGCCGCGATCAGATCGCTCGCGACCTGTCCGGGACTCGACCAATCGCCGAGCGGCAGCTTCGGACCGGCCTCCGCGCGCAGGAACCCAGTGCCCCCCGTCCCGCCGTGCAGGGCGAGGTCATCCTCCGCGAGCGCGACGTCGCGGGCAGCGTGCTCAGCCGGCGCGGTGTCGAGCACGCGCGCGCCGCGTTCGAAGGCGTCGACCGCATCCCAGGAGAGCGCGAAGTCCTTCCGGATCTCGGTCAGCAGGATGACGTCCGGGATCGCGCACTGCACGCCGCTCCGCCCACGCGGTGCGGGATGGCGCGTGCCGAGCGGCTCGGCGACGTGCTCCCAGCCCTTGGGGCCCTCGAAGTCGGCGACCCGGCGCGCCGCGAGCTCCTGCTTCGCCGCCCGGACGACCGCCTGGTCGATCTCGTTCCACGTCCGCGCCGAGAGCGGCGCGACCTCACGCTTGAGCCAGTCCATCATCGGCCCCCTTCGCGGAGCGAACCGATGCTCGG
>Ga0070731_10003770_pt1 | contig 13453 bp, 7 predicted proteins | sample Coa_R1_2_FD_66448 | JGI IMG/M metagenome (GOLD analysis project Ga0070731, IMG submission 66448) | Surface soil microbial communities from Centralia Pennsylvania, which are recovering from an underground coalmine fire - Coalmine... | ecosystem: Environmental > Terrestrial > Soil > Unclassified ... | reverse complement strand
CAACTGACGAAAGCGGCACCACGACCACGTTAGGACGAGGCGGATCGGATTACACCGCTGCCATTATTGCAGCTGCTGTCAATGCATCTCTCACTGAGATATGGACAGATGTTTCCGGGATGATGACTGCAGATCCCCGGCTCGTCAATAACGCAAAAGTGATTCCTAAGATTTCTTACCAGGAAGCAATGGAGCTCTCTCATTTTGGTGCCAAGGTCATTTATCCGCCTACCATTCAGCCGATGATGAGTAAAAATATTTCTGTCTGGATAAAAAATACTTTCGCTCCTGATGAGACCGGTACGGTCATAGAAAACATTGCCGTAAAAAACGGGAACAGCATTCGGGGAATTTCCAGCATCAATAAAATTGCACTGCTTAGCCTGGAAGGAAGCGGCATGGTTGGCATTCCCGGGTTTTCAAAAAGGTTGTTTGAAGCGCTCGCAAATAAAAAAATTAATGTGATACTCATCACACAAAGTTCCTCGGAACATTCTATTTGCGTAGCCATTGATGAAAAAAATATCGGGGAAGCCAAGATAGCCGTCGACACTGCATTTGAACACGAGATAGAAACCAAGAAAGTAGAACCGCTGGTTGTAGAAAAAGACCTGTCGATCGTTGCTCTTGTGGGTGACAACATGAAGAATCATACCGGCATCAGCGGAAAAATGTTTGGAGCCCTGGGAAGAAATGGCGTAAATATAAGGGCAATTGCCCAGGGTTCTTCAGAAAGAAATATTTCCGCAGTAATTGCTTCTGCTGATGTAAAAAAAGCAATCACGGTTTTGCATGAAGAATTTTTCGAAACGACATACAAGCAGCTGAATTTATTTCTTACCGGTGTTGGAAATGTCGGAAGCCGGTTTCTTGCACAATTACAAAAGCAAAAAAAATATTTACACGAACACCTTCGGCTACAGGTAAACGTTATTGGAATTGCCAATAGCAGGAAAATGTTATTCAAAGATGAAGGAATAGATCTTGCCGGCTGGAAAGATGAATTGGAAACCGGTGAGCCGATGATGCTTGAAAAATTCATTGACATCATCCGTTCCAAGAATTTAAGCAATGCTGTTTTTGCGGATTTAACGGCAAACAATGATGTAGCAAATTCATACGACAAGCTTTTGCAAAAAAGTATTTCGGTGATTGCTTGTAATAAAGTTGCCTGTTCTTCGAATTACGCATACTACGAAAAATTGAAAAATCTTTCACGCGAATTTAATTCGTTGTTCCTCTTTGAAACGAATGTCGGTGCAGGTTTGCCTGTGATAAGAACGCTGAGCGATCTGATCCAGAGTGGAGATAAAGTAAATAAAATTGAAGCCGTGTTGAGCGGCACACTTAATTTCGTATTTAATAATTATAATGGAGAGAAAACATTTTCGGAGATTGTAAAGCAGGCACAGGAGGAGGGTTACACGGAGCCAGATCCCAGACTGGATCTGAGCGGAACGGACGTAATGAGAAAAATAATGATCCTCGCCAGAGAATCCGGAGAAAAAACAGAGATGGAAGATATTTCTAACGTTTCCTTCGTGCCGGAATCCTGTATGAAAGGAAGTGTGGAAGACTTTTACCAGGAAATGACCAGGCAGGAAGCTCACTTTAACAAATTGTTTAACCAGGCTGCATCGCAGGGAAAGAAATTAAAATTTGTAGCGACATATGAAAACGGCAAAGCCACCGTGGGCTTGCAACACATCGACCCGTCACACAATCTGTATCATCTGTACGGAAAAGACAATGTTGTTTTATTTTACACGGAGCGTTATCCAGAGCAGCCATTGGTCGTAAAAGGCGCAGGCGCCGGGGCTGAAGTTACCGCGTCCGGCGTTTTTGCAGATGTGATCAGAACAGCGAGAATATAATTCCTCGTATCAAGGAACAGGGTTCTGAATAGGAGTTTCCAGCAGTGCGCACAAAATGAGTTCAGGTTGCTCTATTCTTCAACGGTCAACCACGAACCATCAACCAAAAAAATGAATGAAGTAACCATATATTCTCCCGCAACTGTCGCCAATCTCGTTTGCGGATTTGACGTGTTGGGCATGTGTCTCACAGAACCTGCTGACATCATGCGCGTAACCCTGCTAAATGAAAAAAAAATCATCATCAACAATACAAACAATCACCTTTTACCCAGAGAACCATCACAGAATACAGCGGGCGCGCCGCTTTTGGCAATGCTGGAGGAAATACATGAAGAGGTGGGTTTTGAGGTTTCCATCCAAAAAAATATCAAACCGGGCAGCGGAATTGGTTCAAGCGCGGCAAGTGCGGCGGGCGCAGTCTTTGGAGCAAATCATCTGCTTGGTAACAAATTCAGCAAGGAAGACCTGGTTCGGTTTGCCATGTTCGGAGAAAAAGTGGCATCCGGCGTCAAGCACGCGGACAATATTGCGCCATGTATCTACGGGGGCGTTACCCTGATCCGTTCCATTTTTCCTCTTGATATCATTCCCATTCCCGCGCCGGCGTTGCACGTTACCGTTGTTCATCCTCAGATTGAAGTGCGCACCTCCGACGCGCGTCAAATCCTCCGTAAAGAAGTTTTGCTTAAAGATGCAATCCGCCAGTGGGGTAATATCGGCGGGCTTGTCGCTGGTTTTTTGAAAAATGATTTTGAACTCATCGGGCGATCGCTCGAAGATGTAATCATCGAACCCGTTCGCAGCATGCTCATTCCGGGATTCGATGAAGTGAAAAAAAAATGTAAAGAGGCTGGCGCACTGGGCGGGGGAATATCCGGGTCTGGTCCGTCCATTTTTATGTTGAGCACCAATGAAAAAACAGCCAAATTGGTTGAGCAGCAGATGATGCATATTTATGATCAAATGGATCTGGACTATCACACGTATGTGACAACAATAAATAAACGCGGAGTGGAGTTAGCAACGGCACGATGATGATGGGAAATGGAGAGCCCGCATCTGCATGGATATCAGGACCCCGGACAGGTTCCAGATAATGCCCTTGAACAATCGGTAACCAAAAAATATATTAAGAATTCCGGCCAACGAAAAAAATAACTGAAACGTATAACCGAAAACAAGAATTCAAAAATTTATGATCTGAGATGCTCTATTATAGTTTAAACAATCAATCACCAAAGGCAAGCTTTAAAGAAGCAACAATTCACGGACAGGCGCCGGATAAAGGATTGTATTTTCCGGAATACATTCCGACGCTGTCAAGAAAATGTATTGACAACATCCATTCTTTTTCGAAAACAGACATTGCTTTTGAAGTAATCAGCCCTTATGTTGGTGGAACCATTCCTGAAAACGAATTGAAATCAATAATCGGCGAAACCATCAATTTTGATTTCCCGTTAATAAAAGTCACTGATGATATTTTTTCCCTGGAATTATTTCACGGACCAACGCTTGCATTCAAAGATGTCGGCGCAAGATTTATGAGTCGCTGCCTGGGGTATTTCGTAAGAAATAATGATAAAAACATTACGGTCCTTGTCGCAACCTCCGGAGATACAGGCGGCGCTGTTGCCAACGGATTTTATGGCGTAGACGGTGTGAATGTGATCATTCTTTATCCGGCCGGAAAAGTGAGCAGCGTGCAGGAGTTACAATTAACAACCCTTGGAAAAAATATTATGGCCCTGGAAGTAAACGGAAACTTTGATGACTGCCAGCAAATGGTAAAGCAAGCTTTTTCTGATACAGAACTATCTAAAAAATTATTTTTAACCTCAGCAAATTCCATCAACGTCGCGCGCTGGCTGCCGCAACAGTTTTATTATTTCTTTGCTTATCAGCAATGGAATGATAAAAATAGGCCGCCGGTATATTGCGTTCCAAGCGGAAATTTTGGCAATGTCTGCGCCGGCTTACTGGCACATCGTTCCGGGCTGCCTGCAAATCATTTTATCGCCGCATGCAATGCCAATAAAATTGTTCCCGAATTTTTAACCAACGGTAATTACCAACCGAAAAAAGCGATCGCTACCTTATCCAACGCAATGGATGTTGGCGATCCCAGCAATTTTATCCGTATTCTTGAAATTTTCGATAAAGAGTTTGATTCCCTGAAAAAAATATTGAGCAGTTACAGCATTTCTGATGAAGAAACGATATCAACTATCAGTGAAGTATATACGAAAAATAAATACCTGCTTGATCCTCACGGCGCAGTCGGTTTTCTCTCTTTAAAAAAGTATCTGGATATCCAGTCTTCCGGAAAGGGTATTTTCCTTGAAACAGCCCACCCCATTAAGTTTTACGATACCGTTCAACCGATCATTCATGCTAAAATAGCACTTCCCGATTCCGTTCGGCGCATCATAAATAAAGAGAAACTCAGCATTAAAATTGATGCAGATTTTGATCAGTTAAAGGGAATTCTCCTATCCTGAAATTGGTGTATTTACGTTGTTCGCACGCAAAAAAATTCCTGCCATTATCATAATTATTCGCAACTCTTTTCGTTAATAAAATTGAGGCAGATTGGTACATCCCTATATCCGACTTATGAAACCCGCTTTCTACATCATTGCCCTGCTTATCTCTTCCATTCAATCTCTTAAAGCTCAACCCATTTGTGGTTTTGACGGAGCACACCAGCACAGAATGCAAACAGAAGCATCGTACCGTAACGATGTATTGAAATATGAAAGTGGAATTCAAAAATATATTGAGACACATCCAAACCTCAGCAAAAGCAATAAAGCGACCAATTCCGTAAATGGCATAAATGGCTCACAAACGACTACACTGGGCACAGCTTTATATACAATTCCGGTAGTCGTGCACGTCATTCATACCGGTGGTGCGGTCGGTACGATTTACAACCCGACGGATGCCCAAATACTTGGGGCGATTGATTATCTCAACCAGGTTTACAATGGAACCTACCCCGGAACACAAGGCGTGGGAGATCTTCAAATTCAGTTTGCGATCGCCCAGCGGGATCCGAATTGCAATCCAACCAATGGTATTAACCGGGTCGACGGGTCGTCCCTTGCAGGTTATGTAAGCGGAGGAGTTAACAGGAATACCACATTAGGAACGGACGAGATCAATGTGAAAAATCTGAGTCGTTGGGATCCAACGCAGTATTATAATATTTGGGTGGTCGATGCCATTGATGGCGCAGATGGAACGAGCGGTCAGTTCATTGCGGGTTTTGCCTATTTCCCGGGTGGCAATCCGCTGTATGATGGTATAATCATGCTTGCCACACAAATGGTTTCGGGACAAAAAACGCTTCCTCACGAAATTGGTCACGCATTTAATTTATATCATCCCTTCCAGGGATCGGCTGATCAAAATACTTGTCCTGCGGGCGGAAGCTGCAGTACAACCGGAGATCTGGTTTGTGATACTGATCCGATTACCTACAATCAACTTGGTGGTGTCGTCGATTTCACCTGCAGAACGGGAATTAATTCCTGCACCGGCACGGCATACAGCATCAACACCGAAAGCAATTACATGAACTACACCAATTGCTATACACTGTTTACTTCGGGACAAAAAACCAGAATGCTGGCGTCTGCAGCAAGCACGGCAAGACTTAGTTTATCCACCTCGCTCGGGGCAACTGCTCCCAATGCAGGAACAACACAATGCCTGCCTAAAATAGATTTTGAACTGGCAAGCGACGTGGTAACGGAAGCAACAAGTGCGACTTCCGGTTGCAGAAGTTATACTGACTACACCTACAACATGGTTATTGGAAATTCTCCAAGTATAACGGCAACGGCTATCTTAAATATAGCCTCAGGAACTGCAACGCAGGGAACAGATTTTGATATTACGACAAACGGAAGTTTCACTTCACCAAGCATGATATTGACTTTTCTTGCAGGTTCCACAACTTCGCAGCCATTTACTGTCCGGATATATGATGATGCAAGTGTTGAAGGTACCGAGTCGTTTACCTTAGGGTTTACCGTCAACAACGGCGGCGGCAATGCCGTTTTGGGGGATGGACGTCCAAACCTAACCATCACCATTAATGACAATGACGTTGCACCATACGGCCCGGTAAATATTACCAAATCAATCGGTTCCAGTGCGGGTTTATTGCAAAGTCCTTTTGTGGCAGCAAGCATGCAGGAAAAATCTCAGATATTATATACCGCTTCTGAACTTTCTGCTGTCGGAATCTCAGCGGGAAATATCGTTGGCATGGCCTTGAATATTTCTAAAAACAGCGGCAACACCTATGTTTACCAGGGATTGACGATAAAGATCGGACAAACAACACAAACTTCCTTGTACAACGCCTCAACAAATTTTCCGTTGAGTGATGCGTCATTTACAACCGTATATGGTTCCAATTATACAACAGCCAACGGATGGAACACGTTTAATTTCACCACTCCATTTGTGTGGAATGGAACGTCTAATATTGTTGTGGAAATATGTTACAGCAGTCCGGCAACAAGCAGCACAGATAACAGTCCCGGATATACGGATGGTAATGCTGATGCCAACTATGTTTTCTCCTCCATCAATTGCGGAACATCATTCAGCACTTTCAGTTACTATCCTTCTGGATACAAACCTTTGGTTGAGTTTGTTTACGCTGATCCGGGTACGCAGGTCGAAACCGCGCTCAGTGCTTCCGGAAATGAATACCTCGGACCCAATACCGATATTTATTTCTACAATAAATCAAACAACAAATTATTAGCCCACATCCAAAACCTGAGCAGTTTTGATTATGGTTGCACCCAAATAGTTATTGACAGGGCGGGGACCAGTGCTTCGCAGTTCTGGAATACGAATACGAGCAACTACATTATGAACAAAACATTCCATGTAATTCCGACAAATAATAGTTCATCCGGAAGTTATAATGTAACATTATATTATACGCCAACGGAAGTCAGCGGCTGGCAGTCCGCAACCGGACAAAACATTTCCAGCATCAATCTGATAAAAACAACCAATCAGATTTCACTGGTGACGCCTGCCAGCCCAACCGGTGCCGGAACGATGGTTACCGGAGCACCGGCAATCAGCAATCTGGGCACAAATACTGCTTTGACATACAATTTCACCACTGGTTTCTCGGGATTTGGTGCGGGTGTAGTTGGCATTCTGCTGCAAACCCAGCTATTAAATTTCGAAGGACACCTGGATGGCCATAACGCCGCGCTCGACTGGGTAACTTCTCCTGAAACCAACAATCTCGGTTTCAGCGTAGAACGTTCCTACGATGGAATTAATTTTTCACAGGTGGGTTATGTCACCAGCGCCGGAAACAGTACAGTTCAGCAGCACTATGCTTTCACCGATCCGGACGCTGCCCAGGCAAATAACTATTATCGCTTAAAATTGATCGGCGACGACAGCAGTTATCAATACAGCAAAATCATTTTAATCACCAGTTCAACCGACGGGTTTTTCAAAGTGTTAAATAATCCATTCACCAACCAGCTCAGCATACAACTCACCAATCCTCCTGTTGATGCCATCGATATCAGATTGTTTGACGCCATCGGAAAAGAAATTTATCGTTATGCCAATGCCGCAAACCGGTCATCCATCATTAGTCTTGATCTGTCGAAAACAAATCTCAGCGCTGGCATGTACCTGCTGGAAGTTTATTCCAACAATGAACGTCATGTTGCCAAAGTGGTGAAGCAATAAATGCCTTCAGCTCGCAAAAACATTAATGATTTTTATTGGCCAGCAATATTGCCACGGCTGAGTGGCTTGCGCCGGTGCAGGCTATTTGCCACTCGGTCTTCGTGGAGAGAATGGGAAGGAAATTATTCTCTCAAACCGCCGACTCCATGCTGCGCGACAATACGATTGTCTCATTGATGTGCAAACCTCAATGTGCATTCCAATTTATCCGCGAAACCGGAACCATTCGACCGGATTCGATTTCCCTCCAAATGTAAATCGGCATCCGTTATCGTTTTTCCGACGAAATCATCATTACATCCGACGAAAAAATACTTGTCTTGAATGATGAAATTCACGCTGCAGATGCAATAACTTTATAGCACAAACCTGCAATTATGGAATTCGACAATGACCGTAAAATTAATCCTCCGTATAAAACGGAAATACTTTTTTGGGTAGGATTCATGATATTGAATCCACTGGTCAATGCGGTGACTTATTTTTGGTTTGATACGGTCTTTTCCATAGCGCTGTTATTTATCAGCGTTGTGGCATTCCCGTTATATGTTTTGTATGCAAGAGTGATCATTCCAAAATTTCTGTTTCAAAAAAAACAAATTGTTTTTTTCCTGATCAGTATAGCATTTTTCTTTTTCATGCTTTTCTTCGTCGCGGCCCTCAATGCCTGTATGTCCACTCTTTCGACGAAATCCGCCCAGCAATTTTATTTAGCATATTCCGAAAGATCATTCATACGAGATGGTTTATGGATAATCATCAATATATTTTTATGCCTGATGATTGCGTTAATAAAAAAATCTTTCGATGAACAGGAGCTTGTGATGAGCCTCCAAAAAGACAATAATTTGTTTCGCTTAAAATACCTTCAGTCGCAGCTCAATCCACATTTTCTTTTTAATACGCTAAACAGTATTTATTCTTTGAGCTTGCAAAAATCAGATCAGGCATCAGAGGTAATTATCAAGCTTGCTGATATCATGCGTTACCTTATATACGAATGCAACGAACCTAAAATATTACTCGATAAAGAAATAGCATTCATTAAAAATTATATTGAAATTGAGCAGATCAGGTATAAGGCAGACGTACGCTTCAATATAGAAGGGGAAACGAAGGACATCATGATAGAACCTTTTTTATTTATTTCGTTCATTGAAAATGGTTTTAAGCACGCTATGAATGATGATTGCAGAAATCCGTTTATCTACATCACCATAAAAATTCAAAACAAACAAATTGTGCTGAATGTGGTAAACAACACAAACATCGATGTCGAAACACAGGCAAAAAGAATCAATGGAACAGGGATTAAGAACAGCAGAAGTTTACTTGAATTGTTATATCCCGAATCACACGCGCTTAATTTTATTCAAACCGATATTCAACCCAAACAAAAAAGCTCCCTGCGGATCAAAAATGCACGCGAAAGATTGAAAATGTTTTACCCTGACGCGCATACACTTGATGTTATCTTAAATAACAACGCGTTCACCGTTTCTTTAGTCGTAAACCCGCATCCGTAATGATAAAGTGCATTATTGTCGAGGATGAAAGACTTGCCCAGCAGGTAATACAAAATCATTTGCAGCAAATCCCTGAGTTGCAGCTTGTCGCTATTTGCAACAATGCTACCGAAGCCAGGGCTGCGTTAAAAAATTTTGATGTTGACTTGATTTTCCTTGACATTCAGTTGCCCGGAATTACAGGGTTGAATTTTCTTCGTTCTCTGGCAAATCCGCCATTGGTCATTCTAACGACCGCTTATACTGAATACGGCGTGGAGAGTTATGAGTTCAGCGTGATTGATTATCTTTTGAAACCCATTTCATTTGAACGTTTCAGTAAAGCCATACACAGAATTCTCGATGGCAGGTTGTTTGCGCAGAACAATTTAGAAAAAGAATCTTTTGCCAAACATATTTTTATCAAATCGGGCAATAAGTTCTTCAAAATTAACTTCTCGGAAATCATTTATATAGAAGCGATGAAAGATTATCTGAAAATTCATACCAATGATTACAACCTCGTCACCTTGCAAACGATGAGTGAGATGGAAAAAACATTACCTTCAAAACAGTTTCTGCGCGTGCATAAATCTTTTATTGTCGCAGTTGCGCACATAAAAAGCGTTTACGGAAGCAGCATTGAACTGGAGAAAGCTACCATACCAATCGGCTTAAGCTACAAAAACACGGTGATGAGTTTTATTACCCGAAAATAATCATTCAAAAATTACTTTTTTCAAGTAATACATATCGGGATCGATCTGTGGCAATGTTGCGCTTTTTATTTCCAGTCCTTTTTTATCCACTGTCATTCTTTGTGTACCACTGTCTGTTGACACATCCACAGGTAAGGGCATATCAATATTATTTAATTGAAGAAGGTATTTATTCATACCCGTTCTTTGAACGTGCACCTCAAGTTTGTCCGTTGTATACAGGTATAACTGAAACAAAGGCCGCAGGTCAATACCGGCTCTTTTACTGAAGAATTGTTCAACATCATTTGTAGATACAAGATTATTATAGGTATATTTCGGATCGGTAATGAAATTTTTTAAAGCCGGGAAAAAAACAGAATCCCCAAGAACATAACATAGCGTGTGCATGAAGAATGCTCCTTTTGTATATATATCATCGCTGTAGGCTGATTCTTCATCAATATCCTTTCCAAGGACAACCGGTTTTTCATTTTTAATTCCGAACGAAGTGCGTTGAAAATATTTCACATACGCTTTCTCACCTTCCAATTCGCGGGTGTATAATGCGTCGCCAAAACTGCAAATTCCTTCATGTATCCAGTAATCAGCCCAATCTTTTGCTGTCATCTTATTTCCCCACCATTCATGTCCAAATTCGTGATGCATCAGCCAGTCGTAATCTTCACCGCCAATTTTAGTATACCGGAACTTATTGCCGTATGCATTCATGGTTTGATGTTCCATCCCCAGATGCGGCGTTTCCGCGATGGCAATTTTTTCTTTAACCCACGGATATTCGCCAAAATATTTTTCCTGCTCATGAATTGTTCTTTCAAAGACATCCAGGTGGTGGTTGGCTTTGGCCACATGTTCATCCAAAACATAAAATTGCAAAGGGACCGTATTGCCATTGATGGTTGTATAGGTTCTGCTAACCACTCTATATTTCGCAACATTAAAAACAATGCTGTAACTGTTTATGGTATAATTGGTTTTCCAATGATAGACAGATTTGTTTTTTTTGGTCGTGACGCTTTGCAATAATCCCGGCCCCGCTACTACTAAACCTTTGGGAACAGCAATGAACAGATCAACGCCTTCATCCGGTTCGTCTGAGGGAGAATCCTTCGACGGGAAATATAATTTACCACCAATACCTTCCGCGGTAATGGCTACCCATGGATTTCCCGAAGAATCAGTTGTCCAGATAAACCCATCATCCCAGGGCGGCCGAATGGCTACGTGTGGGCTACCGTTGTAAACGACTTTTACTGAAGTTTTACCTGCCGGCAAGGCTGATGGCAGATCAATCCTGATCGCATTGTTCGCATAATTAAATACAACCTTTTCGCCATTTACAAAGACACGCTGAACAGTAAAAGAATCAAGTAAATCAAACAGCAGAACCCGGGTTGGTTGTGATAGATTGAGATCAATAATGGCATACCCGTCAATACTTTTATGAATAATATCAATAGTGAGTGAAATGGTGTAATGGCGGATATCCATTATGGCCTGCTCAGGTTTTATTTTACCGCCGGATGTAAACGAAGATTGAGCACATAAATGGGTAAACAAAAACAAACTCGCCAACGAAGCTATGTGACGCATAAATCAATTTCTTTTAAAAGTAATGGTTTGCGGGGCAAAATCAATAGGTAATTATAACAATGGTATGACCGGTTCCCGGATAATCCAAACGGAGTTTGTCATTTTATCTAACTTCGTTTTCATAGAGTCTTTTGCGAACATCATCTTTGATTTATTTTATGAAAAAAACAAACCTTATCATCTCTTGCATAGCGGTATGCAGCACCTGCGCCGGACAGAAAATAATATATTCAGACTTCGAAAAAAAGGATTTTGATCGCTTCAGGTTTGATGTCATCGCAAAATACCAGGACAGAATTCTTGTTTATAAGGCCACTTATTTTGGGTTTCCCTCGTCCACGCAACGCCAGCGGCCACCGCAGCCATCCTATGCAAATCCTGACCCCATGGCTAATACGCAAAACATGGTTTCCACTCCGGATAATTCGATATTGGAAAGCACGCTTTGCATTTATGATCTCCAAATGAAAATCATACAACAAACAATTCTTCCATTGCCTAAAGAAATTTCCGGGGTACATTTTTTAGTGTATGACGATTACTTCTATATGTTTTATCAGTACCAGCGTGTACATTCAATTTATTGCATGGCAATAAAAATTGACATGCTTGGAAAAATCATCGGATCTCCGATGGAATTGGATAAAACGGATATCATGGATATACATTATCAGAGCCAGATATATTCAGTCATTTACAGTGAAAACAAGGAGCATATCCTTGCATTTAAAACCGATGATAAAAACGATCATTTCTATATGGTAACGAGTTTGGCTTTTGACAAGGATCTGCATTTGGTAAATAAATCTTCCAATAAGATATCAGTCGGTGGAGCAGATTTTTTAAGAGAATTTAAGATTGATGATGACGGGAACTTTATTTTCATCGGTTTTTCAGAAACGACCGCAAAACAGGATGAAAAAAGACCAGTTCTGTTCATATTAAGGAATGGCAGCGATAGGCTGCTTTATAATTTAACTTTTCCACCGGATCTGTATACCGACGACGTGAGGCTTACTATTGACAACGTGAATAAAAAATATATCCTGACATCATTCTATAACAAAAAACCCGGTGGAGATATATGCGGTATTTATTCCATTGTCAAGGACATGTATGGCACAGCGGACGCCAGCGTTGCGAATACCAATTTTAAGGATAGTATGGGATTGCGGGCGGGTGAAAATGCACCTATCAAATGGAGCAATTATTACCTGCAGCATATCCATCTTCGCCAGGACGGTGGTTTTGTTGCTGAAGCAATGGATTTATTTATTTTCCCCTTTCAACAACTCTACGACAGGTGGAATTACTTACAATATTTTTCCCAGCAGGTTGCCTCGAATTATATTTTCTACGACCCTTATGAATATTATCATTATTATCCCTGGACGATATGGCGTTATTTCGGCAGCAATTATAATTTTAGCAGCTCAGCTGCATTAATCATGTCTTTTAATAAACGGGGCGTTCTGGAGTGGATGAGTGTAATGAAAACACCCCAGGAAGATGGATTTCATGCGACACTCGGATACAAAAGTATTGTTGCCAATAACCTGATTTATTTTATTTTTAATGAAAAAATAAAAAATAAAGTATACCTGGTTGCTCAAAGCATTAATACCAAGGGTCAGCTAAATACCGACAGCCGCTTAAAAGAAGATTTGGAAATAAAAGGTGAAAACAGGGATCTTACTCATTATCCGCGATTTGCCAAACCAGTAAGTGCAAATGAAATCATTTTTCCATGCAGAAAAAACCGGGGTTATGTATGTCTTGCAAAAATTGAATTATAAATTAAGCTGTCTGATCATTTCGCAATCTCCTGCGTTTGCAGAAATTTGCTAAGCAATTTTAACTGGAGTGTGGTGCACATAATGCCATTCATCTGGTATTGGATAATTTTTTTGAGGCTGGAATTTAACACAGGCTGCTGCAAAATCTTACGGTATAATTTTATGATCGGGTATTCCACCTTGCTGCAAATATTCATTGTTTCCTTGCCAATATT
>Ga0070731_10003768_pt1 | contig 13453 bp, 9 predicted proteins | sample Coa_R1_2_FD_66448 | JGI IMG/M metagenome (GOLD analysis project Ga0070731, IMG submission 66448) | Surface soil microbial communities from Centralia Pennsylvania, which are recovering from an underground coalmine fire - Coalmine... | ecosystem: Environmental > Terrestrial > Soil > Unclassified ... | reverse complement strand
TTTCGGCTGTACCTGTCATACCCGCCAGCTTGTGGTACATGCGGAAATAATTTTGCAGCGTTACCGTGGCATAGGTCTGCGTCGCCGCCTCGATCTTAACATTTTCCTTCGCTTCAATGGCTTGGTGCAGACCATCACTGTATCGTCGCCCATCCAGTATGCGCCCTGTCTGTTCGTCTACAATTTTTACCTGGCCGTCCAGGACTACGTATTCGACATCTTTATCAAAAAGCGTAAAGGCCTTCAATAATTGCTGGACAGTATGAATACGATCAGCTTTTATAGCATAATCATTCAATAAAACTTCCTTGCGTTGAAGCTTCTCTTCAGCTTTAAGGTCGCTTTTTTCGATGTCCGCAAGCTTGATACCGATATCCGGTATCACAAAAAATTCCGGGTCTTCACCCTCGCGGGTAATCATTTGGATTCCCTTGTCCGTTAAGTCGACCTGGTTGTTTTTTTCATCTATATGAAAAAAGAGCTCCGCATCAACTACCGGCATCTGTTTTTGTTGTTCGGCTAGGTAATAATTCTCCGCCTTCTGAAGCTTTACCCGGACACCTGGCTCGCTCAGGTATTTGATAAGGGCCCCGTTTTTTGGCAACCCTCTGAAAGCCCGCATTAACGCAAGGCCGCCGTCTTTGGCGTCATCATTACCTTCGGCAATCTTTTTTTTCGCCTCATTTAGACAGGTGTTGACCACTTTCTTTTGTGCGTCAATAAGTCTTTCCACCCTTCCCTTCAGTATATGGTATTGCTGATCCTCGCCTTTTGGGACCGGCCCTGAAATGATCAACGGAGTTCTTGCATCATCAATTAATACGCTATCGACCTCGTCAACCATGGCGAAATGGTGTTTACGCTGCACCATTTCATCGGGTGAATGAACCATATTATCGCGCAAGTAGTCAAAGCCAAATTCGTTATTCGTCCCATAAGTAATGTCTGCATAATAAGCCTTGCGCCGGGCCTCACTGTTTGGCTCATGTTTGTCGATACAATCGACGCTAACCCCGAGCCATTCGAAAATGGTGCCGTTCCACTCGGCGTCACGCCGAGCCAGGTAATCGTTGACCGTTACAATATGAACGCCTTCGCCAGCTAGGGCGTTCAGATAGGCGGGGAGGGTTGAAACCAAGGTCTTTCCTTCCCCCGTCGCCATTTCGGCTATTTTACCTTCATGAAGGACGTTCCCTCCGATCAGCTGGACGTCATAATGAACCATGTTCCACGTAATCAGACCACCGGCGGCCGTCCAGCTGTTTTTATAAACTGATTTCTCGCCATCGATCGTGATATGTTCTTTCTTTATGCTCAGGTCCCGATCCATTTGCGTCGCTGTCGAAACCACTTCAGTATTTTCCTTAAACCGACGGGCAGCCTCTTTTACCACGGCAAATGCTTCCGGCAAAATTTCCTTTAGTATCTTCTCAATTTCCTTATCACGTTCCTTTTTCAGTTCGTCGACTTGGTTATATATGGCGTCTTTCCCCGTCAGGTCATTAAAGGAGAGGTCTTCCCCTTTTTTATTAAATTCGGCAATTTCATTGTCCACCCTGGACAGATATTCTTTGATGCGCTGCTTGAATTCGACCGTTTTTCCGCGGAGCTCGTCATTCGACAACGATTGGTAGGAAGCAAAATGCCGGTTTATTTCTTCAACAACCGGCAGAATCAGCTTGATATCCTTTTCTGATTTATTGCCACCAAAAATTCTTGAAAATATGCTCATGATATCTTTTGTTAATAAAAGTACTGCCCGTACTGCAAAGCGATGTCAAAAAAAGTGCTACAAAGTATTGTAAGCCAAATTGACAGGGGGGCAAAGTTAAGAAAAAGGCGGTTTTCCCCGTCGATTCCTGATGCATAGTTCCTTCGCTCTGAAAAGCCGCAAATTGACAACATAAAGGCGGTCCGCAATGTGAGCCAGCCTGTTATCTTTCTCTACCCGCTAAGGTATTTGATTTTGATCCATCATTTGCCGGAACAGAACGGTCTTTTTCCCCCTTCCATGAACATCCCCTGTCATTTTCCGGGCGTTCCGCATAAAAATGTTGCCGTCGGTTCACAGGGATAGTAAAATATTTTTCATTGTCAAAAATATTAGTATTTTTACCCTAAATTAATTAGCCATGTCAATTGCATGTAGTAACCTGAAATACTTGCGCAAACTGCGTGGATGGACGCAGGAAGAATTTGCATCAAAACTCAAAATCAAACGATCGCTGCTGGGTGCCTACGAGGAAGAACGCGCCGATCCGCGCATTGATGTGCTCGAAACCGCGGGAAACATGTTCAAGTTGACCCTTGATGAACTGTTGCGAAAAGATCTTAGCGAAACAAGATCTTCCGGGTCCTATTTGGCTAAGCGGCGTGCGTTAAAACTTGCTGCCGCGTCGAACGATATCCAGCTCGTACCTATTAAGGCAGCTGCAGGTTATTTGGCCGGCTATGGCGACCCGGAATTCCTCGATGAGTTAAATACTTTTACATTGCCTATGCTTGCGCCCGGCAATTATCGGGCATTTGAAATTGTGGGAGATTCCATGTTGCCCACGCAAAGCGGCTCAGTGATCGTTGGTGAAAGGGTAGAAAGCCCGGAAAACGTGCGGAGTAACCAAACCTATGTCGTCGTGTCGAGGGGCGAAGGGATTGTTTACAAACGGGTAATGAAAAACAACAAGTTAAAAAATAAATTGACACTCGTCAGTGATAATTCCGCTTACCAACCATATAATGTGAATACGGATGACATTATCGAGCTTTGGAAAGCGCAAATGATCATCAGCAAGGCAAATACTCAGCAGCGGTGGGATGTAAACCAGCTGGCCAACCTTGTGAGCAACCTCCAGGAACAAGTTAGTGTAATCAAGAAAAAAATGAATTGATAAGTTTGTGTTACGAGAGGCCACTTTCATACTGGGCAAGGATCTTTCGGACCGTGGAATCGCGATCAATGAACTTCAAAGGATTCCAGGCGTTGGCGAATCGATCGCAGCTGATATGTACGAAATTGGCATTCGCAAGGTGAGTGACTTAAGGCGAAAAAATCCAGAAAAGTTGTACGAAATGTCGAACACGCGAAGTGGAGTGGTCCAGGACAGGTGCCTGTTGTATGTGTTTCGCTGCGCCGTCTATTTTGCCGAGACTTCCAAACCGGAAAAGGAGAAGCTTTGTTGGTGGTGGTGGAAGGATGAGGATTTATAATACTAGAGCTTAACTAACCTGTTCTTCACAATGGCAAAAACCTGCTCATCTTCCTTGGGCTCGATAATTGCGATGCCGGTAAATCGACTGAATGCGGGCAGCACTGCGTAAGCTTCTCCAAAGTAAAAACAAGGAAAACAGAGCGTCTGTCTGCCTGCTCCACTGATGCGGATACCGGGATGGATATGTCCCGAAAAAAAATAGCTTGCCGAGCGTTCGTTGATTTTGGTTGAGCAGCTGATATCGTGTATAAAAGTGAATCCCCGGAGATCCATCGTTTCTTCAATCAGCTTGATCGCGCACGTGTCGTACCAATCGTTTTCCAAGATATCATGATTTCCTTTGATCAAATGGATTTCAATTTCTGTGAAATCTGTCCTCCATTTCCTAAACAGGTCAAGTTCTTTATTAGCCTTACTGTGAAAAAAGTCACCGACCACAATGAGGTGCTTCGGTCGATAGTATTGGATCTGCGATACGAGGCGCTGAATATCCTCCTTGAATACCGCCTGCGGTACTGCGATCCCGGACTTTCTGAAATGACCTGTCTTGCCAAAATGCAAATCAGAAACAATTAGGGCACTTTCTTCCTCCCAGAAAACGCTGCGTTCGGCTGACAACCACAAATGTTGTTTCTGGACCGTAAGAGGGACGGGAGACTGCATTGGCCAAAACTAGCCATTTTTATTGATTCAAGTATCGTCAGGATTCGAAAGGAAACCAAAGAACAAGTTCTTATCGCCCGAGCTGGTTTTGCATTTTATGTATTCGGTCCTCAAGCTGTTCCGATGAAAAATTTTCCCTCATGCTGTCGACCTTTAAAGGGAAACAAAATGGTGTAAGTTTTTGCGGGAAGGTGATGATGATTTTCCCGTCCCGTACCCTTTCGAGCATGTTGCGAAGTCGGGCTTCTTCCATTTGCTGTTCCATAACCTCATGGTACGCTTGGCGCAACAATAGGTTATCGGGTTCATATTCCGAAAAAACGTTGAAAAGCAGCGAAGCCGAAGACTGGAGGTGTCGTTGTTTCTTGTATTCGCCCGGATATCCCTGGAAGATAAGGCCTCCGATCACTGCAATATCCCTGAACTTACGTTTTGCCATTTCGGCGCTATTAACGCTGCGTTGGATATCCATACTCAGATTTTGCGGAGACAGCAAATCGTAAGCGTTGGTGTCATCGAGCGGGATAGGCTGATCACTCAGTAGTTCGAATCCATAATCGTTCATTGCGAAAGAAAATGTAATAGGAATAATGCGGCTGATTCGGTATGCAAGTACTGCAGCCATCGCTTCGTGTACTAGCCTTCCTTCAAATGGATACGCGAAAAGGTGGAAGCCGTCGGGAGTCTCAATCTGTTCGATGAGCAGTTCGTTTTCAGACGGTACGTGCGAAAGGTTTTGCTGCAATTCAAATAGGGGCTTCAGTACTTCCAGTTCTATTTCCTTTTTGTGCGGTGTAAAGGCGGAGTTCAACTTTCTTCTCAGCATGATCCCCAGATTGGCAGAAAGGGGCATTCTGCCGCCCTGCCAGCTTGGTATGATTGATTTTTTCGCCTGCGATTTCCTAACCAAAGCCGTCATATCCTTAATCATTACAAATTCCAGTTTCCTTCCTGCCAGAGTGAATACGTCGCCCGCTTGGAGTTTGGAAATAAAATATTCCTCGATAACGCCAACATATCCGCCAGTCATCATACGGACTTTCATCATTGAATCACTAACGATTGTACCGATGTGCAGCCGGTGCCGCATGGCTACACGGCGGCTATTGATCTTGAATAGACCATTTATGACTTCCACCTTTCTGAATTCGTCATATTGCTGTAGGGCTGAACCGCCTTCGCATATGAAATGAAGAATTTTCTGCCATTCATGATCTGTGATATCGCCGTAACAGTGTGTTGACCTGATCTCCTGCAGGGTCGTTTCGGGATAAAAACCGTCGGAAATCGCGAGGGTTGAAAGGTATTGGACCAAAACATCGAAGCAAAGCATCATAGGCTGGCGACTTTCAATAAAATTCATTTCCATGGCTGTTTTCAGCGCTGCCGCTTCGACCAGTTCGAGGGAATGCGTGGGAAGAAAATAGATTTTGCTCACTTCGCCAGGCTGGTGACCACTGCGGCCTGCTCTTTGAAGGAAACGTGCAACGCCTTTTGGTGACCCGACCTGAATGACGGTTTCCACCGGCCGAAAATCAACCCCGAGATCCAGGCTAGCAGTTGCAACGACGGCCTTTAATTTACCGGCATGAAGAGCTTCCTCAACCCAAATCCTCAGATCCATGTCGATAGAGCCATGATGAAGGGCAAGCGCTCCTGCCAGATCGGGGGCGTTTTTAAGAAGCAGTTGATACCAAGTCTCGCTCATCCCCCTGGTGTTAATAAAAATTAAGGTGGTCCGGCTCTTTTGAATTATGGGGATAACCTTATTGATCAATCGCAGTCCAAGGTGGCCTGCCCACGGATAGTTTTCAATCTCGTCAGGAATGATCGATTCAATTTGAATATTCTTGTTTATTAGTGCGCGAACGATGATGCCTTCTCTCCGGAGCGGCGCGAGAAGAACTTTCTTTGCTTCCTCGAGGTTGCCAATGGTTGCTGATATTCCCCAGATAGATAATGAGGAGATGGAATGAGTATCCGCAACGTTGATGCCCACGATCCTGCTGACGGCGAGTTCGACCTGAACACCGCGCTTGCTGCCTAGCAGCTCGTGCCATTCGTCAACTGCAATAATTTTTAAAGTCCTGAATGTATCGGCGTAATTTTTTCGGGCCATCAGCAGGTGCAGACTTTCCGGAGTAATGATGAGCACCTCAGGCATCTGCCTGTTTTGTTTCTCACGTTCCTTCAATTCGGTGTCGCCGTTACGAATGCCAATCTTCCATTTCATGCCAACCTCCCGAATGACCTCCTCCATTGCCCTGCCAATGTCTTTCGCCAGTGCGCGCAACGGAGAAATCCACAGAAGCTGCAGATTGTTTTTTGATTTGCTTTTATAAGAGTCGGAATTGTTGTTGATAAAAACTATTAACGCCCCCAAAAAAACAGAAAATGTTTTTCCGCATCCAGTAGGAGCATTCACAAGGCCCGATTCGTGCCTTAGGATGTGTTGCCAGGTCTCCTCCTGGAATTGAAACGCTTCATGATTCTTTTCTCGGAACCAATCGCTGATAATCCGGTAACCTATGGTATGTTTCAGATCCAATAAAATGGTGTTGATTGTTGCCGCGCAAGCTAAGAACAATGGAAAGTATCAAAGTGTTTTCAAATATTCAATCAGCGCTTTTCGTTGGCGTTCAGTCAAACGGTCACCAAACTTGTGTCCGTAGTTACCGTAGCCGGGAAGGTCAGTATTGTAGACCGTTGTTCCGCCGGGCTTTTCCTGCACTGTATATTTCCAGCCGACCTTGTCATAGTCGAACGCCGGGTTGTCAAAATTGCGTGACCAATAACGTGGCCTGGCTTTGCTGTTCAGAACGCCTTCCAACGAAGGGACCGACCCATTGTGAAAGTAAGGCGCGGTAATCCATATTCCGTCGAGCGGCGGCGCAATGTACCCGTTAAAAGGCTGAAGCCGCGCAGGATGATCACCTTGCGCAAACCAGCTGCGATTGAACCAATCGACAAATTGCGGATTTTGATAGTTGCTTTTATATAAAAGCGAATCGGTTCCAACCATCGATTCGGGAATAAGAAGGTTGGGGTACTCGACCGGTTTACCATGGCATTTTGCGCAATTATGTATATAAATTATGCCACCCTCTTCCGCCAGCCGCTGATCGATCTGCCGGGGATAGGGTGGTGGCTCAAGCGAATTGAGATAGGCCAGCACGTCATTGAAATGTCGATCTACTTCTGCCGACTCGGCCGTGTCATTAACAGTCAGCAGATTCGAGGCCATTAGGAATTTTCCAAAGTCGCCCCTGCCGAATCCATTGTAAAACATTCCATGTTTCTTTTTCAGCAGCCACCACGCAGGTACGTCTGATGGAATCACATTATCGGGGATATCCATCATTTGTTGCGGATTCCACCGGAAGGTTTCAGGATCTCGATGCGAGGCGAGCAATGCTGCCAGGCGATCGGCTGCATTTACGCCCCTTACCTGGGTGTGGAGTTGCGCGCCAACTGCCTTGGCTGCGCGCAAGAAGGGTTCTGCCGCCTCATACTTCTTGGGGTCGGTTTTTTTGAGAAAATTTTCAACTCGGACTACATTTTGAGGGTTGAGTTTCTGGCCACTTGTAAAATCTACTGTGCTATTGCCAAGACCAATGATGAGTTTGTCGTCAAAAACCTGCGCATGGCACTGAAGACAATTGGGCGCCACGACAATTTCGCCATTGGATGCTTTGACGGCTGTATATTCATAACTAATATCGGCATTGAAACCGTCACGTTTGATGAATTCGCCGTTGGCCTTGCCATAGGCCAGCTTGAAATAATTATACGGTATACCACTTTTCAAATAATCCCCTGTGACCAGATACTGGTAGCCTTTTTCGGCATTGCCGCTGCGTTGAGGACTTGCCGGTATGGGTACAGGCTGAATGTCGTCGAACAGATGAATTGTATCTCGAAAAGCTATACACATCAATCCAATCCCCGATAGCACCAGAAATTTTTTCATAGAGAAATTAAATTACATTAAAGAAGCCGATATCTGCGGTCATATTGCGTCAAATTGTTTGCCAGGGATGGTACATAACACAAACCCCGGCGGCAGATGTTGTTTCAATTGATCAATATACTATGGTAATCGCACCACTGACTTTTTTAATGAAATAGAGTTTTTTGTTTTCTATATAGTCAATCGTTCCCGTGTGGCTGTTTGAATAAACGGGCTCGAGGTCAAAGTCACCAAATACGCTGTATTTCTTCTCGCGGATATTTGCATCCAGGTTTCTGCCATATTGTAAGAGCAAGTTGCCAAAATGAAAAATCGTTTCGTATCCTCGAAATACAAGATCGCTGGGCCGGGAATAGAACCTCGATTTAAAATATTGCTGAATAAAGCGGACAAGCGTATCAGTCTGATTATAATAAAAGGGGGTGCTGTAATAAATCTCGAGGCCCTTATATTCAGGCGCTGTAAAATCAATATTGTCCCAGGTCGGCATGCCGATAATCGTGGTTGAGTAGGATTCACCGAACGAAGCCAGCTCCATGCAAAGATTGCGAGAGAAGCTTTCGTTGAGGCTGCCGGCGACAAAAACATTTTGTCTCGTGCTGTCCATCAAGGAAGCAAGTTGATCACGACCCAGGGGGTCGTTTAGTTGCACAAACCGGAGATGGAGCGGAACACTCCTTGTATTCTTTTCGACCTCAGTAAAATAATTTTTCAATTCCTGGCCCATCGAACTTTTATTATACAGGTAGTTGATCCGGGTGGTGGCGTAGTTTCTCTGGAGAAAACGATATATCTCCTCGCAATGAGTTCTTAAAGTTGAGTTTAGTAGAACAAGATCCGGATTTTCAGTTATGTTCGAATTGTTGGGGAGATTGATATTGACAAATGGGATATGCTGGTGGGAAGCCGCCACAGACAGCAATCTCGATTCACCGGCATTGGCGAACCCGATAATAAGGTCCATGCTGTCAAGCGCACCCGACTGCATAATTGTGGCCAATGGCCGTTGGGCCGAATGCGTATCGAAGATTCGTACGTTTAATTTTGCATTCTGCGATTGAAGCGTATCCAGGGCGAGTTGCGCTCCTTCATAAAATTCAAGACCTGGACTTACAAATTTCGGAAATATTTCATCGAATCGGTACTTGTTCCCGGCATCGAAAACAGAATCAAGATAGAGCGGCACAAAAATCGCTATGTGCCTGCTTGGACTGTCTAATACCGATTGCCCCCTCACCTCCAAAAAACCAAAATAGATGGCAACAAATATAATACCTGCAAAAAGTCTTTTCATGTTTCTGTGTTTTCCCTCCCTTCCGAGTTAATTTCCAACGAAGGCATGCTTTGCGCTATTCCCACTCTATCGTGGAAGGAGGTTTGCTGCTGATATCATAAACCACCCTGTTGATGCCCTTGACGTTATTGATGATTTCGCTGGATACTTTGGCCAGGAAATCATAGGGCAGGTGAGCCCAGTCCGCCGTCATCCCGTCAACGGAAGTTACTGCGCGAAGGGCTGCGGTAAATTCATACGTTCTTTCGTCACCCATTACACCAACGCTTTTGACAGGAAGCAGGATGACTCCTGCCTGCCAAACCGTTGCATAAAGCTGATGATCCTTTAGAGCCTGGATAAAATGAGCGTCTGCTTTTTGCAACAGCTGCACTCTTTTTTCATTGACTTCGCCAAGAATCCGGATTGCAAGACCCGGGCCAGGAAAGGGATGACGTTGTAACATGGCATCGGGAATGCCCAACTCGTGGCCCACTCGTCTCACCTCATCTTTAAACAGATAACGAAGAGGCTCCACGAGCTCAAGGTGCATTTTTTTGGGGAGACCTCCCACGTTGTGATGGGATTTGATCGTCATCGAAGGCCCATGGACCGATACGCTCTCAATCACGTCAGGATAAATGGTGCCCTGACCGAGTAGTTCGATGCCTTTGATTTTTGCGGCCTCTTCCTGGAATACCCTGATAAATGATTTGCCGATTATTTTGCGCTTGTCTTCAGGATCTTTCTTTCCCTTTAGCTTTTTATAGAAATACTTTTTTGCATCAATGCCCTTAACGTTTAGTCCAAGTTCTCCGTAGGTATCAAGCACCTGGCCAAATTCATCTTTTCGCAACACGCCATTATCAACGAAAACGCCAAAAAGGTTTTTCCCGATTGCCTTGTTGATCAGTGTTGCCGCAACAGTGGAATCGACTCCGCCACTCAGCGCCATGATCACTTTCCTCGAACCTATCTGTTTTTTCAGCCGTTCGACGGTATCGCTGATAAAGTGGGCAGGCGTCCAATCCTGGCTGCAGTGACAGATATTAACCAGGAAGTTCTTCAGTATTTTCTTACCCTCGATCGAATGGTATACTTCGGGATGAAATTGAAGGCAATACAGCGGGTTGGCACTTTCTCCGAGTTTGAATGCCGCATAAGGGATCGTTTCGGTAGTCGCAAGGACGTCAAAGCTCCCCGGCAGCTCCAGGATGGTGTCTGCATGACTCATCCATACCTGAGAAAGTTCCAGGACATCGTTTAAAAGAATATCATCTTTGACCCTGTGCAGTAAGGCACGGCCATATTCTCTTTTGCTACTATTGGCGACGCGCCCTCCAAATTGTTTGGCGGTGAGCTGCGCACCGTAACAGATACCGATAACCGGGACATGCCTGTTTATTTCCCTTATATCAGTTTCAGGTGCCTCATTATCATTGACTGAGAATGGCGAACCTGACAGGATAACGCCCTTTATCGAAGAGTCAAATTCTATCTTTTTGTGGTACGGGATAATTTCGCAGTATACATTTGCCTCGCGGACGGCACGCGCGATGAGTTGGGTATATTGCGAGCCGAAATCGAGGACGAGAATTTTTTCCGTCATAAGTTGCGCAAAGGTAAGAAACTGTTTTTAGTGAGCTGGTTCGGGATTCAACGTTTCGGGAAATGCTGTAACCTGGCCAAAGGATGGATCGTCCAATTCAAATTTAAAAGGGTTTTTTCTAATCGAAATAAAAAGCCAAATTTTGCAGTCTAAAAACAAGACATGAGAAGGTTTATACTGGTTACGCTTATGTTGCCCTTATTGATGAGCGCCTGCCGATTTTTGGGTAGGCGAGTGCACGGAAATGGGAACATTCGCACGGAAGAACATAGCATTTCAGGGTTTAAGGACCTGGAAGTTTCTTCAAATGTTAATGTGTACGTTTCCCAAGGCGATTTTAAGCCCGTCAGGATTGAAGGCGATGAAAACCTTTTGCCTTACCTCGAAGTCATTCAGTCAGGAGACCGCCTGATCATAAGGACTCGTAACGATTTCAACTTGGATGGGACTATTCGTGTATATGTGACAGCGCCTGTGTTCCGAAGCATCGGCTTATCCGGCGCCGGAGACATTATCGCTGAGAATAAAATAACCAGCTCCGAAAGCCTTGGCATTTCTTTGAGCGGGGCAGGTGACATCAAGATGGATATTGATGCGCCAAGCCTCACGGCAAATATTTCCGGGGTTGGGTCTCTTTACCTAAAAGGACAAACCAAAGATGTCGACATGGATATCAGTGGTGCAGGAAGTGCCCATTGTTACGACCTGCTTACAGAAAATACCAAGATCGGAATTTCCGGAGTTGGCAGCGCAGAGGTTTATGCCAGCGTAAAACTGGAAGCTCACGTCAGCGGTGCAGGAAGCGTCGATTATAAGGGCAATGCCACGGATGTCACACAGGATGTCAGCGGGGTTGGCAGTATCAATAAGAAGTAACACGACAAAAAAGAAATCAGAAAAGCTCGTATAGGTTTTATGCGTTCAGATCGAACTGCCAGTACGGATACGTACCATTCTGACCTTACGCCGGCTAGTATCTTCTCCAATGACCCGGAATCCAGTGCCAGCCACCATGGACGGCAATCCAATGGCCTTCTATCCAACGAAAGCCGGGACGACGCGTTTCATAATGGCCTTCATGCCAGCCGTAGTGGCCATTTGCCCAAACCCAGTCTCCGCTAACCCAAATGTGCTCCGGTGATGGAGGCGCGGGTCTCAGGTAAATCACTTCGCCAGGCCTTTCCCTTACCACGTAGGCGGGTCCGCATGAAGCGAAGCACAAGACTGTAACCAAAAAAGCAACAAATGAAAAGTTTCTTCTCATATATAGAATCTTTGACTAATATTATTATTGACGAAAAAAATCATCAAAGTTTAACCACCATATTAACAAAATTCATCCTCGCCACCTATCCGGCCCCAACGACTTAACTAACTTATAACAACCTGAAGACAGGATAACGCAAATGGGCGGCCTCGTAGTATGGAGAATTTCGGTACACGAAGTTAAGTTGGGCATTTGCATTTTTGGCAAAAAGTGAATCCTGGTTTTTTTTCTGATCCAACATGGTTTTCAATTCAGGGTGGTTTTGCAAATACCCAGCGGCAACATCTTCCCAACGGTAGTTGCTGTATCCTTCCTTTTGTTGCAGAATCGCATCAAAAAAATTCCAGGCGAAGTAAGAATCGTCTCCCGCCGGCTCCAGCATTTCGATCAGAAATCGCTTGCCGGGCTGGTCCGTTCTTATCAAATAGTCGCCCTTCAGAAAGCGCACATTTTGCAGCGTGGCAGTCAATTTGATATCAGAGTTCTTGTGATGCTTTTCGTACGGCCGCGGCAGCGACTTGTACTCATCAATATGGTAGGTTTCCACTTGTATGGTGGTGTCATGCGGTAATTTTTCTGTTTTGATATCATTCAACTGGAGCAGGGTAACGACATCATGCCAGCCTTGGGGAATTAAATATGCTTTTGGCGCCGTGATGAATTTCCCGGGGCTAAAATAATTGTAAAATCGAACTTCCTTCTCGAACGGCTTACTATGGTCATAATACATGCGTTGCATGCCCGTCACTTCGCTGGTTTTGTATGCGGTCTCGTAGCCCTTGAAAGGTATCGTATCGAACTTGGTATTGTCCGGTTTCCACTCCAAGGGAAACTCTTTCCGGTGAATGTCTAATTCCTCATTTTCTTTCCGCTTGGCGATGATTTCGGTGGCATGCGCAGAAGCTTGTTCTATAACTGCCTCCATGAGGGCGTAGGTCGACATGACACGGTCCTTGAACGGCTTTAACATGTGCGTTTCCGGAATATATGCAATGGTATTGAAGAGCGCGGCATACCCACTCGAATATCTTGGCGATTCGTAAAAAGCGTCCCAACCTTTGTCAGGACTGCCCTCTTCGAAGTTTACGTACGGGCACATAGGCCATCCTTTTTTTTCCATTGAACGATACAGCGACGGGTCAAATACGCCATGGAGAAATTCTCCCAACGGACCGCCCAACTTGTTCCATTGCGTACTGATCAGGGTCATGGTGTGTTGGTAGTCTGCCCCATCGCTTACATGGTTGTCCATTTGGATGTCGGGGTTCAGCCAATGGAAAATTGTCGAAAAAGACTTTGCATTTCTTGAATCGCACTTGGTAAAATCACGGTTGAGATCCAGGTTTTGTGCATTGCCGCGAAATCCATAGCTGACCGGGCCATTTTGATTCACTCTTGAAAAAGAATTTCTGTTAAGCGCTCCGCCAATATTGTAAATGGGTATTACGGCCAGGACCACATT
>Ga0070731_10003767_pt1 | contig 13460 bp, 13 predicted proteins | sample Coa_R1_2_FD_66448 | JGI IMG/M metagenome (GOLD analysis project Ga0070731, IMG submission 66448) | Surface soil microbial communities from Centralia Pennsylvania, which are recovering from an underground coalmine fire - Coalmine... | ecosystem: Environmental > Terrestrial > Soil > Unclassified ... | reverse complement strand
TAAGAGAGGGGGCCGGGGGGTGAGTTACGGTCGGTACGCACAACCTATCCATATCGGACGTGAGCCAAGCGGGCTTCGCCGCGCTCGCCCGCCTCTGGAGGGAAAGATCGCTTTACATTTCTTCAACAGCCTTCGCCGCAAATACGCAGAAGATTGCATATAGCGGAAAGTGAAACCGGTCCGATCCGAAAAAGGCAAGATAAAAAAGCGTCGTCAAAACCCAAACGGCGGCGAAGAAATATTCGTTCTGCGACAACGACCTGCGTTTCCTCCATACATAGGCAATCGCCAGAGCAAGGATACAATAATATCCAAGATCGGTGAACACAAACACCGGTATTGCCATCGCCCACAACGTGACATCAGGGATGTTGCTCATGCTGAACAAAGTGCCTTCATCGTCACGGGCATACAGATAGAATAGTTTTCGTCCTTCATTCACGAACGCATCGAACGGGTGCCACGCGATCCATGACAATCCTTCGCGATAACCGCGCGTGCTTGCTCCTGCTTCGCTGACTCCCTCGGGAATATCCGGCATGCCCATGTAATGTCCGCGCGAATTGGGATTGTTCCCAATCTGAAAATCGATTCCCCCGTTGGTGGAAATCGGCACAATTGCATGGAAGACTTTGTAATTCCGGATGGCATTCGGCGCTAGGACGAGAATAAAACACACCATCGCTGCCGCGAATGGCATTGCGAAATTACGCAACGACCGCTTCTCTCTCCACAATGCGACGACCATCGCGGGAGCCAGGATGATTGCTACGGGACGGATAAGGCAGGCAATCCCGAGAAGTACACCCCACGATGCAAACGCAGCGGTTTCGTTCTGCCCCCCGCTCAACAGTTTCAGCGAAAGAAATATGGCAGCGACAAACACAAACGAAAAGGTGATTTCCGAGAACAGCGTATCGGCGTACGCGATCTGCGAAAGGGAGGCGGTCATGATGATTGCCGCAACCGCGGCGACGCGCCGGTTGAAATATTTTTTGGTTCCCCAGTATACAATCGCGATTGTGGCGATGCCGAGAGCGACGTTCATGTACTTTGCGGCCTCCGGGTCTGCGCCCAATATCCGGTACACCATCGCGAGAAAGGCGGGGTACCCGGCAGGGTAATACGCCGTCGGCCGTCCGTCATTCCCGATATATCCGAAGCCCTCCGCCATTTGGACTGCCCGCTGATGATACCAGAGTTGATCAGACCATGGAGAATTTGAGAACGCGGTTAGATACATCGATCGGACAAAAACCCCAACGCCGAGGAGCGTTGTGAGAAAACTCTTGGAGTCGCGCGCAACGACTCTTTGTAACGCTGCGGTGATTTTCTCAAGAAAGAACGCAATCGCCGCGAAGATCAGCGCGGTAATCAGCAATCCGCTAACGGCAGAATCTGCTAAATGCTCGAACAGCGTTTTCCATTCGGGAGTGACAAGGTGAACATGGTTGGCAATGAAACCGGAACTGGAGAGAAAGGGAAAAACACACGCTGCCGTCACGCAAAGCGCCGAACACAGCCATGCGCCGATTCGAACCCGGGAAACAGCGAGGGACGATATTTCGGATTTTCGAATTGGAATTTTATTGGTTATTGGTACTTGGTAATTGGTGCTTCAGTAGATTACCACGTCCTGCGTATCGGATGGGCTTCGGTATTAAATGTCAGGTGCTCGAAATCGAAGGCGTTATCTTGCGAGACTAGGAGGTAAAGATACTTCAGCGTTTCGGCGAGGAAAAAGCTGTCCTGGCGGTCGGATTGTTCGCGCGTGACGACATTCTTCAGGCGCGCATACCCGCCGTCAACGCGGCAGTAGCGCACCAGGTTGCGGTAGAATGTTTCCCCCATCTGCGTATATTCTTTTTCGTGCGTGAAATGCTTCAGGTAAAAGGCCGATTCGATGATCTCCGGACGCAGGACATAGACCGAATCGGTCACGGTCATCGTCTGATAGTTGATCTCTTCGGGTTCGATGCCGTAGAGATTCCACATTGTAAAGCACGACGCTTCGAGCTTTTGCGCGCGATCCATATCGCCCGAAAGCGCCAGCACCGCAGGGAAAAATGCCTCCAACGAACCGAACTCCGTCCCTGTGCGCACGCCGGAATTCATGCCGACCTCCCCGTACCATAATCTCCCTCCGCGGTCATCGGCAACGTACGTGTTCACCGCCGCGATCGTGCTATCCCACATCGCTTTGCAATCGGGATCGCCGAAGAGGCGCCACGATTTCAACAAATATTCGTAATACGAATCGATCCCGCCGCCGATATAGCTTGTCGTATCGGTCCATTCGCCCGTTACAACATTGATGGTTGAACCCACCAGCCCGATCTTCGAGCGGCGGTTGAACAACTGCACCATTGCGTTCTTCGGCTTGTCGTAATACTCTTGCTTCCCCGTCAACTTGGAAAGCGTGCCGAACTCGATCAGCGCCGTGCCAATCTCCGCGGGGTTATTCAGCGAATCGCGCAGCTTGCCGGTCTGGAGATTCACGAAACGGTATGGCATTCCGGTCGGCGTGTTATACACGGGCAGCAGCCGTTTGCCGAGATCGTCGGCAAGCGCGAGGAAGCGTTTATCTCCATCGAACTGGTAGGCGGAGAGCAAACCGCCAAGCAAGCGGATCGTAATTTCGAAACTCTGGACCTCCATGTCGCGGTCGAACGACAAGCTGTCGAGGATCAGTTCCTTCGCCTCTTTCGATTCATCCTTCAACCCCATCAATACCATTGTATCGAATGCATCGACGGGCGTCATCAGCAACGAATGTTTGTGCCAATCGCGGTAGCTTTTGGTGAGCGGCTTTACATCGTCGTGGCCCCAGGCATATTTCTTGTACGCGTTCCAGCAATGGAGAAACTCTTGTTTCACCATTTCGGGGGTGACGGGAGTTTGCTGCTGGGCACGTAAAGAGCCGGAGACGAGAATTAAGGCGATGAGGAAGGTGTATTTCATTTGGTTTTTCACGTCGGTATCGATAATTTGCGATTACGCAATATACTCAGATTGGAAATTATAGCCAATTACGCATAGGATCACCGTCCAAGAAAAAGAACGTGCCTGCCCGTACCGAACGGTACGTTCGGGCGGGGATTCCCGCACTGCGCTTCGCACAGTAACTCACCCCATCCCCTCTCTTACGAAGAGAGGGGCGCTTTTATGTCATGCGGGAATGACACCGTATTTTCTATATTGAGACATCACTTCCTTAAATGCCATGGAACCCATCGCAAATATCGGAACTGAGCCGCTCTACTGGTTTCAGCCGAAACTGATCAAACGCCAGTGCGAACTCCGCGCGGAAGACGGACGGCTGTTCGGGACATACTCGATGAGCAAGACGATCTATTCGCCGGGTGTGGGAGAAACAAGCGAGGGCACGTGGACGTTTAAGCGGCGGGGATTTTTCAAGCCGACAATCGATATTATTGCCGGGGATACACAGACGGCTGCGGCGGTCTATACGCCGAAAGCGCTCTCCCCCGGTTTGGTGCGTTTTTCGGACGGGCGGGAGTTCGCGTGGAAGCCGCTCAGCTTCTGGCGCGGGGAGTGGCAGTTCGCCGACGCGTCCGATCAGCCCGCAATTATTTTCCGCCGCGACAAGCGCAAGAGAAAATGGCGCGACATTTTGAAACCCTCCGCCGTGATCGAGCGCGGCACGGTGATAACCAGTCCGGCGGAATTTTCCATCCTCCTCCTTTTCGGATGGCACCTCCTTATCCTCATGCGTTCGCAGCAAGGCGCACATGCGGCGGTGACGTAGATTTAAAACATGGAATCCGCCGAAGGCGGAGGAACATGTAATAGCACCATGATTTATCATGGTGTAAGTGGTAAGATGAAGAAGGTTTGAAAGCCGTTTTAACGGCTTAATTCAGTTTCAACGTTCGAAAAGCGCAAAGCTGGTAAGTGGCTAAAGCCACTCGTCGTCTAATTTGTATCCTCTTCTCCCCCAAGCTGAAGCTTGGGGCTAATCTTGCCTATTATCTCAGAATGAGGTTTTCCATTTTCCCTCCGCCTTCGGTGGATTCCATATTCCATCAATCTTTTAAAAGCTGCCCCAAATGATGCTCCATGTGCCGAAGATAATCATCGATCAGCCAACCGAGCGTAACTATCTGGCTATCGTGCGTTTCGGACGTGCGCTCTAAGAGCGGTTCGGGGATGGCTTTGACGATCTCGATCAAGTGCCGGTTGTAGATTTCCCAGAAGGCAATCACGTGCGCGCCCGGCATTACGGCGTAATAGCTGTGTTTGTTCCATTCATTCTGTTCGTAGAAGATCGCGGGGGTGTCTTCGAACTGGATGCGGACGAATCGCTGGTGGTTGTTTGTCGCGCTGTCGATCAGGTGGCCGAGCGTTTCTTTCTTGCTCCACGTATCGGGCGCGGGCTTGCGCGAGAACTCTTCTTCGGAGTAGGCGCGGAGTTTTGCGGGGACGGTGTCGCAATGGTGGCGGAGTTTTTGTAAGGTGGTTTCTCGCATAAATTTTATCTTTATGATGTCATCCTGAACGATCCGCCGCGGCGGAGAAGGCTCTCCCACGGTTATCTTACCCTCTGAGCGCGGAGATTCTCCCGCCATTAAGATCGGCAGGCAAGTCGCTTCGCTCAGAATGACAACGGTGTGGAGAGGTTGCGGAAGTAACATCCGATAGCGGTTAGCGCATCACGCGTGCCGCATAGTAACTACGTTCTTATTCCCCACGCGGCGGTAGCTAAGCTCATCCATGAATTGCTGGACGAGGTAGATGCCATAGCCGCCGATGCTGGCTTCTTCCAGCGACCGCGGCGGGGTGAATGAACTCGTTGCCGATGGATCGAACGGTTTCCCGTCGTCTTCGATTTCGAGCGTGGACGATCCTTCCCGAGTGGTTAACCGTACCACAATGCGGTGCGGCACATCGTCGTTGAACGCATAACTAATGGTGTTGGTGACGAGCTCGCTCGAGCAAAAATCCAAGTCGTCGATGGTAGGTTTTGGCAGGCCGAACGCATGTCCGGTTGCGCGGAGCCATTCGGCAAGGCGCCGAAGCTCATCGAACGAGTTTTCAATGGTGAGGGTAGCTTCCTGGGAATTCACGGAATGCGCCGACGAGAGAGCGAACGAAGAATGGAAGGTGGAAACGGGAGACGCGCGGGGGCTTAGCCCGCCGTAAGTTGAACCGCGGCGAGGGCGGCATCAACATCGGCAACGATGGGAATAAATTGATCCATCTTGCTTGTCTCGAACACCTTGGCTACTTCCGGCTGCAAACTGAACAGCACCATCTTTCCCCTTCTACGGCCGACAGCACGGGTGATGGCGACAAACGTTCCCAGCCCAAGCGAACCGATGTACTCCACGCCCGCCATATCGATGACGATGGAAAGCCGGTCGGTCGTTGCCGCAGCCGCCGTAAGCCGCGTCCCGATGACGCCGGTTCCATCGATATCCATGCGTCCCGAAAGGGCGATTTTGCGCACCCCGGTGTTCAGATCCTCGATTGTGATGTTCATTTCGCGCGCTCTTTCTGATTTTCCTTGAGGTCAGTTATGCCCGTCAAAGGGTTAATATACCATAGTCCTAAATCGAAATCAAGCAGTGAGAGCAGTTCATTCATCCAGTTCCGCCGTCAGTTCGATCTCGCCGTCTTCCCGAACCGTGATACGCAAAAGGTTGGGCCGGCAGCAGACGCGGCAATCCTCGGTATATTCCTGCCTATCACCGGCGGACCGATCAACGAATGTTTCGTTCTCCTCGCCGCACATTGCGCAATTGTAGGTAACTTCCATTCATCTCCCGTTGACTCACCGCCACTTCGGTTCGACAAAATAGAGATACGTTCCATCGGGATCGCGCAGATGAAGATAACTGCCGGATTTTCCTTCTTCGGCTTTGTAGGAGAGATGAACGCCGTCGAGATGCATTTTCGCCTCGGCGATCTTCTCGACCATGAAACCAATGGAGACTTGCGAACTGGGAGGAATGGATTCGCTTGAAGGATGAAGTCCCAGCACAATATCCGCCGCCTCCATCATTGCGTAATTATTTTCCCAGCGTTGACGGAGTTTCAATCCGATCGATTCGTAAAATCGAATCGAATCGTCCATGTTCTTCACCATGACGGTGACGTTTGAGCTTTTTATCGTAAGCATCGGAATTCCTTTCCTCGATTCAGAAAATGTACATAAACGCGGGGCGAGAGGCAAACGTGGTGCTGGGCCGCCAGTGCGTTCCGCTTGGTAACTCACCCCATCCCCTCTCTTACGAAGAGAGGGGCGTTATTGTAGCGAGCAGGATGTCATTCCCCGCTCTTAGCAAGAGAGGGGAAAGTCCGCCGTAGGCGGACAGGGGTGAGTTACGGTCGGTATGCTCGCTCGCAGCGGCGAAAACCCAACCTGATCCGCCGCGAGCGGATCCCGCCAGAAACATTCCTCCTACGGCGGACAAGGCGGGAACGACACATCAATTAAGGAGGAGGTCATCGAAAGCATTTGCCCCTCTCCGATTTTCTCCGTAGATTTTCTGACATCATGAACCTCATCCTCATCAACCCCGTCCTTCGCGCGTACGATGCCGCGCATAATCTAGCAGAAATCGAACAGCTGATCACCCTCGTCCAAAAGAAGATCGCGTCCGACGATGTCATCCTTCTGCCCGAACATTTTACGCCCGATGACAACATTGAACGGTATATGGAATTTGTCACGCGCCTAGCACGGTCCGCAAACTGCACCGTCGTGGGCGGATCACATCACCGCACAGCGAACGGCAGATCGATTAACGCGGGCTGCGTCATTGATCGATCGGGAACAGTGTTAGGAATGTATTCAAAACTGCGGCCGTACTTTAACGAACGGTTGCAGGTGGAACCCGGTGATGCGTTGGGGGAGATCGCAATCAACGGAAAGAATTTTCTTATACTCATTTGCGCTGATTTTTGGTTCTCCGATTTGATATTGAGCGCGAAGAAATTGCCCGATGCCATCCTGGTGCCCTCTTTATCGGTCAGCCGCAAACCAACGCCCGATTATTCCCGGACGCTCTGGCGGCATTTGGCAATTGCCCGCGCGTACGAGTTCGGGGTGTTCGTCGGCATTTCGGATTGGAGCGCGGAGTCATCGCTGCCCAAATACCGCACGTGCGGCGTGAGCGGCTTTGCGGACCCGACGCAAATCGACCCGGCAAAATTTTTCACGCCGGTTGCAAGCGAGGGGGTTACAATTGTTCCGTTGGATTTCGATGCGCTGAATGCGTTCCGGGAAGACCGCAAGATGAGGGGGTTTTTCTGGAAAGGCAAGCCGTAGGATAATCCGCCTATGGCGGATTATCCTACGTTACGTTATTGCTTATTGCAAAACCAACGCCCGCGCTTCGGCAAGGTTTGGGGCGACGGGGACGGTGCTATCGGTCTTGGTCAGCCGCAGCAGATCGAGCACTCTCGGCGTGCCGCCGACAAGGACAATTTTTCCCCCTGCGCGCGTGACGTTGAGATAGCCGGTGAGAAGCGAGCCGAGCCCGGTGCTGTTCATATAATCCACCCCGCCGATATCGATCAGGAGGCGGAGGTGGCCTTCGGCAAGGCACTTCTCGATCGCTTCGCGGAACTTGGTCGAATCCATCCCGCCGATAAAACTGCCGTGCAAATCGATGATTTTCAATCCCTCTTCAACTCTCTCGTGTAACTCCACTTGTCTTCTCCGATTGTAGTAATATTCGTTGTTATTATAGTGCAGCGAGAATTTCTTCCGTTGAGCGGCTTCGTCCCATCCTTGTAAAAATCGCTTTGAATGTGTGCTCGTGCTCGGCTTTCGACCGCGACGAGCAGGCGTCTTCGGCAAAAATCTGCTGGTAGCCGTATTCGAACGCAAAGCGCGCAGTGCTTTCCACGCCCATATTCGTCGAGATGCCGCAGAGAACGATGGTATCGATCTTGCGGCGGCGCAACTGCAGGTCCAGTTCCGTTCCTGTGAACGCGCCCCACTGGCGTTTGGTGATGATAAAATCGCCGGGCTCGGGTCCCAGTTCCGGAACGATATCTGCCCAATCGGGCGGACGCTGCATGTTCATCGGCGGACCGTCCATAATCGGCGCCAGCATATCCTTGCGGTCAGCCGATGGCGTTACGCGCACGAGGAAAACCGGCATAGAGTTTTTCCGGAATGCTTGAACAAGTTTGCGCGCATTCGCCACAATGCTCGCAGGCGCGTATGGCTCGGTCGGGATGTTCACGATCCCCTTCTGGAGATCGATGACGACAATTGCAGTTGAAGATTTATTTATTTGGAGGTCACTCATAGGTTTCGTCAGTAATTATTGTACACAAAGAACGATGTCATTGCGAGTGTCAGCGAAGCAATCTCCTCCGGGGCACTGTGTCCATGATCGAGATTGCTTCGCTTTGCTCGCAATGACGAGTGGTCTATTTCCCCTTCATCATTTCGATATACTCCGGTTCGTTGCGGAGGGGTTCGAGGTCGGGGTCGCGTTTGATCCACTCGTAGAATTCGTAACCGGCAGCGAAGCCGTCCTTCAGCGTCTTCAACGCTTTTTGTATCTCACCTACTCCCGCATAAAAACATGCGGCGTTGTACAACATCAACGGATCGTTCGGACTCAGCTCGATTGCCCGCACCGCCTCGGCTTTTCCTTCATCGATCCGCCCGCTGTGGACGAGAAAGATGGCAAAATGGATATGCGCCCGCGCGTCATCGGGATGAAGCGATAAATACCGGGGGAACATCGTGGTGGCCATCGTCAGCGCTTTCGCGTAAGACTCCTTATCGTGAAGATGATCGAACGCGAGCAATCGATCCGAGTGGGCGGAGTAAAAGTCGGGATTGACTTCGATCGCCTTATCGTACGCAGCAACGGCTTCCCGGTGCCGGTCGGTGGTCATATACGTGCGGCCAAGGATCCAGTACGCCATGTGATTATTAATGTTCAGCTCGATCGATTTCCGGCTCGCCTCTAGTGCTTCATCGGGAGCTTTCTTGTGAAGATAGACCAACCCGAGAGCCGAGTACGCCTCGGAGAGCGAGGGATCGTACATGAGCGCCTTCAACCCTGCTTCCATCGCTTTATCGAGCCAGAGCTCTTTCCGGTCGAATTGCTGGTAGTAATACGCGTGGGCCTCGCTCAACCCTGCGTAGGCATCGGCATAACGCGGATCGAGTTCGATCGCCTTCTGGAACAGTTCAACTGCGGTCTGGGTTCCGGTCTTTGTGAACCGGTACAACGAATCTCGCGCGCGCAAGTTGCAATCGAATGCCTGCGTATTCAATGTCGAGCGTTTCGTGAGAACGATCTGTTCCTTCGGCGTCAACTTCAGCATCAACGCATCGACAATCTTCTTTGACACCTGCTCCTGGATATCGAACACATCGGCGAGCGTGCCCTTGTACGTATCGGCCCAGAGCTGCGTGTCGGTTTCGACATCGATCAGTTCTGCGGTGATGCGGATATTATCCTGGAATTTTCTCACACTGCCCGAAAGGATATAGCGCGTGCCGAGCTCCTGACCGACCATCTTGATGTCTTTGTTTGTTCCCTTGTACTGCATCGACGTGGCGCGCGGAACGACGCGGATTTCTTTCAACTGGCCGAGGTTCGCGATCAACTCTTCGGTCAAGCCATCGCTGAAATAATCGCTTTCTTTATCGGGACTGATATTACCGAACGGCAGTACGGCAATCGCTTTAGTCTTGGATATCGACGCCGAATTTTCGATCGCATGCTTCAGATCGGCGATAGCGTGGATCAGCACCTCCATCGATTCGTACCGCTTCGCGCGGTCTTTTTCGAGCATTTTCTTGACGAGTGAATCGATCTGGCGCGGAATGCGCTTATCCATCGCGCTTGGCGGAGGCGGATCTTCATTGGCAATAAGATAGAGTAAGCCGGCATCGTGCTCCGATTTAAACGGCCGCTCGCCGGTGAGCATTTCGTACAGGACAACGCCCAGCGACCAGATATCGGTGCGCTGATCGGCAACCAACCCCTGTGCCTGCTCGGGCGACATGTACGAGAGCGTGCCGAGCGAGGTGCCGGTGCGCGTCAAGCCGGAATTATTCTTCAATTTCGCAATCCCGAAATCCATGATCTTCAACTTGCCATCGGCGGTGAGCATGATGTTTTCGGGCTTGATATCGCGGTGAACGATCTGCTTATCGTGCGCCGATTTGAGCCCGAGCGCGATATGCATCGTCCAATCGAGCGCCTGCACAAACGGAATCCCCGCGCCCGATTTCATTTCGTTCATGAAGACCTTCAGCGTTTTCCCGTCGAGGTACTCCATCACGAGGAACGGGCGGCCTTCGTGATCGCCGATTTCATAGATGCCGAGAATGTTGGGGTGGCTGAGCGCGGCAACCGCGCGCGCCTCTTGCAGAAAGCGCGATTGATCCGGCGCCTGCGCAATCGCGGTTTGGCTGAGTAATTTGATTGCGACAAAACGGTCGAGGAGCGTATCCTGGGCTTTGAACACGACGCCCATGCCGCCTTCGCCGAGCTTTTCTAAAATTTTATAATGCGTTATTGTCTGGCCGTCCATTGCGTATGATTATTCTTGACTAATTATGATTGTTTGAGCGACTGCCACGCGGGCATGATTCGCCGCGGCGAACCGCGGCTACCATTATGATTAATGTACGACCCCTGCCGGGGTCGGATTTTCCAATTTTTCCAAAATCTATAAACGTTGGATGCCTACGGCATCCACTTTTCACTTAACTATCACCGCCCGCTTGTCATTCTGAGGAGCGTAGCGACGAAGAATCTCCAGCCTGCAAGTTTAATGTGATGTTTTACAATACAAACAGCCCCTAACTTTACTAACGTGGGAGATGCTTCTCCGCCGCGGCGGATCGTTCAGCATGACACACCCTCCTGCGCACTAGCGTCGGGAAAAACTCTCCGCGCTGATGACTTGATAATGCCCGACCGCTGCGTCATCTGTTGTGGCAACGCGTTTGCTTTCGTTCCGTTCCAATCCCATCTTCCATTGATAGAGATCGGTGAAGGTAGAACTGACAAGACTCATCAGCGTGTGAAACTGCCCGGTCGATTCGTATTCTTCTGCGCTCGCCTGCCCGTCCCAAATCGTTACGGAAAGAATCTCATCAGGATTGCCCGTGCCTTCGGTGAGGTACGCGTACAAGCAGCCCTTCACCTGTTTCAGCGCGGGCAACACCGTTTTTAAATAGATACGCTTATACTCCTCTGCCATGCCGGGCCGGATCTTCGGCGCGACGATGCGGATGTATAACTGTTTGGAAAACGTTCCCTTCGTTGATACATTCTCCGGCTCCGAATCAACTGCATACGATTTGATGACCGGTTCTTCCTCTACGGGAACGTATTCGAGCGTCAAATCTTTCGATAGCTGCATCTTCCATTCGGTCGCCTGAGAGAGCATGGGGCGGAGCTGCTCGCGGAATTTCGCAAACACGTCGCTGTTGCTATAGCGCTCGGCTTCCTCAATTGAATTCCACAGCGTCAGCGAAAGGCACTCGCCGGTGCGGCCTTCTTTCATGACCAAGCTGGCAAAAAGGCATCCGGGCACGGTGCGCAAGGCAGGGATGACGGTTTTGTCGTAGTATTCCTGCACCGGGGCGCTGTGCTCGGGATCGACGTTCATCTGCACCAATCGCATGTACATGGGGTTCCTTTCGATATCCGGGGTGGAACAAGATACTCTTGGGACTGCTTTAATATAGTATAACCCTCGCAACTTTGCTCAGCTGCGCAGCGCAAAACAGCCCGGCGTTTAAATTAGAGAGATTTTGGGGAAGTATCAAATGTGAAGACCCCGCTAGCTAGTCATTGCGAGGAGCTGCTTGCCCGACCCGCTTTTTGGGGCGGGAGCGACGAAGCAATCCCCTAAACAGTTTGCAAAGCCTAGGGGGATTGCTTCGCCCCGCTGAAGCGTGGCTCGCAAGGACTAGAAACTCTGGATTCCCGCGTTCGCGGGAATGACACAGTGTTGAGCAGTTTGTTTCTCTCGCAATTTCTTCATAGAATTGCCTATTCCTAATCTCCTTGAACTTTCTATGACTCTCGCAACTCGTTCTATAATAGTAATCCTGATTATTGTTTCGTTCGCCCATGCGCAAACGGGCGCGCCTATCAGGATCGCGTGCATCGGCAACAGCATTACGTACGGATCGGGCGTACAGGACCGGGATCATTTCAGTTATCCTGCGCAACTTGGGAAAATGCTCGGCCCGCTCGCCGATGTGCGGAACTTCGGCGTGGGCGGCAGAACGATGTTGAAGCATGGCGATTATCCCTACTGGAAAGAACGCGAATTTTCCGAGGCGCTCGCCTTCAATCCCAATATTGTCATCATCAAGCTTGGCACGAACGATTCGAAGCCGTGGAACTGGAAATATGATTACGAGTATCTCCGCGATTACGAAGCGATGGTCGATACGTTCGCTGCGCTGCCGTCGCATCCGGAGATTTATGTGTGCTATCCTGTGCCGGTATTTCAGGATAATTACGGCATCCGCGATTCGATCGTGCGGCTTGCTATTATTCCGAAGGTCGATAGCGTGGCGATGCAGCGTCATGTCAAGATCATCGATCTCTATACGGCGCTGAAACCATACGGCGAGCTGTTCGATGACGGCGTGCATCCGAATGCAGCGGGGGCGAACCTGATGGCGGTGGAAATTTTCAAGCACCTCCTCATGACAAAATTCTTTTCCGGCAAACTACCGCCCTATAAAAATCCATCGCTCTCCGAAACCGAACGCACGGAAGATTTGCTGAAGCGGATGACGCTCGAAGAAAAGATTACGATGCTCGGCGGCAAGGATGGATTTTACATCGCTGCCAACGAACGGCTGGGCATCCCGCGGATTAAGATGGCCGATGGACCGCTCGGCGTGCGCAACTACGGCGAATCGACTGCCTACCCCGGCGGCATTTGCATGGCCGCGGCGTGGGACACTGCGCTCGAACGGGAGGTGGGCAATATGGTCGGCGAGGAAGCGCGCATGAAAGGCGTGCAAATCATCCTCGCGCCCGCGGTCAACATCCACCGCGCGCCGATGTGCGGACGAAATTTCGAATACTTCGGCGAGGACCCGTACCTCGCGGGACAAACTGCCGCTTCGTACATTCGCGGCGTGCAATCGAAAGACGTCATTGCGACGGTGAAGCATTTCGCGATGAATAATCAAGAGTACGACCGGATGACGGTCAGCTCGGATGCTGACGAGCGGACGATGCAGGAGATTTATTTGCCCGCATTCAAAGCCGCGGTCGATGCGCGGGTTGGCTCGGTGATGTGTTCGTATAATCTCATCAACGGCGTCTATGCCGCGAACAATAAACACATCCTCACCGATATTCTCAAAGACCAGTACGGCTTCGACGGTTTCATCATGTCCGATTGGGGCGCAACGCACGATGGCGTCGCCTCCGCCAACGCCGGCCTCGATCTCGAAATGTCGGCTGGCCTCCACA
>Ga0070731_10003766_pt1 | contig 13461 bp, 10 predicted proteins | sample Coa_R1_2_FD_66448 | JGI IMG/M metagenome (GOLD analysis project Ga0070731, IMG submission 66448) | Surface soil microbial communities from Centralia Pennsylvania, which are recovering from an underground coalmine fire - Coalmine... | ecosystem: Environmental > Terrestrial > Soil > Unclassified ... | reverse complement strand
GGCCTGTGCGTGTCGAGCTTCACGCTGGCGCCGGATTCCGCCGTCGGCCTGACGCAGCATCTGGGTCTGACGTTGCGCTGGCTCGACCACATTCCCATGGGAGGCGCCTGCGGCATCGTCGCGCTGCGCCGCGCCGCGCGCGCCGTACAGACGGGTGACGCCGGCGCCGTAGCCTGTATCGCCGGAGATACCAACCACACGAATTCGTTCCGACTCAATCTGGCAACGTTCAGCCAGTTCGCGCGCGATGCCGTCTATCCCTATGGCTCGGGCGGCGCTAACGCGAGCTTCGCGTTTCTGACCGCATATTATATGCGTACCTATGGCGCCACCCGCGAGGATTTCGGCAAGATTTGCGTGGCGCAACGGAACAACGCGTTGAAGTTTCCCTATGCGCTAATGCGGAAGACGCTGACACTTGAAGAGTATCTGAACGCGCGCTCGATAGCGGAACCGCTCCGTCTCTATGATTGCGTCATGCCGTGTGCTGGCGCCGACGCTTTTCTGGTCATGCGCCGCAAGCAAGCCGAGGACCTCCAACTACCCTGCGCACGCATTCTCGCCACCCTTGAGCGGCACAACGCCTTTCCGGACGATCCAATTCAGTATCGCGGCGGCTGGGCGCTGGACCGCGACGAGCTTTATGCGCAGGCCGGAGTCGGACCGCAGGATATCGACGTGCTCGCGACGTACGACGATTACCCGGTCATCAGCCTGATGCAGATGGAGGATCTCGGCTTCTGCAAAAAGGGCGAAGCCGCCGAGTTTGTCCGGCGCGAAAGCTTCACCGCTGACGGCTCATTTCCGCACAACACATCGGGCGGGCAATTATCGGTGGGCCAAGCGGGCGCGGCTGGCGGCTTTTTGGGTCTGGTCGAGATCGTGCGCCAGGTCACCGGCCAGACGCTCGGCGCGGCGGTGCCGAACGCGCGGCTTGGTCTCGCGAGCGGCTTCGGTATGATCAACTACGATCGCGGCCTGTGTAGCGGCGCCGCCATTTTGGCAGCGGGGCAATGAGACGATGACGCGACCTTTGGCCCGGCCTCCGCGCAAGAATCCGATCCTGCGCACGCGCATGCCGACGCTGCCGCCGGGCCCGCGCAGCCGCGTTGCGCTCGGCCTCACCGCCGGCGCCGCACTCGGACGGCTCGAACTGCAAGTCTGCCGCGATTGCGGCACGGTGCAATATCCGCCGCGCGAAGCCTGCCGCGTCTGCCTGTCGCAACGCCTCGATTGGCGCGCTCAGGACGGCGGCGGCGAACTCGTTTCCGACACGCTGCTCCGGCACAGCAACGAGCTTTTCTATCGCGAACGCATGCCGTGGCGGCTTGGCCTCGTCAAACTCGATTGCGGACCGGTGATCGTTGCCCATCTGCACGCCGACTGCGCGCCGGCGCCGGCGCGCGTGCGCGTTTCCGCCAATCTCGACCGCGCCGGACAAGCCGCTTTGGTCGCGATCCCGGAGAAGGACACCCCCAACATGGCTGACGATCGCCAGCTGCGCGAAATGACCTGCGATCCCAAATTCCGCAAGGTTCTCATCACCGACGCCAAGACACCGCTCGGTCATGCGCTGGTGGAGGCCATCGTCGCGGCGGGCGCAGATCTGGTCTGGGCTGGACACGCCGAACCATGGAAGAAGCCGCCAGGCTTCGAGCGTCTTGCATCACTGCCGCAAGTTTCCCTGGTACCGCTCGATCTCACCAACTCACGCGCTGTGAAAGACCTCGCCGGTGAAATCGGCGGCCGGGTCGACATCCTCATAAACACGGCCGACCATCATCGCAACTTCGGCATCGCCGCGCGCGACGGCGTCGAGACCGCGCGCACCGAGATGGATATCAACTATTTCGGCCTCTTGCGCCTTGCGCAAGAATTCGGCCCGGCCATGCGCGCGCGGGGCGCGGACGGCCAGTCGAGCGCGGTAGCTTGGGTCAATCTTCTTTCCATTTTCGCGCTGTCGAATTTTCCGCCGCATGGCACCTATTCGGCGTCAAAAGCCGCGGGGCTGTCCCTGGCGCAGTGCCTGCGCGCCGAACTCGCACCCGCAGGCGTCCGGGTGATCAACGTGTTTCCAGGCCCGATCGATGATGAATGGAATCAGACGCTACCTCCGCCAAAAATTGCTCCGAAGCGGCTCGCCGCCGACATCGTCGACGCGTTGCGCGGCGGCGCCGAGGATGTTTTCCCCGGCGACATCGCCCAGGACTGGGTGGCGCGCTGGCGCGACAATCCCAAGGCGCTCGAGCGCGAGCTTGCGGCGCACCAGTTTTAACAATCGAGATTGCGATGAGTGAGACCGCGCTGTCCCAATTGATCGCCGACCTAGCCGGCGGGCATATTCGCATCGTCGATCTCACGCAGACGCTGTCACCAGACTTCCCGCAGATTGTGCTGCCGCCGGAAATGGGCCAAGCTTGGCCGTTTCGCATCGAGGAAGCCTCGCGCTACGACACGCGCGGGCCCGGCTGGTACTGGAACAATTTCTCCTGCAGCGAGCATACCGGCACGCACTTCGATGCCCCGATCCATTGGATTTCCGGCCGGCATCTGCCAGACAATTCGACCGACACGATTCCGGTAAAAAGCTTCATCGCACCGGCCTGCGTGATCGATTGCTCAAAGGAGTCCGCCGCCGACGCGGACTTTTTGCTCACTGTCGATTTTCTGCGCAAATGGGAACGCCGGCACGGCCGCATTCCGGCCGGATCGTGGATTCTCATGCGCACCGATTGGTCGAAACGCACCGATCCGGTCGCCTATCAGAATCTCGACGAGACTGGGCAGCACACGCCCGGGCCCGATACGGCCGCGGTGCAGTTTCTCGTCGACGAACGACAGGTTCTGGGCTTCGGCTCGGAGGCGATCGGCACCGATGCGGGCCAAGCGTTTCACCTCAAACCACCCTACCCTTGCCATTACTACATGCACGGCTCCGGCCGCTTCGGCTTGCAGTGCCTGACTAATCTCGACCTGTTGCCACCGGTTGGCGCGGTGATCATCGCGGCGCCGCTGAAGATCAGAGAGGGCAGCGGCAGTCCGTTGCGCGTGCTGGCGCTCGTACCGCGGGCGATGGCGAACTTGGCTAGCATGGCTAAGAAAACAAACACGCGCAAAAGATCCCGCGCCAAGAAGACGCGTCGATGAACGCCGACAAAATACTGGCGGACTTTGCGCCGCGCGAGCGCACGCTGCCGGAGATGCTCAAACGCCAGGCGCGCCGATATGGCGACCGGCAGTTCTTCGTTGCTGGAGGAACGAATTGGAGCTTCGCCGAAGCCCAAGCAACTGCAGCACGCTTTGCTGGAACGCTGGCTGCGGCGGGCATACGACCGGGCGACCGCGTCGCACTCTTATGCGGAAACCGAGCCGAGCTTATGCAGGTTTATCTCGGTTGCGGCTGGCTCGGTGCCATCGCCGTGCCGATCAATACGGCGTCCCGTGGACCGCAGCTCCAGCACGTTCTCAGCAATTCCGGCGCCAGGCTGCTCGCGATCGAGGCTTCGTTCCTTGAGGCGCTCGAGTTCGTCGATCTCCGCAGACTCACGCTCGAACAGATATGGCTCATCGGCGGTGAAGCATCCGCCGCGCGCGACGGCATACCGGTAACAAACCTGCCACCACCCGCGGCGGCGTTGCCTGCGACCAGCGTCGGTCCCGCCGAGAATGTGGCGATCCTCTACACTTCCGGAACGACTGGACCGTCGAAGGGCGTGTGCTGCCCACACGCTCAGTATTTCTGGTGGGGTCTCAACAGCGTGCGCAATCTCGAAATCCGCGAAAACGATGTACTTTGCACCACGCTTCCGCTCTATCATTCCAACGCGTTGGGCACCTTTTATGCGGCACTGCTGGCGGGCGCGACGTTGGTAGCCGAAGCGCGTTTCTCCGCCTCGCAATTCTGGCAGGTTCTGATTGATCGCGACGCGACCGTGACTTATCTCCTCGGGGCGATGGTTCCCATTCTGCTCGCCAAAGAGCCATCGCCTCAGGAGCGGAGTCATACCGTTCGGTGCGCTCTCGCGCCTGGTGTTCCTGCAAATCTCCACGCCGCCTTCGAGCAGCGCTCCGGCATCCATTTGATCGACGGCTACGGTTCGACCGAAACGAATTTTATCATTGGCACAACCGCCGCGGGTCGGCGCGGTGGCACGATGGGTACGGTACGAGACGGCTACCACGCGCGCGTCATCGATCACTCAGGAAGCGATGTTTCGCCTGGTCAGCCCGGCGAATTGATCGTGAATTCCGACGAGCCACTCGCGTTCGCGACCGGCTACTTCGCCATGCCCGACAAGACCGCCGAGGCGTTCCGCGATGGCTGGTTTCACACCGGCGATCGCGCCGTGCAGGATCGGGACGGATATTTTCGCTTTGTCGACCGCCTGAAGGACGCTATCCGTCGCCGCGGCGAGAATATTTCGTCCTTTGAGGTCGAGCAGGTTCTGCTCAGCCATCCGGACGTTGGCCAAGCGGCGGTCTTCCCGGTGCCGTCGGAACTGGCGGAAGACGAAGTCATGGCCGCCATCGTACGCCGCCCAGACAGCACGCTCACCGAAAGCGCACTGTGCGAATTTTGCCGGCCGCGGCTCGCCCGCTTCGCGGTGCCTCGCTTCATCGCGTTCGTTGACACGCTGCCGACGACCGAGAACGGCAAGGTGCAAAAATACAAGCTGCGCGAGCGTGGCGTCGTGCCAGGTACCTGGGATCGGGAGGCCGCAGCCATTGAGACTAAACGCTAGAAGGTCGCACATGACGGTTCGGCAATTAGGGCTATAATCGGCACAAGCTTTCCGCCGGGGCACGAGGAGCAGATCATGGCATTGAACCTGCAGCGACGGGCGTTCCTGAAAACAGTTATGGGCACCGCCGCGGCCATCTCGGCATCGGGGCCGCTTGTTCCCGCCTATGCGGCAAGCGATGCTGCAACCATCGGCTGGCCGAACGACGTTCCCACTTGGGACCCCAATCAGCGCTTCACGCCCGATGCGCAGCCAATCTTCAAGGCGGTCTACGATCAGCCGCTCGACCAGGATCCGCAGCTAAAACTCATTCCCCATCTGATCAAGGCATGGAATCTCGCGCCCGATGCGCTCAGCATGGCAGTAGAATTGCGCGATGACGTTACGTTTCACAACGGCGACAAGCTGACCACCGAAGACTTCCGCTACACGTTCCTCGAACGCAACAAGTCCGGCCTCAAACTTGATATCGCCAATTCGATGCGCAAGGTGCAGGACATTGTCATCGAATCGCCGACTAAGGCGACCATGAAGTTCAACAGCCCGGCGCCCACCATGCCGCAATGGATGGCGTTCCTCGGCAGCTACGTCGTGCCGAAGAAATATATGGAGAGCCAGAGCCTCGATAACTTCCTGAAAAAGCCGATCGGCAGCGGACCCTACAAGCTTGCCGAATACGAGCTGAACTCGCGCATCGTGCTCGAACGCAACGACAATTATTGGGGGCCGAAGGCCAAGGTGGCGCGGGTCACCATCGAGATCATCAAGGACCCGTCCGCGCGCGTGGCGGCGATCCAATCGGGTCAAGCCGATCTCACCGTCAACGTGCCCGTGCGTGAGGTCGAGCGCTTCCAAAGCGAAGGTGCGCTCGCCGGCGAGATCAATCCGATTACGCGCGTGATCCTGGTTCATGCGCGCGCGGACTTGGCGTTCGCCGACAAGAACGTACGGCTTGCCGCCCATCACGCTATCGACAAGGCGGCGCTGTCGAAGGCGTTCTATGGGGGGGCGGCAGTACCCCTCTCAGTCCTCGCCACGCCCGGCACTCCGGGTTACCTTCCCGACTTCACCTTCAAATACGACCCCGCGCTGGCGAAGGAACTGCTCGGCAAATCAAACTTCAGCCCAGCAAACCCGGTGAAGATTGGATTCGCCACAACCAACGGCCAGTTCCCCAACGACTACGACATCGCTCGCGCCATCGTGCAGATGTGGAAGCAGGTCGGCATCGACGCCGACTTGCAGGTGATCGAATACGCCAAATATTTCGAACTCAACCGCGGCGCCAAGCTGCCGGAAGCGACGCTCTACAGCTGGGACAATGCCACCGGCGACCCGGAGATTTTCTCGGGTTACCAGCTCAATCCCAAGATGCCGTTCTCGCCCTGGAAGGACGAGGACATCGGCAATCGGGTGCTCGCGCTCTTCAACGTCGCTGACTATGAAAAGAGAATTGCGGGATACAAGGAGTTGGAACGCTATGCCGTTGAAAATGGCGCGAGCATACCCTTGCTGCAAAGCGTCGTGACGGTCGTTCGCAAGAAAGATCTCACCTACACCAGGTACGGCAACGGCTGGGTGCTACCGCAAACGCTACAGTGGAGTTGAAATGTCGGCCGGCCGCGCTTTCGGCTCCGTAAGCGCAGCCACATGATCGCGATCGTCCTCGCCCTGATTGCGCGCCGGCTTCTCGCGGCCATACCCATTCTGCTGGTCGTCTCGGCGCTGCTGTTCTGCGCGTTGCGGCTGTTGCCGGTTGATCCTGCGGCCATGTCGTTGCCGCCCAACGCCACGATCGAGGAAATCGAAACCAAGCGCCACGAGATGGGACTCGATCGGCCTCTGCCCGAGCAATACGTGATTTGGCTTAAGGGCGCGTTGCACGGTGATTTCGGCCGCTCGATTGCGCTGCGGCGCGACGCCGGATCACTGGTAGCGAATACGCTCCCGGTGACGATCCAGCTTGCCGTGGCCGCAATGATTCTTGCGGCCGTTTTGGGCATCGGAGGCGGATTGCTTTTGTTTCACTTGCGCGGGACGTTGCTTGAGGCCGTCGCCGATTTCGTCTCGATCCTTCTTCTCTCGATCCCCGAATTCCTCTGGGGCTTGATCCTCTTGTTCGTGTTTGGCGTGACGTTGCGCGTACTGCCGTTTACCGGCGAGGTTGCCCCCAACCTGCCGATCCCTCATGTGACCGACTTTCTTCTGCTCGATTCCCTCATTGTCGGACGCTTTGATGTGTTCGCGAGCGCAATTGCGCACCTGATCCTTCCGGCGCTGGCGCTCGGGCTGGCGTTTTCACCGGCGATCATGCGGGTGCTGCGTTCGAGCCTATTCGACGTCTATCACGAGGACTACATCCAGCAGGCGCGGCTGCGGGGCCTTTCTGAACGGCAAGTCCTGCTCGGCCACGCGTTCAAGAACGCTTCGCTGCCGACGCTGACCCTCGCCGGCGTCCAATTCGGAATCCTGTTTAGCGGAACGCTGCTGGTCGAGGTGATCTACTCGTATCCGGGCATGGGTAACCTGATGGTCGATGCGGTCCGCAACGCCGATCTGCCACTGATTCAAGCCATCGGACTCACCTATTGTGTGGTCGTGCTCATCATCAATACGATGGTCGACAGCCTCTACGTCGTGCTCAATCCGAAATTGCGGGTGCGCTGATGCCGGACGCAGTCGGCCGATCGCTGCGCTCGCCGAGGGTCCTGCTTGCGCTCGGCATGGCGCTTTGCATCTCTATCTGCGCCATTTTCGCCGGCCGGCTTGCACCGCACGACCCCGCCGAGCAAAATCTGCTGGCGATTCTGACCCCGCCGGCATGGGCACGCGGCGGCGATGCGACCTATCCGCTCGGCACCGACAGCCTTGGACGCGATGTGTTATCGCGCCTGATCTACGGCGCCCGTACGGCGATGATCGTGGCCTTCTGCGCCTCGACCGGAGCCATGATCATCGGCACCGTCCTCGCGCACATCGCCGGCTATTTCGGCGGCGCCATCGACTGGATCATCGGCCGCCTGGTCGACGTATGGATGTCGTTTCCGCCTGTCATTCTTTCGCTGATACTTATGGTGGGACTTGGTGTCGGGCTTGACCGCGTCATCCTCGCCATCGTGCTCGTCGACTGGACGCGGTTCTGCCGCGTGCTGCGCAGCGAGGTTCTGATCGTGACGCGTCAGGATTATGTTGCGGCGGCGCGGCTGCTGGGCTTCACCCATTGGCAGACCATCATCCGCGAGGTGTTTCCTGCAACATTGCCGCTGCTCATCACGCTGCTGAGCCTCGAAATGGCGATTGCGGTCGTAGTCGAGGCGATCCTATCGTTCGTTGGGCTCGGAGTCGGCGCCAATGAAGTGGCGTGGGGCCAGATGATAGCTGACGCGCGCCAGTACGTTTATCAGTCGCCGTGGAACCTGCTGATGCCGATGCTTTGCATTTTTGTCACGGTCGCCGCGTTCAATCTGCTCGGCGATGGACTGCGCCGTACGCTTGACGTTCGGTTGGCAGAGACGGGACGCTGACACCGTGCTCGCGCTAGAGGCTCGCGACCTCACTGTCAGCGCCAGCATCGACGGTGCCACCGTTCACGCGATCCGTTCGCTGTCGTTCGGCCTTGAACCGGGAAAAATTCTCGGGCTGGTCGGCGAGTCCGGCGCCGGTAAAACCATGATCGGCCGCACGATCGCGCATCTGTTGCCGCCCGGCTTCACCGTGACCGACGGGTCCCTGCTTTTCGAAGAAGAAGACCTCGTGCACATGTCACCGGCCCGGCGCCGCACTTTGCTCGGCCGCGCCATCGCCTTCATCCCGCAAGCACCGATGACGGCGCTCAATCCGGTGCAAACCGTCGGCGCGCAATTCGATGAACACCTGACGCGACTTGGACGGCGCACCCACAAGGAACGGCGCGCTCACGCGCTGGCCATGCTGGAGGCGGCAAGGCTGCCGCACGCCAGCGAATTGCTGTCACAGTATCCGCATCAATTGTCCGGCGGGATGTGCCAGCGTGTACTGATCGCGCTGGCTTTTTCCAGCAACCCGCGCCTTGTCGTCGCCGACGAGCCGACGACTGCGCTCGACGTGACCATGCACCCGCCGATTTTGCGGCTGATCGCCGACATGCAGCGTCAGCACCGCACCGCGGTCGTGTTCATTACGCACGACCTACGCCTGGCCGCACAACTGTGCGACGAAGTGATCGTGATGTATGCCGGCCGCGCGGTGGAAGGCGGCCCGGCGCGCGCCGTGCTGTCAACGCCAGCGCATCCTTATACGCGTTGCCTACAGCTCGCCAATCCGCCGATGAGTGTGGAGGACCGCGCGCTTTACGTAATGCCCGACCAAATGCCGAGTCTGCAGCAGCTACACAATATGGCCGGCTGCCATTTCGCGCCGCGATGTCCGCTTGCAGCCGAGGAATGTCGCCGCGGCGAACCGCCGAATGTGGCAATTTCTCCCAGCCGGAATGTGGCGTGCATCCGGGCGAACGCTACGCGCAGCATACTAACAACTCAGCAAGCAATCGCTTCGCCAGAGGAGTCCACGCTCAGCGTCCTACAGGTCCAACGACTCGCTAAACAGTATGAGATTGGTGGCAGATTGTTCAATCGCTCCCGCACCGTTACGGCCGTCAAAGATGCTTCATTCAGCATTGCTGAGAATGAGTTTGTAGGACTTGTGGGTGAAAGCGGCAGCGGCAAGAGCACCATCGCGAAAATGCTGGTCGGCCTCGAGCAGCCCTCGCAGGGCCGAATCTTGTTCAACGGCGAGGACATCACGAACCCACCGCTGCGCGGTGGATCGCATGCCGCGCGCGTGCAGATGGTGTTTCAGGACCCGCAATCCGCGCTCAATCCGCGGCGCCGCGTCGCCAGCATCGTCACCCAGGCGATGGAGGCTGGAAGCCGTTACGCGCAATGGGACGAGCGGCTCAAGCGAACCAAGGAATTGCTGGTTGAAGTGGGGATGCCGTCAGATTTTGCCGCCCGCCTGCCGGGGCAATTGTCAGGCGGGCAGCGCCAGCGGGTCAACATCGCACGCGCGCTGTGCAACATTCCCAAAGTGCTGGTAGCCGATGAGATCGTCTCGGGCCTCGACGTCTCTATTCAGGCGCAGCTCCTCAGCCTGCTGGTGCGGCTGCGAGCGGAACTGGACTTTGCCATGCTCTTCATTTCACACGACCTCTCCGTGGTGCGGTATCTGTGCACCCGCGTGCTGGTCATGTATCGGGGCGAGATCGTCGAGCAGGGGCCGACCCAGAAGGTCTTTGCCGATCCGCAGCATCCCCATACGCAGGCGCTGATGTCTTCGGTGCCGCCGGACGAGCCCAGCGTGATGTGGCCGTTGCTGCGAGAAATTTAGAACTTCATTCATAGCAGGCTGATTCAGCCGTGGCTCAGAAATTCCTCAAGCGCTTGCGGTGACGGGAGCGCAAAGCCCGACTGCGGGTGGCGGCTTGCGATTGGAAATCCGAGGCGCTTCAACTTCACCGCCATTTCGGCAGCCTTGACCACCACCGTAACGCCGTTGATAATTGGAGCGCCGTCCACGTTGGCATCCGGATCGTCACCGAACAACATCATCGGAATGCCGCCGGTCGGTATGATGATATCAGCGCCGGCGTCGATCAGGCGTCGCGCCTCGCCCTGGAAGAGTCCCCATAGCTCTGCCTTTTTAGCAGGCGCGGCGAAGGCTTCCATGTAGTCCGCGATATTGGCGTTGATGGCGCGAATACCCGCGATGCGTTGTTGCAGCCCATAGCGATGGATCTGCTCGGCGTGAGTGGGGACGAAGGCGGGATTGATCGCCAGCAAGCCGAGCCTCCGGCCCATCGTGCAGGCATGCAGCAAGGTCGCTTCGCCGAGGCCCAGGACGGGAATATTCACCGACGCACGCGCATCGTAGAGGCCGACGTCCTGAAAATGGTTCATGAAGAAGACGTCATAATTCTCGCGCTCGGCCTGGATGGCGCCGCGGATCACCTGACGCGAGAAGCGGAATTCGGACAGTGCGTGCACCGTGGTGACCGAGGGCGTCATGGTCTTGAATTCTAGGGCAAAGTCGGGATCGCAGCTTGCTTTCATGTGCGGCAGTAGCGCCGCCAAATAATTGCGGTGGGCAACCTGATCGGTGGCGCCCTGCGCCCAGATGCGAAACGTCTTCGTTGTAGTCAATTCGCCCTCCCGGTGCTTTAGTGCAGCGCCATGAACACATGCCTGTTTTTAACATTCAAGTCCGGCAATGACATCGCCGCGGCCGAACTGGCGCGATTGACGAACCTTGTTCGGGGCACACCGAAGCTCGCCAGGGCTTTGCTGCACACTCCGGCCAGCACTAGCGATCCCTACGTGAAGGATGGCCCCTCACCTTCGCTGGTGCTGCAGCTTTACTTTGCGACTCTTCCCGAACTCGAAGCGGCGTCATCGCGCTCGGGGCATCTGCAGGCATTGACCTCGCGTGATGAATTCCGCGGACTTACACAAGCCGAAGCAACGCAGCAGGCGATGCTGGTTCGCTCGTTCGCCGTGCCGGAACCGGCTTTGCGTACGCCGCACGGCAAGCCGTATTGCACATACCTTGTCTCCTATGAAGGCGAGGCTGAAGATCTTAACTCCTGGCACACCCATTATCTGGAAAGCCATACGCGGCACATGGCGACGCTCCCCGGAATCCGCGAACTTGAAGTCTACACCCGGCTCGATTGGGTCAGCGCGCTGTTCTGGCCGCGTGTCAACTTTATGCAACGCAACAAGGTCGCGTTCGACAGTTCGGCTGCACTTCACGCCGCGCTCAACTCGCCGGTGCGGCACGAGATGCGCGCAGACTTCAAGGCTTTTCCGCCCTTCACTGGGCTGAACAAACACTATGCGATGACGACGCGTATCCTAGAGCCGCACTGACGACTGATTGCACGGACCGCGCAAACCCATCATAACGAGCGCGCATTGCGCCACGCCGGTTCTTAGTGCGACAACAATCCGACTAGGTTGTTTTGTCGGGGGAGCGAACATGGCCGAGCCGTCCCAGCGTGCCCGCATTTGGTACCAAAGTTTCGTGCACCCGACCGAGCAGGCCCCTTACATCGAGCGGCTGCAGGCGTTTCTCGACAACGCCGCGGGACCCGGCGTCAAATTTGAAGTCCACGGCCTCGATCCGCCTGACCGCCACTTTCATCCGCTGACCGAATTCCGCTGCGCCGCGCAGACCATACGCAACGCACTCGAGGCCGAGCGCGCCGGTTACAACGCCTTCGTCATCGGGCATTTTCAGGAGCCCGGACTTCTGGAAATCCGCGGCGCGGTCGACATTCCCGTGGTTGGCCTCGGCGAAGCGAGCTTGCTCGCGGCGCTGAGCATGGGTGGACGGCTAGGACTGGTAACAATCGATCCGAGCTTCATCGACTGGCATGAGCGTCAGATCCGGGCTCACTGCTTCGAGCGGCGGGTAGTCGGCGTGCGGGCCGTGCACATGGATCTGCCGAGCTTCATGCGCGCGTTTACCGAAGCGGACACCTACGCCAGGGTTCGCGCCGATTTCATTGAACAGGTTCGCCCGCTCGTCACCAACGGTGCCGAGGTCATCCTCCCGGCCGGCGGACTGCCCATGCTGCTGTTCTCGCAAGAGCGTCCCTTCATCATCGATGGCGCGCTTGTGCTCAACGGCATCGCCGTCGCGGTTAAGGCGGCGGAGATGGCGCTAGCGCTGCGCGACCTGACCGGCGGTGTGGTCAGCCGGCGCGGCACCTACGCCAAAGCGTCGGACGCCTGCGTTGCTGAATATCTCAGCGCGCGCTGGTGACCTAGCGGATCTCAAAGACGAGCTTGCCTCGGAAATGGCGCGCCTGGCTCAGGCGATGAGCCTCGGCCGCTTCCGACAGTCGAAACAGCTTGATCTCAGGCGGACGGATGGCACCGGCGTCGAACAGTTGCGCGATACGCTCCATGGCCTTGCGCGAGCGTGGCACCGGCGGCCGCAGCGCCGTCACATCGCTGCGGTCGGGCTTCGGCGCCTGAGCGCCCGACGCGATGAACGCCGCGCGGCCACCCGGCTTGAGTACCGCGAAGGACTTTTGCGCTACATCGCCGCCGACGGTATCGAAAACGGCGTCACAGCCCTTCACGACCTTGGTGAAATCCTGCGCGTTGTAGTCGATGACCTGGTCGGCGCCGAGACTGCGGACGTAATCGATGTTCGCGGCACTCGTCGTGCTGATAACGTGGGCGCCGAGGTACTTGGCGAACTGAATGGCGAAGCCGGCAACTCCGCCGGCTCCACCTTGGATCAGTATCGTCTCGCCGCGCTGCAGCTTGAGCGTGCCCTCAACGGAATCGATTGCCGTGAGGCCCGTGAGCGCCAGCGCGGCAGCATTCACGTGTGTGAGCCGTGCCGGCTTCTTGGCGACAACCGCGGCGCCGATCGCGATTTTTTCGGCGTAAGTCCCTTCCCTACCTGGCTCAAGAACACCGAATATCGCGTCGCCAACCTTGAGATCAGTGACGCCGGAACCAAGTGCACTGATAGTCCCCGAAAAATCTCGCCCGGGAATTTGCGGGAATTTTACATCCGCGTGCCGCGCATATTCGCCGCCACGAAACTTCCAATCGGCCGCGTTGACGCTGGCCGCAGCCTCGTCAACCAGCACTTGACCGGGCGTCGCTGCGGGATCGGGCACATCGCCATACTTCAAAACCTCTGGGCCGCCAAATTTGTCAAAGTA
>Ga0070731_10003765_pt1 | contig 13462 bp, 13 predicted proteins | sample Coa_R1_2_FD_66448 | JGI IMG/M metagenome (GOLD analysis project Ga0070731, IMG submission 66448) | Surface soil microbial communities from Centralia Pennsylvania, which are recovering from an underground coalmine fire - Coalmine... | ecosystem: Environmental > Terrestrial > Soil > Unclassified ... | reverse complement strand
CGAACGAGGATTCCTCGTCATGCCGCTCCTCCGACCCGCGCTTCGGCAAGGAGACTGTCGATATCGTCTTGGGAAAGCGTAGGCCCTTCCTCCGCTTTGATCTCGACTTCGTTGTCGCCCGCTCGGCGGCCCTTGCCGTTGGGCAGGCCTTCGATCTTGAAACGCCGGTCGGGACCGAAATAGGTGGCCGTTTCGATGAATTTGCGCGGACGGAACGCGACCCAGGCCAGACGTTCGTACAAACTCGCCGGCGACATCGGCTTGGCAATGACCATGTTGGCGCCGCAGTCGCGGGCGGATTTGACCATCGAAGTTCTGGTATCTCCGCTGACGACGAGAATCGGAAGCGTGCGGCACGGACTGTTGTGGTCTTGGCGGATCGACCGGATGAAGGCAAGGCCGCCGCCTTTGGGCAGGTTCGGCTCGACCATCATCAGATCGATCTTCTGCTCGCTGAGAACCTGCATAGCGTCGCGATTGTTGCGAACCTCCACGACGCGATTGGCGCCGAAGCCGCGCAGGATGCTATGGATAATTGCGGTCGAGTGCGGATTGGGATCCGCCAACAGGAACGACAAGCCCGCAATATTGATCTTCGGATTACGCGTGGCAAGCACAGCACATCCTGCAAGCCTTTAGGACTCTTGACGCCTCGGTCCGGAGCCGAGCTCTTGCCATCGAGACACTCGACGCCATCGTGCGCTGTTTAATCCCGTTGAAATTAACGCCGCTCCTGCAAGCGGCTATTTTGTTATTGATCTCCCTCAATCCGCCGGTTGCGCCGGCTGGGCGTTTTTGCGGCATCGCGGCGTGCGCTCTCGGCGGCGAAGCTGCTGCGGCGCTAGCCGGATACGCGCTTGTACGGACGCCGAAATTAGGCGATCGACAACGGGCGGCGACTTATCGTGCAAATTAAATGATCGAGCGCAATAACTCGGCTCAACACTTACGTCACGGGTTAAATCTGCTTAACACCGAACTCAACAAGGCGGCTTACGCTCATGTTGCGTGAAATCGACTCGTTGTCGGATTTAGTCAACGCGCGCGGCGCTATCCCCGCTGCGCCAAATCCGCCGTGCAACACCTGCCAGTTTCGCGATTCGAATTTCTGCGGCGCGCTGTTCGGCAGAACCGGCCATCCGATGCCGATCAGGGGCAAGCATAGCGAAATTGCGTCCCGGCAAAACATCTATCGTGCCGGCGAGCCCACCGAAGGCGTGCTGGTGATCTGCGACGGTTGGGCCGTTCGCTTCATCCAATTGCCCAACGGCAAGCGCCAGATCCTTTCGGTGCTGCTGCCGGGCGATCTGGTCAGTGCGACTTCCGTTCTTGAAGGCCGGCTGGCGTTTTCCATCCAGGCGGTGACCGATGTGCGCTATTGCTACTTTCCGTTCGCCGAGGTCCGCGCCAGGATTCGCGACAATCCCGCATTGTTCGAGGTCTGGCTGCGCTTGACGGCGGCCGAGCAGCGCCACGCCGACAAACGCCTGGTCGACCTCGGCCAGCGCACGGCGCAGGAGAGGATCGCGGCTCTGATCGTCCATGTGATGACGCGGTGCGAACAACGCGGCGAACTGCTCGGCGGCGAATTTCCATTTCCGCTGAGCCAGCAGCAGATCGCCGATTTCACCGGTCTCACTCCGGTGCATACCTGCCGGGTGCTGAGTTCGCTGCGCAAGAACGGCATCTGCGACGTCGGCCACGGCTACGTCAAAGTGATGGACCGCCCCGATCTGCGACGTCTCGGATCGCTCAAGTAATCGGCAATCTCGGGCGGCCATATCCCCTGCGCTTGAACGCAATCGCCGGCCGACAGTCACATCTCAGCTGGCGATGGCTTCGAGCCGGCGCCTGGTCACCGCGGGTCCGAACCCGGCAATGACGACGAACACCACCGCCATGGCGCCGGCGATGAAGCCGAACACGCCGATCGTGCCGTAATTGCCGAGCAGGAACGCGATGATGAAGCCGGAAAAGATCGCGGAAAACCGGCTCCACGAATAGACGAAACCCACCGCCTGGGCGCGGATGCGGGTCGGATAAAGCTCGGCCTGATAGGCGTGGAACGAGAACGACATCCAGTTATTGCAGAGCGTGATGAGAAGCCCGAACAGGATGACGCCGGCCGCCGTCCGCTGCTGCGCGAACAATAGCCCGCATAGCGCGATGCCGGCGGCGGCCCAGGCGATCTGCCATTTGCGTTCGAGATGGTCGGCGAACCAGACGCCGACCAGCGGCCCGATCGGCGCCGCGACCGCGATGATGAACGTATAGGTGAGCGACTTCGTCACCCCGATGCCCTGCGAAATCAAGAGCGTCGGCACCCAGCTGGAAAAGCCGTAATAGCCGATGGTCTGGAACAGGTTGTAGATCACCAGCATGACGGTGCGGCCGCGATAGGTCTCGTTCCACATCTCCATCCAGGCGCCGGTCTTACGCTCGGTCTCGCCGGCCACCGGTTCCGGCGGCGCGAGTTCGACCCCGTCGGCGCGAATCTTGTTTTCAAGCTCGGCGACGATGCGATCGGCCTCGGCGCTGCGGCCGTGCTCTTCGAGCCAGCGCGGCGATTCCGGCAGGCTTCTGCGAATCCACCAGATCACGAAGGCGCCGATCGAACCGATAATGACGACCCAACGCCAGCCGTCGAGGCCGAAAATGGTCTGCGGCACCAATTGCCAGGCGATGAAAGCAACCACCGGCACGGCGGTGAACATGACGAACTGGTTATAGGCAAAGGCCGGCCCGCGCTGCTCCTTGGGCACCAGTTCCGACACATAGGTGTCGATATTCACGAGCTCGACGCCGAGCCCGATGCTGGCAATCAGCCGCCACAGATCGATCGTTTCCGCCGTGTTCTGAAACGCCATGATGAAGGCGCCGATCGAGTACCATAACAGCGCGAAGGTGAAGATCGAGCGGCGGCCGAAACGGTCGGACAGCCAGGAGAAGGCGAGCGTGCCGATGAACAGGCCGAGAAACAGCGCGGCGACGAAGCTGGCGAAACCTTGCAGGTCGAACAGGCCCTGCGTGGTCGGCTTGAAAATGCCGGCCTTGAACAGGCCGATCGCGATATAGGCGGTGAAGAACAGATCGTAGAACTCGAACCAGCCGCCGAGCGACAACAGCGTCACCAATCTGCGGGTGTGACGCGAGGGCGGCAGCCGATCGAGCCGCGCCGCAACCGTGACCGCCGTATCGGCCGCCATAACTTTCCTCCCGGGTTTTTGCGACACCGCCTTTTGCGGCATTCGCCTTGGCGCGGCGATAGTATACGACTTTCGCCTCAAGTCAGCCTGCTCGGATCTTGCCATGGACGTTTTCACAGCCGTCGATTCCCGCATGTCCTGCCGCTGGTTTCTCGACCAGCCGGTCGACGCCGCCATCGTGCGCGATCTGATCGTGCGCGCGGCGCGGGCGGCGTCCGGCGGCAATTTGCAGCCCTGGCAGGTCTATGCGCTGACCGGCGCGCCGCTTGCCGAGATCAAGCGACGGGCCAGGGAATTCGCCGCCGATCGCGACCCGCGTCATGTCGCTGCCGAATATCCGATCTATCCGGATGAGATGTGGGAACCCTACAAGGGACGGCGCGACTATCACGGCGTCCAGCTCTACGGCGCGCTCGGCATCGACCGCGGCGACGCCGCGGCGAGATTGGCGCAGTACAAGCGCAATCTCGAATTTTTCAATGCGCCGGTGGCGCTGTTCATCGGCATCGAGCGCAAGCTGGGGCCCGGCCAATGGGCGGATCTGGGCGGCTATATCCATGCGCTGATGTTTCTGGCGCGCGGCTACGGGCTCGACACCTGCCCGCAGGAATCCTGGGCGCGCCTGCACCAAATCGTCCGGCCGTTCCTCGGCATGCCGGCGGAGCAGATGCTGTTCTGCGCGCTCGCCATCGGCTATGGCGATCATGCCCATCCGGCGAACAGCTTCCGCGCGCCGCGCGCCGAGCTCGCGGAATTTTGCAAGTTTTTCGGATTTGAATGAGGTGCTTTCCGCCCCGCGAAGCGGGCAGGGGACCGCCGCGAAGGGCGGTGGGAGGGACCGAATCTACGCTTCGTTGCCGTGGCAAAACAAAGAAAGCTTGCCAGGTTACATGGGCTCGAAATGCCGGCGGCTCGTGTGGCGAAATACACGGCCACCCCGCGTGAAAGCGAACGTCCTTGAAACGAGCCATGGCCAAGCTCCTTCCTTGCCGCGGCGCGATTGCGCGCGCGAGTGTTGTCAAACAGCGATGCGGTCTCTTCCCCTCTTCCCTTGCGGGAGAGGGTGCCCGAGCGGAGGCGAAGCCGAGCGAGGGCGGGTGAGGGGGCGCGAGCAAACGCGAGCGGCTCGGCTGCTCCCCTCACCCGGCTCGTTGCTCGCAAATGCTCGCAACTCGCCACCCTCTCCCGCAAGGGGAGAGGGGAACCTCATCAGCATTTTTCGTTTCACGCGGACGAAAGTAAGGAAAGCGGAACGCCGGCAGTCGCACTGTCGTCAGTCCCCGCACGCAAGCGGCGCGCGGGTCGCGCCACGGAAAGGCGGCTTGCGCCGCCCTCCGCTTGCGGGCGCGCTCGCCTGCCGGCGTTCCACCACGGTTCTTCCCAAGGGGTGTGTAGTCCCTTGGTGCGATCCGGGCCAGGCTTCGTGGAAAGGTTTCCCCTCCCAGTTCCAGCGACGCACCTCGCACACCGGTCGTAATGCCGGCAGGCATGATGCCCGGACCGCCCGGGAGCAAAGCTGATGAGGCTTTGCCCGCGGGCACCGCACTCGCCCCCTGCCGCCCGGCATCACCCGGACGGCGTCCTTAGCGGGACGAGATTTGATTCGCAGCGGCATTGTAACTGAAAGGGAGACCATTGTCAAGCATGATGTCACGGTACCGGAGACGAAACCTTGAGCGTGGGTGGCAATTTGCCATCCTTACGAGAGGACAAATTCCCAGTGCCGAGGGCAGTCGGATGACGGTGCAGGGAAGGACCGCGCTTTGGAGCATTGGCCGAGGACGTTATGGGCAACCCGCAGAAGGCCGACCGGTGGCTTCGAGAAAGCTTGAGCATTCTCGGCGGCAAATTGTCCCTCTAACTGGCCGAAACTGAATCCGGCGCTCGATCGAACAGCTTCTCGCCAAGATCGATTGGGGCGCGGCAGCCTGACGCGGTGGCACTAGTATCGACAGTCATTTTGAGACAGACGCGAAACGCCGTATGCAGGAGCGGGAGAGGTAGACTCCGGATTTCGCTTCGCTCATCCGGTTTGCGCTTGCTAGCTGCGGGCGCGCTGTAAGAAGGCTTGAGCTTTTGGGCGGATAGCGTCAATTTCCGTGCGGAGGTCCCAAAACATTTTCGGCCTGTAACCATCAGGTAACTCGATAGCTTCTCGGAAAATCTCGTCACGAAGTGACAAAATGCACTCACAAAGGCGGATCGCTTCAGTCAAGCCATATGGCTTTATCTTGCCGTGTTCCCTGACCCAAACAGAGTCCCAAAGGTTCGCGCAAGCCTCGCATGCAAACATGAGTTCGTTATCGATCTGCACGAAGACGTGGTCCCGTGTGAACAGACGACCCGGCGGCTCGAACATTTCGCACAGCATTCCAAGCATCTCGCCGCGCGCAATATCAATAGCATTTCGAATTCGCGACGTATTGAGAATCCCTACATCAAAGGGTTTGTCCTTCCAACTTTTTCTAAGTTCTTCTAGCGGGCAATTTTCGCAGACTTCTTCGTAATCGTGTTCATCAAGGAATTGGATCGCAAGCTGGTGACAATCGGTTGTGGCACCGCTGACGAATGGCGGGCAATTACTACTAAGCTTCAGGAAGGTTGAACTCTGACAAGAAATTCCAAGCTCTTGGGCAATTAAAGAGAACGCTCGTTCACGAACCGAGCGGAAACCGCCTGTGCACTTGATAAGCCATTGAGTGCCCTTGCTGTCCTCACCGATCCAGAAGGGCAGTTTGCCGACGGGCGGAAACCATCTCCATTCGTCTGGAATTAGCAGCGCTGGCAGCGATCGAGAAGGATAGAAATTCATGAAGTGGTGTATTCCCTGGTACTTACCTGCCCCAACGCAGACATTCGCAAACGCGAGTAACAAGTGGCCCACATGAGCGCAGCGATATGCGGGATAATATCATTATCGCGGGAGACAGAATCCCCAAGGCCGCTTCGCCGATCGCGTCGTTTATTGCTGCTGTGGCCGAACCGCACAGAAGGACGCAGAAGTCCAAGGCCCGCGACGTCAGAAGATCGAGGTGGCACGACCTCTCCGCCTCCTCGCATGTTGGTTGCAATCGAGTGCGATATCGCCAGACTGGGGTATGCTTCGCAAGCCCTGGGAAGGCGTGATGCTCAAGCCAACTCTTCGTAGCGCTATAATTGGAATTGGAGCCGGACTGGCACTCTTGTTCGTCGCGGCATGGCTATCTGGATTCACCGCGGATATCTGTAGGACCGATCAAGTAAGCCACGAACATTGCATTAGCCATAACCTTGCCGCGTTCATGCTGATTCAAGTCTATGAAGCTGCTAACGCGCTCAGCGTACCTATTACAGCATTGGCTACCATTGCGATTGCGTCCTTCACTTGGACCCTCTGGCGCTCTACATATAAGCTTTGGCTGGCCAGCGAGAGGCAAATAGCCATCAGTCGTCAATCGGCTTACGCTGCCGAAACAGCAGCGAGTGCCGCGAAGAAAACTGCTGAAACCCAAATCGGCGCGGAAAGAGCTTGGTTCTTGCTCGTTATTGACGAAGAAAATTTTGAAAAGGTTTTAGACTCGCGTATCAATGCAGATGGCTGGCCGGCAGTTATTCGCAATCCAAACCCCCAAGTCAGATTTCACTTCGAGAATTTTGGAAAGTCACCAGCCTTCGTGAAGGAAATCTGCACCGACATTAAGGTTTTGCCGAATCTGCCATCCAAACTCACATATACGCCGAATATTCCTTGGAACGAAGAAATTGTAGTTCCTGGCGGAGGTCGCATTCCAGACGGGAAGGATGAGCAAGGAGAATGGTTGCTCTTTCGGCATATCCTAAGCGGGGCGGTTAGCCTTGATGCCGCTAATGCGGTCAATAACGGCGACAGCTACTTTTGGTTTTATGGCCGTGTCGTTTACGATGACATTTGGGGAAACGAACATGTCACCCGATTTTGCTGGGGGCATGACGGCAGACTGAGCTGGTTCCTGCCAGACGGCGGAAAACAATATAATGAGCGCACTTAGCTCCACGCACGTCTTCACGGCACAGAATGATTTAATCCCGTAGCAACCATTAAGTGGCCGCGGTTCTTTCGACCCAGGGCGTTCCTCGGTAGACGACGGTGTTAGCGTAGATCAAAAGCTTTCTGGCGCATGCGATCAGCGCAGCGTTGTGGGCTTTGCCGCGCGCCGTCAGTCGTCTGTAGAGATCGATGAGAGCTTTGTTCCAATGGAATGCGGCAGGCAGAGCTGCGGCGAACAACGAACGGCGTAGCCGTCCTCGACCGCCGGCGATGTGTCGCTGCCCTTTGTGCTTTCCGCTGTCGTCGTCGTAAGGCGCGAGACCGGCGAGCGCTGCTGCTTCTTCGCGGCTGACACGACCGAGTTCTGGCATGCGGATGATGAGGGCGCTGGCGGTGCGCTCGCCGAGACCGGGAATGCTCAGCACGAGATCGAGACGATGAGCGAGATCGTCGTGGGCGCGCAACGCTGTGACAATGCGCAGGAGTTCGGTGGCCCTTCGTTGCTTTAGTCGAGCGATGTCGGCCACGACCAAGCGCCGCAACCGCGGCTCCCCGACATGTTCGAGCCGGACCTTGAAGCGGGCGATATCCTCTTCGATTTGTTCGATAAAGGTCAGATGCTGCGCCAACTTCGCCAAACGACCATCCGGCTCGATACGCGGCCGATCGATCGTCGCCGTGCAGGCAGCGATGAGAACCGCATCGAGCTTGTCGTTCTTGGCCCGGCGCAGATGGACGCGGGCATAGGCTTTAACCTGGAGCGGCTGCAGGACCAGGACGGTGAAGCCTTTGTCGCGCAAATAGCCGACCACGCCGCTCTCGTAGCCGCCGCTGGCCTCGATGCCGACCCGTGTGACGCCGGTTTTCGAGAACTCGGCGGCAAGGCGCCGCCAACCTGCCAGAGTGTTGTCGACCTGCCAGCGCTCGACCCGGCCGGCAAGCGCCACGTCGAGCTTAGCTTTCGATGTATCGATTCCCGCCGTTGTGCTAATCTGCGTCATCTTCGTCGACCCCGCCTTGTTGAGCGAACCATTCGTTCCGGCAACCATCCGGGTCCGATGAAGGCGCTGACGCGATCACGCTACGCTGCAGCTAGAAATGGCTCAGGGTGGGCTCGATCCGATCGCCAGCCGCTCTGCCGCGGATGGCCGTCCGCGGCAGAGCATTCCTTTCGGAACGCGCCGACAATAATCGATCCCGCTATAACAAGGGTGGGTTAGCCGCAAAGCGGCGTAACCCGCTGACTCACAGCAAAACGGCGGATCACGCTATGCCATTTCGTCCTACGGGCTGACAGCAACCCGTTACCCCATCTACTTGCAATTGCAAACAAACTTGCGAAAAAGTACGCTCATTCCGATTTCGTGGACGCGAAGGGAGGCCTCCTGCCTCGAATAAGGGACCGCGGTTATGCGCACAATCTTGTGTCTCATTATAATCCTTCTTTCTACGCCGGCCTTTGCAGGCGACGAGACAAATCCCACGCATTGGTGGCAAGTCGTGACCGGAATTTTGGCAATTCCAACAGCGATAGGCGCGATGATCCTTGGATATGCGACTCTCAAAAAAACAAGACTCGAAAGCAAGAAAATTGAGCTTGAGCTTCTTGACAAGCAGGCAATGATTAGCAATTTGCCTGGCATTGCTTCTCCTGAGGCGCACAAGGTAGCGCAGTCCCTGATCGATCCGTTGATAGACAATAATCGAGTAAATTACCTTATTCTGCGGTTTGTAATCATATTTCTCCTTCTGCAATTTTGGGAAGTTATCCAAAAGGTGTTCAGCCTTTTGGCAGGGGGAGCAATGTTGACCATTCAGCAAGTGTTTAAAGTATCTACTGACGGACTGCTGACTATAATCTTTTTTGGCCTGAGCGAGGTAGTGCAACTTGGTTGGATTGTTCTAGTTCTTTTATTGGGCGTTCCACTTTACCGGGATATCTCAACTCACATTGGCTTTAAAAGGATCTTGGGTGGACTCAAATCGTGAAATAGTTGCGTAGCGCATAGGACAGATTAGCCGAAAGCGTAACCCGTCGCCTGGCGGTAAGATGGCGGACCATGGGAACGGCGGCCGCGGCGAGGCGGAAGTCGTCTATCTCGACGACCACAGCTATAGATGAGGCGGAACCATGCTGACGACCAAGCGTAGCCCGGCCACGGTCGGCGAAATTCTTGTCGAGGAATTCATGCAGCCGATGGCATTGACTCAGGCCGCGCTGGCCAAGGCGATGGGCGTTCAGCGCAAGCATGTCAACGAGCTCTGCAATGACCGCAGGAAGATCACGGCCGCGACCGCTCTCATCCTCGCGCGCGTGTTCGGCAACAGCCCCGACTTCTGGCTCAACGTCCAGCGGCGCAGCGATTTATGGGAGACAATGAACAGTCCGCGCCAGCGCGAACGGATCGAACGCGCAAGGCGGCTCGGCGCCGCGGCGTGAACTGTCGCGCGACATGATCTCGGGCGCCGGCCACGACGCCGCCTCTATCGCCCGCGTCCCGCCCACGACCATGATCTTCCGTGCCCTGCTGCGGCGGCATTTCGCACAACGAAGCGGAATCGACGAGCCTCGATGAATGCGCCGCCGGCGCGCAGGTGCTGCTCAACGCGGTGCTGGTGCTTGATCGGCGGTTGGGGTGAGCAATTTCTCATCCTGCCCCGCGAAGTGGGGACGGGTAGCAAGTAGCCCGTATTTCGCGTAGCAAAATGCGGGAGCGATCGACCTGGTCACATACCTGCAAAAGAAAGCGATCGGCCCGATCCAGACTCTCTATGCCAATCGAATTGGGTCACACTCGAACTGATCCAACAGTCGATTCGTGGATTCAGACAATCCCAGTTCCGATTTCACGGTGACGTCGATAGCGTCTGTTACTGCTTGTACCGAACGCCCGAGCTTTGCTCGGGCGAAGCCCTCCTGCCCAAGCTGCGCTAGTCGAGACAGGGACTTCTTGGTCATTTCAGGAACCGGAATACGCGATGCATAGCCAGCCGTAATCATGTTACTGCGAATGACGACACCGCGGGTCAAGTACAAGCAAAGTTTGCTATTGAGATAACTAAGCAGCCACCATTTTCTGTCATCTTCGATGATGATGTTTGGGTTTACCCCGCAAGCCGTGTTGTCGGGCCGAAGGGTTGCTCCGAATTGCACGCCCATTGATGAGCAAGAGATACCCTCACGAAACATCAGAGTCTTGTTGCGTATCATGAAGTTCCGCACTTCATCTGCCACTATTTCATAATTCGAGCACAAGTAGCCGTCCGGTTTGGCAAAAAACCTTCGGCTTGCTGGATTCTTATAAAACGGCACGTTGAAATCAGGCGATCTCGTCAGCCGTATATATTTTTTGTCATTGCCTGTTGATATGCCTGTAAGGCAAGGAGCGATCTCAGCCAAACGACGGCCACCAAATAACTGTCTAACTTCTAGCGGCACGCCTATAGCAAATTCGCAATTATCTCGGTCATCGCCCAAAAGCAGATGTCGTAACTCGCACTCTTGAAAGCTCCGGGTTCGTAGTACTTTCTCAAATTCTGGCGCGGTCGCCGGTCTATTCGAGACTTGCATCTTGGAGGATTGCATGACAGCCGAACGCCTGCCTTTTTCAAGCACCAATAGGCATGTTCTCACATCGGCTCCTTGATCGAGGAAGAGATTTGTAGGGCATAGGTGTAGATTGTGAATAGTGCAATTGGATACGATGTACCGCCGAAGCTCTTGATGTCCATTTGCAGTTAAAAATGAATCGTGCGTGACAAGACCAATCATACATCCGTCCGGCGCGTAATCTAGTATCGCACGAATAAAGAGTGCGTACATATTTAGGACGGCGGCTTTGCCAAACCGATCAATTAGCTTCGCCTTGTGAGTCCGTATGTAATCTACCTCATGGCAGTTGTAGGGCGGGTTGGCTACGATGGCGTCTATGTCACAGTGCAGCGGCCGATGAAATAATGGCACAGCGTCAACTTGAATAGACGCTTCAAGAAAATCCCCATTTTGAAACTCATCGCAACCGGCGGGTGACATGTTCACAATGTCATAGCCGGACACGTGACAGCCTCGCGCTTTAAACGGCCGCGTAAGCTCCCCATGACCTATGCAGGGATCAAAGACGCGTTTTGCGTCCGGACGCAGTTCGAATATGCGCTCGGCGATAAAGTCTGCGACTAACTTCGGCGTGGAATAATAACCCAACTCGCGACGGTCGAGATCGTCGGGAGCCGTTACGACTTTTGCGTGGCGTCCCACAGGTCCGTACCAGGTTCTATGATGTCGATGAGTATCATTTTAAGCGCTCACGGTCAACGCGGCTGAGCAGTATGGTCAAAGCTTTCCAAAACAATTGCTACTCATCGTCCGTGGACTCTTAAGCATCAGTGTGGCGCGTTTTGCCATATGCCTGCTGATTCTCTCGACAAAATCAAGGCTCGATTTGGCGAGCACGTTCGGGCGCTACGCAAGGATCGTGGCCTTTCGCAGGAGGATTTCGCGGGCCTTTGCAGACTCGACCGCACGTATGTCGGGTCGGTCGAACGAGGCGAGCGCAACGTCAGTCTTGTCAATATCGGCAAGATCGCTGCGGGACTTGGCTTGCCGCTGCGCGATTTATTCGGGTTCGAGCATGCAAGACGAAATCGCAGAAGTTGAAAAGCACCGCGCTAAGCTTGAAAAGTGCCTCAAGCAACTCATTAGCGGAATCGGCGAGGTGCAAATCGGCAAGCCCGGCCAGTTCCCATATGGCTGGCGCAAAGCCGCGAAGGGTCGCACCGTATGGCGATTATTGGAAGAGGTCATTTCTCAAAACTTGGAGGCGCACGCCGACGCTCTTGGAATCCTTGAATTTGCGCCAGCGGACTCTGAGGTAGGCGTCTACGATTTCTCATTCCGGTTTGATGACTCAGAGACATTGTACGTTAACATCAAATCGGCCGTTCAAGGCGGGAGAATCAACAAGGATGATATATCCAAGGCAGATAAGCTGGTCGCATTCTTCGAAAACACGCACGCGGTCACGCTGTTCATTACCACAGTTGAGATACAGTTCCTTACCCATCCGATCCGTTTGGCGCTGACAAATTGCTACGTGGTTCCAACTGCGTGGCTGCCCGATATTTACGTGAACCCGAGCAACAATGGGAATTTGCAGTCGTCAAAATATAAGGATTTGGCATCAGCCACACCACGTGGTCGAGCGGAATTTGTCGCAATTTTGAAGGAACAGTTGGCTATCGCGCGAGGAAAGCGAGCGAAGAAGATCGCGGACTTTTAGCAAGCGAAGGGTAGGCAAAGCGAAGCGTGCCCATGCGCGATACTTGCTCAGCCCTCTTCCCGCTCGGCCTCCACCTCACGGCGCCGATCCTCGATCAGTTCGTCAACGAGACTGACACCCTCCGGCACGAATTCTCGCACAAGGGCTTGCACTCGGCGCGTCACAGCGTTCCGCGTCAGCAACTGAATTTTGTCGTCCTCAACTCGCGCAAACAAAATGTCGCCTTCCCTCAAGCCCAGCGCCTCGATGAGGGCCGCGGGTACGACGAGAGACCGGTCGGGGCCAACGCGGATCTTCGTATGCGTCTGGTCAGAAGTAGTCATGGCGATCAATCGGCCGAAAAGTGATCCAACGTGCAATTGAATAATCGCACAACTTTCGGAAATTATCGCGTCTTTTACCGAACTTCAGCATGGATACGCGGGCCTTCGCCCGCCGAAGGGTGACAGGCTCTGGCCGGCGAAGAGCTACGTCCCGCAGGCGGGTCAAGCCCGCGTATGACCCGCTTCCGAAGGGACCTATATCCCTGTTGACGGCAAAATATAACCGATGGTAGAACTCGATTCGCGTCGCAGCCCTGAACGGGGCTGGTGATAGCGGGGGGAGAGTTTTCCCCTGCCCGCTCCCGGATAGGGACGGCGGAGATCAACTTAACCGCAGCCTTGCGGTTGGGTTTGGCTCCGTCGCGCCCTCGTAAGTGCTCCGGAGACCATCTCCAAACCGCAAGGCCCAAACATGGAGAAGTTACCATGCTTGTTTGGGTCAACCCGCATTTCCGCATCGTGCGGAGCGGGAAAATCGTACACGTGCGCGGATATTGGCGACGATGGCCACGCATGTCATCGGCCGGTCACGCGCTTTCGCATCCGCCTGCGGCGTAAATCGACTACAGCGTCAGATTTAGAGCTGGCGGACGCCTTCGCTTTGGTGCCCGCCGGCTTTCGTTTCTTTCCCCGCTTAATCAGCGCTTCGAT
>Ga0070731_10003764_pt1 | contig 13464 bp, 12 predicted proteins | sample Coa_R1_2_FD_66448 | JGI IMG/M metagenome (GOLD analysis project Ga0070731, IMG submission 66448) | Surface soil microbial communities from Centralia Pennsylvania, which are recovering from an underground coalmine fire - Coalmine... | ecosystem: Environmental > Terrestrial > Soil > Unclassified ... | reverse complement strand
GCCTTCGACGGCGGTGAGCAACGAGATCCTCACCGCTGCCCGGGGCATGGGGTGGACGAAGTATGATTTTGCCTGCATGTTCGACGTGCTGGCGGCAATGTCCGGAGTATCTACGCCTGTCACGGAGGGCGGTCCCAGGAAATGAGTCCAGCAACTTCAAAACACGAGCTTTCTGCCGCGGAAGACGTCACCTCCGAAAAAGAAAAGTGGCTGCACGCCTACCGGCAGATGGTCAGCATTCGTCTGTTTGAAGAGCAAGTGAATGAGTTGTACACCCGGGCGCTGATGCCGGGACTGGCGCATTTGTACAGCGGGGAAGAAGCAGTTGCTGTCGGAATCTGCGAAGCCTTGCGAATCGATGATTACATCACCAGCACCCATCGCGGTCACGGGCATTGTCTCGCCAAAGGCGCTTCACCCGATCGAATGTTTGCCGAGTTGCTCGGAAAGGAAGCCGGGTATTGTCGCGGCAAAGGCGGGTCGATGCACATCGCCGATCCTGCAACCGGCAACCTCGGCGCGAACGCGATCGTCGGAGGAAGCGTTGGCATCGCAACCGGTGCGGCTTTTTCCGCTAAGAATCTTGGCACTGATCGAGTCGCCATCTGCTTCTTCGGCGAAGGCGCACTTGGCCAGGGGTCGCTTTACGAAGTCATGAACCTTGCACAATTGTGGAAGTTGCCGGTGATCTACGTCTGCGAAAACAATCTATACAACGAGTACACGCATTACCAGGAAACGACCGCTGGAACCATTCTCGGACGCGCTGCCGCATTCGGCATTGAAGCGACGAGCGTCGATGGGCAGGATGTACGGGCGGTTCATGAAGTTGCAACCCGCTTGGTAAAACGTGCCCGCACCGACAACGGTCCGGCATTCCTGCAGTGCGACACCTATCGTTACAGTGGTCATCACGTCGGTGACATCAATCGCGAGTATTACCGCTCGAAGCACGAAGAACAGCAGTGGAAGGCGGATCGCGATCCCATCAATGTGCTCGGCCGTTGGTTGATCGAGCGGAGCTATGCTGACCCGGCATCCCTCGAAAAAATTTCAAAGGAAGTTCGCGCAATCATGGAAGCTGCGGTGAAGTTCGCGATTGATGCGCCTTATCCGCAGATTGACCAAGTGGGGCAAGACGTCTATGCCTGAGCGCGAACTGACATTTGCACAGGCCGTACGCGAGGCGCTTGCGGAAGAAATGCGCCGCGATCCAACTGTATGCGTTCTCGGCGAAGATGTGGCCGAGGCCGGCACTCCCTTCAAAGTGCTCTCTGGGCTCGTGGAAGAGTTTGGCGCGAAGCGCGTGCTTGACACTCCAATCTCTGAAGCCGGATTTACTGGCGTGGCTGTTGGTGCTGCGATGACTGGCATGCGCCCGATCGTCGACATCATGTTTGGCGATTTCATTACGCTGACGATGGATCAGATGGTGAATCAGGCAGCAAAAATTCACTACATGTCGGGCGGGCACTGGAGAGTTCCCATGGTGATGCGCACTACCCTTGGCGCGACCCGACGCTCGGCAGCGCAGCACTCCCAGTCGCTGCACGCCTGGTTCAGCCACGTGCCCGGATTGAAAGTTGTTCTGCCATCAACGCCCTACGATGCGAAAGGTCTGCTCAAATCGGCTATCCGCGATGAGAACCCGGTTGTCTTCTTCGAAGATAAAATGATGTACAAGCTGAAGGGGCTGGTTCCCGAAGATGATTACACGATTCCGCTAGGCGTAGCCGACGTAAAGCGTGCCGGCGATGACATCAGTCTCGTTGCGACCAGCAGCATGGTGCAAATCGCGCTCGGTGCGGCAGAATTGTTGCAAAAAGAAGGCATCAGTGCAGAAGTGGTCGACCCGCGCACGACCTGGCCGCTCGACGAAAAAACACTGATCGACTCTGCGAAAAAGACTTCGCGCGTGATCGTACTCGATGAGGGCTACGGACGTTACGGAGTCACTTCAGAGCTTGCGGCCGTAATCGCCGAAGGCGCATTCTATGACTTGGACGCGCCGGTGAAACGCATGGGTGCGATGCACGTTCCAATTCCGTTTTCGCCGCCGCTGGAAGACGCGACTGTTCCAACGGAACAGTCAGTATTTGAAGCTGCGATGTCAATGTGCAGGCGGTCATGAGCATTCATCAAGTCAATCCATTACTGCGTTATCCCGAGCGCCGCCGCTCTTCAGGCGGAGCGAACGATCTCTTCCCCAACGAATGCTTGAGCTAACGGCTCGAAGCTAGGAGTTGTTATGGCACTCAAAACTCACGGAACCATGGCCGTCGATTGGGAAAACCGAATCGACTTCGACCGTCTGCGGCGCGAGCGTCTGCAGAAAGCGAAAGATCTGCTAAAAAAATCCGAGATGGGCGCGCTGCTCTGCTTCGATATGAACAACGTGCGCTATCTGACTTCGACGCATATCGGCACGTGGGCTCAGGACAAAGCTAATCGCTTCACGCTGCTTCCGCAAAATGACGAACCGATCCTGTGGGATTTCGGCTCGGCCGCCAAACATCATCAACTGAACTGTTCCTGGCTGGGAGATCGCTCCAGGCCGGGAATTTCGATGCTTCGCGGCGCCATGACCCCCGAGATGGGCCGCGCAGAAGATGTCGCCAAAAAAATCCGCCTGGAGCTCGAAATACGCGGCCTGCACAAAGAGCCGGTTGGTATCGACATCATCGAACTGCCGGTGCTCTTTGCACTGCAGCGCGAAGGCATCACGGTCGTCGACGGCCAACAACTCATGTCCGAAGCCCGCGTCATTAAAACCCAGGATGAAATTTCACTTCTAAACACGTCGGCAATGATGGTTGATGCAGCTTACGACGAACTCTATCGCGCCATGAAGCCGGGGCTGCGCGAGAACGAAGCCGTTGGTCTAGTCAGCAAAGTTCTCTACGATCTCGGCTCCGAATATGTCGAGGCCGTAAACGCGATCTCCGGCGAGCGCTGCAATCCGCATCCACATGTGTTTTCCGATCGTGTCCTGCGTCCCGGTGATCCCGTGTATTACGACATTCTGCATTCCTACATGGGATACCGCACTTGCTACTACCGCTGCTTCACGGTTGGCTATGCGTCCCACGCGATGGTGGATGCCTATAAGCGGTGCCGCGAGTATCTTGACGCTGCCATCGAACTGGTTCGGCCCGGCCGAACGACCGCCGAGATCGCCGCAGTCTGGCCCAAGGCGGAAGAGTTCGGTTTCCCCAACGAAGAAGCCTGCTTCGCCCTTCAATATGGCCACGGCATCGGCCTTGCCATCTGGGAGAAGCCGGTCATCAGCCGTCTCGTTTCATTCGAGCATCCGGTAACCATCGAACCCGGCATGGTGTTCGCGCTCGAAACCTTCTGGCCTTCCACCGACGGCTGGAGCGCCGCACGCATCGAGGAAGAAATCGTTGTGACGCCGACGGGACACGAAGTGATCACGCGCTTCCCCGCGGAAGAGTTGCTGGTTGCCGGCGCGCATTACTTCACAGTAAACGGACCGCTGCCCACGACCAGAGAATCCGAAGCCGCGCCCAGCGAGCGAGTGCTCGATATGATCGAAGCCAGCGCGAAAACCGAGCGTGTAGAAGTCGGGGATTAAGCGACAACGCGGCGAAAGATTTCAGCCCAGGGCGTAAGCCCTGGGTAGCACCTTCTCCACCGAATCTATGGCCTTCAGCGTTGTCATGCCGGCTCTCGAAATGGCGCAGGAAACCGGCAAGCTCATTGCCTGGCGAAAGAAGGAAGGCGACCGTGTCACCAAAGGGGAGCCGCTCCTCGAAATCGAAACCGACAAAGCCGTAATGGAGATCGAAGCTCCCGCCGACGGTCTACTCGCCGCAATCTCGGCCCAGGCAGGAAGCGATATTCCCGTCGGCCAGACCATCGCTTGGATTGTCGCTCCCGGCGAGAATCCCCCGGCTGTAAGTAAATCCGCCACGCCCCCCCCAGTCGCGAGAGCAAGAACCGAATTGCATGTGGCACCGGCTGCGGCAACGACCGAGCAATCTGACGTAGTTCAAACCGCCAGGATTTCACCGAAGGCCCGCCGTCTCGCAAAAGAATTAGGCGTGAATTTCGCAGAAATCCAAGGTTCGGGGCCGGGAGGTGAGATTCTAGCTTCCGACGTCCAAAACGCCGCGGCTGCACAAGCGTCTGCATCAGCCACTAATAAAGCGCACAACATCGAAGTTCCCAGCACGCTAGGCCGTCTGATGGCCGAGCGCACTGCACAAAGCTGGACGACCGTTCCGCACTTCTTCGTTTCCCGCGACATCGAGGCCACCGCCCTCAACCAGCATCGCGACAAGCTAGCTGCCGAGATTGAACGCGCGCACAATCTCCGCGTAACGCAAACCGATCTTCTGGTTGCGCTCACTGCGCGTGTTCTGCTCAGGCATCCCCGGTTGAATGCAAGCTGGACTGCCGATGGCATTCGCCTTCACGACCATGTGAACATGGCATTGGCAGTCGCGGTAAGCGACGGGGTCGTCGCCGCCGTCATTCCTGATGCCCACGCCGCAGGAATAGCCGAAATCGCCAAACAGCGCTACGACATTGCCGAGCGCGCCCGCGCCGGGAAGTTGCGCCCGGCTGATCTCGCCGGCGCCACATTTACAATCAGCAATCTCGGTATGTATCACGTCGACACATTCAGCGCGATCATCACTCCGCCACAAGCCGCAATTCTCGCCGTCGGCAGCATCGGCGATCGAGTTGTCGCTGTAGATGGCAAACCAGTGGTTCGCCCCATGATGACTGTAACGCTATCGTGCGATCACCGTGTGGTTGATGGCGCCACGGCGGCAATATTTTTGAACGGTCTCGCAGAAGCTCTTCGCGAACCCCAGAAATTGATTTAGTATTTTTGTATTGGGGCTGAACGCAGTGAAAGCCGCCCTCCTCAAGACGCCGAAACAGCCGCTTCGAATCGAAAACGCCTCCAAGCCCAATCCCGCCACCGGTGAAGTTCTGCTCCGTGTCCGCGCCTGCGGAGTCTGCCGCACCGATCTTCACATCGCAGAAGGAGAACTGCCGGTGCGAAAACAACCGCTCATTCCCGGACATCAGATCGTCGGCATCGTCGAAGAAGGTGAGACCAGCGAATTGCCGCGCGGAACGCGGGTTGGCGTTTCCTGGATCGGCGGCGTCGATGGCACTTGCCTTTATTGCACGCGTGGCTGGGAGAATCTCTGCGATGCACCAACCTTTACCGGATATACCGTCAACGGCGGCTACGCCGAATACGCGGTTGCCCGTCAGGATTTTGTCTTTCCGCTCCCAGCCGAACTCGATGATCTCCACGCGGCGCCTCTGCTCTGTGCCGGCATCATCGGCTTTCGCAGCTTGCGCGTAGCCGGAGTCGAGAGCAACGACAAAGTAGGACTTTTCGGTTTCGGCGCCTCGGCCCACCTGGCGATTGCAGTTCTTCATTCCTGGAATTGCGAAGTCTACGTCTCCACTCGCGGCGCCTCCCATCGCAAGCTGGCCGAATCGTTGGGCGCAAAATGGGTGGGCACAGAAGTTGATAAGCCTCCAGCGGAACTCGATCGCGCCGTAACATTCGCGCCGAGCGGGGATGTAGTCGTAGCCGCGCTCTCAAGCCTGCGAAAGGGAGGGGTCGTCGCCATCAACGCCATCCATCTCGACCGCATGCCCGAGTTCGATTACGACCGGTTGCTGTGGGGCGAGCGCCAGATTCGCAGCGTAGCCAACATGACTCGCGAAGACGCCCGTGACTTTCTCCAAATCGCCGCGCAGATCCGCCTGCAACCGAAGGTGACCGTATTTTCGTTGGACCAGGCAAACGAAGCGCTGGCTGCGGTCAAGAAGGATGCGATCGATGGAGCGGCCGTGATCGTTCCATAAAAAATAAACAATGTGGGAAAGAAAGATTGGTCGGGGCGATAGGATTTGAACCTACGACCCCCTGCGCCCAAGGCAGGTGCGCTACCAGGCTGCGCTACGCCCCGACTGTGCATCTGACTTTAATGATCAGACTCTGGCAATTAACGGCTGCCCCGATTATAAACGAGTGAACGCGCTATAATTTCTGCGAATATGCCGAGTGTGCGGTATGCGTTGGTCGCTTACATCAAAGGTCCGGTAGGAGAGTTCGTCGAAAACCTGCGCCGGGAACTACATCCCGACTTGCCTCATCTCGCGGCGCATCTTACGCTGCTGCCGCCTCGGCCTTTGCAGGGAACCGAAAGCGATGCCCTGCGGATGCTGGCGGAGATTTGTGGGCAAGTCGAGCCATTCGAAGTATTGCATGGCGATATGCGATCGTTTGTTCCCACCACTTCGACGATTTACATCGGGGTAACGAGCGGCGCTTCGCGCCTTGAAGAACTCCACGATCGCCTGAATCAGCGAACCCTTGCCTTCGCCGAGGAGTGGCCCTACGTCCCACACCTGACAATCGCGAAAATGACGAGCGCGCTGGCCGCCGAAAACGCTCTTCACCTCGCACAGCGTCGCTGGCAGGAATATTCAGGAAGCCGCCGCATCCTGCTCGACCGGCTCACCTTCGTCCGCGAAGACGCCCCTGATTGCTGGATCGATCTGGCTCCGGTACCATTGGGCGGCAGTCTCGTGTCGCGCTAAGACTTCCTTGAAGGACGGTCGCTTATGCTTGAGATTCAGACCAGGCAGCTACCCCCCGATATAGTGGTTCTTGAAATTAGCGGCAGAATTACCATTGGCCGGGAGTGCAAGCAATTAGAATGGGCCACTGACTCCCTGGTCCGGGAGAAGCAGCAAAAGAAAATAATCTTTGATCTCTCCGGCGTGACCCACATCGACAGTACAGGGATTGGAATCATCGTGATGTCGGCCGGGCAGGTGAAAGAGGCTGGTGGCCAGCTGCGACTGGCTGGCGTAAACAGGCACGTCGAACAGGTTCTAAAGCTGACCAGCGTGGATAAGCTCGTCATTTGCAACTCCACCGTGACTGAAGCGGCGAGTGGCTTTTAGCCCGCGGGTGAGCAATCAATCGTCCTTAGCCAAGTTCATTTCTCGTAACCAGCCCCACTGGTTACCGGGCATTACGTTACGCAGGTCAGCCTTCGATGGCCCCAAGTACATATCCCTACCGTGCATTGCGGAGAGCGCGGCTGCGCTGTAAACAAAAGACAATGGAAGTTGATCGAACTTCCGCGCCAATCGCCGCTTCGGGCGCGGGGTTCAGCTAGCGAGGATAGAGAATGCAGATCGGAGTCTACGGTTCGGGCTATCTCGGAACGGTGATTTCGGCTTGTTTGGCAGATTTTGGCACTCCGGTGTCCTGTTGTCATCCGGACCGCAGCCGCATGGTCGAAATGGCACAGGGAAATATTCCTTTCTTCGAAAAGAACCTAAAAGAAGTTATCCGGCGCAACGTTCGAGCCGGCCGGCTTGCCTACTCAACCGACATTGAGTCGTTCGCGCGGAAGACGCAGGTCATCTTTCTGGCCGAAGATGGACCTGACAACTTGTCCGATGTCGCCACGCGCATCGCGCGCCTTGCCAGCAAGCCTCCCATTCTGATCATCGTCACTCCGGTCTCGGTTGGCACGGCCCGCGCGCTGGAAAAATCTCTCAAAGACGCCGGGCTGCAAGCGACGATCGTCTCTCAGCCAATGTTCTTTACCGACGGATGCGCGGTCGAAGACTTTAACTGGCCTGACCGGCTGATTCTGGGTGCGACTTCCACCGAAGCGGTGCAGGTTCTCAAACAGATTTTTCATCCGCTCGTCATGCGCGGGGTGCCGGTGATTGTTACCAACCAGTCGACCGCGGAACTTGTGCGCGAGGCCGCAACCGCTTTCGTCGCGACGAAAATTTCATTTATCAACGAAGTCGCGGCGTTATGCGAGCGCGTGAACGCAGACGCAGTCAGTCTGGCGCTAGCGCTTGGCCTGGATAAAAAAATCGCTCCGCGCTGCCTGCAGCCGGGAGCGGGCATGGGTGGCGTCTTTGCCGAATCCGATATGGATTCGCTCTCTGACCTGGCGAAGAAGAACGGCCTTCCTCTTAAGGTGCTCAGCGCGGCGCGCGACGTGAACCATACGCTCGCCGACCGGCTGGTCGATAAAATCGCGCTGGCCTTGAACTCGGTCGAGAACAAAGATGTCGGCATTCTTGGACTGGCTTTCAAACCGAATACGAATTCGGTTGCAGGCTCGTCGGCCGTTCGCCTGGCCGAATCGCTCGTCGCCAAGGGAGCGCGCGTGCGCGCTTACGATCCGGTTGCGCTTACCGAAGCAAAGACGCGCCTAAACGGCTCGGTGCGATACTGCGAGTCTGCCTACGCGGCCGCCGAAGGCATGGACGCGCTGGTTGTGGGCACGGGCTGGCCCGAGTTTCGCGCTCTCGATTTCGATCGCATCAAACACCTGCTCAAGAAACCCATCATCGTCGACACGAAAAACCTGCTCGATTCCGTGCGCCTCAGGGCGATGGGATTTGAGTATGTTGGCGTAGGGCGGGGATAAAGCTTCCCGAACCCGATCATCGTGCGAACCGAAAAGCGCGTAGGGTGCCTGTCTCAGTTGCGGCAGCGCTCCCATCCTCTCGCAAGAAGCACGAAACCTACCGGACGGCACCCGTGTGGATGACCTAATATCCCGTGCCGCGCGCTAGCCTCGATGCAGGAAAGCCTGGTAACCCCTTCGGAAGCCGCGGCGATAGTCTTCGAAGGCCTCTGGCGGAACCGGAGGATGGCGGAAGCGCGGGTGGCGCTCGACGTCTGGCGATCTGCCATCGGCCACATCGCGACGCGCGGCAGCGAAGCCATCGTGATAACCTTGCCGGGCGATTTCGGCGAACTCCGGCGGGGGAGGCGGTTCATCGTAGGCCGGGCGCGGATGAGAGCATCCGGCCAGAGAAAGAGGCAGTGCCAAGGCGGCCAGGGTTAGCCATTTCTTCATACTCGTGTCCTCTCGGGGTCTGCATTTGATCTCACGCCGTTACGCAGGCGAAACGATCTCAGTTGTTAACACCAGCGAGCAAGAAGAGTTGTTGCGGGTGCTCCGGTGGACGACCGAAAACAGCCCGCCGTTCTCAACGCCGGCTACTATCAAGCTTTCTTCGGATGGATGGCCGTCCCAAATCTGCACACGGCGCAATCCGCTACAATCAACTTTCCTATGAAAACATTCGAACAGATCGTGGAGTTGGAAAAGAAGTATCTGCTGCAAACCTACAACCGCTATCCCATTGTGTTGACGCGGGGCAAGGGCGTGTTTCTTTATGACCATGACGACCGCCGCTATCTCGACTTTGTCTCGGGGCTGGGGGTGAATGCGCTGGGGCATGCGCATCCGCGGATTGTGAAAACGATTCGGGAGCAGGCCGCGAAGCTGATCCATGTCTCCAACCTTTATTACCACGAGTATCAGGGGGTGCTGGCGGAGAAGTTGTGCACATTGGCCGGGGGAGATGCGGGCGCATCTTCGCCCAGCGCATCCATGGGCGCATGCCGGGCGTTTTTCTCGAACAGCGGCACCGAAGCGATTGAAGGATCGATTAAGCTGGCGCGGCTGGCAGGGCATCGCGCTGGAGGCGAGGGGAAGTCGCGGCTGGTGGCGCTGCAGGGGTCGTATCACGGGCGGACCTTCGGTGCGCTGTCGCTGACCGGGCAAGAGAAGCATCGCAAGGGATTTGAGCCGATGCTGGAGGAGGTGACCTTTGTTGGACAGAACGATATCGAAGGCCTGCGGGCAGCCGTGAATGATACTACCTGCGCGATCGTGCTGGAGCCGATTTTTGGCGAAGGCGGAATCTATGAGTGTTCGGTCGAGTTTTTGCAGGTGTGCCGGGTGCTCGCGGATCGGCATAAAGCTGCTTTGATCTTTGATGAGATTCAGTGTGGCCTGGGACGCACGGGGACAATGTTTGCTTTCCAAACCTTCGGTGTGGCTCCTGATATTGTGGCGATTGCCAAGCCGATTGCGGCGGGGCTGCCGCTGGGGGCGTTCATCGCCAAAGAAGAATTCGCCAATTCGATTTCGCCGGGACAACATGGAACCACTTTTGGAGGTGGTCCTCTGGCTTGCCGGGTGGCGTTGGAGTTTCTCGCGATTGTGGAGGAGGAGAAGCTGCTTGAAAATGTGAATCGCGTAGGATCTTACTTGCAGCAGGAGTTGAAGGCGGTTGCCGAGAAAAGTGCTGTTGCCAAAGAAGTTCGCGGGCGCGGATTTATTCAGGGTATCAATTTGGAGATTCCGGCGCGGCCGATTGTGGATGCGGCTTTGGCCGAGGGCGTGCTGTTCAATTCGACGCAGGATACAGTGGTGCGATTTCTGCCCCCGTACTTGCTGGAGGAGAAGCATGTCGACAAGGGAATTAGGGTGCTTAAAAAGTTGCTGCGTAAGAGGCGGAATGACGCGGCGTAGGGCTGGGCGAGGATCACGACCGTGCCGTCAAATACTCTCCCACCGCAGTTCGTGAGCGCGGTCGGGGTCCTTCGACTCCGCATCACCTTCGCTTCGCGAAGCTGATGCCGCTCAGGATGAACTCTCAGAAAGTGCTATCGACCAGAATGGAAAAACGGGGAGCCGAAGCTCCCCAAGTGAAGCGAACAGAGGCGATGTTCACTTAAATAGAATGTCGCGTAGGGAAAAGAGTTGTCTTTGGATTTAAGAAGATTTCGTCGTGATGCGATCAAATGAGGAGGTCTTTAATCCGGCTCTTTCTGGCGCCAGAGAGGGCGCGGAGGAATGCTGGATGGATTTCGACGGGGCGCGCATGCGCTATCTTCGAGCTGGCGTGGGACCGCCGCTGATTTTGCTGCACGGCCTTCTGGGATACTCCTTTTCCTGGCGATTCACAATTCCGGCGTTATCCCGTTACGCCACGGTTTATGCCCCAGACATGCTGGGTGCGGGATTTTCCGACCGCCCAGGGGGCCTCGATCACTCCCTCGGCGGGACGGCTCATCGGCTTCTGCAGTTCATCGAACGGCTTGGAATTTCCACCTTCGACCTTCTCGGCACGTCGCATGGCGGAGCGGTCGCCATGATGGCTGCGGCGAAATGCCTGAGCGCCGACTTCCGCCTGCGCGTCCGGCGGCTCATCTTAGTTGCCCCTGTGAATCCGTTCTCTCCTCATGGGCGGCGGCTGGCACCCTTCATTGGAAGCGAGCTTGGGACGGCGTGGTTTCGCTTCCTCCTGCCCCAGATGAATTGGTTGTACCCCTATTGGCACGCTCGAATGTTTGGGGATCGGAAGCGCATCCCGTCGGACTCTTTCGTCGGCTATCTCGCGCCCCTGGCCAAGCCGGGATTGTTCGATCACGCTCTCGGGATAGTTCGTACCTGGAGGGACGACCTGCTGGAGCTAGAATTGACTTTGCCGAAGCTGGCGAACATTCCCACGCTTTTGATGTGGGGCACTAAAGATCCCGCCGTCTACGCCTCGTCGGCCGAGCGGCTGGCGAAATATTTTCCGCTGTCACGAACCTTAATGTTTCCCCGCATTGGCCACCTTCCTTACGAAGAATGTCCGGACGAATTCAATCGTGCTTTGATCGAATTCCTGACTAGCGACGGTGTTTCTTGAGTGCAAAGTTCAATGGTCAAGATTCCAACATCAAATTGTTCGCCTTGGCGGGCAGGTGCTAAACTGACGGGTTTGGCACTGTTACTCTCCGCCTGAAGGTACCCTCATGCCTGAGACTACGCTGCAAGCTGCCGTCCCTGCGCCGCTGACCATGCTGACCGATGACGAGATTCTTTTCCGCGACAACATTCGCCAATTTGCCGACGACAAAATACGCCCGCTCGTCAAAGAAATGGACGAAAAGGGAGTTTTCGAAAAAGATCTTATCCATGAGTTTTTTCAGCTTGGCCTGATGGGGATTGAAATTCCCGAGCAGTTCGGCGGCAGTGGGGCAAAGTTTTTTGAAGCAATTCTTGCGGTGGAAGAGCTGTCGCGCGTGGATGCGTCCGCGGGCGTGATTGTCGATGTGCAGAACACGCTGGTCAACAATGCTCTTTTGCGATGGGGCAACGCGGAGCAGAAAAAGCGCTACCTGCCAAAAATGGCCGCCGATACTTGCGGCGCGTATGCCTTAAGTGAAGCTGGCTCCGGCTCCGACGCATTCGCGTTGCAGACGCGCGCACAGCTGAAAGGCAGCGACTATGTACTCAACGGCCGCAAGCTTTGGATCACCAATGGCAAGGAAGCAGGACTTTTCGTGCTCTTTGCCACACTCGACCCCGCCGCTGGATACAAGGGCATCACAGCTTTTCTTATCGAGAAGAATTTCTCCGGGTTCACTGTTGGCAAAAAGGAAGACAAGCTCGGCATCCGTGCTTCTTCCACGTGTGAGCTGATCTTGGAAGAGTGCAAGGTCCCCAAAGAGAATGTTCTCGGCGAGCCCGGCAAAGGCTACAAAATCGCGATCGAGACGCTCAACGAAGGGCGCATCGGCATTGGCGCGCAGATGATCGGCCTCACCCGCGGGGCATGGGAGTTCGCTTCCAAATACGCGAGCGAGCGCAAACAATTCGGCAAGCCCATCGCGGAGTTCCAGGGGATTCAATTTCAGATTGCGCAGATGGCGACTGAGATCGAAGCGGCCCGGCTGATGGTTTACAACGCCGCGCGCATGAAAGACGCTGGAGTGAACTTTGTGAAGGAAGCCGCTATGACCAAGCTTTTCGCCTCGCAGGTGGCGGAGCGCGTGACCTCGCTGGCCATCGAAATCTATGGCGGCTACGGCTTCACCAAGGATTATCCCGTGGAAAAATACTGGCGCGACGCCAAGATCGGCAAGATCTACGAGGGAACGTCGAACATGCAGTTGGCGACCATAGCTAAACTTTTGTTAGGCGGAAGATAGGCTCAATCCGACCTGCGATTATTTCGCTTTTTCGCGTTGCTTGCGATGACGGCACCGCATCAGGCGGAACTTCAGCGGCAGCTCTCCTTGCTTAATATGTGCATTCAATTGCACTTCAGCTCCTCCCAGCCCACCAACCGCATCACGGTAAACCGCATCAATTCAATGCGTTTCCACTGCGTCGAATAATGGCTCACAAGCTGCACTCTTTGTGTCGCCTGCGCTTGTGGGGCACTCTCGGGGTGTACTTTGACGACTCTGTCCGGAAATACGCAGAATTACCCGGTTGCAGCTCCAAAAAAGAAGGGCAATCTGGTGCCCCTGCTGACGGTCGTGTTTGTGGTTTCTTATGCCCTCATGACCATGTTGATTGTCGAACAAGGCGCGGCCATCCAGTCGCAAAGCAATCTGATCAAAGTTCTGATGCCCGACAGCCGCGAGCTTTGGGGCTTGAAAGGTAAAGCCATCGCCGACAAGCAGGCCGCGAAGGCTCAGGCTGAGTTCCATCCGCAGGCTCCAGCCGCTCAGGCGCCTTCAAATCAGGCGCCGTCGGGGCAGGCCGGGCAGCAGTCTCATGCTCAGAGCCATGCAGGCAAAACAGCTAAGCCGCAGGTTCAGTTTCCGCCGATTCCGGCTTCGGATTT
>Ga0070731_10003762_pt1 | contig 13470 bp, 12 predicted proteins | sample Coa_R1_2_FD_66448 | JGI IMG/M metagenome (GOLD analysis project Ga0070731, IMG submission 66448) | Surface soil microbial communities from Centralia Pennsylvania, which are recovering from an underground coalmine fire - Coalmine... | ecosystem: Environmental > Terrestrial > Soil > Unclassified ... | reverse complement strand
CGTACAATCTCATCGCCGGAGATTGACGACCGCCACCCCGGCCAAGGCCATGGTGCCGCCTGCGAGCGCCAGCAGCGACGGGGTCTCACCGAGCCACAGCACACCCATCATCGTGGCGACCGGCGGAATGCAATAGAGCAGGTTCGCGGCCCGTGCGGCCGGCAGCCGCGACAGCAGGAACGACCAGCCGGCATAGCAGCAGAAGCTGGGCACGAACCCCAGGAACACCACCGCCTCGATCACCGGCAAAGGCGCCGATGCGGCTTGCCGGAAGGCCTCGGGCAGGGCCGGCGACAGGAAGAGCGCGCCGAACAGCAGTATCCATGCGGTCACGGACAGTGGCGCGTGGCGGGCGAGCAGCGGCTTCTGCACGACCGTCCCGGCCGCCGACGCGACCACCGCGCCCAGCACGAGGAGCGCGCCGCTGCCGAAACCGATCCCGCCCTCGCCGGCCGCGATCACGCCCACCCCGGCGAACGAGACCAGCGTCCCGAGCCAGCCGCGCACACCGAACCGCTCCTTGAGCAGCCAGCTTGCGCCGAAGGCGATCAGGATCGGCGCCACATTGGCGATGAAGGACGCGGCTGCGCCGGTCACGGTTCGCTCGCCGGCGTTCAGCAGCGAGGTATAGAGCGTCACCATCAGCAGGCCGCAGAGCGCGAGGCGGAGAAATTCCCCGCGAGTCGGCCAATCCCAGCGCGTGCCGAGCAGCGCCAGCGCCGCCGGCAGGGCCGCGACCGCGAAGCGCAGCGCGCCCAGCTCGACCGGGCCGAACCCGGTGAGGCCAACGCGGATTCCCGGAAACGCGGAGGCCCAACCCACCAGAGTCAGCGCGCCGACCGCCACGGCCGTCGCCTCGATCCGGCGCGGCGGCTGGCGGGGTTCGTAGATTTCGCCGACGGCGCTCATCACCGCACTCCCGAAACCTCTGGGATCAGGAGAATCGGCGTCCGGCGGTCGGTTGACAAACGAACAAATCGAGCGTGAGCTGTGATCATGACTCACAGCTCGCTGCCGCCCCTCGACGCCTTGCGGGCCTTCGAGGCGGCCGCGCGCAACGGCAGCTTCTCGGCCGCCGCCGAGAGCCTCAACCGCACGCATGGCGCGGTCAGCCGGCAGATCGCCAAGCTGGAGCACTGGGTCGGGCGGCCGCTCTTCGAGCGCCGGGCGCGCGGCGTCATGCTCACGCCCGAGGGCCGGCGGCTCTATGCCAGCACCGAGGAGGCCTTCGCCCTGATCGCCGACGGTGCCGACCGCTGGCTTCGCGCCCGCGGCTCGGCGATCGTGCGGATCACCGCGCTGCCGTCGGTGAGCGGGCTATGGCTGATTCCGCGGCTGCGGGCGCTCGAGCTCGGGCCGCCGAGCCTGCGGATCGAGCTGGTGGTGGAGGACCGGTTCGCCGATCTCGACGGCGAGGGAATCGACCTGGCGCTACGCTGCGGCCGCGGTGCCGTGCCGGGGCGGGTCTCGGTCAAGCTTTTCGAGGAGCTGTGCTTCCCGATCGCATCGCCGGCGCTCGCGCCGGAGATCGGCAAGGGTGCGCCGGAGCGGCTCTTCCGCTATCCGCTGATCCACGATTCCGATGCATCCGGCTGGCGCACGTGGCTGGCCGCGCAAGGGCTGGACTACCGCATCCGGCCGCAGGATCGGCGGTTCGAGGACTACAGCCTCGTGCTCGACGCCGCGGCGCATGGGCTCGGCATTGCCCTGGCGCGGCCGCCGCTCGCCGAATCATCGCTCAAATCGCGCCGGGTCGTCGCGGTCGATCCCCGCACCGCGCCGAACCCCTACGTTTACTGGCTCGACCGGCCGCCCGGCGAGCCGCGCAACGCCGCCGCCGAAGCGGCGCGGCGGCTGATGACGGAGGCAGGGCTGGATCGTGAGACGGTGGAGCGGTTCCTGGCGCCGCAATGACGCTCCGCCCGCTCGCGCGGGGACTTTCGGCGCCGGGCGACCGCGCGGATGCGTCAGCGCGACTCTTGGTGAACGCTCAGGCTCGACCCGTCGGCCTGATGCGGCGTGACGCGAAGCTCGACCATGCCGAGGGCGTAGACCAAGCCGATGGCGACGATCACGGCGGCCAGCCCGATCTTCAGCAACCCGGTCGATCTCGCTGCCTCGGGAATGGTCGTCGTCCCGACAGCTCCGGGGATCGCAGGAAGAAGCTCGACCAGACGCGTCGCGATCGTCGTGGCGGCGGCGAGAGACCACAAGCCGCTCGGCATCCCGGCAATGGACAGGGCGAGGCTTTCGATCGCGTCCGGCCGCGGCAGCACGGCCAACCTGCCCGCCTCCTGCCATGGATCTGTCCCGCGTCTCGCGAACACCGACACCAGGCTGAGCATCACGCCGTTCGGTTCCACGCCCACCCCCGAATAGATAAATTCGTTCAGGCGAGAACGTTTGAGAGCAAATACATCCGTACTCGGCATGGAGTTTTCCAGTTCGACCTAGCGAGATTTAGATCATATCATAGTTTTACTCGGTCTGTTCAGATATCTTGCTGGATATTTCTGATTATGGCCGATGGCCGACGCGGCCGAGCCGGGACCGGACGTCGGTCACCCGACAATCCGCAGCGCGCGGCGCGCCGGATCTCTCTGCCGCCGCTTATCGCACCGCGGTGATCCGCTGAGTCTCGGCGCGCGTGGAGTCCGGCCCTCGGTTCCGCGTCGCCAAGCCGCCCATGGCCGGCGCCTTGCTGAACGGCTCTGGGTCGCCCTCGCGGAGCTTGAGGCCGAACAGCGTGTGCATGCCGGGATGCCGGCCAAGGCCGCCATAGAGGTCGAAGCCGCGGTCGAGCCAGTCGCGCAACGGATCGTCCTCCGTCAGCGGCGGCGTCCGCGCGACCGAGGCGGTCCACAGGAAGACCGCCAGCGCCCGGTAGTCGGCGTAGCCCGGCGTCTCGCCGCCGAGCCATTTGTTCTCCTGCAGCAGCTGCCGGAACGGCTCCAGCGTCGGCGGCACGAGCGGCAGCCGGTCCTCGCGGCCGGCCTGGACCTCCTCGAGCTTGCGCCCGCCCAGCATGGTCTCGCGCGTGCGGGTCACGTAGTCGTGATCCTGCGGCAGCGAGAGGTCGCGATAGTCCTGGATATAGCAGCCGAACCACGGCGTGATCGCCGTCCGCCACAGCCAGCCGTCGAGAAACTGGGTCAGGATCTTGACGCTCGCATCGCCGATCAGCCGGGGCCGGTCGGGGTAGGTCTCGTCGAGATATTCGGCGATGAGCCAGCTATCGAGCACCCAGCGTCCGTCGTCGACGATCGCCGGCAGGCGCTCGGAGCGCCCACCCGTGCGATCGAGGATCCCGGTGAAGCCGCCCGGTACGACATCGATGTCGAAGCCCTTGTGGGCGAGTGCGTATTTGGTGGCCCAGACGAACGGGCTGATGGTGCAGCCCGAGGCGAGCTGCAGGTCGTAGAGCGTGATCGTGTTGTTCGTGGCCATCAGGACACTCCCTTATTCCGTCGTACGACTGGCAAAACCGCGCCGCCTCCGCCACATCTATACCGAAGCGTCCTTCCCGCGCCTCCCCCCAAACCCGGAGCTCACGCATGGCCGACACGACCGAGTACACGCCGCCCAAAGTCTGGGTCTGGGACAAGCCCAGCGGCGGCCAGTTCGCCAACATCAACCGCCCCATTGCCGGGCCAACCCACGAGAAGGAGCTGCCGGTCGGAAAGCATCCGATCCAGCTCTATTCGATGGGCACGCCGAACGGCGTCAAGGTGACGGTACTGCTGGAGGAGCTGCTGGCGCTGGGACATACCGGCGCCGAGTACGATGCTTGGCTGATCCGCATCCTGGAGGGCGACCAGTTCGGCAGCGGCTTCGTCGCCGTCAACCCGAACTCCAAGATCCCCGGACTGGTCGACCGTAGCGGACCCAAGCCGGTGCGCGTCTTCGAATCGGGCGCGATCCTGCTTTATCTGGCCGAGAAGTTCGGCGAGTTCCTCCCCGCGGGCGAGGGTCGCGCGGAGTGCCTGTCCTGGTTGTTCTGGCAGATGGGCTCGGCGCCCTATGTCGGCGGCGGGTTCGGGCATTTCTACGCCTACGCGCCGATCAAGGTCGAATACGCGATCAATCGCTTTGCGATGGAGACGAAGCGGCAGTTCGACGTGCTGGACCGGCGGCTGGGCGAGAGCGAGTACCTCGCCGGGGACCATTACACGATCGCCGACATCGCCACCTGGCCGTGGTACGGCAGCCTGGCCCTCGGCCGCGCCTACAACGACTCGGCCGAGTTTCTGCAGCTCCAGGAGTACAAGAACGTCGAGCGCTGGGTGCACGCCATCGCCGAGCGGCCGGCAGTCAAGCGCGGCCGGCGGGTGAACACGACCTTCGGCGACCACCCGATGCCTGAACGGCACGACGCCGGCGATTTCGACGAGAAGCAGGGATAACCCCTCTCCTGCCCTTCAGGGCGGAGAGGGAGGGACCCGCGTCAGCGGGAGGGTGAGGTGGGTCGAGCCGAGCCCGGAAACCCCCACCTCACCCTGACCCTCTCCGCCCCCGGGGGCGGAGAGGGAGCTACATCGCCATATAGACTTCCTTACCGTCGAGATAGGTCGCCAGCACTTTCGTCTCGTGCAGCTCATAAGGATCGATCGCGAAGATGTCGCGGTCGAGGACGATGAGGTCGGCGCGCTTGCCGGGCTCCAGGCTGCCGGTCGTCTTCTCCTGCTTCAGCGCGTAGGCGGCGTTGATCGTGTAGGCGTCGACCATGTCCTGCAGCGTCAGCGCCTGCTCGGGCAGGAGCGGCGGCTGGCCCTTGGCCTCGGCGCGGGTGATGGCATGCTCCATCGCCACGAAGGCATCGAAGCTCGAGACGCTCCAATCGCTGCCGCCGACGATCAGCGCGCCGGCATCCCTGACCGACCGCGCCGGGTAGAGGCGCTTCGCGCGTTCCGGCCCGATGAACTTGATGGTCTGCTCGATATCCGGATCGTGCTGCGCCCAGAGCAGCTGGAAATTGGCGATGACGCCGAGTTGCTTGAAGCGAGGGAGGTCCGCCGGGTCGACCAGCTCCAGATGGGCGATCTGGTGCCGGTTGTCCTGGTCGCCGTCGAGCCTGCGCGCCCACTCGAAGGCGTCGAGCGCGCCGCGGATAGCACGGTCGCCGATCGCATGGACATGGACCGTCAGCCCCGCCGCATCGGCCGCGCCGACGATGCGGTTCAGATTCTCCGGCTTGTAGTAGTCCGGGCCGCGATCGGTCGTGGGCTTGCCGTCGGCGTCGAGATAGGGCTCCAGCAGCGCCGCCGTCTGGATCGGGTACTCGAGCACCCCGTCATTGAAGATCTTGACCGAATCGGCACGAAGGAAGTTCGGATCGACCGCCCACCGGGCGCGGAACGCCACCGCCTCCTCGATCAGCTTCTCGGGCGGCCGCGACAGATCGGCAAGGTGGAAACAGGCGCGGACCCGCATGTTCAGCTGATGGCGGTCCCACAGCCGCTTGTAGATCGACATGAGGTGATCGTCGACGCTGGCGTCCTGGACCGAGGTGATGCCGGTGGCGCTCATCAGCGCGAAGGCGCGTGCCGTCTGCGCGGCCTCCTCGTCCAGGCTGGGCTTGGGCTTCGCCGCTTCCGCAACGTCCCAGCCATTGTCGCGCAACGTGCCGGTCGGCTCCCCGGCGGCATCGTGCTCGATTCGCCCGCCATCGGGATCCTTGGTGGCGCGCGTGATGCCGGCCGCGGCCAGCGCCTTGCTGTTGAGCCAGGCGGTGTGGCCGTCGGCATCGCTGAACTCGGCCGGCCGGTCGGGCACCATGCGGTCGAGATCGGCCCGGGTCAGGGTCAATCCCGCCGCGTTGATCTGCACCACCTCGAACCACAGCTTCGGGTTGCCGGGACGGGCCGCGTAGCACGCCTTTACCTTGGCCTCGATCCCGGCCTCGTCGAGCAGCTCGTCCTCGAGGCTGCAGGCGTCGAGCTCGTAGGCGCTCTCGGCGGGATGGGTGTGGGCATCGATGATGCCCGGCAGCACGGTCTTGCCGGCGAGATCGACGACGCGGGTGTTCGGGCCGATCAGCGCATCGACGGCCCCGTCGGCCCCGACGGCGACGATCGTGTTGCCGCGTAGCGCGATGGCCTGGGCCTCGCTCCGCAAGCGATCCTCGGTGTGGATGCGGCCGTGATGAAGGACGAGATCGGGGGGCGGGTCGGCGCAGGCGGTAGTCGCGGCGAGCATCAGGACGGCCAAGCCGGTCATCAGTCGTATCAAAACAGTCTCCCCCAGGGTCCGAGCGCAGCTTATCCCGGCGTTGGTCGGCTGGGGAAGTCAGGGCTCTTGAGCGATTCGACGACGCGCGCTACTCTAGGAACGTATAGAGAACGAGGGCAAAGGGGGGCTTGATGCGCGCGCAAATGCTGACCTGTCTGGCCCTGGGATTTGGTCTGCTATTCGGACAGGCGCGGCTGGCGGTCGCCATGACCGTAAGATCGACGGCGACGGTCGGCGTCGAGACATGGGCCACGATCGACCGGGCGATGTTCCTCACTCCGGACGAGGCGAAGGTCGAGATCGCCCATGCCGAATCCTATTCGGACGCGGGACCGCGCGTCGATTTCTGGATCGCGGAGCGCGTCGCCACGGACCGGCGCAAGGTTCCGCACCGCAGCTGGGCGGACAGCCGCGATTGCGAGCCGTTCGTCCAAGTCCTGAAGCGCTTCGGCGGCATGGAACCGATGAAGCCGAAGCCGCCGATCATCACCGGGCCGGTCTCCCAGACGGCCGTCGTGGCAGCGGAGACAGGCATCTACACGCTGGACGTGGAGGGGAGGTATTCGAGCGTGCCGGCGTTCGGGCATCTCCACTACGAGACCAGTTCGGGCACCCCGCTCGCCTCTTGGATCGACGAGGCGTTGGAGGCTTTGGAACCGTGCTGGAAGGCAGTGCCGCCGGCGGTGGAGTCTCGCTAAGGAGGGCTCCAGTCTTCCTGCGGGTGTTGCGCGGCGGGAATACCCCTCCCCGCTTCCCCCGCGGCCCCGCCTCCCCTATCTTTCTCCCATGCTCATGGTTCCCACCATCGACCGGCCGGTGGCCGATGTCGGCACGCCGTTCCGGCTCGTTTCCGAGTTCCTGCCGGCCGGCGACCAGCCCGAGGCGATCCGCGACCTCGTCGCCGGGATCCGCGCGGACGAGCGCGAGCAGGTGCTGCTCGGCGTCACCGGCTCGGGCAAGACCTTCACGATCGCCCACGCCATCGAACGGGTGCAGCGCCCGGCGATCGTGCTGGCGCCCAACAAGACGCTGGCGGCGCAGCTCTACGGCGAGATGAAGTCGTTCTTCCCGGACAACGCCGTCGAGTACTTCGTCTCCTACTACGATTACTACCAGCCGGAAGCCTACGTCCCGCGCACCGACACGTATATCGAGAAGGAAAGTTCGATCAACGAGCAGATCGACCGGATGCGCCACTCCGCGACGCGGGCGCTGCTGGAGCGGCGCGACGTGGTGATCGTCGCCTCGGTCTCCTGCATCTACGGCATCGGCTCGGTCGAGACGTACTCGCGGATGGTCGTCGATCTCAAGGCCGGCCAGCGGGTCGACCGCGACCGGCTGCTGCGGCAGTTGGTCGAGCTGCAGTACCGGCGCAACGACCTGGCCTTCCAGCGCGGCGCCTTCCGGGTGCGCGGCGACACGATCGAGATCTTCCCGGCGCATTACGAGGACCGCGCCTGGCGGCTCTCGCTGTTCGGCGACGAGCTGGAGGCGATCCACGAGATCGACCCGCTGACCGCCGAGAAGGCGACGAGCCTTCGCGAGATCCGCATCTACGCCAACAGCCATTACGTGACGCCGGGGCCGACGCTGCAGCAGGCGATCGAGCAGATGAAGGTCGATCTGAAGATCCGGCTCGACGAATTCACCCGCGCCGGCAAGCTGCTCGAAGCGCAGCGGCTGGAGCAGCGCACGACCTTCGACATCGAGATGATCCAGGCGACCGGCAGCTGCGCCGGGATCGAGAACTATTCCCGCTACCTCACCGGCCGCCGGCCGGGGGAGCCGCCGCCGACCCTGTTCGAATACCTGCCGCAGGACGCGCTGGTGATCGTCGACGAGAGTCACGTCACCGTGCCGCAGCTGGGCGGCATGTACCGCGGCGACTACATGCGGAAATCGACGCTCGCCGAGTACGGGTTCCGCCTCCCCGCCTGCATCGACAACCGGCCCTTGAAGTTCGAGGAATGGGACGCGATGCGCGGCCAGTCGATCTTCGTCTCGGCGACGCCCGGGCCGTGGGAGCTGGGCCGGACCGGCGGCGTCTTCGTCGAGCAGGTGGTGCGGCCGACCGGGCTCATCGATCCGGTCTGCCTGATCCGGCCGACCGAGACCCAGGTGGACGACCTGCTGGCCGAGCTCCGCGACGTCGCCCGCAAGGGCCAGCGCGCGCTCGTCACGACGCTCACCAAGAAGATGGCGGAGGCGCTGACCGAGTACCTGCACGAGGCCGGGATCCGCGTGCGCTACGTCCATTCCGACGTCGAGACCCTGGAGCGGATCGAGATCATCCGCGACCTGCGCCTCGGCGCCTTCGACGTGCTGGTCGGGATCAACCTCTTGCGCGAGGGGCTGGACATCCCGGAATGCGCGCTGGTCGCGATCCTCGATGCCGACAAGGAGGGCTATCTGCGCTCGCGCACGTCGCTGATCCAGACGATCGGCCGGGCGGCGCGCAATGTCGAGGGCCGCGCCATCCTCTATGCCGACCGCATGACCGACAGCCTGAAGGCGGCGCTCGACGAGTGCAGCCGCCGGCGCGAGAAGCAGCAGGCCTACAACGCCGCGCACGGCATCACGCCGGAGAGCATCAAGCGGCAGATCGCCGACATATTGGGCTCGGTCTACGAGCGCGACCGCGTCACGGTCGATCTCGGCGACGCCGCGCCGCACTACGCCGGCTCGAACCTCCAGGCGGTGATCGCCGATCTCGAGAAGCGCATGCGCGCCGCCGCCGCCGATCTCGAATTCGAGGAGGCGGCGCGGCTGCGCGACGAGATCAGGCGGCTGGAGGATTCCGATCTCGGGCTCCCTGCGAGCGCGGCGTCGGCCCAACCCTCCCGCTCCACCGCCGGCCGCGCCGGCACCGACGCCCGCTCGAAGGCGCGCTACAAAGGGCGGCGGAGGCGGGGGCCTTGAGAAGCGAGACTGTGTCAGGCACCCCCACCCAACCCTCCCCCGCAAGCGGGAGAGGGCTCATTTCCTCCCTCTCCCGCGCAGCGGGGGAGGGCCGGGGTGGGGGTCTATCCGCATCATGATCGATCCGACGATTCCCAAATCCGCCCTCGTCACCGGCGCCGGACGGCGCATCGGGCGGCAGATCGCGGTCGACCTCGCCCACGAAGGCTGGGCGGTCGCGGTGCATTACAACCGCTCCGCCGATGAGGCCGTGGCCGTCGCCGATGAGATCCGCGCCTTCGGCGGCCGCGCCGTCGCGTTGGGAGCCGACCTCGCCGACGAGCCGGGGCTCGAGCGGCTGGTTACCGACGCCGTCGAGTCTCTCGGGCCCCTCGGTCTTCTCGTCAACAACGCCTCGACCTTCGAGAACGACTCGATCGAGACGGCGACGCGCGAGTCCTGGGACCACCACATGCAGGCCAACCTTCGCGCGCCGTTCGTGCTGGCCCAGCATTTCACCCGCCTTCTGCCGCAAGAGGCGCATGGCGTCATCGTCAACATGCTCGACCAGCGGGTCTGGAATCTGACGCCCTATTTCCTTACCTACACGGTCAGCAAGAGCGGGCTGTGGACGCTCACCCGGACGCTCGCGATGGCGCTGGCGCCGCGCATCCGGGTGAACGGCATCGGACCGGGCCCGACCCTGCCGAGCACGCATCAGACGCCGGAGCAGTTTGCCCGGCAGGCCGCGCGCATGCCCCTCGGGCACGGCACGTCGCCGGAAGAGATCAGCGCGGCCGTCCGATTCATTCTGGCGGCGCCGGCCATGACCGGACAGATGATCGCGCTCGACGGCGGCCAGCATCTCGGCTGGGCGCACACGCCGGCCGGTCCCGAGGATTCGTGAGGTTGCGATGAGCCTGCAGACGACGCTTGAGCGGGAATGCCGCGCCGGACACCCGCCCGAAGGGGTGCGACAGGTGCTGATCCGGGATCTGGTGATGCCGTGCTCGATCGGCGTCCATGCGCATGAGGAGCTGGCGAAGCAGCGGGTCCGGCTGAACCTCGAGCTCGAGGTCGCCGAGGCGGCCGCGCCGATCGACGACAAGATCGAAAACGTCGTGTGCTACGACGAGATCATCTCCGGCATCCGCCGCATCGTCGACGCCGGCCATGTCCGGCTGATCGAGACGCTGGCGGAGCGGATCGCACAGTCCTGCCTGGCCGATCCGCGCGTCCGACGGGTCCGCGTCCAGGTCGAGAAGCTCGATGTCTATGACGATGTCGCCTCCGTCGGGATCGCCATCGAAAGAGTCAATCTTGTGACGAATCCCTCTTGACTCCGCGGGATTCCGTGCGCAGGGGGACGGCCGTTTTACACAGGAGGAAATTGTTGCGCCGCAACCACCCGCCGGCCGAGATCTGAACGCGAAGTTGGACAGCGCACTGATGATCCGCGGCATAGAGTTCCATAAATATCAGACAGTTAGTTGAATTTGCCTATTTTATGGGCAGGGGCGGAAATGTCGAGGCCGGGCAAGCAATGCGGCTTCATATCCGGTGGTTCCGCACAGACTTATCCACAGCTTCGGTGGATAGTGATCTACCGTCAGGTCAAAGTTGTGGCGCCAGCGGGGGTTAGCCCGGAGAGCTGAAGTCGAATGGGCGATCGACCCGTCAAACAGGAGGTTGCGGAGGCCGGCGACGGCACGAGCCGGCTGGCCCTCGGCGCGGCTGTCGTACGACGCGTGCTTAGGACCCTGCCGCCCTCGCCGGGCGTGTACCGGATGCTGAATGCGGCCGGCGATGCGCTCTATGTCGGCAAGGCACGAAACCTCAAGAACCGGGTCGCCAACTACGCCCACCCGGCGATGCTGTCGACGCGGCTCCAGCGCATGGTGGCCGAGACGGTCTCGATGGAAATCGTCACGACCCATACCGAGGTCGAGGCGCTGCTGCTCGAGATCAACCTGATCAAGCGGCTCATGCCGCGCTACAACGTCCTCCTCCGGGACGACAAATCCTTCCCGCATATCCATCTCCGCTCCGACCATCCGGTGCCGCAGCTGACCAAGCACCGCGGCGCGCAGGTCGAGGGCGGCGAGTATTTCGGCCCCTTCGCCTCGGCCGGCGCCGTCAACCGCACGATCACCGCGCTGCATCGCGCCTTCCTTTTGCGTTCTTGCAGCGACAGCGTGTTCGCCAGCCGCACCCGGCCCTGCCTGCAGTACCAGATCAAGCGCTGCTCGGCGCCCTGCGTCGGTCGAATCAGCCGCGAGGACTACCTGGCGCTGGTCGACGAGGCGCGCGCCTTCCTGACCGGCCGCTCTACGGAAATTAACCGCAAACTGGTGGCGGAGATGACGGAGGCCGCCGACCGCCTTGACTACGAGCGCGCGGCTCAGATCCGCAACCGCATCCGGGCGCTGGCCCAAATCCAGGCCGACCAGCACATCAATGTCGAGGGCGTCGCCGACGCCGATGTCGTGGCGCTCCACCAGGAGGGCGGGCATAGCTGCGTCCAGGTCTTCTTCTTCCGCGGCGGCCAGAATTTCGGCAATCGCGCTTATTTCCCGAGCCACGACCGGCAGATCGAGTCGGCGGAGGTGATGGCGGCCTTTCTCGGCCAGTTCTACGACAGCCGCCCGCCGCCGCCCTTGATCCTGCTGTCCGAGGCGCCGGCCGAGGAGGCGCTGCTCGCCGAGGCGCTGTCGGAAAAGGCCGGGAAGCGGGTGCAGCTCCACGCCCCGCAGCGCGGCGACAAGCGGAAGCTGGTCGAGCATGCGCTCGCCAATGCCAAGGAGGCGCTGGGCCGGCGCCTCGCCGAATCCTCGTCGCAGCGGCGGCTGCTCGCGGGGGTGCAGGCGGCGTTCGGCCTGGAAGCGCCGCCGCAGCGAATCGAAGTCTACGACAACAGCCACATCCAGGGCACCAACGCGATCGGCGCGATGATCGTGGCCGGACCCGAAGGCTTCGAGAAGGGCGCCTACCGCAAGTTCAACATCAAGGGCGCGGCCCCGGTCGGCACCAAGAAGGGGCTGGCGGAGGACGCGGTGGACTACCGGGCCGGCTACCAAGCCGGCGACGACTACGCGATGATGCGCGAGGTGCTGGAACGCCGGTTCAAGCGGGCGCTCGAGGAGGATCCCGACCGCGCCAAGGGCCAGTGGCCGGATCTGGTGCTGATCGACGGCGGCGCCGGACAGCTCGCGGTGGCAGAGGACGTGTTCGTCGAGCTCGGCATCGACGACGTGGCGTTGGTGGCGATCGCCAAGGGTCCCGACCGCGATGCCGGCCGCGAGCGCTTCTTCCGGCCGGGCGAGACGCCGGTCTCGTTCGACTCCAAGGATCCGGTGCTCTACTTCCTGCAGCGCCTGCGCGACGAGGCGCACCGCTTCGCCATCGGGACGCATCGGGCGCGGCGGCAAAAGGCGATCGGCGCCTCGCCGCTCGACGAGATCGCGGGGATCGGCCCGACCCGCAAGCGCGCCCTTCTCCACCATTTCGGTTCCGCTCGCGCGGTCGCCCGCGCCGGCCTCGCCGATCTGGAGCAGGTGCCGGGGATCAGCGGGACGGTGGCGAAGAAGATCTACGAGCACTTCCACGCGGGTGGATGACGCCGGGCGCACGGCCCCCGGGAACCCTGCGCCGCCGCGTGGGTTGATATCGCTCGCAGCCGCCGCATCGGGCGGCCTACGGGGAGATTTTCATGTCTGGCTACAAACCATTGGCCCTGCTCGTGCTCTTGCCGCTGGCCCTGGCTGGCTGCGGGACGACGCCGGGGTGCCGTGCCGTGACCGGCGCCGGGCTCGGCGCGGCCGGCGGTGCCGCGCTCGGTGCGATCGGCGGAAATCCGGCGGCGGGCGCGATCGCCGGCGCCGTCGCGGGCGGCGCTGTCGGTGCCGCCACGTCGCCTGACCAGGTCAACGCCGGGCCGGCACCCTGCTACTGACCCTGTCGCGATCGGGATGACGAAACCGCGTCATCCCTGTCCGGCGCAATCGCCGGGCTCTCAGCGCCGTCATGGCCGGGAGAGGCGATATAGCGCCGATTTGAGCAGCCTGTGCCAGCCCGCGCGCCCTACTCCGCCGCCTCCGCCGCGGCATCGGCATTGGCCGGCGGCTCGGCACGATGGAGCACAAGCGCGGCGCCCTCCGGGAATTGGAGGAGGCCCGCGCCGGCGAGGCGCTGAATGGTGTCCCACGCCGTGCGGCCGATCACCTCGGCCGGGGACGCGCGCTCGGCCAGCCGCGCACGTTCCGCCGCGAGCTGCGCCTCGTCGCCGTCGATCACGGCGACGACCCGGCCCGCGCGCAGCTCCGCCAGGACGAGGCGGTCGCCCAG
>Ga0070731_10003761_pt1 | contig 13479 bp, 12 predicted proteins | sample Coa_R1_2_FD_66448 | JGI IMG/M metagenome (GOLD analysis project Ga0070731, IMG submission 66448) | Surface soil microbial communities from Centralia Pennsylvania, which are recovering from an underground coalmine fire - Coalmine... | ecosystem: Environmental > Terrestrial > Soil > Unclassified ... | reverse complement strand
ACGAGCCGTTCGAGCCCGACGTGTTGAAGGCGGCGCTTGCCGACCCGGTCGGACGGGATCTTCTCATCGATCTTCTCGCGCTTCGAGATCTGGTCGCGCCAGACAACGACAGCGTGCCGACTCCGATGTCAGCCGTGCCGGCATCGCGCCCGATTCGCTGGCTGGCGGCTGTGGCACTCATTGCCATAGCCATGGGAGCGGGGATCGCGATTGGACACCGTATGTCACACGCGACGGCGTCCGCGGCGCCTGAAGCGACGCGCGTCATCGAGCTTCGGCCTGGCGTCGAGTGGCACGAGACGCAGGGAGGACACTGAAATGAAACGCGCGGTCTCGGTCTTTGTAGTCCTGGCGGCCGGCCTCGTCGACTTGCGGGCCGATCAATCCTCCAATTCTCCTCTACAAGTCACGATTGCGCAGACCGTGTACCAGACAGACGGCGGCACATCTGGAGGCACCGGAAGCTGGAAGCTCGACCCGGGAGGATCGTTCGTCACCTACCCGCACTGGAGTCAGCTCTGCTCCCCTGGACTTCCCGAGACGGGCTGGAAAGTGGAAGTGACGCTGGTGTCGCGTGACGCGACGCGAGCGAACCTGCGAGTGTCCTGGGGGCGAACAAGCGAAGCGAGTGCCGCGTACGAGCGCCAGATTCGGGATCTCACGGAGTTGCGAAACGGCATGGAAAAACGCGGATCGGGCACATCAGATCTTGACTATCAATTAACGCAGCAGCGGATCGCCGACCTGAATTTTGAACTCGCTCGTGCCGCCAACAGCGCACAGAGTCGCGAGTCTCTGTTGATGCTGAAGGCGGGCGATCATGTATTGCTGGACTACATTCCCGGCGCGGGCGGACATCTGGTTGGTGCAGCAGCCGGGCAAGAAGGTGCTCTATCCTCTCGGGCCTGCGATGTCGTCGGCATGGGCCTGGAAGTCCGCCTGGATCCGCCGCAGCATCCGCCCGTTCTCGAGACGGATATTTGGCTGGTCCGCACGCCCGCGGGTGGCGCGGATGACGTCCAGCATCAAGTCATTCGCAGCGAAGCGCGAACCGGCAGCGGCTATTGGTTCGATGAGGTGAATCTCGCCGCCGGAACCGCGCCGCCGGATGCGTCGCAAGCCACCGCCGCGCGCCTCGCGATCAGAGTATCGGGAACGATCGTGCCCGTCGAGTCGACAGACGGCCGAATCCATCTGAAGCTGACCATCGAACGAGCGTCGCGGATGATTTCGACCGCGGCCACCGGCGGCGAGAAGTCCACATCAGGCGAGGGCGGTGGCGCGACGTACGACGTCTCGGCAGATCCAGGCGAAGTCGTGGCGTTTCAACTGCCGCCGATCCTCGTGCGCGGCCAGCCGGTCGATCGGCTGTCAGTCCGAGTGCGCTCGCACTGGCTCAAATAGCCGGCTGTGTCCTCGGCGTCGCCAGACTCACGATCATCCCCACCGTCACGACGACGATGGCGCCGATGACGTTGAACCAAAGATACGAAATCGCGTCCTTCGTCGCCGGGGCATACGCGACCGTGAAAACGACCGCGAGTCCCGCGATGAGACCCGCAAAGGCGCCGTGGCCGTTCGCGCGCTTGAATCCGAGCGCGAGAATGAAGACGCCGAGCACGGATCCGTAGAACAGCGATCCGAACGTGTTCACCACTTCGATCAGCGATCCCAAATTCGCGGCATAGACCGCGACGCCGCACGCGAACAGGCCCCAGAACGCGGTCGCGATTTTCGATGCGCGCACGTACGTCGCATCAGCCGCGTTCGGATTCACATGCCGCCGGTAAAAATCCACCATTGTCGCCGTCGCCAGCGCGTTCATCTCGCCGGAACTGGCCGACATCGCGGCTGAGATGATCGCCGCGATCATCAGTCCGACAAGGCCGATCGGCATGTACTGAAGAATGAACGTCGGGAACACGTAGTTGACGTCGGTGTAGCCGGTGTCGCCCGACACGTCCTTCACCAGCTTCGCGGCCCGGACGCGGACGTCGCGCACGTCGGCGTCAGCCTGCCGAAATGCCTCGCGCACGAACTTCGCCTCGACCGGACTCTGGTTGTCGGCCGGCGCGGCGGCCAGACGCTCGGCGGCCTGGCTTCGCGCGTCTGATTTCGCGTCGTACTCGCGCTCGAGCTGGCGATATTCCTCGGCTCTCGGGCTCGCCTGCACCTGCTGCGCGTACACCGGATTGAACAGCAGCGGCGCGCGATGAAAGAGAAAGAACGTAAATGTCAACACGCCGGTGAGCAGAATGAGCGCCTGCAGCGGAATCTTGACGAACGCGCTCAAGAGCAGCGACTGGCGGCTCTGCGTCAGCGATTTGGCCGTGAGATAGCGCTGCACCTGGCTTTGATCGCAGCCGAAGTACGACAGCGACAGAAACACGCCGCCGATCAGGCCCGACCAGATCGTGTATTTCTCGCGGAGATCGAATCGCGTGTCGACCGCTTTCAGCTTGCCGAGCGCGCCGGCCACGTGCAACGCGCCGGCGACCGTGACGTCGTGCGGCAATCCGAGAATCAGGACGACGACAGCCGCCGTCATCGCGCCGAGGACGACGGCCATCTGCTTGACGTCGGTCCACGTCACCGCCTGCACGCCGCCGTACATCGTGTACACGATCGTCGGGACGCCAATCGCGAGGATCGTCGCGAAAAGATTCCAGCCGAGCACGATCGACAGGATGATCGCCGGCGCCGCGATGATCACGCCGCACGACAAACCGCGCTGCGCCAGAAAAATCGCCGCGGCGAGTGTGCGCGTCTTCACGTCGAATCGCCGCTCGAGATATTCGTAGGCCGTGTAGACGCCTGACCGGTAGAAGAACGGCACGAGCGTCATCGACAAAATCACCATCGCGATCGGCAGTCCGAAATAAAACTGCACGAATCGGATGCCGTCGGCGTAGCCCTGCCCCGTCGTGCCGACCAACGTGATCGCCGACAACTGCGTCGCCATCACCGACAGTCCGACCGCCCACCACGGCAGGCTGCGATTGGCGCGAAGGTAGCCGTCGACGTCGTTCGATCGATTCGCGGCACGCAGGCCGCTCCAGACAATCCAGGTCAGATAGACGGCGACGACGGTCCAATCGAGGGCGCGCATGCCTGGTCGTGTTTCGCGTTCAGGCGAACGCGCGGCTCAGCCAGAACAGACAGGCGATGACGACCGCTTCGACGATCAAGACCAGCAGATACGTGCGCGTGAGATCAGACTCGGGAACGGTCGGAATTCGCGGAGTGGTGTCGGCGGCGTTACCGGCCATCGCTCGCAGTATAGAATCAGCACGCGGCCGATGCGCATAGTTTCGACCGACCACAAAGTCATCGGGCTGCAGTACCTCTTCACGAGTCTGCTGTTCCTGCTCGCCGGATTCCTGTTCATCCTGTTGATTCGATTCCAGCTGGCGCACCCGGGCGATCCGATCCCGCTCATCGGCGGCTGGCTCTCGGACGCGCGCGCGCCGGGCGGCGTCATGCAGCCCGACTTCTACACGCAACTCGTCGCGATGCACGGGACGACGATGGTGTTTCTCGGCGTCGTGCCGCTGGCCGTCGGCGCGTTCGGGAACTACCTGATTCCGCTGATGCTCGGCGCGCCAGACATGGCGTTTCCCCGACTCAACGCGCTCAGCTACTGGCTCTATCTCGCCGGCGGCATCGTCATGTACTCCGGTTTTTTCCTGCCCGGCGGCGCCGCGGGCTCCGGCTGGACGTCGTATCCGCCACTCGCCGACATCGCGAAAGACGGACAGACCGCATGGCTGTGCGGCATGTTCCTGCTGATCCTGTCGTCGCTGGCCGGATCGATCAACATGATTTCGACGATCCTGCAGCTGCGCGCGCCGGGACTGGCGATGATGCGGCTGCCGATTTTCGTCTGGTCGCAGCTGGTCACCGCGTTTCTGCTGCTGCTCGCGTTTCCGCCGCTGCAGGGGGCCGCGGTGCTTCAACTGATGGACCGGCTGGCCGGCACGAGCTTCTTTCTGCCGAGCGGACTCGTCGTCTCGGGAGATCCGCTGCGCGCGACCGGCGGCGGCAGTCCGATTCTCTGGCAGCACCTGTTCTGGTTTCTGGCGCACCCCGAAGTTTACGTGCTCATCCTGCCGGCGTTCGGCATCGTGTCCGAAATCATCGCGAACAGCACGCGGAAGCCGCTGTGGGGCTATCGCGGGATGGTGGGCGGCATGCTGTTCATGGGATTCATGTCGTTCATCGTCTGGGCGCACCACATGTTTCTCACCGGCATGGGTCCGGTGATGAGCGGGTTTTTCCAGGTGACGACGATGATCATCTCGGTGCCGTCGGTGATTTTCGTGTCGACGCTGCTGATCTCGCTCTACGGCGGATCGATTCGGTTCACGGTGCCGGCGATGTTCGCGCTCGCGTTTCTGCCGATGTTCGGCATCGGCGGCCTCACGGGATTACCCCTCGGACTTGCGGCGTCCGACATCCATCTGCACGACACGTACTACGTCGTCGGACATTTTCATTACATCGTGGCGCCCGGCACGCTCTTCGCGATGTTCGGCGGCATCTATTACTGGTTTCCAAAAGTCACCGGCCGGATGACGAATCCGCTCTTGGGACGGCTGCATTTCTGGGGATCGCTCGTCGGGATGAACGGAATTTTTCTGCCGATGTTCATCCAGGGATTGGCGGGCGTCAATCGCCGCCTGTATGACGGGGGCCGCACCTACGCGTCCGGGATGTCGATCGCGTCGACGTACAGCGGCCAGTGGTGGTCGGCGCTGTTGCTCGGCGCGGCGCAGCTGTTTTTCATCGCGAACCTGGTCTGGAGCATCCGCAAGGGCGCGCGGACGAACGACAATCCCTGGCGCGCGACGACGCTCGAGTGGATGACGACGTCGCCGCCGGCGCCGCATAATTTTTCGGCGACGCCGGCCGTGCGCCGCGGACCGTACGACTACAGCGTGCCGGGCATGACCGAGGACTTCGCGCCGCAGGGCGAGATCATGCCGGAGCGGCTCCGATGATTCCGTACACGATCGAGCGGCGGTCCGATACCGGCGTGACGAACGTCACGATGGGCATCTGGTTGTTTCTGGCGTCCGAAGTGATGCTGTTCGGCGCGCTGTTCTCCGCTTACGCGCTGTTGCGGGTCTCCGCGGTGAACTGGCCGTCGGGCCGTGATGTGCTGAGCGTGACGCGCGGGGCCGCGAACACCGCGATTTTGCTCGTGATGACGGGCTTCGCGTGGCGCGCGCGATCGGCCGGCGACATCGCGGCCGGTCGGCGCCGGCTGCTCGTTGCCTCGATTCTCGCCATGATGTTTCTCGTGGTGAAGGGCGTCGAGTACTCGAGTGAACTTGGCCGCGGACTCGTGCCGTCCGTCAGCACATTTCTTGCGATGTACTTCACGCTGACCGGACTTCACGCGCTGCATGTCGTCTGCGGGCTCATCGCGAACGTCTGGGCGCTGACGGGCGTCACGCGTGTGGGCACTGAGATGACGACGGGCCGTCTGCGCGCGCTCGGCCTGTACTGGGCGTTCGTCGACGTAATCTGGATGATTATCTTTGTGTTGATGTATCTGTCATGAAGAGACGGCTGTTTTGGATCGCCGCGTGCCTGTCGGGCCCGTCGCCGCTCTTCGCGTGCCCTGTCTGTTTTCAGGTTGAGGCGGGCCCTGTCGCCAGCGGCGTCCGCGCCGCCGTCGTCGTGCTGATCTGTGTCACCTCAGTCGTCCTGGGCGCTGTCGCAATGTTTCTGCGCCGCACGCGTCTGCTCTCCAGCGCGACCCCGGAGGTGGACCCCGGAGGTCGACCTCCGGGGTCCACCTCCGGGGTCGCGCTGCGGTCATGAACTTCCTCCCGCCGCAAGCGTCGAGTCATGCGGGACAGATCGATTTCGTCCTGGCGCTGGTGCACGGGCTCATGTTCGTGCTGTTCGCCGGGTGGAGCGTCTACTTCGTCTGGGTGTTGATCCGGTTTCGCCGCGGCCGTTCGCCGCACGCCGATCATCACGGGGCGAAAGGACGGCTCGCGCTCGGCATCGAGATCGGAGTCGTCGTCGCCGAAGTCATTCTGCTGGTCGGTTTCGCGCTGCCGGTCTGGTTCAATCGCACGTCGGCCGCACCCGAAGACTCGCGGGCGATCGTCATTCGTGTCGTGGCCGAGCAGTTCAGTTGGAACGTGATGTATCCCGGCCCCGACGGCAAGTTCGGCGAGACCTCGATCGCGCTGATGACGCCGACCAATCCGTTCGGTCTGAATCGCAAGTCGCCGAACGGCCGCGACGACATCGTCGAGCTCAACCTCATGCACCTGCCGATCGGACGGCAGATCGTCATCCAACTCACGAGCAAGGACGTGATCCACAGCTTCGGCGTGCCCGCGATGCGCGTGAAGCAGGACGCGATTCCCGGCTTGATCTCGACCGTCTGGTTTACGCCGACGCTCGCCGGTCAGTTCGACATCCAGTGCTCGCAGCTCTGCGGCGTCGGCCATTACCGCATGCACGGCGTGATCACCGTCGAGTCCGACGATGCCTTCCGCAAGTTTCTCGCGAGCGAAGCCGCGCTTCAGGGACAATAGATCTCGACGGAATGCCGACGCACGTCATTCGCGCCCGCCCGCCACGAACGCCTCCGGTCGCCGCCGCGGTCGTCGTCGACACATCACGCGACGCCATCGGCGCGCATCTCGAAGATGCCGCGCACTTTCACGGCGGCCACGCTGAGTCGATCGCGCGGCCGCGCAGCGAGGGTGAAGTGGCCGGCCTCATCACGGCTGCGCCGCGCCTGCTCGCGATCGGCGCGCAATCGTCGGTCACGGGTGGCGCCACTCCGGACGGCGGATTGATCCTCTCGACGTCGCGGCTGACGGCGATTGACGACGCGGGACCGTCGCATGTGCGCTGCCAGGCCGGCGTGCCGCTGCACACCCTGCAGCAGCATCTGGCGGCCCACGGGCGCTGGTTTCCGCCCGTGCCGACGTTCACAGGCGCGTTCGCCGGAGGCGTCGTATCGACCAACGCCGCCGGCGCGGCGACATTCAAGTACGGCACGACCCGCCGTTGGGTCGACGGACTCACGATCGTGCTCGCCTGCGGATGCGTGCTCGACGTCGAACGCAGTGCTGTCCTCGCCGACCCCCGGCGCGGATTCGAAGTCGTCTGCGCGCATGGGACGCGCGTCGTCCGGCCCGGATCGTACCGCCTGCCCTCGGTGCCGAAATGCTCGGCCGGCTATTTCGCGGACCCGCGGATGGATCTCATCGACCTTTTCATCGGGGCCGAAGGGACGCTCGGCGTCATTGTCGATGCCACGTTGCGCGTGCTGCCCGCGCCGCCGTCGGTCGCGATCGCGCTGATTCAAGCGCCGTCCGAGCCGTCGGCCATCGCGCTCGTCGCCGAGCTGCGACGTCTGTCGCAACGCACGTGGGAGTCGGGCGATCCGCACGGCGTCGACGTCGCCGCGATCGAACATCTCGATCGGCGCTGCCTCGAGATCCTCCGCGAGGACGGCGCCGACCGGCGAGCCGACGTCGCGATCGCGGACGACACCGACGTGCTGCTGATGACCCAGCTGGAACTGGCGGCCGGCGTCGGCGGCGAGTCCGCGTTCAACCAGATCGCCGACGCCCTCTCGGCCGACGCCGCCGATTCCGCGCTCACGCGATTCTGCCGGCTGCTCGAGGCGCACGCGATGCTCGATCGAACGGAAATTGCGATGCCCGGGGACGTGAAACGCGCCGAGCAGCTGCTCGCGCTGCGCGAAGCCGCGCCCACCGGCGTCAACCGGCGCGTCGGCGAAGCCAAACGCGCCGTCGATCTGCGCATCGAAAAAACGGCCGCCGACATGATCGTGCCGTTCGAGTCGTTCGGCGAGATGATGGCCGTCTATCGCCGCGGCTATCAGCGGCGCGGCCTCGATTTCGCGATCTGGGGTCACATCTCCGACGGCAACGTCCATCCGAACGTGATCCCACAGTCGTTCGACGACGTCGTCGCCGGCAAAGACGCGATTCTGGAATTCGGCCGCGAAGCCGCGCGCCTCGGCGGCTGCCCGTTGGCCGAACACGGCGTGGGCCGAAGCCCGCTCAAACAGCGGCTGCTCCGGGAATTCTACGGCGAGGCGGCAATCGACGAAATGCGCGCGATCAAAACGGCATTCGATCCCGAGTGGAAGCTGGCGCCGGGAGTGATTTTCGTCAAACACGAAAGCGCAGGTGGCCTCCGGCCATGAAGACGCTCGTCCTCGACATGGGAAATGTCATCGCCTACTTCGACCATCGGGCCGCCTGCCGGCAGCTCGCGGCCCTCGCGACGAACGGGATCGACGAACCGAGGCTGTACGATGCGATTTTCAAGACGACGCTCGAGGAAGAGTTCGACTGCGGCCTGATTTCACCCGATCAGTTCATTGCGGCTCTGCGGGCGGCGACGGCGTCGACGGCGCCCGACGAAGCGCTCGCGCGCGCGTGGTGCGACATTTTCAGACTGAACGACGACGTCACGGCGCAATTGCCGGCGATTGCCGCGTCGCCGATCCGCCTCGTGCTCGCCAGCAGCACAAACGCCCTCCACTTTCAGTGGATGACGAGCCGGTATCCGGCCGTGTTCGCCGGCTTCGACGAGTTCGTCGTGTCGTTCACGGTCGGTGCCCGCAAACCGGCTGCGGAATTTTTTCGGGCTGTGCTCGCGGCTGCCGGCGCGCCAGCGCGCGAATGTCTGTACATCGACGACCGGCCGGATTACGTCCATGCCGCGCGAGCCGTCGGTATGGGCGGCGCCGTGTACGGCCCTGGCTCGCGATTCGCCGGCATGCTGGAAGCATCCGGTGTGCGCGCGCTGCCCGGCGGCTAGTACGCCAGTTGCCATATCCACCCGCCGGGTGCAAAGATCAACGCAGCGGTCCGCCATCGGCGGGCCGATCCACATGAACTGGCGACTCTCCACCATCGCAGTCGCAGCGGCCGCCAGCCTCGCGGCAGCGCAAAAGGACGTCTCGACCAAGGACCTCGTCAAGATCGCCGAGACCTACGTCGAGTCGTACCAGGCGAAGATGGCCTACGTCATCGCCGACGAAGAATACGTCCAGCGCACGTTCGACGAACTCGGCGCGCAGACGCGCGAGCGCGTCATGGACGGCGAGCTGCTGCTCACGTTCGTGCCCGCCGATCACGAATGGATCGCCATTCACGACGTCGCGGCCGTCGACGGCGACATGGTCACCGATCGCTCTGATCTGCGCGCCTTGATCATGCGCGGCGCCGTCGAATCGGTCTCGCGCGAGCTGCTCGCGCGCAACGCGCGCTTCAACATCGGCGGCGTCGAACGCAACTTCAACGAGCCGACACTGGCGCTGCTCGTCCTCGAGGCCCAGCGCGTCAAGGGCTTTTCCTTCGATCGCAAGTCGATCGAGAACGACGGCGGCCGTCAGATCGCGACGCTGGCGTTCGAGGAAAAGGACACGTCGACGCTGATCCGCGACACGCGCGGCCGTCCCGTCCCGATCAAAGGCGAAATCGAGCTCGACGCCGCCACCGGGCTGATTCAGCGGACGAGGATCGAGTTCAAACAGAACGGCGTCGTCGGCGAGCTGGCGACGATCTACACCAGGAACGACAAACTCGACATGTGGGTGCCGGCGACGTTCACGGAGAGCTACACGCGCAAAACGACCACCGACTTCGACCACATCGAGTGCAACGCGAAATATTCGAACTACCAGCGATTCGGAGCGACGGCGAGAATCAAGAAGTAGAAAAACAAGTCAACTTGGAACTCTGAACTCAGAACGGTTGTGCGGCGCTTTGCGCCGAACTTTTTCGGACCGTCGCTCACGAGCTAAGTCTGCCCTCGACCGGTGAACCCGTCTTCCTGAAAACGTTGGCCAGCGAAGCGCACTCCACCGTTCTCAGTTCAGAGTTCCAAGTTCCAAGTTGACGCGTACTACTTCACTTTCGTCCCGAGCCATCCGTCCCTGAACGTCCGCTGCGCATCGGTCAGCGCGCCGCCGGTTTGATCGATTGGCACGATCTGCAGCGCGGGATCCGGTTTGAGTGTCGCGGTTTCTGTCACCGTCGCACCGTCGCGGCGGACGACGGTGAGCTTGACGGTGTCACCGGGCTTGCGCGCGCCGAGCGCCGTCCAACCCGCCATCGTCGCCGGTTGGCCGTCGATCATCGTGATGACGTCGCCCTCGTCGATGCCGGCCTCATAGAGCGGCGTGTTGAACGCGACCGGCGCCGGGCGGCCACCGCGTCCGGCGCCAATGCCCACGGCCAGGCCGCCGTTGGCTTCCTGCACCGGCGTGTTGCCAATCCAGCCGGCATTTGGCCGCGCCGCACGGAGGTCGAATCCGGCACGCGTCAGCAGCCTGGCGTAGTCGACGACGTCGCGGCCCTCGACGTATTTGTCGAAGAAGTCGTCTGCGAACGTGCGATTGCCGGACACTTGCGCGAGCACGTCGCGCAAATCTTTCAGCGAGTACGGCTTGCCGACGAGTCCCGGCGCCGGACCGCCGGGCTTGCCGAAGGTCGTCCACATCGCGCGCATGAAATCGTCGAGCGACACCTTGCCGTTCGACATGTCGCGCAGCGACAAGTCGAGGCCGAATGCGACCGCGGCGCCATAGGTGTAGTACGAAATAAACGACCGGCTGCCGTCGTTGAGATCGATCGACTGCGCGGCGTCGTTGAACGGGCCGTACTCGCTCATCTGCACGGCGGAGCGCACCGTGCGTCCTGATCCATTGATCACGGCGATCACGTTGTTGGCCCCGGGAGGACCGCCGGCCCGGCCGCCGCGACCGCCGCCTGCCGCCGTAAGTCCGGCTCGCGTGAGCAGCAGCGGTCCGTAGTACTGCGTGAACCCTTCGGCGAGCCACAGACAGCACGTGATGTTCTCGCGCGTGAAGTCGAACGGCTCGAGTCCGGCGGGACGGATCCGCTCGACGTTCCAGTTATGGAAAAACTCGTGCGCGATCGTGCTCAGCGCCTCCATTCGGCCTTCCGGCGTTTTCAGCGACAACCCCGGATCCGAAATCGACGTGCTGTTGCGATGCTCCATGCCGTCGCCGTGGACGAACGGCGAGTAGTCGAGCAGGAACGTGTAGTTGCCGGGCTCGTATTTCGGAAATTCGCCGTACACGGCCATCTCTTCGCGGACGAGCCGCTTGACGAGCGCGGCAAGCTCGTCGACGTCAGACTGCGACCCGTCACCATGAACGGCCAGCCGGAAGTTCGCGGGCGTGCCGTCGGTGTTCTGCACCGAAAACGTGCCAATCGTCAGGTTGGCCATCTCGGTCGGACTGTCCATCAGATATTGCAGATTGGGCGCGGTGAACGTCCACGGATCGTTCGTCGGATACAACTGCGTCGCGATCTTCCAGGCCGCGCCGGTGGGCGGCGCAAACGAGAGACGCAGCGGCTGCGTGTCGTGGCCGACCGCCCACATGAACGTCGCGGGCATGCTCAGATGCGCGTGCGTCGTGTCGATGCCGGTGTAGGTGCCGTCGGCGTAGTCGCCGAACAATTTGTAGACGATCCGCACGGTGCCGTCGTGTCCGGCGACGTCCCACTCGTCGACGTCGGGACGCGTCATCTTCAGCTTCTGTCCTCTGCCGTCGTACGCCTCGATCCAAAACACGTTCTTCGCGAACTCGTGCACCGCGTAGCGGCCGGGCGACGACCGGCTCATGCGAGCCTTGAGCGGCGCCGTGCCCAACTGCGGAAACGTGACATCGACCTGCATCCAGTGATGCTCGGCTTCAGGGAAGGTCACTTTGTACACAATGGGGGCCTGCGCCTGCGCAAAGGCGGGTGAGCCGATCAAGGCAAACAGACACACGAGGCGGATCAAGCGGATCATGCAGGTCTCCGTTAGCGCAGGCAGTGACACTGTCGGGCACATCGATGAACGACGATCGGCAATTGATGAACGAAGAATCGACAATGGAGAATCGCTCATCGAATCGACAATCGACAATCGACAACCGGCAATCGGCAATCGGCAATCGGCCCGGCTCAGGGCGCAACGATTTTCCAATTACCTCTCGTCGATTCTTCGTTCATCAATTACCGATCATCGATCATCGATGTGCCTTCTTGAGCACCATTTGAAGCGCCGTGCCGGGCAACCGCAGCAGCGCCTCGCGGCGAATTGCGGAGTAGGTTCGCCGGCCCGCGACGAAATCGATCATCGCTTTCTTGAACCACGGCAAGGTGTCGCCTTTGCGCACGAGATCGTTCACGCGAGCGTGACTGGCGAACAGCAGTTTCTGGATGATCACCGAGTCGCGAAGCTCGGCGCCCATTTCCCGGCGCCACGCGCGCTCGAATGACGGGCCAGATCTGTCCGGCCGCGTCGGGCTCGCCGCGATGGCGCGTCCGGCCAGCTCGCCGCTGATCATCGAATAGTAAATGCCCTCGGCCGTGAAGCCGTGGACGAAGCCGCCGGCGTCGCCCGTGAACAGCACCCGCGCGTCATACGTCTTCGGCAGCGGCCCGCCGACCGGAATCAGATATGGCGTGAAGTGCTTGCGATCGGATCGCCCCTCGAGCTCGCCCATGTCCACGAGCGACGAGACGAATCCCGACTGCAGGTCGTACGGCCGCGCCGCCACTTCACCTTTGAAATGCGAGAGCAGACAACCGATGCCGACATTGACATGCCGCGTCTTCGGAAAAATGTACGAGTAGCCGTCGAGCCCCTTGTAGGCGTAGGCGATCCACACTTGGTCCGGACGCGTCGCGCGCAGCGTGTCGTGCGGCGTCTCTTCCATCATGTCGATGGCAATCGCGCGCGTGGGCCAGCGCGCGTTGACGCCCAGCCGCTTCGCGATCACGCTGTGCACGCCGTCGGCGGCGACGATCATCGGCGCGCGCAGCCGCTCGCCCGTGCGCGACTGCAGCGTGATGCCGTCCTTGTCGCGCTCGACTTGCGTGATTTCAAACTTCTCGCGGAGCCTCGCACCCGCCGACACCGCGGCCTTCACGAGCGAATGATCGAATTCCACGCGGCGGATCAAAATGCCGACGGGCTCGTCCGAGACGAGATTCAGCACGGATCCGTCCGGCGACTCGAGATGCAGCTTTGAGATGCCGTGAATGTCGATGCCGTCCATCGCCGTCGACAGCCACGGAAATCGCGCCAGCGCGCGCGTCGTCAGTCCGCCGCCGCATGGTTTATTGCGTGGAAACGACGCGCGATCGATCAGCAGCGTGTCGATGCCCGCCGCCGCAAGCGTGCGCGCAGCCACGGCGCCCGCCGGCCCGGCGCCGGCGACGATGACGGAGGCGTCAAAGGGCATGGGATGCATCAGAGATCAAGAACAGGCATCGCGCATGAGGCTCCGGGCTCCAGGCTCCAGTAGACCCAGAAAGACGAGCGTGCACGCCTGCTCTACTGGCGCCTGAGGCCTGCTGCCTGAAGCCTGACAAGAATCACGCCCGTATCCACCGCAGCATCTCGGGCAGCGTCGGGGCTTTGCCCTGCATGAGCAGGCCG
>Ga0070731_10003760_pt1 | contig 13480 bp, 13 predicted proteins | sample Coa_R1_2_FD_66448 | JGI IMG/M metagenome (GOLD analysis project Ga0070731, IMG submission 66448) | Surface soil microbial communities from Centralia Pennsylvania, which are recovering from an underground coalmine fire - Coalmine... | ecosystem: Environmental > Terrestrial > Soil > Unclassified ... | reverse complement strand
TCCACATGAGCCGATCATATGTTCCGTAAACTCCGGAAGGAAAAATCACAGCATCGCGGATCCAAAGCCAATAATAATCCTCGGCGATAACCCCCACGCTGCTCCATTGTTTTGCGTCCTTTTCTACGTATCCTTTGGATTGCAGCCTCAAAGCCGTCTGTTTTTCGATTTTTTGAATGCGCTCAGGATTGAGAATGATCTCGATTTCATTTTTTTTCCATGTTCCGAGCTGTCCAAACAGATCCGGATGTTCCTTGGCAAATTCCAAATATTCTTTAATACGCTCTGGCACGTGCAGATCAGCCCCTGAGTCTTCTCCAAAAAGGGCTGCCGCGTAGATCATATATAAAATAAAGTATCTTTTAGCCATGGCAAATCAAATGAAAGTAGCAGATCATCTCATCTGAAACAATTGATATCAAGGGGGAGTTGTTCTATACTTTCTCTTTTACGCGAGGTTTATTCCATGAAGTACTGTGAGTCGGTTTTTCAGACAAAGCGCTGGCGGACACGAGAGGTCTTAGTGGGGAAAGTCGGAGTGGGCGGCTCCAATCCTATCCGCATACAGTCGATGACGACGTCGAGTACACGCGATGTGGAGGCGACAGTTTCTCAAATCATGCTCCTTGCTGACACAGGATGCGAGATTGCCCGTGTCACAGTGCAAGGAATGAAAGAGGCGGACAGCTGCGAGGCGATCAAAAATACTTTGCTCCAAAAAGGGTACGATATTCCTATCGTTGCCGATATTCATTTTTATCCTCCTGCTGCGTTGAAAGTCGTCGATTTTGTGGATAAGGTGCGAGTCAATCCAGGCAATTTTGTCGATAAACGCGCCTCTTTTAAAGTGATTGAATACGATGATGCTTCCTATCAGCAAGAACTGACAAGGATCGAAGAAATATTTTCTCCCCTTGTCGAAAAATGCAAACGCTTGAAACGTTCCATGAGAATCGGGACCAATCACGGTTCTCTTTCCGATCGCATCATGAATCGCTATGGAGATACTGCATTCGGAATGGTCGAATCCGCATTAGAATTTGCCCGCGTCTGCCGAAAACTCAATTTTCATTCTTTCATTTTTTCGATGAAGGCGAGCAATCCTCTCGTCATGATCCAAGCCTATCGGCTCCTCGTGAAAGAAATGATCGAGCTGGGTTGGGACTATCCTTTGCATTTAGGAGTAACAGAAGCCGGAGAGGGAGAAGATGGCCGCGTTAAGTCCGCTGTAGGGATAGGCACGCTTCTTTTAGATGGCATTGGCGATACGATACGCGTCTCTTTAACGGAGGATCCTTGGCAGGAAATAGACCCTTGTAAAAGGCTGGCTGCTTACGCAAAACAGGCACTTGACAAAGGGATAGATCCCTTTATGGAAACGCACCGCTCTATCGTTTCCATTGAGCGTAAACCCTTTCCTCCGTCGCCTATTCCTCTGCATCGCGACGGAACGGTAGTTCTGGCAGTTTCCGATCAGCCGTTGACAGGCGATGCGTTAGGAAGCACTTCTTCCACTCGTGGTCCTGCTACGGTGGATTTTGTCCTGCTGGAAAATGCGGGAATAAAGCTCGACCCTCCTATTTTACACCTCTTAAAGGAATGTCCGATCGGTCTTTTGAGCCACAACGGCGCACGTCCTGAGGCAACTCCTGTATGGACTGCTTCGTATCTCCTCGCAAAAGAGAATCTCGCAGGCCCCTGGGTCTTCCAGATCGAAAAAGAAGAAGATTGGAAAATGTTAAAAGACACGCAGCCCTCCTTTGTGCTTTTTTCCCCTAAACAGTCTCGTCTGCATGAGGGCAGAAAGTTCTTCCAATGGCTGAAAGACAATCACATTGAGGTTCCCATCATTCTCTTTTTTGATTATCGGTGCAGTTGGGAGGACCTGATCATCCAGTCCGCTGCAGAATGCGGATCTTTGCTCATCGACGGCATGGCGGATGGGCTTTGCATTAACGCCCCTCATGATCTATCGCTGCTGCGTAATTTAAGCTTTAATATTCTCCAAGCGGTGCGCATGCGGACAAGCCGCACCGAATTCATCTCTTGTCCTGGATGCGGCAGGACGCTATTCGACCTGCAAACGGTCACAAAACGCATCCGCGAGCGCACATCCCATCTTCCTGGGGTCAAAATCGCCATCATGGGCTGTGTGGTCAATGGTCCAGGAGAAATGGCCGATGCCGATTTTGGCTATGTCGGTTCAAAGGCCGGAAAGATCGATCTTTACGTAGGCAAGCAATGCGTGGAGAAAGATATTGATTTTTCCGAGGCCGTGGAACGATTGGTGCAATTGATCAAAGCCCACGGACGTTGGAAAGATCCTGATGACGCTCCAATTCTATCTAATGAAATAAATAAACTCGCAATTGTTTGAGTTTGTTGTATTTTTATTAATAATGTTAAATAATAATTTTATTTTTATTATTAATTATTCTAATTGCTGCTATATTTAAAGTTAATAGACAGGCCAACTGCAGTAAAGCTTGTCTAGCTTCGGATCTCTCTGGATTACATGAGCGATTAAAGACTGTTTGTCCTAAGTACTGTTCCGTTTTATCTTTTCTTTGAAGAGATAAATGACTTTACTTTTGGAATTCTCAAGGTACCAAGGCTTCTCGCAGAAGCAGGAGATTATGGGTCGTGTTTCATTAACAGCCTATTATCCAATAGCTTGAGAAAACAAACCGTCTTGACCTTCCCTCTCATTATGCTTATGCTGATAAGCAAATGAACAAAGGGGGAAGGTTTTTTTTACCCTTTTTGCAGATCGCTGCGCAGCTTCTGAAAAAATTCGAGCCGCTTTTTCATCTCGCGCTCGAAGCCTCTGGGCACAGGATGATAGAATTCCTGGCGCTGCAGTTCTTCAGGAAAATAGTCTTGGCCTGAAAAGGCCAACGGCAGATCGTGATCGTATGCGTAGCCTTTTCCATAACCCATCTCTTTCATGAATTGGGTAGGTGCATTGAGGATGATTTTTGGCGGCAAAAGAGAAGAGCTGTTTTTGGCCCTCTCTCTGGCTTGGCTAAATGCTGTGTAAATGGCATTGCTTTTTGGTGCCAGGGCTAAATACACAATTGCTTGCGCAAGCGCGAGGTCCCCTTCAGGATGACCGAGCTGATCGAAAGCTCTCCAGGCATTCAAAGCGATGTCCAGAGCCTGCGGATCTGCGAGGCCGATATCTTCGACAGCCATGCGCACAATTCTTCGTGCGATAAATTGCGGATCTTCTCCTCCTTCGAGCATACGGGCCAGCCAATAAAGAGCTGCATCGGGATCGGACCCTCGTACAGACTTATGCAAAGCCGAAATCAAATTATAATGTCCATCGGATGCGCGATCGTAGAGTGGATTGCGGCGCTGCAGCAGCTGCGCAAGTTCTGTTCTGTCGATATGTTTTTCCGAGGCGCAATGCTCGATATTTTCTACCATATTGAGAAAATGGCGGGCATCTCCTTCCGCTAAAGTCAATAAATAGCTTCGTGCTTCTTGAGTTAAAAGCAGGGGAGAAAAACGCTCTTCGTAGCGTTTGAGGATCTGCTCTAACCCTGCAATCGTGATTTGTTTTAACGTGAGCACGCGCATGCGGGACAAAAGCGCGTCATTTAAAGCAAAAGAAGGATTTTCAGTCGTTGCACCGACTAAAATAAATGTCCCTTGTTCAATATGAGGAAGAAATAGATCCTGCTGGGCTTTATTGAGACGATGTATCTCATCGAGAAACAGAATGCATTTTTTGTGGAAAAGGGGATGTGCCTGGATATCTTCGATGAATTTTCGCAGATCGCTCACGGCAAAACTGGCGCTGAAATGCACAAAGCGCGCATCGAAGGCCTGAGCATACAAACGCGCAAGCGTTGTTTTCCCACAGCCGGGCGGTCCCCATAATAAAAGAGAAAGAGGAGATTTTTTTCTAACAACATGCGTGATCAGTCCATTTTCGCCCAGAAGATGGTCCTGCCCTACGATTTCCTCTAAGCAAGAGGGTCTTAATCTTTCTGCTAATGGTATATTCATTTTAAATACAGTTTCTTAAGAAGATAATATCATTATATGTGTTAAAAACAACTTTATTTAAATCATTAAATGGGTAAATTGCATTTAGGAAGAAGGATGACTGGGCTGTTAGGCATGCTCGAATCCTCATCCAAAAATAGGAGGAAAATCCATGAAAGAGCAGCGTAAACAACCCCAACAACAACCCAACCAACAGCCAAAGTGGCAACAACAACAGCCACAAAACCCACAAAGGGAGAAAGAACAGCGTCGCGAACATCCCCAACAGCCGCAAAAAAAATGGCAAAGCGGACAATAAGCTGATTCATTACGTACCCAAATAAAATATTTGGGTACAACTTCTTCCCCCAAAAAAAATCGAAAATCGACGAACCCTTACTTTGTAGACACCCTCTAAAGTGATTCCAATTCATCTTTATGTTCTTTGAGCCATTGAATAATGGTCTCCGCACTATACAATGCCTCTTTACCGTCGATAATAAGACAAGGAACTTCCAGCACTCCTCCGATATTTTTTAGCTCTTCTTTTGCTTGAGGATCCTTTTTGACATCCTTCATAGGGATCCTTTTTTGAATCGCACGCAAGTAAGCTAAAACTTCCTGACAAAAAGGACAGTAGGCAACATAATATAGAGCGACAATGGGTTTTTCCTTGATTTGTTCGATAGGGGTTTGATCTTTACTGGATCCCATTGCATAATTGTGTCCCGCTGCAAGAAAAAGCAAGGCTATGAGATTAAATATTTTCATTTACTTCCTAAGTAAATGCTATCATAAATCGAATAGCACTTGATGTAAATCTCTTGAGAAAGTTAGGATGTGTTTTTTGATCTTTTGTAGGGGGTCGTCATGAGTAAAAAACAATGCGCCAGATTCATTGTTTGCTTTTTTTTATGTCTTTTGGCCCTACAACCGGGACAGACTGGAGAAATTCGTATGCAGCAACAATTTACTGAACCCGTAAAACCCTTGGCCTTTGATGAAAAAAAGACCTATCAAGCAGTGATCTATACTTCAAAAGGGGAAATCACTTGCGAACTCTATCCAAAAAAGGCCCCTCTATCCGTCACGAATTTCATTCAACTCGCAGAAGGCGGGTTTTATAACGGCCTTATTTTTCATAGAGTTGTTCCCAACTTTGTAATCCAAGGCGGAGATCCTGATGGCAGCGGAAGAGGAGGGCCTGGGTATACTTTAGCTGCTGAGATCGGGCTTACCCATCAAAAGGGAGCTTTGGCCTGGGCTAGACTTCCCGATCACATTAATGCCCAAAAGAGATCCAGCGGCTCTCAATTTTATATCACTTTGGAAAAAATCTCCTATCTAGACGGGGAATATACCGTATTTGGCCAAACGGTCAGTGGTATGGACGTCATTAAACTGATTGAACAAGGCGATGTTATAAAGAAAATTGAAATTGTGATTAAATAAATAAGCAATTCGCTTTCAATAGTTTATAAAATACCTTTGAAATTAATAGTAGATTTTATATATTCAAAATTACCTACAAAACATTTCATATTGATAAATAGGGGTAGTTTTCAATGAATACTCAAAGTAGAAAGATAAGAATTAAGTCTATTCTTAAAAATCCATTAGCCGAGAAATTAGAAATCAAACATCAAAATTCTATTTTAAATCTCGCAAAAATCAAAAAACCATTCAAAAATCATAATTAATAAATTCTCATAATTTGCAAATCTTGCGATTTTTGGGATATTTTTTTATACTAAAAAAAATTTTTTTATTTTTTTTTCTTCTATTAAAAAACCCTCTCAGAATATATCTAGAAACTATTTTTTCAAATTCACATAATTACAATAATTAATAACAATTAAATTTTTTTTTACAAATTAATTAGATTTATTGTATATTGATAATTAGAGGATAAGAAAAGGTTATTAGTTAGTCCGACCAATTCTATCCGAACAAGGAGAAAATTATGGCTAAAAAAAGAGCGCATGCTAAAAAAAGAAAAACAGCTCGTAAGTCTCGCAAGACTACAGCTCGTCGCACAAAACGAGCAAAAGCTCGTCGATAAACCCTGATCACATTTAGACGGCAACGCGAGTTTTCGTCTAGTCAACCATAGGTTGTCGAGCAAGTTCAGGGACTTGCTCGATTTTTTTTTATCTCATCAAAACTTAAATTCCCATTCTCGGTCTGTAAGATATTAAGAAATAAAGAAATGAAATAAAAAGGAGCACGGCGCCTACAAGGAGAGGGGAGTAAATATTCCATCCGGCAAGCGGGCCTGCGACCAGGGGAGCGATGATCTGGCCTATCGACCACATGGCTCCTCCCGCCCCCAAAGCCCTTCCTTGCATATGTTCCGATGCGCGCAGAGAAATCAACGCTCCTAAATTAACCCAGGCGAGAGCGCCCCCAAAAATAGCGACCGGGATAATCAGCCAATAAAACCATAAAACGTTTGGCCATACGAAGAGGGCTGTGCCGCAAGCTGCAAAAACACAACCGAGGAGAATCAATTTATATAGAGAGAATTTTCCGGAGAGCTCTTTATTTAAGAACATGGAGACAAAGAACCAAATGACGGCCATATAAGCGAAAATATCCCCAATCTTTTCCGGGCCCAGAGAAAATTTTTGCACCAGAAAAGTAGGGGAGAATATCAGAAAAAAGCCCCAGCCGATCGAGAAGAGCAAATAGGCAGTCAAAATAACGCGCAGTGCTTTTTCATGAAAAACGAGACGGATGTCCTTGAAAGTGCCTAGCAGTTTAACATGCGCCTGATCCGCCTTGCGCTTCCAGACCTCCACATAAAAGAAATAGACGACGATGAAATTGATCAAGGCAGCGGCGGCAGCAAAGATAAATGCTCCCGATCCCGACAACCATTCCGGGTTTGCAAGCTTGCCCCCTACCCAGGGGCCGGCGACAAATCCTAAACCACCCACGCCGAGTAAAATGCCAAATGCACGGCTGCGATGCGCTGAATCGGTGAGATCAGCAGTTGCTGATTGAGCCAATGCAAAGTTTCCCGAACATAGTCCTGTCACAATACGGCCAATAAATAACCACGTCAGGTCCTGTGTGAAAATACTCATCGCCATGACAGCGTATCCGACTACGCTTAAGCCAATGCTCGCCAGAAAGATTTTATATCTTCCATAATGATCGGCTAATGCGCCAGCGATAGGGGCTCCAAAGAACTGCGCGATCCCGAAAATCGAGAATAAAAGGCCTAAAACAGTCGTTCGTGTCGCTTCGACCACATCGGGTGAAAAAAAATGTAGTTGGGTATTCAAAAGCAGCGGGGCCAGCACGGGAAATACGATGGAAAAGCCAACGAGATCAAGTAAATAGGTCAATAAGACAGTTAAAAATGTGCGGTAATGCTGAGGGGATTTAAACATAGCGTCATCCAGTTTATTGAGGTATACATTTTCCAAATGTATAAAATTTAATTAATAAAAGGATATAATAAAGTTAAATAACTAAAAAGAAAGCCATCCACAAACCTGGGTCTTGCTATGCATATTAGGATTGAAGATAAAATCATTAGTGAGAATATCCGCTCTTTTTTAGAACTCCTAAGGCGAGCCGAGGCTAAGCGGGAAAAAAAAGGGGCTTTCCTGATGGAAACGACCTATAAAGCCTTTCTCCATCGCAACAGCGGAAAAATCCTTTTTGCGGAAACATTCAAAGATCAGCCTTTCGAAAATCATGATTGGAAGTCGATTTTTATCGTTTATGCTTTCGATCCCCTCACAGAGAGTTTTCAAGCGATTGCCTATGAGTCCGAAGATAAGAAAGAAGGCTTTGCATTCACCGGTCTTTCCCCTGAGGCGTTTAAAGCGATCAAAGGGACGATTCATACATTAAATAAGCTCTCTTCTCTATTAAAGGGACCAGGCAGCGATGCGATCACAAAAATCAAAGCCCTGTGCAAGCTTAGCATGGATGTGGAACCTATTGAGAAAGGCAAAAACATCATTGTGTCCACTTGGCATTCCGTAGACAGAATGGGAGCGGAAAAATTACTGAAGGGCAAACCCGTAGGCACCTATTTTTTTCGAGAGGATTACTTTGCCAAGATGTTGGGCCAGCAACTATCCGAAGAGCTTAGAAAAGATGTCAGGTCCGTTACCTTGACGGTCCTAGAACGTGATCAAAAAATTGCCGATTATACGTTGGTGCATATCGATCATCAATGGCGACTGTATAATGATGCGCTATTTTGCAATGTGCAAGGTTATCGTGAGGTCGAGGATCTTCTCGATACAAAATTTAAAGGGATCGTAAAAGAACCGCTTTATCAATACTATCCCGAGCAACGCATCGCATAAAGATCTTGCGAGAGATATTCTTTACGCTCTCCGGGATTAAATTCTCCGCATCGAACTTCCACCCTTTGGTATGCATCATGCCCTCGCTAATCCCATAGCGAATTGTGGAGAAAACGCCCCCTACGATCATTAGGGCCAATATGGTCGCCCAAGGACAGAGACAAAGCGTAGCGATCAACCCCGCGATAGTGATAAAAGCAGCCACAAGCCCGACGATGTGCATGAGCAATTTTTTTTGAGACTGGGTCTTTACATCCTTTAAAAGAGCGAAAGTCTGATCCCTCCAGATAGAACGCTCTTGAAAGTTAGCGCGACCAAACTCTTGGATCAGTTGGGGAACCAGTTCTTGTATTTTTTGGGCGCATTTTGGGTAGAGCCGCCGACTTAAGCTGCGCGACCGCAGTGCATCTGATTCGGTATTTCTTTTGCAGTATTCCTGATTTAACCACATCAAGCTTCTAAACATCTGCTCGTCTGTTGTTGCCGCACTCGCTTTTAGACGATCAGGCATGTGTTTGAGTACGGAATAAGCCTGCGAAAACCCCTGCATTTCGATGAGACTCTCGATAGCGCATACGATCAATCCGATGAAGGGCATCTTTTTACTGACTTGCGGCATAAAGGACAGGAAATTAGGCTTGATAGCTTGGAAGTAGATGAGCGCTTTGGAAATGGTGTCGATCGTACTGAATGCAGAGGCGGCGATGTTAAAAGGCGCTTCTATCATCTTGAGCCAATTTTCATGCGATCCTTCCGCATCGCGCAAGATTCCAGCCTGCGCTTGGTCTTCCATGCTCAAGATAAAATCACGAGGAACATAGTAGAGATTGAAAAAGCTAGATGCCCCTTGGCCCAGAGCAGGTCGGGGTTCTAAAAACGCTTCTCTAGCTGCTTCGGATTCCGCTGCACTCCAACTCTGCGAATAATAATTAGAATTACTATGTAGTGCTATCGATGTCATTATTCCACTGTTTATGTAACAATAATGAAAGATTATATCATCTTAGTTAAAATCACAGCTACTTCAAATGAATAAATTGATAGTTTATGTTATTAATTAAATTTATAGCTATTAGCAAATAAAATTTACTTTGAATCTTTAAGGAAGAAAATTTTGAATCCACCAGGCAGGTCGACTCATTAAAATTTTTCGTAAACTTTGAACCTATCCCGCTAAAAAATTTCAGTCGGTTTTCTGATTCTTAGGGAGAGATAAAATCGGAGCAGAGGGATTCGAACCCCCGACCCACTGCTCCCAAAGCAGTTGCGCTAGCCAAACTGCGCTATGCTCCGATTAGTGTAAGCGATTTTAATGTCCCCTCGTTTTTAAAACAACGTCTTTTTGTGGGACATATACTTTCAGTGTACCAAGGTCCACAAAATATATTCTTGTTTAGGACCGATTCTTTATGTTATGGCAGAAGAAGCAGATATGCCATAATGATCTGTCCAAGAAGTCAAGATAATGGATTCTTGCATCATAAAGATTATCTATTTGTTTTAAAGAGGTTTACATGCCTTCTTTTCGCCATCTCAAAACCGTGGTCCGCCTCAATGAACTCGCTGAAGACGCGCCGGATTTGACAGAGGAGGGGATCCTCACCCCCAAACGCATCGAGAGCATGCATATCGAAGGATGCGGGCTTAAATTGTTCTTCGGTACCGAAAGGGTCACCGATGTCACTTTAAATGCCTTGTTTGATTTGGCTGAAGAGACAGGAGTGATGGGAAAGATGGCAGCCATGCAATCCGGCGAGATCATCAATTTTATCGAAGGCTATGAAAGCGAGAACAGACCTGCCTTACATACGGCCATGCGCGATTTTTTTGAGCACAGGCATACTTCTGCCCCTGCAAAAGAGGCAACAGAGCTAGCGTACAAAGAGCTGGAAAAACTTAAAGATTTCTTAAACACTATCGAAAAGAACGATCGCTTTACGGACCTGATTCAAATCGGCATCGGCGGATCCGATCTGGGTCCCAAAGCTGTCTACTTGGGGATAGAGGCCTTTCACAAGCCCCATCGCAAGGTGCATTTTTTATCCAACGTCGATCCAGACGACGGCGCTCGTATCTTCCGCTCTGTTAATTTGGAAAAAACACTCGTCGTCGTCGTTTCCAAATCGGGGACAACTTTAGAGACTCTGACAAACGAAGAGTTCGCCCGAGAAAAATACAAAAAGGCAGGCTTGAATCCCCAGGACCACTTTTTAGCCGTAACAGGTAAAGATAGTCCCATGGACGATCCGCAAAAGTATCTGGCCTCTTTCTACATATGGGATTACATCGGCGGACGCTATTCTGCTACATCGATGGTCGGAGGGGTCGCGCTAGCCTTTGCATTGGGAATGGACCGTTTTCTGGATTTTTTACGCGGGGCCAATGCCATCGATAAGCTGGTCTTGCATAAAAACCTTCGAAACAATTTACCGCTTCTTTCCGCGCTTCTCGGAATATGGAACCGCAATTTTCTCGGACTGCCCACGACCGCGATCATCCCTTATTCCCAGGCGCTTTCCCGCTTTCCCGCCCATTTACAACAACTCGATATGGAGTCGAATGGAAAACGCATCGATAAAAAAGGACGTCCTGTCGATTTTGATACCGGCCCCATTATTTGGGGAGAGCCCGGGACAAATGGACAACACTCCTTTTATCAATCGATCCATCAAGGAACAACGATCGTGCCCTTGGAATTCATCGGATTCAAAAAGAGCCAGTACAAAGACGATATCGTGTTCAAAGGGACAACCTGCCAGGAAAAACTCCTCTCCAATCTCTTCGCCCAGTCCATCGCGCTGGCCCAAGGCCAAAAAAATGACAACCCCAATAAGTTCTTCCCCGGAAACCGGCCCAATCGCCTTCTGCTCAGCGAGCAGCTCGATCCCTTTACCATGGGCAGTATATTGGCCTTCTATGAGCACAAAGTGGTCTTTCAAGGATTCATCTGGAACATCAATTCCTTCGATCAGGAAGGCGTTCAGCTCGGCAAAAAGCTCGCATTAAAAATCGTCGATCAATTTGCAGGATTGCGCCAAGGCAAAGGGTTAGACTCTAAGTCCTTCCCCCTCGGCGCAGCTTATCTCAAGCATCTGGAATGAAAAATTCCTCACCAATTTGGTCATTCCAAATGAATGTAAGAAGTTCTTTATGCGTAATAGTGAGGTTGTCTGGTGAAAGTATCTATTATCGTAAAGCCCTTTTCCAGATATTCATCTATAAGTTCTATAATTACTTTAGGAGCACCAGAGATTGTCATCATGTCTTCAAGAGACTGGGTTTTAAGATTTTCAACGAGTAGTATTTTCGCCCGCAGTTCCTCTATTGTTTTTTCTCTTGGCTCTCTTACTTGCTTGACCTTAAGCTTGTTACTCTGTAATAACTCATTTTTTTCATTTAATTGTTTTGGGGTGTAGAAATGACGATTTCCAGAAGTTACTGTCATTGTTAAATGCGCTATCTCGCTTTCAGGACCCGTGCAATAGCGATATATTTCATTAAACAGTTCCTGAACTTGCTTTTCCATTGTGCGCAATGCAGGACGAACCGCGTCTGCATTTACTCCTGTAAGTAAAGACATAAATACCTCTTAGTTAATTTCATGATTCCAACTTGTCAAACACTTTCTGTATAAAAAAGCAGCAGGAATTTAACAGAAAGATTGATTTAAGTTAAGTAATACCAGTGCATTTAAAAAGGTAAAGGCTGATTGGGAACAAGGCCTTGCAAAAATTCTGCAACTGGTAAACAAAAGATATCGCCTATTTTTAATCTTTCCTTGCCTTGATAAAGCAGTAAGGCTTTTGCTTCAGGGTAATCTTCTAGAAATGCTTTCAGGCCTTTGAGATCTTGGGGAAAAATCTTCTTCGCGCTTTTTACTTCTATAGCATAAAAGCTATTCTCTCCATAGATGATGAAATCAACTTCGAGGCCAGCACGCGTGCGCCAGAAATAAACAGAAGCTTGATTACTGCTATAATCACACCAAGCAGACAGATGCTGGGCAACAAGTCCTTCAAGCGCTATGCCATCGATTTCTTGAACACGATCAAGTGGACCTTTTGGCCGCAATACCTGAAAAACTCCGCTATCAAAAAGATAGAATTTTGTATGAGATGTCAATTGTCTAGCAGCTCGTTTTTCAAAGATCGGAACCTGATAAGCAAGTAGGAGTTCTTCTAAAATATCGATATAGTTGCCAACAGTAGAACGTTTGATTTCGCTTTCGCGGGCGATATTTGTTATATTGAGAATCGCTCCATGGGAGAAGCAAATAACATCCAAAAATCTTGTGAATTGTTCGAGGTTTCGTATGAGTCCTTCTGCTTGGATTTCTTCTTTAAGATACAGGGAGATGTAGCCCTCAAGAATACTCCTTTGATCATTAGCATGAAGGACAAGCGGGAGCATTCCATGAGAAAGCGCCTGGCTTAGATTAAAATCGTCAGCGAGTTCTGAAGCCATGAATGGGTGCAACATCTTCCTTAGAGCTCTTCCTCCCAATAAATTGGCCCCTGTGCGTTTTAGTTTGCGTGAACTTGAACCGGTCAGAACAAATTGATATCCCTGCTTTTTTTCGATCATCAGATGAACTACATCGAGTAATCCGGGGACTTTTTGCACTTCGTCGATAACGACGGTTTTTTTATTTGGCTCTGCTTCGATCATTTCAAGGAGCAGTTCAGGACGTGAAAGGAGCCTTCGTTCGAGTTCCGGCTGCAAAAGATCTAACCAAAGGGCATGGGGATGGAGTTTGCGAATTAATGTGGTCTTTCCTGTTCCTCTGGGTCCAAAAAGAAAATAACTAGTCTTAGGTTCTTGAAAATGACGGTGATACATCTTCATATTTGATCCTTATCGCAAAGCGCCATTAACGGTGGCGTTTTTACTGTTATTTTGACATTAGCGATGGCATTTTGCAATAAAAAATCATAAATAACTGATTATGAATAAATTGCGTTTTCATACGGATTGAAAGGCAAAGGGTTGGATACAAAGTCCTTCCCCCAGCGCAGCTTATCTCAAGCATTTAGACTGAATAATGAGGACACTGGAGCTGGAATCCAGCAAGCTGAAAAATGGATGCAATAAAGCCCTGAAGAGCCCGAAGTGTTATGCGAAACACTGCTTTGATCATTAGGCCGCAACGAATA
>Ga0070731_10003759_pt1 | contig 13481 bp, 12 predicted proteins | sample Coa_R1_2_FD_66448 | JGI IMG/M metagenome (GOLD analysis project Ga0070731, IMG submission 66448) | Surface soil microbial communities from Centralia Pennsylvania, which are recovering from an underground coalmine fire - Coalmine... | ecosystem: Environmental > Terrestrial > Soil > Unclassified ... | reverse complement strand
TGGCGAGCAGGGCTGCGACGACACGCTCGCTGTCCTCGTCGGTCAAAGTACGTTCAGTATCTCGCATAACCACAAGAATCGCAACGCTTTTCCTGCCGTCCGGCAGCTCGGGGCCCCGGTAGACGTCGAAGACGTCCAGACGCTCGACCTGTGGCGGCGCTACCTCTCGTAGTGAACGAATGATATCGTCTACCGCAATGTTTTCATTGACAACAATAGCCAGATCGCGGCGAACCGACGGCAGGCGCGAGACCGCGTGGGCGACAGGCACCGGTGAATGGGTCAGCACGTTCGCATCGAGCTCGAACGCGATCGGCGCCGAAGGCAACTCGAAATGCCGAACGAGCCGTGGATGAAGCTCGCCGAGCCAGCCCGCGACCTCGCCGTCGAGGCGCACTTCGGCGCTTCGTCCGGGATGCAGCCACGCGCGCGCCGATGCAACGGTGGCGATACTCAACGGCGCCACGAGCGCTTCGAGATCGCCCTTGACGTCGAAGAAGTCGACAGCGCGCGCCCGCGTTCCCCATTGCTCCGGTTCTGCCGAACCCAGCGCAAGCCCGCCAATCCGTAACGGTTGACGGTGATGGTCCCGTGGAAACGTGCGGCCCATTTCGAAGATGCGCACGCGCGGCAGCTTTCGCTTCACATTGGTGAGCAATACTTCGACGAGGCCGGGCAGCAGCGTCGTTCGCATCGTGTCGCGCTGCGTCGCGATCGGATTCAGCACGGCGATCGGCTTCGCAGCGGGATCGAGCGCGTGCTGGTCGTCGCGCGCGACGAAGCTGAATGTGATCACCTCCTGGTAATCGCGAAGCGCCAATCGACGTGAGAGCGAGGCAATGCTTCGTCGCGTCTCGGGCAGCGGCAGCATCGTCTGCACGTGCGCGCGTGGCACATCGGGGATCGCGTCGTAGCCGTGAATGCGGGCGATCTCCTCGATCAGGTCTTCTTCGAGCACGAGGTCGAAGCGATACGAGGGCGGCGCAACGACGAAACGACCACGTTCGCGCGTGAACGGCAGGCGCAATCTCGAGAACACGTCGGCGATCTTCTCGTCGGAAAACGAGACGCCGAGAATTCGCGCCACGCGTGCGCTTCGCACGGTCACCGGAGGACGCGCCAGGAGGGTGCCTTGCGTATCGACAAGCGGTCCCGCACGGCCGCCGCATGCATCGAGGATCAGCTTCGTTGCCCGCTCGACCGCGCGGGGCCCGAGCTCGAAATCGACACCGCGCTCGAAGCGATAGCCGGCATCGCTGATAAAGCCCAATCGCCGCATCTTGCCCTGGATCACGGCGGGATTCCAGAACGCGCCTTCGAGATAGACCGTCGTCGTGTCGTCGCCGACGCCCGAATGCTCGCCGCCCATGATGCCGGCGAGGCCGAGCGGTTTCGCGCTGTCGCAGACGAGCAAGTAATCGGCCTCGAGATCGAGTACCTGTCCGTTCAGGAGCGGGAGTGTCTCGCCTTGGCGCGCGAAGCGCACGACGATGTCGCCTTCGAGCTCGCGATCGTCGTAGGCGTGTAGCGGCTGCCCGAGCTCGAGCATCACGTAGTTCGTGATGTCGACGACCGCCGAGATCGAGCGAATGCCGGAACGTTCGATGCGCTCGCGAATCCACGTCGGCGTCGGCGCACGCGCATCGATGCCTTCGATGATGCGCGCCGTGAATCGGGGACACGCGGCAAAGTCCTCGATGCGCACATCGCGCTTGGCCGATGTCGCGATCGGCACGCGCTCCTCGGCAGGCAAGTTCAGCGCAGCCCGCGTGATCGCCGACACTTCGCGCGCGATGCCGACGATCGACAGGCAATCGGGCCGGTTCGGGGTGAGCTTGATCGTGATCAGCGCATCGCCGAGCGCGAGCGCTTCGCGCACGTCCTGCCCCACCTGCGCATCAGTGGCAAGCGAGAGCAGCCCCGATGCGTCGTCGCCTAGCCCAAGCTCGCGCGGCGAGCAGAGCATGCCTTGCGATTCGATGCCGCGCATGGACGTTCCGCCGATCGCTTGTCCGCCGGGCAACGTTGCGCCAACAAGCGCACATGCAACGCGCATACCGATCGCGGCATTCGGCGCACCGCAGACGATCTGCAACGCGCGATCGTGTCCGACATCGACTGTGCATACACGCAAACGATCGGCGTTCGGGTGCGGTTCGATCTTCGTGATCGCGCCGACGACGACGTTTGCAAACGGCGGCGCCGCAATGGTCACGTCTTCGACCTCGAAGCCGCCCATCGTCAGCTTGTCGCACAGCGTCGCGGTGTCGATCGTCGGATCGACGAGCGTGCGAAGCCAGCGCTCCGAAAACTTCATGAAGCGAATTGCCGCAGGAAGCGCAGGTCGTTCTCGTAGAACAGGCGCAGGTCGTCGACGCCGTAGCGCAGCATCGCGAGGCGATCGGGGCCGATGCCGAACGCGAAGCCCTGCCAGCGCTCGGGATCGATGTTCACGGCACGAAGCACGTTCGGATGCACCTGGCCGGCGCCGGCGATCTCCAGCCACCCGCCGTCGCCGAAGCGCATGTCGATTTCCGCCGATGGCTCGGTGAACGGGAAGAACGACGGCCGGAAGCGCAGCGTCACGTCGTCGCGCTCGAAGAAGTTACGCAGGAACTCGCGCATCACCGCCTTCAGATCCGCGAACGAAACGTCGTCGCCGATCCACAGTCCTTCGACCTGGTGGAACATCGGCGAATGCGTCGCGTCGCTGTCGACCCGATAAACGCGACCCGGCGCGACGATGCGAATCGGGGGCGCGTGTGTCTCCATGTAGCGGATCTGGATCGGCGATGTGTGCGTGCGAAGCACGAGTCCGCCCTCGACGTAGAACGTGTCGTGCATCGAGCGCGCGGGATGATTCTCCGGCGTGTTGAGCGCCGTGAAGTTGTGGAAGTCGTCTTCGATCTCCGGTCCATCGGCGACATCGAAGCCGATCGAGCGGAACAGCGCCTCGAGGCGCAAGAGCGTCAACGTCAGCGGATGCAGACCACCGACGCCGCGACCGCGACCGGGCAACGACACGTCGAGCGCATCGGCCGCGAGCTGCGAGGCGAGCTTCGCCTCGGCGATCGCGTTGCGCCGCGCGACGAGCGCGTCTTCGAGCGTTGCCTTCGCGGCGTTGATGCGCGCGCCCGTGGCCGCTCGCTCGCCCTCCGGTAGCGCGCGCAGCGATTTCAACTGAGCGGTCAGCGCGCCGACCTTGCCGAGATATTTCGCTTTCGCGTTCTCGAGCGTCGCCGGATCGTTCGCGGTCGCGAAATCGGCGAGGGCGGTTTCGACGATTTGGTTCAGCTCATCCATGCGCTGCGAAAATCGGTGCCAGAGATGTATTTCCAGAAAAAAGTGCGACGATTTGCAACCGCAGTGCCAGGAAATACATCTCTGGCACCGATTTTCGTCCAACTCCCAAAAAGAAAGGGAGGCCAGCCGAGCCTCCCTTTCGATCGAACCTGCGTCTCAAGCCCGGGATGCCTTGGCTTGCTCCGCGATCTTCGTAAACGCTGCCTTGTCGTGCACCGCGAGATCGGCGAGCACCTTGCGGTCGATGTCGATCGACGCCTTCTTGAGGCCATCCATGAACGCGCTGTACGTAAGGCCAAGCTCGCGCACCGCGGCGTTGATGCGCGCGATCCACAGCGCGCGGAACTCGCGTTTTCTCGCTCGCCGGTCGCGATACTGGTACTGCCCCGCCTTCATCACCGCTTCCTTCGCGATGCGATAGACGTTGTTGCGCCGGCCGCGGTAGCCCTTGGCCTGCTCGATCACCTTCTTGTGCCGCGCGCGGGCGGTCACGCCACGTTTGACTCTTGGCATGGTGCGCTCCCTACGCGTAGGGCAGCATTGCCGCGACCGACGCCTGGTTCGTCTTGTCGACGCCGAGCGTGCCGCGCAAGTGCCGCTTGTTCTTCGTAGACTTCTTCGTGAGGATGTGGCGCTTGAACGCCTGCGAGCGCTTGACCGAGCCGCTTCCGCGTACGCGGAAGCGCTTCTTGGCGCCCGACTTCGTCTTCATCTTCGGCATGATGCCGTTCCTTTATTTGCTGCCCACGGCGGTGCGCTCCGGTTTCACGGGAGCGGCTTTGCGGCTTTGCAGCCGACCGTCCTCGGGCTTGTCGGGGTGATGCGTCTTCGGCAACGTCTTCTTCGGGGCCAGCAGCATCACCATTTGCCGACCCTCCAATCTCGGAAACTGCTCGACCGTCGCGATCGGCTCCAGGTCGCCCCGGATCCTTTCGAGCAGGCGCACGCCGAATTCCTGGTGCGCCATTTCGCGGCCGCGAAAACGCAGCGTGACCTTCGCCTTGTCGCCCTCGGACAGGAACCGGGTCAGGTTGCGCAACTTGATCCTGTAATCCCCTTCGTCGGTCCCAGGCCGGAATTTCACTTCCTTGACCTGGATCTGCTTCAGCTTGAGCTTCGCTTCGTGCTGCTTCTTCGCCTCGCGGTACTTGAACTTGCCGTAATCCATGATCCGGCATACCGGGGGCTTGGCCATCGGCGCGATCTCGACGAGATCGAGTTCGGCCGCTTCCGCCTTTGCGAGCGCTTCCTGCAATGCCACGATGCCAAGTTGCTCGCCATCGACCCCGACCAGCCGAATCTCGGGGGCATTGATTTCACCGTTCAGTCTCTGGTGCTGCTTGTCAAGAGCGATTGTGTGACCTCCATTTCAAGTGACAAAAAACGGCCGGCAACCCCGGGACACCGCCGTCGCCTCGAAGGCTATCGGCGGGCCGCCACCTCCTCGCGGAGGCGCGCCAGCAAGGACGCAATGGGCATCGAACCCAGATCCTCGCCGCCGCGGGTACGCACGGCCACGGTGGAAGCTTCCTGCTCCTTATCGCCCACGATGAGCTGATAAGGCAGCTTTTGGAGGCTATGTTCGCGAATTTTATAGCTAATTTTCTCGTTCCGCAAATCGGTCGCGACGCGCAATCCCGCGGCTTTCAGCGCGTTTTCGACCTCGATCGCGTAATCGCGCTGCCGATCGGTGATCGTCATGACGATGGCCTGCACCGGCGCGAGCCATAGCGGCAGCGCACCGGCGTAATGCTCGATCAGGATCCCGATGAAGCGCTCGAGCGAGCCGACGATCGCCCGGTGCAGCATGACGGGCGTCTTGCGCACGTCATCCGCGTCGACGAACTCTGCGCCGAGTCGCCCCGGCATCTGAAAGTCGACCTGCATCGTGCCGCACTGCCACGAACGGCCGAGCGAGTCCTTGAGGTGGTACTCGACCTTCGGGCCGTAGAACGCGCCTTCGCCGGGCAACTCCGCCCATTCGACGCCGCATTCGCGGAGCGCGTCGCGTAGCGCGTTCTCGGCGCGATCCCACGTCGCGTCGTCGCCCAGACGGTGATCGGGCCTGAGCGCGAGCTTGATCGTGATGTTCGTAAAGCCGAAAACGCGATAGACGTCGAGCGCGACCTGGTTGAACGCCGTGACCTCGGCCTGGATCTGCGCCTCGGTACAGAAGATGTGGCCGTCGTCCTGCGTGAAGCCGCGCACGCGCATCAATCCGTGCAGCGCACCGGACGGCTCGTTGCGATGACAATTGCCGAACTCGCCGTAGCGAAGCGGCAGGTCGCGGTAGCTGCGCAAGTCCGAATTGAAGATCTGCACGTGACCAGGACAGTTCATCGGCTTGATCGCGAAGTCGCGCTTCTCCGATTCGGTCGTGAACATGTTGTCCTTGAAGTTCTGCCAATGCCCCGACTTCTCCCACAGCGAGCGATCGAGAATCTGCGGCGCGCGCACCTCCTGGTAGCCGCTCTCCTGATAGATGCGGCGCATGTACTGCTCGACCTGCTGCCAGATCGCCCATCCCTTCGGATGCCAGAAGATCATGCCGGGCGCTTCGTCCTGCACGTGGAAAAGGTCGAGCTGCTTGCCGAGCTTGCGATGGTCGCGCTTCGCGGCCTCCTCGATTCGATGCAGGTACGCGTCGAGGTCGGCCTTCGACGTCCACGCCGTGCCGTAGATCCGCTGCAGCATCTCGTTCTTCGAATCGCCGCGCCAGTACGCGCCGGCGACCTTCATCAGCTTGAATGCCTTGAGGCGTCCGGTCGACGGTACGTGGGGCCCGCGGCAGAGATCGACGAAGCTGCCTTCGCGATAGAGCGAGATCGGTTCGTCGGAGGGAATCGACGCGATGATCTCGGCCTTGTAGTGCTCGCCCAGCGACTCGAAGAACTTCACCGCCTCGTCGCGCGGCATCACCTCGCGCCTCACCGGTTCGTTCTTCTTCGCAAGCTCCTGCATCCGCTGCTCGATCGCGGCAACGTCTTCTGGTGTGAAAGGCCGCTCGAACGAGAAGTCGTAGTAGAAGCCATCCTCGATCACAGGGCCGATCGTGACCTGCGCGTCGGGAAAGAGCTCTTTCACCGCGTAAGCGAGAAGATGCGCGGTCGAGTGACGAATGATGTCGAGGCCGTCCTGGTCGCGCTCGGTGACGATCGCGACATTGGCATCGCGGTCGACCACGTGCGAGGTGTCGACGAGCTTGCCGTCGACGCGTCCAGCGAGCGCGGCTTTGGCGAGGCCAGGACCAATCGACGCGGCGATGTCGGCGACGGAAACCGGCTTGTCGAATGGCTTGATGCTGCCGTCGGGGAGTCGGATGTTCATAGTTGAAGGCCCGAAGCGCAATAAAAAAGTGCGGCAGCGCCGCACTTTCTTCGATCGGACCTTTCGTCCGAGTGCCAGGCGACACCGCCAAGGTGACTACATCGGGCCTCCACGCGTTCGCGGTGTCATAACCTTCCCTTTCGCCACCCGCCGTCGCCAGGTTCGGCGCGTCGGGCGGAGCCGGCCGAACAGGACGTCATTGTAACGCAACGGCGATACAATCGACGCGCGACGTTCCAGCGGGGATTGTTCCGCGCCGGATTTCTACGCCGTCGACCGCCGACAACAGGTGAAGGAGGTAATCATGCAGCGAATGATGCTGACCGCATGCGCGTTCGCGCTCGCGTGCGTCGCCGCGGTGCCGTCGATGCCGGCATCGGCGAAAGAGACGGTCAAGATCGTGTACATCGGCCCGCTGACCGGCGGCAATGCCGCACTGGGCCTCGGCGGCCGCAACTCGGCCGATCTCGCCGTGCAGCTTCACAACGCGGACGCCAAGGCGAAATACACGTTCGATCTGGTGAAGCTCGACGATCAGTGCAAGCCCGACATCGGCGTGCAGGTCGCGACGAAGGCGGGCGCCGACAGCAGCATCATCGCCGGCATTACGCACTACTGCTCGGCGGTCGCGATCGCCACCGTCGACACGTATCACAAGTTCGGCCTGCCGGTCATCGTCTGGGGCGCCGTGCTTCCCGCGATCACCTACGGCAACGACTATCCCGAGATCCATCGCGTGAACGGCACGATGATCAACCAGAACGAGGTGAATGCGAAGCTCGTCACGAGCCTCGGCTACAAAACCTGGGTGATCATCCACGACACGACCGATTACGGCAAAGGCCATGACGAGTACTTCACGAAGTTCCTGACGCAGGACGGCGGCAAGGTTCTCGCCGACTTCGGCGTAGGCGCCGACCAGCAGGACTTCACAGCGATCCTCACCAAGGTCAAGGAGCTCCATCCCGATGTCGTCTATTTCGGCGGACTGACTCCAATCGGCGTGCGCCTGCGCAGCCAGATGGACAAGCTCGGCATCCAGTCGCAGTTCGAAGGGACGTCGGGCATCGTTTCCGACTCGTACATCCAGGCGCTCGGCCCGATCGCGGAAGGCACGATCGCCTTCATCGACGGCGCGCCGATCGAGAAGCTCCCTGGCGGCAAGTTCTTCCTCGACCAATACGCCGCGCATCATTACGCCGAGCCGCCCGAGGCGTATGGCGCATACGCGTTCGTCGCCGCGAATCTCATCATGGATGCGATCGAGAAGGTGGGACCGAATCGCAAGGCCGTCACGGCCGAGCTCGCGAAGACGAAGGATCATCCGTCGATCGTCGGCCCGATCACGTTCGACGCGCACGGTCAGAACATCGTGCCGATCGTGACTGCATACGTCGTCCAGGACGGCAAATGGGTCGTCTGGCAGGACAGCGACTACGCGAAGGGCAAGCGCAAGCTCGCCGGCAGGAAGTAGGTTCCGTTTGACGCCCTGAACCGGCGGCGCGCCGACCTGATGGACCCCGGCGTCGCTGCGCAGTACGCGTTCAACGGCCTGATGCTCGGCGTCATCTATGCGATGGTCGCCGTCGGCTTCACGCTTTTTTTTGGCGTGCTCGACGTCATCCAGTTCGCGCATGGCGACGTCGTCATGGCGGGCGCATTCGTGGCGTTGGCGACGTCGCTGGCATTGCACGCGCTCGGCATTGCCGTTCCGGCGCTCGTCGTGATCGTCGTCGCCTGCGCAGCGGGCCTTGCGATGGCGCTCGTCGGCGCGCTGATCGCGCGTTACCTGGTGCTGCCGCTTCGCGCCGCGCCCGCGTTCAACACGCTGCTCGTCACGCTGATGCTCGGGTCGATCCTTCGCGAGCTCGTACGTCTGTTCTATCCGAATGGCTCGAATCCCCAGCCTTTTCCGCGTCTGTTGCCCACAGTGTCCAAGAACTTGGGCAACTTCACGCTGCGCCTCGACAGCGTCATCCTGCTCGTGACGGGCATCGCGACGATCGTCATGGTGAACCTCGTCGTTCGACGAACACGGTTCGGACTCGCCATTCGCGCCGTCGCGCAGGATAGCGACACGGCGCGCTCGATGGGCATCGACTTCGAACGCGTCGTCCTCGTCACGTTCGCGATCGGATCCGCGCTCGCAGGCATCGCCGGCGTCGTCTACGGCCTCTACTACAACGAGGTGAACTTCGACATCGGCCTCCTTCTCGGCGTGATCGGCTTCAGCGCGGCCGTTGTCGGCGGCCTTGGCAGCATCTACGGCGCGATCCTCGGGGGATTCCTGTTCGCGGCGCTGCAGACGATCGGCTCCGTCGCGCTGCCCGTTTCGAGCGCGTACAACAACGTGTTCGCGTTCGCCGTCGTGATCATCCTGATGACATGGAAGCCCACCGGCCTCATCGCGGAACGGCCGAGCGAACGCGCATGAGAAGTCACATCGCCGTCGCCGCGGCGGCCTTTGCCGTTGGCGGCGTATGGCTCTGGGCATTCCTTTCGACCGACAGCGTGTGGCTGTTCGCTTCGCTGATCGTCGTCGCGGTACTCGCGTTCGCGTTCTTCCAACGCTTCGATGCGGCCGGTCGTTACCGTCGCGCGCTCGCCACGCGCCCGCGCCGGGCAGCGCTCTTCGCCGTGCTCGCTGTCGCCGGCGTCGCAGGCGGCCTTCGCGACCAGGCGTACCCGCTGCTCATGCTTTGCACGGTGCTGCTGTTCGTCGTCGCATGCATCGGCCTCAATATCCAGACCGGGTACTGCGGCATCGTCAACTTCGCGGGCGCCGCGTTCTTCGGCACCGGCGCGTACACGGCGGCGGTGCTTTCGGCGCACGGCGTGCCGCATCTTTTCGCGATCGTCGCCGGCGGCATCGTCGCCGCGCTGGTCGGGTCGCTTCTCATCCTCCCCGTGTTGCGCACGCGCGGCTATTACGCGGCGCTCGTCACGATCGCCTTCGGCATCCTGTTCAGCACGTTCCTGGAAGTGAACAGCGCGCTTGGCGGGCCGCAGGGACTGAAGCTCCCGGGGATCGACCTCTTCGGCTGGAGGTTCAATCGCGACATCCAGCTCGGGGGTGCGAGCGCATCCTTCTACGTGAACTATCTCGTGCTGTCGCTCGCGCTGGCGCTCGCCGCGTTCGTCTTCGCGCGACGCGTCGAACGCTCGTGGCTCGGGCTCGCGTTCGATGCGGTCCGCCTCGACGAGACGGCCGCCGCCACGTTCGGCATCGGCATCGCGCGGGCCAAGATCATCGCGTTCACGCTCGGCAACCTGCTCTGCGGGATCAGCGGGGCGACATACGCGATGATGCAGGGCTTCATCGCGCCCAACAATTTCACGTTCGGCGAATCGCTGATCCTCGTGTCGATCGTAATCCTCGGCGGCATCGGAAATCCGCTCGGCATCGTGCCGGCGGCGTTGGTCATCATCGTCGTTCCACAGAAGTTGCAGTTCATCCAGGAGTATCGGTTCCTGCTCTATGGATGCCTCGTGATCCTGATCCTGCTGTTCCGGCCCGAGGGGTTGCTGCCGCGGCCGCTTCGCAACTATTTTCCGGAGTCGTCGGCATGACGCTCGCGGAGCCGGTAACGGTTGCGGATTGGCTCCTCACATGCCGCGGACTGACGATGCGCTTCGGTGGCGTGCTCGCGCTCGATTCGCTGGATCTTCACGTCGTGCAAGGCGAGATCCTGGGCCTGATCGGCCCCAACGGATCGGGCAAGACGACATTCTTCAATGTTCTGACGGGGCTTTATCGTCCACACGCCGGCCGTGTCGAATTCGCCGGACGCGACATCACCGGGCACTCGCCGCAGCAGGTTTGTCGCGCCGGCATCGCACGCACGTTTCAGCGCTCGCGTCTGTGCTTGCCGCTGACCGTGCTCGACAACGTGCTGATCGGCAACCATCCGCGCCTCGACAACGGCGTCGGGTTCAACGTCTTTCGGCGGCGCGCGCTTCGCCATCAGTTCGATGAGGGCGTGGAGACATCGCGATGCCTGCTAGCGACGTTCAATCCTGACCTCGCTGCACGGCTGTTCGATGCGGCCGCCACGCTCGACATGATCGATCGGCGGCGCGTCGAGATCTGCCGCGCGCTCGTGAATGCGCCGACGCTCTTGCTGCTCGACGAGCCGTCGGCCGGCATGACGCACGGTGAGACGCGCGAGCTGATGGACGACATCCTGCAAATTCGCGCGTCGAGCAGCGCGCTCACGATCGTCATCATCGAGCATGAGATGAACGTAATCGAGCGGATGACGCAGCGTTGCGTGGTGCTGAACTATGGCGAAAAGATCGCCGAAGGGCCGTTTCGCGCAATCGCATCCGATGCCGCCGTGCAGGAAGCCTACCTCGGGCAGGCGATGACGACGTGAGCGTCGCGGTAATACCGTGAGCCCTTCGCTCGAAGTCGAAGGCCTCTGCACCGGCTACGATCGCGCCGACGTGCTGATCGAAGTTGGCATCACTGCGCGTGCCGGCGAGATCACGTGCATCCTTGGGTCGAACGGTTCGGGGAAGACGACGCTCGTGCGTTCGATTCTCGGCCTTACGCCGCCACGGCGCGGTCGCATCGTGTTCGGTGGCGTCGACATTACCGGCTTGCCGACGCATCGCGTCATCGCGCACGGCATTGCATGCATCCCCGAGGGCCGCAGGGTGTTCCCGAAGCTCACGATCGAAGAGAACCTGCGCGTCGGCGCGTATCGCGAGGCCGACGAAGCGACCATTCGCGCGCGGCTGCGCAATGTCTATGCGATCTTTCCCCGTCTCGAAGAGCGGGTCACGCAACTCGCCGGCACGATGTCGGGCGGCGAACAGGCGATGTTGTCGATCGGAAGAGGGCTGATGGCCGCGCCGCGGATGCTCCTCGTCGACGAGCCGTCGCTCGGCCTTTCGCCGCGCTTCGTCGCGCAGAATTTCGATGTCATCCGGCGCATCAACGCGCAGGGCGTGACCGTGCTCCTGGTCGAGCAGAACGCGCATCAAACGCTCGCGATCGCCGATCGCGGCTATGTGCTGTCGAAAGGGCGCGTCGTGGCCGAAGGCAGCGCGGCAGAGCTTCGCGGCAACGAGGAGGTGCGCCGCGCGTATTTCGGTTGAGAAAAGGGGCCAGGCTCGATTTTCCGATTTTCCCTTCCGCCAAGGTCAACGCGCTCGCTTGCAGCAGCGCGGAAGCGAAACGACCGGCGTCGACGGCCGGTTGCAGTGGAAGTTGGTAGGCGCGATTGGACTCGAACCAACGACCCCCACCATGTCAAGGTGGTGCTCTAACCAGCTGAGCTACGCGCCTGATGCGAGCGACATTGTAGCGTAAAGGCCCATGCGGCGGACCGTCGATTCGCCGATCGTTGCAGCGTCATTTCCATACTTCCTTGAGCACGCGCAGATAGTTGCCGCCGAGGATCTTGCCGATGTCGGTTGCGCTTCGGCCGCGCTCGAGCAACCCGACGACGACATTGCGAAGCTCGGCGCGCGTCGCGAATCCTTCGAGGCCGAGCGCACCGTATTGCGCGCCGCGCGTGACCTCCGGGTAGTACCACGGCGTCGCCCAGTTCGTTTTCGTCTTGCCGTCGAACCAATCGGTGGCGAGGCTTGCGTGATCGATGCCGACCAGGTCGATCACGTAGTCGAAATGTTCGAGATAGTCGCCTAACGTGGGCCGTCGATCGATGCGGATGAACGGTGCATAGGCAGTGATGCCGACAACGCCGCCCTTCGCCGCGACAGCCTTGATCTGCTCGTCGGTGATGCAGCGCGGATTGTCGGTGAGCGCGCGCACCGCCGTGTGCGAGATGACGATTGGTTGCGCCGATTCGGCCGCAGCGTCGAGCGTGGTGCGAATACCGACGTGCGAGCAATCCACGAGGATGCCCAGTCGATTGCATTCGCGAATCACCTGCATCCCGTAATGCGTCAGACCGCGATTTTCCTGTTCGAGACAGCCGTCGCCCAGCAGGTTGCGCTCCATGTACGTGAGCTGGAGCGAGCGCAGCCCGAGCTTGTGCAAAAGCCGCAGCCGCTCGCGTTCGGCGCCGATGCAGCTCGGGCTTTGAATGCCGAAGATGATGCCGAGCTGTCCGTTGCGCTTCGCCTCGAAGAGGTCTTCGACGCGCTCGACGTGACGGACCTTCGGCGACATCTCGAAGTTCAACAGATTCTCGTAGATCGCGCGCTGAACCTGCTCCCACGTCGGCGTGTACGACGGCTCCGAAACGAGCGTTACGTGCAGCGCGTTCCAGCCGTCGCGGACGAGGTTCTCCTCGTAGGTTCCGCTCGCGACGTGCGGCGTCGGGTGCACGACGGCGCCACCGAGCGTGTCGATGACGATCGACTCGGCGAGGATTCGCGCGGCGTCGGCTTCCCGCTTAGTCATTGGATGTCCATCGTGAAGTGGTGGACGTCAAGCATATCGACTGCGCTCATCCGAAGCGAGCGGCAGCGAATCGGCGGCGCTCATCCTTCGGGCAACCGCGCGCGGCGCCGGCTCGCTCATCAGCGCATCGACCGTGCCACGGTCCATTTCCGCCAGCGCGAGCGCGATGAAGTCATACATGTAGCTCGTGACGTAGGTGTTGCGATGGACGCCGATCGTCGTCATGCTCGACTCGAAGAGCGGACTCGCGTCGAGCACGCAGGTGTCGCCGATCGGATTGCTCGAACGCGATCGACGCAATGAGGCCGATGCCGAGACCGGCGCTGACGTACGTCTTGATGATGCGCGGATCGGTCGACGTGAGCACGACGCGCGGCGCCAGGCCCGCTGTCTCGAACGCGCGCTGGATCTTCGAGCCTTTGCGAAACGCGAAGTCGTACGTGACCAGCGGATAGCGCGCGATCGCGGCGAGGCC
>Ga0070731_10003758_pt1 | contig 13486 bp, 9 predicted proteins | sample Coa_R1_2_FD_66448 | JGI IMG/M metagenome (GOLD analysis project Ga0070731, IMG submission 66448) | Surface soil microbial communities from Centralia Pennsylvania, which are recovering from an underground coalmine fire - Coalmine... | ecosystem: Environmental > Terrestrial > Soil > Unclassified ... | reverse complement strand
CTTGGTCACCAGTTTGTGAACGCGCACCACCAAAACATCTTCGTAGTGAGAGCGATTGAAGATTCCGATGTCGCCGTGCTGCGGAACGGCCTTATGGATGCGCCAGAGAAAATCGTGCTCGGCTTCCTCGATGGATGGTTTCTTGAAAGGAGTTACAACGCAGCCTTGCGGGTTCACGCCAGCCATAACGTGGCGAATGGTGCCGTCCTTGCCGGCCGCGTCCATTCCTTGCAGAACGATGAGCAGCGCGCGCTTGTGCTCGGCGTAGAGCAGATATTGCAGCTTGTCCAGCTTATCGGTTTCTTTTTCAGCGCTGGCTTTGGCCTTGTGGCCTTTATCCCAGCCGAGGGTGTCTTCGGGATCCCATTTTGCGAGCTTCACCTTTTTGCCCGGCGAAGCAATCAGTTCCTTGCTGAAGTTCGTCTTCATTTAGTTGGCGGCCTCCGTGGCTGCACGGGCGGAAGAGACCCTCTCGCGAGTGTGTCGAGTAGAATGCACACCGATCGTTTGTTTTGAATGAGTTGGGAGACGTTCTACTCGTCTCTTGTGTCGATAAGGAAGCGGGATCGAGCGGGGAGCAAGTGGCGCATCAGAAGGGACCGGGCGAGACACCTTCCCTCTCGCCTTCGGTAGCGACTTGAGCTCTGCACGTTCGACTCTCACCATATACCTCCAAGTTTACGCTGCCACAGCGTGCCACGCGTAGCAAGGGGGAATCCCTGTGGACTATTCTAGCTTCGGCGAACGCGCGGCGGCGGGCATATGGGAGCGGGACTTGGGAGAGGACAGGCGAAGAAGAGCGATGCCTGACCGGTACAGAATTCTGTTCTGTGCCGGACGGCGTATCGGGGATAATGGAATCGAAGTATTAGTCTGCGGGGCGGGCACTTTTTTGCGGCTCCGGGCGCCAGCAACAGCGACTCCACTGCGATTCGCGACAACTCCACACACTACCAACGACCATGGCAAAAGTTACCACGTTATTCTGGGACAACGGTGGCGTTATTCTCACGAATGGGTGGGACCGCGGCTCCAGGCAGAAAGCGGTAGAGAAATTCCATCTCGATTGGGCGGATTTCGAGGACCGTCACGAACTGATGCTGAACGCCTTCGAGTGCGGGCAGGTGGGACTCGACGAATATTTGCGGCGCGTGGTCTTCTATCAAGAGCGGCCATTCACGCCCGATGAATTCAAACAGTTCATGTTCGAACAGTCGCAAGCGCACCCTGAAGCGCTAGCCTTTCTCGGAAGCCTGGCGCGAACGCGGCGCTATTTGAATGCCACGCTGAACAACGAATCGCTCGAGATCAACGAATACCGAATACACACATTTCATCTGCGGGATTATTTCGAGGTGTTTTTTAGCTCGTGTTATTTGGGAGCGCGCAAACCGGATCGCGGAATTTACAGCCTGGCGCTGAAGATTACGCAGCGTGAACCTGGCGAATGCGTTCTGATCGACGATCGAGGGTTGAATCTGGAATGTGCGAAAGAACTGGGAATGCACACAATACAATTCCAGAATGTCGCGCAACTTCAAACGGAACTTGCAAGCCTAGGAGTGAGCGCGGGGGCGGATTGACAACAGTGCTTTTGGTCTAACTTACGTGGAAGGCTGGAGGAAATAATTATGGAACTGGGAATGATTGGGCTGGGGAAGATGGGCGCGTTCATGACCGAACGCCTGGTACGTGGGGGACATCGAGTAGTGGCATTCGACCGTGATCCTGCGGCGGTGAAACGCGTTGCGGACAAGGGCGCGGCAGGAATTGATTCGCTCGATAAGTTAATCGGACAACTGAAAACGCCAAGAGCCGTTTGGCTGATGGTCCCTTCCGGGGCTCCGGTGGACCAGACGATCGATTTGCTGACGCCACATATGACGCCAGGCGACACAATTATTGACGGCGGGAATTCGTACTACAAAGATTCGCTGCGGCGCGCGGCGGCGCTTCAGCAGAAGAAACTGAACTTCGTGGACTGCGGCACAAGCGGCGGCGTGTGGGGTTTGACGGAAGGCTACAGCATGATGGTGGGAGGCGACGCGGATTTGGTGAAGCGGCTAGCGCCGATTTTTCAAACGCTCGCGCCGGGGCCGGACAAGGGATGGGGGCGCGTTGGCCCGGCGGGCGCAGGCCATTTCGTAAAAATGGTTCACAACGGAATCGAATACGGAATCATGCAAGCTTACGCGGAGGGGCTGGATCTGCTGCGCCACAAACAGGAATTCAGCCTCGATCTGCTGCAGATTTCGAAGATATGGCAATACGGGAGCGTGATTCGTTCATGGCTGCTGGATTTGACGGTGGACGCTCTATCTAACAATCCGGACTTGAAAGGGATTGAAGCGTATGTGACGGATTCCGGCGAGGGACGATGGACGGCGATCGAGGGAATCGAACTGGGCGTTCCGCTGCCCGTAATTTCGAGCGCTCTCGATACGCGGTTTCGGTCGCAGGATCCGGAGCCGTTTGCCAACAAGCTGCTGGCGATGATGCGGCATGAGTTTGGCGGGCACGCGGTGAAAACGGCGGGGACGAAGTGAAGCGGTTTCGCGCCGAATCGTAACGACAAAAATTAGGGCTGCGATTGTTGGTTCCGTCGAAGAGAGATTCCTCGACTACGTGTCCCGGCGCTTCGCGCAAAGGCAAAGGCGCGGGACACTCTGCTCGGAATGACGACCCTTGAGGCGGCACCAGGGGAATACTTCCTTCCGAGCGTTTGATCATCGAGCGTGGTGCACGGCAAGAGTGCGCGAGGCGGCGGCTTCTAAAAGCGGCATCAAGATCGGCGGCTCCGTATCGTGATTCAGGTTGGGAGAACGGCGTCTAAATTATGAAGATGGATACGCGGATATTCGAGGATGGCGATGCGCTGAGCCGCGCGGCATTGGATGAGTTGCTGCGAATCGTGAGCGGTGCGGTGAAGGAACGCGGCCGATTTGCCATCGCGCTTGCGGGCGGCCATACGCCCGCGAAGCTGTACCAAATGTGGGCTCAGGGCGGCGGAAGGGGCGGGATGAGGACGCCGTGGGAACGCGTGCACTTATTCTGGGGGGACGAGCGATACGTTGCGCAAGACGATCCGGCGAGCAACTACCGGATGGCGCGGGAAAACTTGATCGCGCACGTCCCGATACCGGGGGAAAACGTGCATCCGATGCCTACGGATTTGCCGCAGCCTGAGAAAGCAGCAGAAGCATACGAGGCCGAACTTCGCCGATTTTCCGGCACCGGGACGCCTGCATTCGACTTGCAACTGCTTGGCTTGGGCGTGGAAGGACATACCGCTTCTCTTTTTCCCGGCTCGCCGGCGCTCGAGGAGAAGAAACGGTGGGTAGCGGCGGTGGTGGCGCCGGCTAAGCCGCCGCAGCGGCTAACGTTGACGCTACCGGTGCTGAATCGGGCGCGGAACACTTTCTTCCTGGTAGCAGGCGCGGATAAGCGACAGATTATATCGGCGCTTCGGAGCCAATCTACCGAGGATTCGCCCGTCTATCCAGTGGCCAGGGTTCAGCCCGACGGGCCGGTGCTGTGGTTTCTAGACAAAGGGGCGGCTGGGTAGAAATTCGGTAATCAAACAGATGGAAACCTCGGCGCAGATCCTTGCGTCTAATGAACTTGCGAGTGGTGTGTCAACACGCCGCGACCCGCCGATGAGGTGACGAGAAAGCGCGGTATAATACCGCAATCCGAGTCCTCACCGGGCTTGGATCAGGATGCTCTGTGGGGGCATCTTCTCCGGTTACTTAATTTGACTGCGACCCGTAGGAAAAGACAGGGACACAACTATCCATGAATAGGACCTTTGCCCGGCTGCCGATTCTGCTCGTGACGCTTTCGATTTTGCTCGCTGCAAGCGCCTGCGCGACGAAGACGGTGCAGACCGCACCTCCGCCTTTTGCGGCGCGCGTCGTGGTTGCAAAAGCCGAGCGCAAAACCGTTCCGATCAATTTGACCGCGATCGGCTCGGCCGAGGCGTTCACAACCGTTTCGGTGAAGGCGCAGGTGAACGCGGTTCTCGAGACGATTCACATCAAGGAAGGCCAGTTTGTAAAGAAGGGTGATTTGCTGTTCACGCTGGACGCGACGCCGTTCGAGGCGGCACTCGCGCAGGCACAAGCGAACTTAGCGCGCGATAAGGCGCAGGCGGAGCTAAACGACACGCAAGCCAAGCGCTACGAGCAACTTTACAAGGCCGGAGTTGCGCCGAAGGAACAGCTCGATCAGATGCAGGCGAATGCCGATGCCCAAAACGCCGCAGTCCGAGCGGACGAGGCTGCGGTTCACTCCGCGCAGCTGCAGGTGGACTACTGCAAGATTTACGCACCGACTGATGGCCGCACCGGCGCGATTCAGGTGTATCCAGGCAATATCGTGAAGCAAAACGACGTGCCTGTTTTGATCGTGATCAATCAAGTTTCGCCAATCTTTGTGGACTTTTCGATTCCGGAGCAATATTTTGCCGCGGTAGAAAAGTTTATGGCGCGCGGGTCCCTGCGGGTGGAAGCGACTCCCTACGGAGATACGAAAGCGGAGTTGGGTGCGCTTACGTTTGTCGACAACACTGTTGACAACACGACGGGGACGATCAAGCTAAAAGCTCGGTTCGATAATTCGGACCACCGCCTATGGCCGGGGCAGTTCTCGACTGTGCTGCTACGCCTGGCACAAGATGAAGATGCAACCATTGTACCCACACAAGCAGTGCAGACAGGCGCCAACGGGGATTTCATATACGTGGTGAAATCGGACTCGACGGCCGAGATGCGGCCGGTGAAGGTGGCTCGCGCCATTGAAGGGAGTTCGGTGATTTCGAGCGGCGTGCAGCCCGGGGAGACAGTTGTGACAGACGGTCAACTTCGTCTGATCCCCGGGATGAAAGTCCAGATAGTTAGCTCAATGTCCGGAAGCTAGAGAAGCGTTATGAATATCGCGCAACCATTTATCCGACGCCCGATCATGACCACGCTGGTCATGGCGGCCATCCTTATTTTTGGAGTTATCGCCTACCGCTCGCTAGCGGTGAGCGATCTGCCTACGATCGACTATCCGACCATTGACGTTTCGGCGTCTTTGCCCGGAGCGAACCCAGACACAATGGCGTCGGCAATCGCCACGCCACTGGAGAAGCAGTTTTCGACTATTGCGGGCCTCGATTCGATGACGTCGACGAGCCGCCAGGGTAGTAGCGATATTACACTTCAATTCGATCTGAGCCGGAATATTGACGCGGCCGCTCAAGACGTGCAGGCGGCGATTTCCCGGGTGCAGGGGCAGCTACCCCCGAATATGCCCAGCCCGCCTTCGTTCGAGAAGGTGAATCCGGCGGACTCGGCCATTCTCTATCTTGCGCTAGGTTCTTCGACTCTGCCGCCCCAGACCGTGGATCAATACGCCGAAACGTTGCTGGCTCAGCGCATTTCGATGGTGAAGGGAGTGGCCCAAGTAAGCGTATTCGGTTCGCAGAAATATGCGGTGCGAATTGATCTGGATCCGCAGGCGCTGGCGTCGAGGCAGATTGGAATCGATGAAGTGACATTGGCGGTGCAAAACGCCAACGTCAACCTGCCCACCGGTACGCTCTACGGCCCGCATAAAGCGTATACGGTGCAAGCGAATGGGCAGTTAACGCGGGCATCGCTGTACCGGCCACTCATCGTCGCCTATCGAAACGGGTCTCCTGTGCGGCTGGATGAGCTGGGGAACGTTTACGACGGCGTACAGAACGACAAGATCACGAACTCGTACAACGATGAGCGCGCGATCATTCTGGCGGTGCAGCGGCAGCCGGGCACCAATACCGTTGAAGTGGTGGACGGGGTGCAGAAAGTGCTGCCGCAGTTCCTAGCCGTTCTGCCGCCCTCGGTTCATTTGACACAGGTATACGACCGCTCGGTGACGATTCGAGAATCCGTGAACGATGTAAAGTTCACGCTGTTCCTCGCAATCTGCCTGGTGGTGCTGGTGATTTTCCTCTTCTTGCGGAACCTTTCCGCCACGGTGATTCCCAGCTTCGCGCTTCCGATGTCTCTGGTGGGAACTTTCGCCGTGATGTATCTGCTCGACTACACGGTGGACAACTTATCGCTGCTGGCGATGATCCTCTCGGTGGGATTCGTGGTGGACGATGCGATTGTGATGCTGGAAAACATCGTCCGGCACATGGAGATGGGCGAGCGGCCGATGGAGGCGGCGCTGAAGGGCTCGAAGGAGATTGGGTTCACTATCGTTTCGATGACCCTATCGTTGATGGCTGTATTTATTCCGGTCCTATTCATGAGCGGAATCATCGGGCGGCTGCTGCACGAATTCGCAGTGGTGATCATGATGGCGGTACTGGTTTCGGGATTCGTCTCGCTGACGCTCACGCCGATGCTTTGCAGCCGCTTCCTGCGTCCACGGCAGGAGGCGAAGCACGGGCGCACGTACATGTTTTTGGAGCGATTCTTCGACCGGATGCTGAAAGCATACGACGTCTCGCTGCAGTGGGCGCTACGGCACCGCGTGTTCGTGATGGCGACGTCCGTGATCATTCTGCTGGTGGTGTTCTGGCAATTTAAGACGATTTCCTACGGGTTTTTGCCGGAAGTGGATTCTTCAACTTTGCAAGGCTACACACGGGCGGTGCAGGGAATATCGTTCGACTCGATGAAGGAGCATCAGGAAGAAGTCAACAAGATCCTGTTTAACGATCCTAACAGAAAGGGCTTTTTCTCGACCATCGGATTGGTCGGCGGCGGCGGCAATTCTGGATTCGTGTTCCTCCACCTCAAAGAACCCTCAGAGCGCCCGGAAATTCCGAGCGCCACGATGATGGCGCTGGATAAGAAGTATGGCGGAGTGCCTGTGCTCGGGAGCATCCTCCGGTCCGCTACACCTCTTTTCGAGCATCATCCCGATATCAACGAGGTGATGCAAGAGATGCGGATGAAGTTGGGGAGAATTCCGGGAATTCTGGTGTTCCTGCGGAATCCGCCTCCCATTCAGATTGGCGGAGACGTTACCGAGAGCCCCTACCAGCTTACCTTGCAAAGCCCGGATACGGACGAACTCTATAGAGTGGCGACGGGTTTCGAACAGAAGATGGCCGGCGTCCCGACGATCCAAGACGTCACCAGTGATCTAGAGATCGCCAGTCCGCAGGTGGACGTGAAAATCGACCGCGATAAGGCCTCCGCTTTGGGCGTGACTGCGTCACAGATCGAAGACGCGCTGTATACCGCCTACGGCCAGCGCCAAATTTCGACGATCTTTGCGCCAAACGACGAATTCTGGGTGGTGATGCAACTCGAAGATAAATACCAGAAAGATCCCACCGCACTTTCGTTGCTCTATATACGGTCCAGCGGAGGCAACCTCATTCCACTTAACGCGGTCGCGAACTTGGGAACGAGCCTCGGGCCGCTGACGGTGAATCACTTGGGCCAGCTCCCCTCGGTGACCATCTCGTTCAACCTGAAGCCGGGCGTCGCGATTGGGGAAGCGGTGAACCAAATCGACGATCTGACGCGGTCGCTCCCGCCGAGCGTATCGTCGCAATTCCAAGGGACCGCGCAGGCGTTTCAATCGTCTTTGGTGGGCCTGGGCATCCTGCTGGTGATCGCCATTGTGGTGATCTACATCGTGCTCGGCATTCTTTACGAGAGCTTCATCCATCCGATCACGATCCTATCGGGTTTGCCTTCGGCAGCGTTCGGCGCATTGCTCACGCTGCAGATTTTCGGGTACAGCCTTGACCTTTATGGATTCGTAGGCGTGATCATGCTGATTGGGATCGTGAAGAAGAACGCGATCATGATGGTGGATTTTGCCATCGCGCGCGAAAAGGAAGGACATCTGAGCGCCGCCGAAGCCGTCTACCAGGGCTGCCTGGTACGTTTCAGACCGATCATGATGACCACCATGGCCGCGCTGATGGGGACGTTGCCGATTGCCGTGGGGATGGGGGCCGGATCGGATTCGCGGCGGGCGCTCGGGCTGGCGGTTTGCGGCGGACTGATCTTTTCGCAATTGGTCACGCTATATCTCACCCCCGTGTTTTACACGTACATGGATACGTTCCAAAGCTGGATGGAGCGCCGGTTTGGCAGGATTGCCGGGATCGCCAAGCCTCGGATTGCAGAAGAAATCGTCTCCGCGGACTAGATTCAGGCCATTCTGGCCGATTCGACCCGTTGTTCGCTTACGGTACAGGAAAATCACCTGTCTGCTCGTACCATTGACCGTAAATCTCGCCGCCAATTAGGATGATTTTGGCGCCCAGCAAGGCGGCTAGGCGATGCGACCGCGCGATTTCGGTTCGCCATTCCGCGGGGATTCGATCAGAATGGCTTTCGGGGAAGACCTTCCAAACGACATACGAACGAGAAGCAAGCGGCGCGGGCCGCGCATGAACTCCCGTGTTCCCGTAACTATTGAATGGAATGGCACCGCGGGGCCGCTGCACGTCGAGGCCAGCTTTACGCGGGTGGTTAATCCCTACGGCTGCCTGCTTTCCAGCCCTCGGGAAATCCAGGTGCGTGAGAGATTGCGGATCACCAATCTTGTGACCAAGCAGATCGCAAATGGCGTGGTGGTTTGGAAGGGAGTGCAACGGCCGGATGGCTGGGATATTGGAGTCGAATTGATTGCGGCCGATCTTAACTTCTGGGGGGTTGAGCTTTGAGGACCACCGCCTTGAAAATGACCGAGAAGCTAACGAATCAGCCGCAGGTGAAGGTTCAGGCTGGAACACAGGCTCCTCCTGAGCCGACTGTCCGAACGGCGCCTTTGACGCCCGGGCCGACTCCGTCGGATCGACGGCGCGGCCAGCGAGTGTTACTGCGGATCCGCGCGAGCATTCACGTGGCCTTGAAGGGACAGCGAGAAACGATCAACGTAGCCACGTTGAGCGTGAATCCGCACGGCGCCATGGTGCTGATGGACCGCAATCTGGCTGCTGATACAAGACTGGTGCTCGAACACGGCGCCACAAAGGAGTGCGTGGCGTGCAAAGTGGTGCGGTCAGCCCAGAAAATGCCGGAGGGATTTCACGTGCCGCTGGAGTTTGACTCTCCAGCTCCCGACTTTTGGAAAATCGACTTTCCGGCTCCCGATTGGCGTCCTGACGAGATGTAGCCGCAGATTAGCGCGTGCTAATAGTTCACGCAGGCCTTAAGCGTTCGGCAAGCGTATCGCTCAACTTAGAAACACCTTGGATGAGTGCCGGGTTGCTTGCATCCGCACTACACGATACGCGACTTTCTCACATTAGAATTATTGACTGGCTCCCCACCGGCTGACATGCTGACATCAACCCCTTCCGGCGATTTCGAAAAACGGACGATTTTCTCTCAGGAGGACGTCATGTCAGGTGCAGAACGCCGCATCTCGCCCCGAAAGCCTTGTGTGGTGCCCGTGCGGTTCCGCATCGTCGCCAATGGAGGCCGCGAAGCGCTGGGCCTGCGCGAAGCGGCGCGCAATGCTGTGACGCATGAGGGCGAGGTGCTTAACTTATCCGAGAACGGCGTGTATTTTACCTCGCGCATGAAATTGAGCGTCGGCGAGCCGCTGGAAATGCATTTGACACTTCCGCGAGAGCTCACCGGACGAAATCCCGAACAGGTGCGGTGCAGCGCGCGAGTCGTCCACGTAGAAGATCGTTCCGATTTGGGAGGGATCGCAGGGGTAGGCGCGATTGTCGACCGCTTTGAGGCAGTTGCGGCCACGCGAGATTGGTCTAATTAGCGGCGACCGTCACTCCGCGCAGGATTCGCGCAGGCAGAGTACCTGAGCAGGCTATTGAGAGTGCGGCTCGACAGTGAACGTAGTCTTTGCGGTGGCTGTATTGTTGAGCCGGTCCGCTACCTGAACCGCCAGGGTGTGTTCACCAACCGGCAGCCCCGGTAATTGCATAAAGTAGCTCTCCTTCGGGGCATCCGAAAGCTCACCTGTGGGAAAGACGATTTTCCAATCTCCGGAATCGATACTGTACAGCGCACGAGCGATCGGACCGGAGGAACTGACTGCGTCAAATGACGCCTTGGTATTCAGAATTCCCGAACCGGCCCGCAAGTTCTCGATGCGCGGCGGCGTGTTAGCCACTTCCCACCGGTCGCTCTCACGCTCGCTCGATAGGGCTTCGGCCGCGGGATTCGAAGGAGAATCCGAGGCGACGATCTTCAGGTAATAGGCTCCATCGGGCATCGAAGTGGTATCCCAAGAGTAATACCGCTGGGTTATCTTGTCCTTCAAGAGCCGCCAATCCCTGTCGCCTTCTGCCCGGTAGTAGATGGTGAAGAGGAGTTGATCGTCATTATCGTCGTGAGCGCTCCACAGCACGCTCTGATAGCCCTTCTGGGTGAAACCCTGAGGTGTCGCCTCGGTGTTTGATTCAGACGTTCGGGCTTCCGCGTCTACCGGCGGTCCGGAGGGCACTCCCCCTGGACCCTGAGGGATTCTCAGCGCGACCGGCATGGGATTGCCCGGTCCGTTTGATGCCGAAGGAAATCCAGAGACCCGAATGCCCGGATCCTGAATCGCGATATCGTCAACTACGGGCGCGACATTCTTAGGCTGGTAGGCAAGACTGACCCACGAGATGGCAGGCGCGCTCTCCTCGCTGACGTCTGAAAATACAGCCTTCCACTGCACGAAGCGCGCCGCCGGGCAATCCACCGCCTGAGTTCCCGACTCTTTGTAGGGCCCGGCCCAGGCGCTCCAATCCTCCGCGGGGCTAGATGTATTTCCGGAGCGAACGTAAAACTCGACTTTGGCCTTTGCCGAACCGCCTTCACCCCACCAGGTCACCCGGCCCCAGCGAGAAAAAATTCGAGCATCAAAGGTGCTCGATTCAAAACTGCCATTTGGTTCATAACCCGGTCCAAGCGTGAAAATTTTCCCCGGATTGGCTGTTGCGACAAAGACTTTGCCGCCGCCACCGGTAATCAGGCTGGTCACTTGCGCGGAGGCGGTGGAGGCGACGTTCGAATACACACCATTTCCTTCCAGTTCAGTCAGACTCCCCATATCGCCCGTCCCCAGCAAAAGCTTCCCAGTGATCGAAAATCCCAGGGCAAAGACAAGGCCGTCGCGCGATGTCCAAAGCGTTTCGGGAGAGCCGTCGGGCGCGATCCTCACAACCTCCGCACCGCCAGTTGCCGAAACACTCGGAAACGGGCGGTAAGGGGCCGGCTGCGGTGACGGCTGTTGGCCCGGTGTGACCACAATGCCCTGCGAAGAGATTGCCGGGGTACCGACCTGGGGCGATTGAGGCGGAAGAAACCGCGGCAATTCGGGCAAGTGTCCCTTATCTCCAATGGATGCTGCGTAGAGGTTTCCGCTGCTGTCCAGGGCGAGAGAAGTTACTTCGGCCTTGTTTGTTTCATAGAGTACGAACGACATTCCGGCCGCGGGAAGGTCAGTCGGCGTCTTGCGGGTCACGTCCACGCGCACGATAAGACCATTCGGTTCCGTCCCTATCAATAAGTTCCCTTTCGCGTCAAATGCCAGAGATCGCGCGTGGCGCTCGCGCGTCTGCCAAAAGAGTCGGCTCCTCCCATCGGGCGCTACAACGAAGACTTTCCCGGTATCGCCGGTAGCTACGAACACAGCATTTTGCCTGTCGACAGCCAACGCCCAGATATATTTTGTCTTTGGCTCAAAGAATGTGGTCTTGACGCCCTCGGGTGTGACCTTATAGACCTTGCCATCCGGAGAGGTGCCTACATAAAGATTATCGGAGGCATCGAACGCGATCGACTGGGCCGCGAGTTCGCTGGATTCGAAAACGGTAGTGGCTCTTCCGGCTTCGTCGAAACGAAGGACTTTTGCATCCGATCCGCCGGCTGCGTAGAGTCGTGCTTTCGAATCCAACCGCAGCGACCAGACGTAGGCGAGATTCGGATCGGCGAACGCATCGAACTTGGGAGCGGGACCGATTTTGCCATCGCTGCGAATTGCCACTCCCGTCGCAGTGCCCCTGTGAAAATCGGAGAAATCCGCCTGGCGCCAATAGCGCGTGTGCTCGGCCCGCGCTGTGCCCGCAAGCACAAACGCGACGGCCAGCAGGCACACCAGATTCATTGGCCGAGTCGTCATAGCATTTTATCTCCCTTGGAACGGTGCGTTATTTCACCGTGATGGTCAGCATGTCCTGGCCGGCAATTACCTGATGCATTTGCACCGACCATTCACCCGCGGTGGATTCCCACAGAAGTCTGGCGCCGCCCGGATTCTGGCGCTGATTGAGCACGTTGATCGCCGAGGCTGGGATGTTGGGCATCTCCTTGTCTTCCACCAGTACGGTGGGCGTCGGCTGCAACAAGGTGGCGTAGAGACGGTCGTTGTGCCGCTCGCGGTTGACGAGTTGGATCATCTCTTCCAGCCCAGGAAGTTCTCCTTGGGTGCTGGCCGCCAGCGACTGCACATTTCGGTTCAGAAATTCCGCGTCGCTGATGACCAGTTCCAGCATTCCGCTTGCCGTCTGCGGCGGAATCGTTACCGGGATGTCTTGCACAAATGTGGCGCCCCGGTAGGGCCGCAGCAGAACTTTCACTTTTACCGTGTCGCCCGGGTTCACAACACTGCGGTCCAGCCAAGCGCTATCGATCGTGGCCCAGCGCCTTTCCGGCAGTGCTTTTACGTGCAGCTCGATTCGGCCGATTTGAGGCGATTCATACGGGTTCGAGTAAATACGCCCGAAGTCGGACTGAACCTCGGTTGCAAGATAGAACGGTGCTGGAGTGCTTTGATCGGCGGGCGCGAAAAGGTCGTCCAGACGGACTGGCGTGTGCCCCTTCACTTCGATGGTTCCGTTCAATTGGAGCGTCGAGCCTTCGCCATAAGCCGGGCTGCCAATGATTCCATTGTAGGCCGCGGCGGCCACCAAGGTTGGCGTCAACTGCGGGCTTTCGATCACTTCGAAATGGTATTTCTTTTCAGCAGCGGGCGTGTCAAGAGTAACGTCGAGCGGAATCATGGGCGGTCCAGCTCCCAAGGTGCCCATCACCGCGGTTGGGCGGTCCTGCGTCAGCGTGCCAATCGTAGCGCCGGTGGTGATGATTTTCGTAGAAGCCGCCGCAGAAGCCAGGGTCATCATCACGTGTGCGCGGGAGAGCGGCATTTCAACTTTCCCGAAGCCAAAGAGCGGATGTCCGCAGGCCAGAATCCGGTTGTCCTGGACCATGGTGACCGTGCAGCCGGAACTGATCGAGAGATCGCCGCGCACGAGATCAAATCCAACCATGTCCCCTGGCTTGAGATCCTTATCATCAGGAGACGGCGCAGCGGTGCCTCCAGCCATCGCCGTCATGCCCCACGATGAAAAAATCTTGCCAAATTTGGCGAGAGTTTCCGGGTACAGCCCGGTCGTAATCAGCGGTGTCTCGATGGGGACAAGGAGTTGCTTCGACGCGGTTCCCGCGGCTGCAAACGTCTGTGCTGTTTCCGCGGGTTCCCATGCGGTCAAGGGCCCGGCGGTGGATGAGGCCGCCGGGCGGGACTG
>Ga0070731_10003757_pt1 | contig 13488 bp, 4 predicted proteins | sample Coa_R1_2_FD_66448 | JGI IMG/M metagenome (GOLD analysis project Ga0070731, IMG submission 66448) | Surface soil microbial communities from Centralia Pennsylvania, which are recovering from an underground coalmine fire - Coalmine... | ecosystem: Environmental > Terrestrial > Soil > Unclassified ... | reverse complement strand
GGGTTGGTACATCGAGCATCTTTCCTGGCATTGGATCTTCTGGACGGCGACGGTTGTTACGCCGTTGATGGGGATTCTGGTGTACTTCGGGATGCCACGGCGCCCGCCGAGAGACACTGGGCTCAGTTGGCGCGGGTTTGCCTACTTCAGCCTCGGACTGGCGCTTGTGTATGGCGCGCTGGACCAGGGAGAGCGGCTGGATTGGCTGAACTCAGGAGTGATAGTTGCCATGCTCGGTGGCGGAGCATTTCTGTTGTTGGCCGCACTGGTCCGGCGCATGCTACTACCGAATCCGGTCCTCGATCTCTCGTTTGTGTTCAAGCGCAACGTTGTGGTGCTCGCGCTTTCGATTTTCACGTTCCGTTTTGTATTGCTCGCGACGGCACTGCTGATCCCCGCCTTTCTGGGCACTATTCAGCAATATAGGCCGCTGGAGACAGGTCGCGCTCTGGCCTGGGTCGCGCTGCCTCTGTTCGGCGTGGTCTGGATCGTGGCTGTAATCGTGGTCCAGACGCACTCGCGCGTAATTCTTGCCGCCGGACTGGCTACTGTCGCTGTGGGCAGCTGGGCATTCGCGCATCTGGACAGCTCATGGGTAGGAAACAATTTTGAGACGGTCGAGTTGCTGCTTTCCTGCGGCTTTGCCTGTTCGTTCATTGGCCTGCTGGCCAGCATCGTTCTGGAAGGTTTGGAACTGGGGGCGTTGACCAATGCCACAGCAGCGGCGACGTACTCCGGGTTCATGCACTTCCTCCGCCTTTTCGGCGGACAAGTGGGCTCCTCGTTCATGGGACACCTTATCGCGGTGCGCGAGAAGTTTCACTCCAACCTGCTCGGGCTACACGTGCAGCTCGGCAACTGGTTGACGGACGAACGACTGCGGATGCTTACGGCGGGTCTCCTCCCCGGTTCCTCGGGGCCGGACGAAGCGCAAAATCGTGCGGCAGGAGTTTTGAGCAAGCAGGTGCAAGCTCAGGCCTACACCTTGGCAGTCTCGGACGGGTTCGTAGTGATCGCCTGGATGGTGGTTGCTTACTTGATGCTGATGCTCTGTCTCCGACCAGCCAAATTCAGTTACAAGGATTTGAGGAAAATGCCATGAGGTTCTATTGGAAGCGCGCACTCATCGCCGCGGGGCTCAGCATGGTGGCTGCGGCGCCGCAGTATGCGTCCGATACGCGCCATCTCACTCTGCGCGAAGCTGTCAACTTGGCTCTTACACAAAACCATTCGCTCAAGATCGCGCGGCTGAAAGTAGTGGAGAATGAGCAGAAGAAGGCCGGCGAGCACTCTGGATATTTTCCGTCCCTGACCAACCAGTCGAACATCCTCCACACCACAGAGCTGCAGCAAATCGGCATCCCTGCGGGTGCATTCGGGGTCGTGAATGGAACGCCTGTTCCGGCGCAGGGACTCTCGCTGGCCCAGGGCAAAAATACCTTCGTGTCCAGCGGCACCATGCTCTCGCAGCCACTCACGCAACTGATCCGGGTTCGCGCCCAGAATCGTATCGCAGCGGCGGAGGTTGCGACTGCGCGAAACGACCAGAAGAAGGCCGAGAACCAGGTGGCGATTCAAGTGCACGCGCTGTATTACGGCATCCTGATCGCTTGTCTGCAAAAGCAGGCGGCAGAGCAACAGGCGGCGTACGCCGGCGAGCGGCTTCGGGAGAGTGAAGATGACATCCGCAACGGCAGCGCGCTGAAGGTCGCCGCCATCGACGGGCGGGCCGGATTGCTGCAGGGTCAGCAGGCCGTGCTCACCGCTGAGTTGCAGTTATCCGATCTGACGGCGGAATTTAACGACCTGCTCGGGCTTCCGCTCGACACCCAACTGTTGCTCGATTCCGCTGTTCCGGCAAATGTTGATCTGCGTTCAGTAGGGGAATTTGTGCAGACTGCATGGGCTGAGAACCCGGAAATTCGCGCCGCCGAGGACAGTGTACTGAAAGCAAAAGCGGCGGTCGCCGCCGCCGAAACGGCTTACATCCCGGACGTAACCGCATACGCGCGACAAAGTTATCAGAACGGCGTGCCGTTTTTACTTCACAACTTCGGTGAATTTGGGGTTCATATGAATTGGGAAGTATTCGACTTCGGCAAACGCCGTGCGGCAGTACGCGAGCGCCACGCGCAGCTTACCCAAGCCGAAGAGAACCTGAGCCGGCTTAAGGACGAAGTCGCAGTGACCATTCAGCGCAGCTATAACAAGGTGGAACGAACGCGGAACATGGTTCAAGTTGCGAATCAGGTCGTGAAGTTGCGGCAGGAAAGTGAGCGGTTGGCTGAGAACCAAAGAAACCAAGGCGTGGTTCTGGTTTCGGACAGAAGACAGGCCACTGCTGCCAGCTATCAGGCGCAAGCCGACTCTCTGCAGGCGGACCTGGGATATTTGCTGGCTTGGGCGGAACTCCAGCAAGCGATCGGTCGCACGCCTGGACTTTAGTAGCTTGTTCTTGCCTTCAAATAAACTAGAGGTCCGTCGGCCCTCTTTCGTCAGTGCTTTAAGAGGTTCTGTACAAGGCGTGCCGGGGGCTATCCGGGGTCCGCTTGCACTCGATCCTTTGCTCTTGGCTGTATAGCATCGCGGCCAATGAGGCCTTGAGGCTGGTGCGCAGTCCCGTATGACCACCAGGCCAAGGCGAGTCGACAGACACACTCAGGTGTGTGCTCCCGTCGGGACGTTTAGCTGCCTGAAAAGAGGTGTGGCCGGCGAAACGAAGACGTATGAGTTCGAGAAAAACACCACGCGGCCCGTACGCTTCGCGGTACCGGCATCAATCTCGCTCAGCTCAAGCTGAAATAGCCCAATATTTGCCACTTCCCCGCTTACACCGGCGATCTGCAGGCGATCACCAATCCGTACGTGGAACCTTCGAACGATTACCAGGTACCCGCCGATTGCGAGAAACACATCATGGAAACCGATCGCCAGACCTGCGGACAACAACCCGAGAAACGTCGCCAATGAACTCAGATCAAATGCAAACGCGAAGAGAACGAGGACGATGATGATCAGCCACAACAGTAATCGTTCGCCCGCAACAAACATCTGTCGTGTGTCGAAGTCGCCCACATGTCTGAGCGTTAGTTTACGCACCACGACGTGGATTCCCAGCAGGACTACAATGGCAGACCCAAGAGCCGCCAGACGGACCAGCAGGGCTTTCCAGGCTGCGCGAGCCTCCAAGCGGATTTGATTGCGTCTCTCGGTAAGATGTGTCCAGTAGAGGTTCAGCAGCGTCTGCTGTTTTATTAAGGCAGCGATGGCGGGAGATACCGTTTTTGCCTGGGCGACCAGATCGGCCAAGCGAGATTGCTGCTGCTGCAAGCTAACAAGGCTACTTGCATCAACGGCGAACGTCGAGAACTGTCTGCGAAATGGCTCCACAAAAGGGGCTCGCAGGGTCTGCAAAGATCTTGCCAGCGCCTCCGTTCGCTCGATTACTGTGTCGGCAACCCGCTCCTTGCGAGCCATAGTCGACACCTGAGAAATCAAACCCACAATGCCGTAGGGCGCACGCGAAGGGTCGGCAGCGATGTTCATGGTCTGTGAAGCAGGGCCTGAGGCAGATATCTCAGGCAGGGTGCGCTCGAGGTTTTCGACCAGCGCGGCCATATTCGCGGAGCGGTCCGGAATGGCGCTTGCGGTTCGAACGAAGCCAAGCAGGTTTTGATAGTTCGCCGACATCGCCTCCAGGAGTTGGATGCGGCTTCGCATGTCAGCGATTTGCGTGTCCAGATTCTTCCGATCCCCCCCTCGCGCCGACAGCGTCGCCTGGGCAAGAGATTTCAGGTGACTCCTTGCCTTCTGGGTGTTCGCATCCACCTTCGTCTTCACCAGAATCAAATCCTGCAATTCCGATTTTGCGACGGTAGGTTCGCGTGTGGTTTCTGGCGTTGGAGAATCCCGCGGCGGGTCGATCACAGCCATGGCTTTACCAAATTCGAACGAAAGCTGCACGATGCTCGTCGCGATTGATCGATTGTCTTCGATAAATAATAAATCCGCGGGCGCCGTTCCGATTCGCTGAGCCGTTGGCAGATGGCGATACCAGTCGATCGTGTCGGCGATAAACGTGAGTACTTGCTGTTCGGAAGGCAAGTAGTTTGCTGTGGCTGTCGTTGGATCGTCTGCGAAAGCGGCCGATGCAATGAGACCGGTCACGATGAGTGCGCGCGTGTAGATTGTTGCTATCGAGATATCCTGACCTCCTGTTTGGCCTCCGCTTCCAAACGTGGAACGCGGATTGCCCTCCTTTTCCGGATTGGTCTTACTAAGAAGAGATTCTGGCTAGCCGTTTTATTGGCGTTGCATTGCGACGCCCAGTCTTGACAGTTTAGATGTTTCCCGGTTGCTCAGATTTGGCATGTGGAAATCAAGCCAAGACGTGTCCAAGGAATATAATGCGAGTTATGGGTATCAGTGGAAATGGGGCCGTCCGACGGGATGATACCTCGGATCTTCAACTCCTTGTCGATTCGGCTCCCAGCCTGATTCACACGAGCAGGCCTGATGGCTACCTCGATTTCTTCAATCAAACATGGCTTACGTTCGTAGGGCGGCCGGTGGAGGATTTGGAGGGCTGGAAGTGGACAGCGTTCATCCATCCCGAGGATGTCGAAGCAATCGTGGAAAAGTGGCGCGCGTCTCTGGCCAGCGGTGAACCCTTCCTGCTTGAATCTCGCGTCCTACGCGCGGACGGCGAATATCGCTGGATGTTGCACCACAAAGTAGCAGGGCGAGACCAATTCGGCCAAATTGTTAGGTGGTATGGATCGAGTATCGATATTGAGGATCGCAAGCAAGCGGAAGGACAGCTCCTCCGAAGCGCCCAGGAGTTGCAGCGAAGCGAATTTTATCTCGCTGAAGGGCAGCGGCTTGCCCACATCGGTAGCTGGGCCTTTGATCCCGCCGGATTCGACTACTGGTCTCCTGAATTGTTTCGGATGCACGGCCTTGATCCGGCCCGCAAACCGCCCACTGTTCAGGAATACTTGGATTGTGTCCACCCACAGGATCGCGATTCCATGGCGAGCCTCATCAATGGACTCTCGGTGAAAGCTTCGCCGTTCGATGCTACCAAGCGAATTGTGCGACCCAATGGCGAGGTCCGGTACATTCGCTGCGTCGGGGCCGGCGAAAACGAAAGCCTGAAAAAGTACGTTGGCAGCGCCATCGACGTTACGGAGCAAGAGCTTCTCGCTCAGGAACTCCGCCGGCGCGAGGCCTATCTGGCAGAAGCTCAAAGACTCAGCCTCACAGGCAGCTTTGGGTGGAAACCCGACAGCGGCGAGATTGTCTGGTCAGACGAAACCTATAGGATTTTCGAGTACGACCGCGCCGCCAAACCAACCCTAAACATGGTGTTCCAGCGCATACATCCGCACGATAGGGCGCTGGCACAAAAGGTTATCGAAGACGTATCCAGGAGCACAGACTTCGAACATGAGTATCGTCTGGTGATGCCACGCGGGGCCATCAAGCACATCCACGTGAGAGCGCACGCCCTTTCCGATTCATCCGGCAACATCGAAGTAATCGGCGCAGTGACCGACATCACCGAACGCAAGACCGCTGAGGATAAGATCCGCCGCCTGGTCGAAGCAGGCTTTCTGGGAATCTTCTTCGCGAACGTCGATGGTTCGATCGTCGAGGCCAACCAGGCGTTTCTACAAATGCTGCAATACGACCGGCAGGATCTCGTCTCGGGCCGATTGCGCTGGGCGGACCTGACGCCGCCCGAATTGCACGAACGCGACAAACGTGCCATTACAGAGGCGCTGGCAACCGGTTTTTTTCAGCCATACGAGAAGCAGTTTTTCCGGAAAGATGGCAGCCGCTTGCCCGTGTTGCTGGGAGGTGCGCTGTTTCCAGACTCGAACGAGGGCGTCTCCTTCGTACTCGACTTGAGCGAACAAAAGCGGGCGGAGGAGGCCCTCCGAAGAAGTGAATCGTACTTGGCCGAAGCGCAGCGACTGAGCCTGACCGGCAGCTTCGGTTGCAGGCTCGCCACCGGAGAGATGTTCTGGTCGGAAGAAACCTTCCGAATTTATGGATACGACCGATCCACCCAACCCGGGGTGGAACATGTTCTCCAACGGGTTCACCCGGAAGACCGAGCTTTAGTTCAGGAACGCATCGATCAGGCCTACCGCGATGGCAAAGATTGTCAAGTCGAGTGTCGCCTCTTATTGCCTAATGACTCGGTCAAGCATGTCCGGATTGTGGCGCATGCATCAAGAACTGATTCAGGAATCATCGAATTTGTTGGCGCGGTGATGGATGTCACCGAGCGCAAGACGGCCGAGGAAAAGATCCGGGAACAGGAAATGGAGTTCCGGCAGATTCTGGACCTGGCGCCTCAGCTTGTTGCTGTGTATGGGCCTAATCGTGAACGCCTTTACGCCAACCGCGTGATGCTCCATTACCTCGGTTTTAGTCTCGAAGAATGGCGACAGAGATTTAAATTTGGTGAGGCCCTTTATCCTGATGACTGGGAACGGGCAACCAGCCAATTTGACGTTTCGGTCTCTAGTGGAGCTGGTTTCGAGTTGGAACTGCGCCTAAGGAAAAGCGATGGAAGTTATCGCTGGTTTCTGGCTCGTTGCAACCCTGTGTGCGACGACAACGGAAAGATCATGCGCTGGTACCTTGCGTGTACAGATATTGAAGACCGCAAGCGGGCCGAACAGAAACTTCAGCGGGAGAACGTTGCCCTTCGCGAGGAGCTCGACAAGGCTTCGATGTTCGAGGAAATTGTCGGCACCTCGAAGCCTCTGAGGGCCGTTCTTTCCCGGATTGCCAAAGTCGCTCCGACCGACTCCACGGTTCTGGTTACCGGGGAAACGGGCACAGGCAAAGAACTCATCGCCCGTGCCGTTCACAAACGGTCGCAAAGATTTACGCGCCCCTTCGTTAGTGTGAATTGCGCGGCGCTTCCGCCCACGCTGGTCACCTCGGAATTGTTTGGCCATGAAAAGGGAGCTTTCACGGGAGCCACGCAGCGTCGGCTTGGCCGCTTCGAAATGGCTGAGGGGGGAACGATATTCCTGGACGAAGTGGGCGAACTCTTGCTCGACACCCAAGCCGCGTTATTGAGAGTGCTGCAAGAACGGGAATTCGAGCGAGTGGGGGGAGAGCAACCTGTCCCCGTCGATGTTCGCGTAATCGCTGCCACCAATCGCGACTTGAGCGCCGCCGTAGCGAATGGGACCTTCCGCCAGGATCTCCTCTATCGGCTGAATGTGTTTCCCATCGAAATGCCGCCCTTGCGCGAACGGAAAGACGACATTTTGATCCTGGTCGAATATTTCGTGCAGCGCTACGCGAATCGGGCGGGCAGAAATATCCGATCGATCGACCAGAAGACGTTAGATCTGTTGCAGAGCTACGACTGGCCGGGCAACATCCGTGAGTTGCAGAACGTAATCGAACGATCCATCATCCTGAGCTCCACTGATGTTTTTTCTGTCGATCAGTTATGGCTTTCGAAGAGCACGTCTCCGCAGGCAGCTGGGGTTGAAGCGTCGCCGGCTTTGAATCTTGAGGCGCGAAGCGAGCGGGAAATAATCGAGGCGGCGCTCGCTGAGACTAGAGGCCGGGTTTCCGGGCCGTCCGGAGCAGCAGCTAAGCTTCGAATTCCGCCATCGACCCTCGAGACCCGGATCAAGGCCTTGAAAATCAACAAACAACAGTTCAAATTCGGATAAGTTTCAGAACAGAAGCTTCAACGCCAGTTGCACCGATCGCGGGCCGCCGATTTGGTAGAGAGGGTTGAAACCGCCATTCGCGCCGCCGGATCCAAGTCCGTTCCCCAGCGTCTGCGTCGAACGGCCGAACAAAGGGCTGGGAAGACTGTTGCTGGGGTTGGCGAAATTGGGATGGTTCAGGATGTTGAAAAACTCGGCGCGGAATCGAAGCCCGATTTTCTCGCTGATGCGGAACTGCCGTTGTACTCCGAGATCCGCTTGCGTAGCTTCGAAACCGCGCAACACATTGCGTCCCAGGTTGCCCTGCTGGCCGCTGGGGGCGGCCGTAAAAGCGGCCCGATTGAAAACCTTGCCGCCGGGGTAACCTGACCCGTAGAGCACCAGCGGCACTCCAGGATTCACGTTTGGGCGGGGATACAGGGCGGTTCCCTCCGCAAAGAAGATTCCACCAACAACGTCAACGGGCGGAGCTGATCTCGCCAAAACGAAACCGTCGAGCGACCAGCCGCCCAGGATAGCGCGGGCCGATCCGGGAGCGGGCAAATCGTAGGTCACGCCGGCGGTGAAAGAGTGCCGGATGTCGAAGTCCGAATTGCCGCGGTCCATATTCGAACTGGCAATAGGGCTTGGAGTGTTCAGATAGTTCGCAAATGCGTCGGTCGAGGCATTATCAATCGAGTGAGACAACGTATACGAGGCAAGAGCCTGGAACCCTCGCGACAAACGCCGTTCGAACTTGACTTGCAGGGCATGATAGTCGGAAGTCGCTGAATTGTCAGTAACGGCGACAAACTGAAAGGTTTCATTCGGATTAAGAAGGTCGGTCACGCGAAGCAACTTGCGCCCTATCGCGCCGACATAAGTAAAGGACAAACTCTGATTGCGTCCCATAGATTGTTCCAGCGCGGCATTCCACTGATAGGTCCGGGGAAGCTTCAAATGAGAATCAGCCACAACCATGTCAGAAACTGGTGGATCGGTCGTAAGGATGGGAGGAGCAGCGTTCTGAGGGCTTAAGGGAAAGGGAACGGGTGAAAAGACGTTTTGGGCCTGGTATGGGAAATAGCTCGAAGCTCCTCCGAGCGAGCCTGTCCCAAGATCGTAGAATACTCCGAAACCTCCGCGAAGAACCGAACCCCAGTTCGGACTCTCGCCGAGTTGGTAAGCGAACCCAAATCGTGGCGCCACGTTGGTATAGGTGGTTTGGTAAAGCGGAGTGCCGCGAGGCGCCAATGCCATCGTCGCCGGATCATTCAGGCCCGTCACGGTGAAAGGATCGTTTGCCCGGTTCTTCCCTTTCAGCGGAGGATTGATGTCCCATCTCAAACCATACGTCATGTTTAGCCGGCGTGTAATTCTCCAAGTGTCCTGTGCATAGATCGAGAAGTTTTGTGACACCAAAGTGTCGGCTGCCTGAGCCACCGCTACGGCGCCGGCCGCCTCCCCGGATAGAGCGTATCCCGCGCAGGGCGATGGTGCTGGGGGACAGGTCACCCCTGAAAACAACGCAAACTGGTTGTAGGAGAAAGGACTACTGAAAGGAGACAGCCGGCGATAATCCATCCCAAATTTCATTTGGTGACTGCTCTTCGTCACCGATAGATTGTCAATCAGATTGATCTGGCGCTGCTCGTCGGTCGCCTCTTTGCCCTGTGCGTACTCGCCGGCGCCTTCGATAGATACGGAGAAATTGCTATTCGCCGACGAGAATCCGGCGGGAAACAGGAGGGAATCAGGGAGCGGTATAGCTCCTCCAAAGTGATCCAGAGTGTATTTTGTGCTGACTCTCTGGTTACTGTAATTCGCTCGTGCCTCGTTGCTGATTCCAGGTTTGATTAGCGCCGTCAGGCCGAGCGTGAAGGTGTGCACGGCAGAGGAAAGCGACTCGATGGTGCTGAGGACTGAATTTGGCGAAGGAAAGCCGCCTCGTTGGTCCAGGTTGGACGGCGAATAGTTATAGCGGCCAAACAGATTCAGCTTGGAACTGATGACATGATCCAACCGGATGCTCGAAGCGTTGAGCGTCGAAGGGTTCGAATAGCTCGCGTTGAATTGCGCCAACCCCGGCCCCAGGCTTGGCCCGTTAGCAACGGGAAATCCGTTCAGGTACGGTTGAATGGCTGCCGGAGCCTGCTGACGCGATGCGCCGTCCGGGACTGCGGTCTGTTGTGTCGATGGCTGTCGCAGCCGTAGTCCTTCATAGGAGAAAAAGAAAAACGTCCTATTTTTACGGATCGGGCCGCCTAACACACCACCAAAGTCGTTCTGCCGCTCCTCAGGTTTTGCTAGACCATTGAAGTTCACAAACCAGTCAGGCGCGTCTATCGCGCTATTCCGGAAATACTCGAACAACGTGCCATGAAAGGCACTGGTTCCGGAGCGCGTGACGATGGAGATCTGTCCACCGGGGGTGCGTCCGAACTCCGGCGCAAATGAGGATGTCTGGATACGAAACTCCTGCATCGCGTCCACCGACACGAGACTGTTTGTTCCTCCCGAGACGCTGAGCGCGGGTAAGGCTCCCCCGGCGGCCTGCACCAGCGGGAAATAGCCAGTGACGCCAAAACTCGCACTGACCCCATCTACAGTGAAATAGTTCGCATCCGCCCGCTGCCCATTCACGCTGAATTGTCCCTGATCGTCGAAAGCCGTGGTGCCCACCACGACACCTGGCGTCAGCATGATCAAGGTCTGGAAACTCCTGCCATTGAGAGGAAGATTCTCGGCGAACCCGCGGTCGAGCACCGTGCTGACTGTAGCCGATTCGGTGTTCACCAGCGGTGTCCCGGCTTCTACTGTAATCGTCTCCGTGACCGCGCCGAACGTCAATTCGAAATCGACTTCAAGTGCGTCCTGAAGGTGGAGGATTACATCCGGTTTGACCACTTTCTTGAAACCCGTCTTCTCAACTTCGATCCGGTAGGACCCCGGCGGCAGATTCGCCAGGTGATATTCGCCCGCGCCATTCGTGTTGGCTTCGTAATGAACATTCGTTCCGGTGGCGATGACGTCGACTTTGGCGGCGGCGACCACCGCCTTCGAGGGATCGGTCACGCGGCCAGTCAACGACGCATTGGTCGATTGGCCGCGAACAAGCGAAGTCAATCCGGCAAAAATCAAGAGCACGACTTGGGCAGTTCGCACCGCGCGGATATCCTCCTGATACACCTGACCCTGGATACAGTGACCCTGGTCCGATTCTAACCTCTCCAGGTGCGAAATAAATCACTCGAACGGGGGCGGCTCAATGCCTCGATCGAGGCACAGCCTTTGGGCGGTCGTCCTGCGATAATGTGGCGATATGGGAAGGGCGCTCGTCGCGTTCGCCTGGTGTACCTGCGCCTTTGCTCTGAATCCCGAACTCGACGTCAGCCAGTACGCGCACTCGGCGTGGAAGATCCGCGAAGGCTTTGTGGCAGGCGTGATCAACTCCATTGCCCAGACCCCGGATGGTTATCTCTGGCTGGCCACCGATTTCGGCCTGTTTCGCTTCGACGGCGTCAAGAACCTCGCTTGGCGGCCGTCTGGGAACCAGCATCTTCCCTCCGATGATGTTCGAAGCCTGCTCGCGGCACGCGACGGAACTCTTTGGATTGGCTCCGCGAAGGGGCTTGCCGGCTGGAAGGACGGCAAGCTAACTGAGTATGCGCAGCTTAAAGGGCAGACTGTCAATGCGCTCTTTCAGGATCGAGAGGGAACAGTATGGGCTGGGGGCGTTTCCGTTCCGCCCCCTGTGAAGCTCTGTGCGATCCAAAAAGACGGCGTCCATTGCGATGGCGAAGACGGTAGTCTTGGACCCCTTGTATTTGGCTTCCATGAGGACCGCAACGGCAGTCTTTGGGCAGGAGTGGTAGACGGTATGTGGCGGTGGAAGCCGGGAACTCACAACTTTTATGGGATGCCGGGTAACCCGGACGGTATTCGTGGCTTTGCGGAAGGTGATGACCGCGCGCTCTTAATCGTCACACGCGCCGGAATCAGTCAACTATTGGATGGAAAGTTGGAGCCCTACGCGATTCCAGGCATTAAGCAGCATTTCCGGCCGATGAACATGCTCCGCGACCGCGATGGCGGCCTCTGGATCGGAACTTTCGGTCAGGGCCTTATGCATATACACCAGGGAAAGACCGATGTCTTTACGCAGGCCGACGGTCTCTCTGGCAACGATGTGGTTGCTCTCTTTGAAGATCGTGAGAACAATATCTGGGTAGCTACCTTGAACGGGCTGGACCGCTTTCGCGCCTTTGCGGTTAACACGCTCACGGTGAAACAAGGTTTGTCGAGTGGCTTCGCAGCATCTGTGCTAGCGGATGGAGATGCTAAAGTTTGGGTCTCCACGTTTGCCGGTTTGAACCAGTGGGAAAACGGCCGAATTGCCATTTTCCGAACGCCGGGCGGCAAACGGGAAGGGAGCCTTAACGGTGAAAACCCGAATTCACTCTTTCGGGATGGCCGCGGTCGAATTTGGGTCTCTACGCCTCACGGCTTCGGCTATCTGGAGGATGGCAGGTTTGTTCCCGTGCGTGGTGTTCCCGGCGAAAGTATTGCCATCGCTGAGGACACCGCAAGGGACCTTTGGATTGCCAATCAAACCCTTGGGCTTTTTCGTTTGTCCCCCCGAGGAGAGGTTCAACAGATCCCTTGGACTGATTTGGGGCATAAGGACAATGCTCTGGCGTTAGCCGCCGATCCTTCACAGGGCGGCGTGTGGCTTGGATTTCTGCACGGTGGCATTACCCATTTCGTGAACGGTGGAATCCGGGCATCGTACTCCGCCGCCGACGGACTGGGCGAGGGCGCGGTCAATGACCTGCGGGTTGATCCGGACGGTACGCTCTGGGCCACCACCCAGGGTGGACTCAGCTACTTGAAGCACGGCCGCATCGCCACGCTTACTAGCAGGAACGGATTGCCCTGCGACGCGGTCGAGTGGATCATCGAAGACGATGATCACTCGCTGTGGCTAAATATGCGTTGCGGCTTGGTGCGCATTGAGCGCCCTGACTTGGACGCATGGCTGGAAACAGTTGGCAAGGACAAAACTGCGAAGCCGGCGATCCAAGCCGCGGTTTTCGACGGTTCCGAGGGAGTGAGAAAGTTGTCCTATATAGGCGCCTTCAGCCCGCACGCCGCCAAATCTTCGGATGGAAAGCTTTGGTTCTCAACTGTGGATGGTGTCAGCATGGTCGATCCGCGTCACCTTCCTATCAACAGACTCCCCCCGCCGGTGCACATCGAGCAAATCACAGCCGACCGCAGGACCTATGACGCATCTTCCAACCTGCGCCTGCCCGCGCTGACTCGCGATCTCGAAATCGACTACACCGCTCTCAGCTTCGTCGCTCCGGAGAAGGTACGTTTTCGCGTCAAGCTGGAAGGCCATGATCCCGAATGGAAGGACGCAGGCAATGAGCGGAAGGCGTTCTATAACGATCTTCCTCCACGCCACTACCGTTTCCGCGTCATGGCCAGCAATAACAGCGGCGTGTGGAATGAGGCCGGCGATTTTCTGGATCTCTTTATCGACCCGGCGTACTATCAAACTGTCTGGTTCCGCGTTTCGTGCGTGGCGGCCTTTTTCATATTGTTGTGGGGGCTGTACCGGTATCGTCTGTATCAGGTCGCGCGGGAATTCAACGCGAATCTCGAGGGCCGAGTCGATGAGCGCCTGCGCGTCGCCCGCGATCTGCACGACACGCTGTTGCAGAGCTTCCATGGGCTGCTGCCACGCCTTCAGGCCGCCGTCAACCTGCTCCCTGGACGCGCCTCAGACGCG
>Ga0070731_10003756_pt1 | contig 13489 bp, 9 predicted proteins | sample Coa_R1_2_FD_66448 | JGI IMG/M metagenome (GOLD analysis project Ga0070731, IMG submission 66448) | Surface soil microbial communities from Centralia Pennsylvania, which are recovering from an underground coalmine fire - Coalmine... | ecosystem: Environmental > Terrestrial > Soil > Unclassified ... | reverse complement strand
TCTTCAAGAGCGGAATGTTAACCGACTTGGAATCGGAAGCAAGCTCATAGAAGAAGCTGAAACCATACGTTGCCAATAGTCCGAGGACAAACGGCAGCAAGTGCAAAATCATCGCCGGCACACGGAACTTATTGAAGAACGGGAAAAACGCGAACATCGCCTGATAGAAGAACGGCGAGAATTTTCCAAACGATATCAGGAAAATAATCGCTGCAAGAATTGTCAGGAAGATCGTCATCCGGTTGCGTCGGTAACTAAGCGCAAAGATACACAGAATGATCGGCAAGATGCCGATATAGACGGTGGAGGTTGTGAAGGGCATCCAGCCCCAATACATAGGGAGGGTTTGTTGAGTTCCTTGCCAGTCGGTAATGTATTGGCTTGAGAAGCCGAATGTCGAAGGGATGATGAGGTTGAACATCTCGAAGGGATGAAATGACCACTGAGTGGCGTAGTCCATATCGAGACCTGCCGAAACGCCGGCTTCGCCGCCGCCGCGGATAGAGTACTTAGAATACTCTTGCGTAGGCAAATAGACGTAGGCGGCGATTGCAAGGCCGAGGATGACGGCAAGAGCGAACAACGAAGTTTTCTTGACTGCTGCTCCGGCCTGAGACGACTTGATATCTAAAATAATTTCGTACAACATGAAAAAACCGATGACCAGCAGGCCGTAATACGCAATCTGCACGTGATCCGAGAGCAGCATTGTCCCAACAGCGGCGGCAAGCAACCCCAAGTATAACAGATTCCGTTTCTGCAAAAGCTGATATGTCAGTAAAAGCACAAGCGGGATGTAACTCAGCGTGGCGACTTTCGAGCCGTGGCCTGCCGAGGGCAGCTCAATCATGTATGGACTCATCATCGTTACCATTGCAGCAAACAATGATGGAATGTTGCCAAATTTCAGCACGCGCGCGAAGGCGTAGGCAAATATGCCGATGATGAAAAAGTGCACAATCATCCAACTATTTTCCGCATTCAGGAAAAGCAAGCGGAATGGAAGTTGAATGAGATAATGGTTGAGGAAGTTCACATCGATCGGGAACATGAGTGCGCCAAAGACGGGCATCCCGCTGAAAATGTACGGTATCCACAACGGATAGCTGTGCTGAACGCTATCGAGGTGGACAATCGCCTTGCCCCACGCCATCGAGGCGGCCGTATCCCCGGAGTCTGCGAAGGCCATATCCTCCGTGATGATTCGGAAGCAGAGGAAATACAAAATGAGAAAAAGAACGCCAATGCAAAGTGCATCGCGTTTCCACGGCGCGAGTTTATCGAACCATCCAGGAGGAGAAGGAGGCAGGAGCGATTTAGACCCCCGGAGTTTGTCTTTCATGGTAAGAAATATACGAAAAAATCGTTAAATTAAACGGTGAGCAACGGACCGATAAGTTCGAATGCGCGTTGCTGGAAATTAGAAAGGTCGAAATATTCGCGGCGGCGGCTCGCATTGGCGCGGAGACGTGCGAGCGAGTTTTCGGGCATGCGAGCAATCAAAACGGTTTTTTCCACAAGTTCATCGATCGTTTCCCATAGGAAACCGTCGACCCCTTCGGTGATTATTTCTTTCTGGCCGCCCCGATTGATTGCAACGGGAATTGCCTGTGCTCCCATCGCTTCCACGGTGGTTATGCCGAAATGCTCGACATTTTCGGGGTGAGCGACCTCATCGACCTGGTAGCCGGCAGCATGCCAAAAGATCGAGGCTTCATTATAGAGACGGCCAAGTTCTTCGAACGATACATTGAAATGGAAAAACACGGGGAAGCCGCGATTATCATCTTCAAGTTTTTTCAGCATCCTACTGGTGGCAGAATCTTTCGACATGCTGCCGGCGAGATGATACTCCCATCCGGGGAGCTGGGGAGATGCGATCCGAAATGCTTTCGTCATAATATCGTAGCGTTTATTATTGTAGAGGCCGCTGAAAAACCTTCCGGCGCTGCAGATTATCTTCTTTTTGGAAATTCCCTCGGTTTTGAAATCGTGGATTGAAGGGTAGAGCACGGACGAGTTGACGCCGAAATTTCCTTTTAAGGCATTTGCGACAAAATCGGAATATGTAAGGATCAGATCGGCTTTAGTTTTCGAATCTGCCAGGAGACGGAGACGGTAGAGATCTTTGACCGCCTCTTTAACCTTCCCGTGCAAAAGTTTCTCGGAAACAGACGCCACGCCGATTTTACCATAAGGAATTTGGAGGATCTGCACGCATTTTTTCGATGCCGAAGGAACGCTTCGGAAGTTCAACATGCAGATGAACAGATCGGTGCCGCGCGTCAACCGTACAAGATCGGCCGAACCGCCCTCGAACCGCTGAAAATCAATTTTCGAAAGGTCGATATGGTAAAACTGTTCAAGCCGATGCTTATCGAGCATTGGATCTTGATACGCCACGGTAAAGCGGGTACCGGGCCTGCGCGAGAGAATTTCAAGCAAGGTAAGGAAGTACCGCTCCCCTCCGCCCAAGGACGACCAATAAGGACTATATGCGATGGCCCGGAGCACGAGGCGTATAATGCGGAAGAATTAATTTGAGATTGCAAACTCTTGAATGTATTTCGAATATATTGCCTTGAAACGTTCTAAAGGTACTTAAAAAATGTTGAAATGCCAAGCAGTATTCCGTGGGTTTTGTACCGTTGCGGTTGTACAGATATCATTCTAGAATGACGGAATTCGCCGTGTTTGCATAACGTTTTGGAATGTCATATATTAAAATTTACTCAAGATTGTAAACTTCAAAGAGGATTATGAATATTCTAATAACAGGAGGCGCCGGATATGTTGGGAGTATATTGGTCGAGCGGCTACTCCTCAATAATTTACTAGTTTCCGGCGGGATGAATGAACTTTCCGTAAACGGATCGGGAGTTCTGGACGCGCCACAATTCCATCTGAAGGATAAAATCAATCTTACCGTTCTTGATAATCTGACGTACAAGCAGACGAGCCTCACAGAGTATGCATGGAGGGATGATTTCACGTTTGTGTATGGCGATGTGCGCGACAAGGAATTACTTCGAAAGCTGGTGAAGGCGAACGATGTGATCATTCCTCTCGCGGCAATAGTCGGCATGCCTGCCTGCAAGAAATTCCCCACAGAAACAACGCAAATCAACCAAAATGCGATTGAGTTTATCTCGGAAATCTCTTCCCGGGATCAGCTCATTGTCTACCCGACCACGAACTCGGGCTATGGCATCGGACAGGTGAAGGACGGCAGCTTGGTAGAATGCACGGAAGAGACACCGCTGAATCCCATTAGTTTGTACGGCGTCACAAAAGTAAACGCGGAAAACTGCCTTCTGAACAACAATAAGGAGAATGCTATTACACTCCGCTTGGCAACAGCATTTGGAATTTCTCCTCGCATGCGGCTCGACATTCTTGTCAACGATTTTACTTACCGGGCGTACACCGATCGGTACATGGTTATCTTCGAGGGACAATTCAAACGGAACTTCGTCCACGTCCGTGATATTTCGCGGACATTTATTTACGCTCTGAACAAGCGCCAGACGATGAAGGGGCAGCCGTACAACGTGGGACTGAGCGATGCGAATTTAAGCAAACTGGAACTCTGCGATCGGATTAAGAAATTCATACCTGACTTCTACACGACCGAGTCGGAGATCAACAAGGATCCAGACAAGCGAAACTACATCGTTTCAAACAAGAAACTTGAAACGCTCGATAAGAAAGAGCCGTGGTTTGCGGCCCGTTCGCTCGAAAGCGGAATAAAAGAACTTATCAGCGCGTACTCAATTATTTCGAATAACAACAGGGCGTTCACCAATCTTTAGTCAACGGATTCTCGAACGGTGTTATTCCAAACACTGCGGTGCAGATCGATTTTTCTTCTCGATTCTTTGTCGCCTGATTAGCTGCCATTCCCACGTAATGTTCATTTCGCAGGTCGCCTAAAATGTTATGCCGTGTATGTGATTCAACCGACCTTGATTTGGCGATCGACTTAGGGAAGCAGCCCTGGGCGAACAATTTCCTCCGTGAGGACCAGATCGGCAAGGAGTTGTATTACCCCCTCCGCGTCGTGTATTGCCAGCGCTGTTCGGCGGCGCAACTCGATACAACGGTTCCCAAAGAGGTCATGTTCGGCGATCATACCTACCTTTCCGGGATGACAAAATCACTCAGCGAGCATTTCAAAGCGATTGCGCAGGAAGTCGACGGTCGTTTTTTCTCCACATTGAAGCAAAAAACCGCGCTCGATATCGGGTCGAACGACGGAACACAGTTGAAGCATTACCAGGCCCTCGGATACGATGCGGTTGGGGTTGAATCGTCTCGCACAATTGCACGGATTGCGAATGATGCCGGCGTACCAACGGTGAACGAGTTTTTCAATCTCGATCTGGTCAAGAAACTCGGACGTAAGTTTGAGGTCATCAATGCCTCCGGCGTGTTCTTCCACCTCGAGGAGTTGCACTCTGTGTGCGAAGGGATCCGCGAAGCGCTGAGCGAGAATGGCGTTTTCCTTGTTCAGTTTCTTTATATGAAGAGGATCGTCGAGAATCTTGCCTTCGATCAGATCTACCACGAACATTTACTCTATTATAATCTCAAGACAATCCAGACGCTCTTACAGAGACACGGTTTGGAAATGTTCGATGCCTATGTGTCGCCGATTCACGGCGGTTCGGTCATCGGATGTATCACGCATACGGGAAAGCGGCAGCCAAGCGAGCGACTGGAAATCCTGAGAGGGGAAGAGGATCGAGCGAAGAGCAACGATTTGCAGACGTACCGGGAATTCGCGAAACGTATAGAGGAATCGAAAGGGGAAAACCTGCGCTACCTTACGAGCGCCAAAGGCGGCAGCAAGCGAATCTTTGGATTCGGCGCGCCGGTGAAAGGGAACACGCTGCTCAATCATTTCGGCATCGGTACGGATCTCTTGGATTGCCTCGTCGAGAAGAACGAATTGCGGCGTGGATTGTTCTCTCCGGGGATGCATATCCCAATCGCGATCGAAAAAGAACTTCCGGCGCCGCCCGATATTTATTACGTGCTCGCCTGGAACTTCAAGAAGGAGATATTGGCAAACAACCGCGCGTTGATCGACCGCGGAATCGAATTTTATTTTCCGGTAAATCCGAAGGATAGTTGAGCCGATGCGTATTCTTATTACGGGAGCGAGCGGATTTCTCGGAAAGTTTTTGGTCGAGCATTTTAATGGCGACGGCCACGAAGTAACTGCGCCGTCGTCGAAAACGTGCAATCTTACCGTTCAATCGTCCCTCAACCAATTTTCCGGCACGAAGTACGATCGGATCTTCCACCTCGCCGCATGGACACAGGCGGGAGATTTTTGTTTACGTCATCCCGGCGAGCAGTGGATTATCAATCAGCAGATCAATACGAACGTTCTGACATGGTGGCAAACGGCCCAGCCCCAGGCGAAACTTGTTTCGATCGGAACAAGTTGTTCGTACTCTCCCGATCTCCCTCTGACCGAAGAGAATTATCTCACGGGCATGCCGATCGACAGCCTGTTCACCTACGCGATGACCAAACGCATGCTGTATTCCGGCATGCTTGCGATGAACAAGCAGTTCGGTCTGCGATATCTCTGCGTTGTGCCATCGACATTATACGGACCGGGCTATCATCTCGACGGCAGGCAAATGCATTTTATATTTGACCTGATCCGAAAGATCATCAATGGGAAGAACTATGGCGAACCCGTGGTTCTCTGGGGAGACGGATACCAGAAGAGGGAACTTGTACACGTTTCCGATTTTGTGCGGATCATGCTGGAACTCGATCGCCAGCGGGAAAACGATATTATCAACATTGGTGCAGGGGAAGAACATACGATACGGGATTTCGCGGAGATCATCTGCCGGAAGGTCGGTTATGAGTTTGCAAAGATCCGGTTCGATACAACCAGATATGTCGGCGCCCGCTCGAAAATGCTCGAGACAGCCAAGCTCAAGAACGACATGCTCAATCTTGACTTGATTCCGCTGGAAAAAGGCTTGAACGAAACAATTGAGTGGTTCATGAAGGAAACCTACAAAGTGCATTCACGCGTCTAGATGAAGTTTTCCAGACTTCTGATTGTCGATCCTTCCTTACTCAACTATCTTGGGCACGATTATGAGTACGCACGGTCCATTGCCGAGACTGCACGGAAACGAGGGATCGATACGACTGTTGCTTGCCACCGGAATGCAGAACCTACCATCGTATCCTCGTTGGGCGCGCTGCCTGTCTTCCGGACCGGAATGCACGATAAAACGATAGATTTTAAACGGTTCCCCAATCTCAGCAAGCAATTGCGTGGCATTATTTATGCCATCAGGTTCTATCAAGATTGGAAGAAGTTAATGAAGCGATTTCACCCTGATCCGACCGCGCTGATATTTATTCCGACGTCGCCGGAGATTGGCTTCTTCGGGATACTCTTTTGGCTTTGGATGCGCAATCCTGCGACGTGTCCGAAAGTCGTCCTGTTATTCCGGTATGAAGCTCGGCCGACAATGAAATGGATGAAAGCGCTGATGGTATCGTTAGTGAGCAGGAATGTCCTCATGCCGACAACCGATAGCGACATTCTCGCCGGCCGGTACAAGGAACTTACTTCAGCTACGTATACAGTTTTGCCTGTGCCGCATATCGCGGGCAGTTGGGGAGAGGCCCTGCAGTCCGCCCCTTCGAAAGGTCCTTTCGTTGTTACCTACTTTGGAGATTCGCGTGCCGAGAAGGGTTTCCCGATGTTGATTCAGGCGATACCGTTCCTCTCTCGTCAGATCGAGGCGGGAGAGATCAGTTTTGTTCTTCAGTGTCACCGCATTCTCTACGAGGCCGAGGTCGACGCGGCACTTGAACATCTTGCACAACTCGAACGAGAATTTCCTGAGGGGATTCGATCCATAAAGAACACGCTTTCATCAGAAGATTATTATGGTTTATTCCGCGATACCGGGGCGGTCGTGGTGCCATACCGCAAGGCGAACTATGCCGGGAGGACTTCGGGCATACTTGTCGAAGCGTTCGCATTCGCTAAGCCGGTGATTGCCACGGCAGGAACGTGGCTTGCTGCACAAGTCCAACAATCGCAGAATGGAGTCTTGTTCGAGGACGGAAATCCGAAATCGTTGGCCGAGGCAATTCAAACGGTTGCCGGAAATCTCGGCGAATATCGGAGGAAGGCGGCAACGGCATCCAAAATATGGAAAGCGCAGCACAATCCGGAACGCCTGCTCGATAAATTATTTGCCTGGAATGACCATGACTAATACATCCAAAATATTACACAGGTATTGATGGAATTCGGCAGACACATCGGCAAAGGATTGTGGGCATTCGGAGATAAGGCGCTCCCCGCTCTCTATGGCATTGGGATGATCTTTCTTGTGCAGCGAGCACTCCCGACTCAGGAATATGCCACTCTTGCAGTTATTTTACAAGTCTTTACGCTTATCAGTGCGTTATGTACATGGCTCGCGTACCAACCGCTGGTGAAATTTGCCGCCGAGTCAGAGAACAAAGGCGGCTACATTGTCGGCGCATGGACGTTGAGCGCTGTTTTTTATCTTCTCATCAGCGGCCTTCTCATTGTGTTTAAACCGTACATTGTCCCGTTGCTCGATAGAACAGGGAAGGGCAATCTTGGGCCGTTATTATCTTACGTGCCGTGGATGTTTGCGGCGACATGGTACAGGAGTTTTGCGGTGGGGCTGCTCCAGGCGAGCTATAAGGTGGTCAAGATTTTCTGGATCGATGCGGCGTACTTCCTCGGCATCATTCTGTGGATTCTTCTTGCAAGATGGGCCCACCATTATTCAACGGGAGAAGATTTCCTCTTGCTGAATATCCTTGCCCTCCTCGGATCAAGTTTTCTCGCGGTCATTCTTACGTTCGTGGATCTCCGCGGGAAGTTGCGCTTCGAGAAGAAAGCGCTCGGCCAAATGTGGGATTTCGGGAAATTCGCATTTTGGGGGGCGGCGTTCTATACGCTCTATTCCCAAATGGATGTGTTTTTTGTCAGCTCGTTCGCAGGGATCCTTGCCGTAGCTCCGTACAGCGTGGCGAAGTTGTTCACGCGCCTGTTCGACATGCTGGCGCAAGTCGTTCAGATGTTTTTAATCCCCTTCTCGTCGAAAGCCTCTTCGCAAGAGAACATAGAGAAACTTCGGGCGACAGCGGAAAAGGCGATCTGCTTTTCGACGCTGATCTTCTTGCCAGTGTTTGTGGTGATGTTTTTCTTCCCGGGTCCTCTCTTGCATTTGTTGTACGGCGGGAAATTCGATAGTGCCGCAACGACCATGAGGGTGTTTAGTTTTCTTGCGTTGATTATTCCATGGAACGCGGTGGCTGCGGCCTACATCGTCGGGATGGGCAAAGTCAAAGACAGTTTCTACATCACGATAGGGATGGTGATATGCGCGTTCGTAGCGTATGCCGCGCTTACGCCGCGTTTAGGCGGAGTCGGCGCGGCATCGGGGCTCGTCATCGTTTTCTTCGGGGTAACTGCGTACACGGTGCATTACTTGAACAGGTTTGTCCCCATCCGCATTACGGGTGTTGCGAAGCGTGTTATCGATGTCCGGTTATTTCTCGAACGTCGCGGTAAAACCGCCGGCTAAGACCCGGACCTCCTTACTTCATTACCACCATTTGTTTCGTTGCAACGAAGCCTGGGGCAACCATCCTGTACCAATAGATTCCGCTCGAATAGTTGCCCGCATTCCACACTGCAAGGTGTCTCCCGCGCGTTTGCTCGCCGCTTACCAATGTTGTCACAAGTTCTCCAAGTGCGTTATAAATTTTCAATGTGACAAACCCATCGGAAGGCAACCCGTACGAGATCGTTGTCGCCGGGTTAAACGGATTCGGGAAGTTTTGAGTGAGTTCGAATTGTTTCGGAACTGTATTCCCGCTGGAAGACATTGAGGTCAGTTCCAAATCGCCGGCATTACTGTTGGTGATTTGAATTGATCCGGTGCCAATTACGTTGGGCGTCAAAAGAGCTCCTGTTCCGGAGCTGAATAATGAGTAGACGGCTTCGCCGTATTCGCCCTGCGCCGGATTGGTTTTCCAAGAGATAGTCAAAGGATATGCTGCCCCCCTAATATGGATACGATAGGATGTCGGAGAAGACGCCACAACCCGGAAAAGAGCAACACTTTGATCGCCGTCAAATCGCGCATCGATCGTGCCGCCAGGGGATGGCGGAGGAAGAATATATCGTCCAAGATTCGCGTTCGAAACCGACATACCTTGAATTCCAAAATAAAGAATCTGCGATTTATGCCGGCTATCTGTAATGCGTAACGAGTTCAGCGTTTCGGTGAGTTTATCGTTCGCAACGGTTTTTGTCAGTGCCTTTGTGCCAGCAGAGCGAATAATCATCCCGTTCGCCCATGCTTTGACCCAATAACCGCGGAGAGGATCGATTTGGTCGACTGCGGTATAACCGCTATCGGTATACGTGTAATATCTCGATGTCAGAATGCCATCGGGAGACTGGGTGATCTTGCCGATGTTAATCGATGAAGAAAGTGACCCTAACATCTGCCATCCCGGGGTAACTTGGATGGTATCAGCCGTGATCGTTTGTCCGCTGACTGAAAGCGTCTGGTTGGTATCGAATTTCACCCAATAACCGGAACCGTTCATCAGCGTGTCGGTGATCTTATATCCGGCACTCTCTAAGAAGGAAAAGGCATGCCCGCTTGCGCCGGGGAATACCGAGGACAAGGTTGGGTTTTGTACGGAAACGGGTACCGAAACCATGTTCCAACCGGCTTCACCGACTGCTTGCAACGAAGGTTGAGACGAATAGACAATCTCAAACGGTTGTGGGAATCCATTCTGCATCGAGAATGACGACGTGATCTTCATATCAACATGATACACCGAACCATGGGTCGCGGCGTCTTGGAGGCTAAAGGTTCCGGTTGGCAGAGAACTTGGATCCCATTGAAGCAGGACCGGATAGCCGGCGGTTCCCGGCTGTACTTGACCGGTGTACGTGTTTTGGAACCGGTCCGCCCCAAGAGTGTCTTCGAGATCGATCTGAGATCCGCGTGTTGAGGCGACAAGCCAACGGGCATCAAATGTTCCCAAAGGCGGAACGGGAGGCAATTCATATTCTCCCAACGAGGTATCGATGCCATCGGTGGCGCCTCCCGCAGCGCCGAATGTCAATGAGATGTGGCGTGTTCCGTTATACGCAAAGACATTTTCGGTGAAGGTGTTCGAATTTACCTGCAAATCCACATCCGGAGATTCCGCATAGCCGGTTTGCCATTGGCCGTCGTAGCCGGAATACCACAATTTGAATGTGCCGTTCATGTAGAGCATACTTGGGACTCCAAGAGTTATGTCCTCCCATGGCGCGCCACCCTGAGGACGCAACACCGGGTTACCGGCGAATCTTCTCCAGTGTATCCCGTCGGTCGACGTGGCGACGCCGATTGAAACGTCGCAGCAAGCTGTCGAATCGCCAAGGTAGGTCATGTAGTACGCACCCTCTTTGATGATAACGCACGGGTCATAGGCGTCGTGCGTATCAAAACCGGTCGAGTTGAGTGCGAGAACGGGATTGTTAGGATCCTTCGTCCAATGAATGCAATCCGAAGACGTTGCATAACCGGTTTGGTAGGGAGGCCCAGAAATATAGCCGGAATACCAGAATCGGAATGTTGACCCGTCGAAGACAAGGCTCCCGGGACCGACTTGTTGGTCCCATCCGCTGGAGCCGCCACCAAGCACGGGATTACCAGCGTACTTCGTCCAGTTAATTCCATCCGGGGAAGTGGCAAGGCAATCGAACCCGCTCCACGTAGAGTAAATCATATAATATTGGGTTCCGTCGAAAGCGACGTCCGGCGCAACAATATTTGCATCTACGTCGGATGAAGAGCCGTGCGTGAGGACGGGATTCTTGGCGTACAGATACCAATTCTTCCCGTCCAACGACGTGGCGTAGGAAATATCGTAGTAACTATCTCCATTGGTGAGTGAGGTAAACCACATTTTATACATCCCGCTCGAAGCATCGTACAACACCGATGGGCTGTACGCGTAATACATTTGATCGGGGTTGTTCGGATCTCCGGTTTGAGTTTGAAGGACCGGGTTCATATTGTATCTCGTCCACGTAACCTGGGACAACATGGAAGAGAAACAAACCAATATAGCGGCGAATAATATCAAAACCGAAATAGTCTTCATATGAGTGTTCCTTGAAGGATGAGATAGGGTTTCAGGGGCAGTCGATTATATATCGTCATCAGTTGTCGCGCTTTCCTTGTATGCGAAGTGTCCCCGGGGGAAGGAGCGTGGCCGGAGAAGTCGCGAGACCAATTTGCCACTGGTTATTCGATCCTATCCCCGGGTAGAAATACAGGAATTGATTATTCCGAAACTGCATCGAGCCGTACTCGACGCGCTGATTATCCCAGGAGCCCGCTAGCCCCGTTGAAAAGATCGGGTTTGTGCTATTTTCCGTCCAATTGATCGCATCGGTTGAGGTAATAAGACCGATCGGAGAGTAGGGACCCGCATTAATGAGCATAAAGTAGGTGCCGTTCACCTTGCACATGGCCATGGGAATAACGCACGTAGTATCCCACGCCAGTCTCGCGGATTTTGGGAAGAGGGGATTCAACGGACTATCAGTCCAGGTGTAACCATCCGGCGATTCGGCTTCGCCCAGATTGCCGAGTACTTTCCCGCCATTAAGGTTGATGGCGCCGCCATACACCATGGTATACTTCGAACCGTCGAAAGAGACCTGCGGCGAGCCCGCTCCATCGTTCTTCCACGTTCCCGGAACATGAGAGATGATGGGGTTCCCCGAATATTTCGTCCAGTTGATTCCATCCGTCGATGTGGCCAAACCAATGTTGGTCGATACTCCATCATATCCGGTGTAATAAAGTCTGTAGGTCGCGCCATCGTATACAACGCTAGCGGGAGAAATCATGGATGCATCGAACGAACCCGTTGCTCCGACCGATAAGATCGGTCCTCGTTCATCGATATACCAATCAATTCCGTTCGGGGAAATAGCGCTCGATACTTGCCAATGGCTGGAGACAATATTCTCGAACCACATTCGATAAAGATTGTGAGTACTATCCCACAGTGTTGCGTTTAAGTATGTGTAGTTGAACGACAGCGGGGCGTTCGCTTTATTGCTCGTGGCAGGTATTACCGGATTCGAAGTGTACTTCGTCCATGTGACTTGTGCGGAAAGATACCCCGTGGAAAATAAGAAAAAAATTGAAATTGATAACAGGAAAGCCTTCATGATAGAACCTCCAGTATAACAGTGAACGAAAGTTAGACGCGCATAATTTTCAATTGAGAAAAGAAAATAAAGGAAGGCGAATGCGTGCAACATCGTTCGACCTCCCGAACATACACTGCGTATAATATATAGTGGGGAAAAGTGAAATGCAAGTCGTACACAAAATAAGGTCAATGCCTTGTAAAACCCCTCCATTTTGCTTATTTTTCATATATGGTTTTTGATAAGAATAGGAGCAGATTTCGGAGCGCGATCTCGATAATTGCGATGCTGATTTTCGGCATCTCTGTGTTATCTGCCAGGGCTTTCGGACGCATTTCCGCCGATAGCGCAGCATCCGTAAAAATCCGTGCAGTGCTGGATGCGCAAGTCGCTGCGTGGAATAATGGCGACATTCCGGGCTACATGAGAGGGTATTGGAATTCCGATAGCCTAATTTTCACAAGCGGTGGGGCAATACGGCGCGGGTGGCAGGCAACGCTGGAAAAATACAAATCGTCGTATGATACTAAAGAAAAAATGGGAGAGCTTTCATTTTCCGATTTGGAAGTGCATGTTCTTTCGTCGACTTCGGCGTGGTGCCTCGGGCATTGGGATCTGAAGCGCGCAAACGACAATCCCCACGGCGTCTTCACGCTGATCTTGCGAAAGTTTATCGATGGATGGAAGATTGTGCATGATCATACGTCATCATCGCCGTAATGACTTTCGAAGACGTTGCTGTCATTCTGAGCCTTGCGAAGAATCTCCCACGGTCGTAGTAACATCTGGCGCCGTAGATTCTTCGCGGAGTTTATCCTCGAATGTCTTTATCGAGGGCTCAGAATGACAAATATGTTCTTATTTTAGTTTGTAATTTAGTTACTCGCCCATTCCATTCTCTAACATGAATTCAAATATGCCATCATCAACCCCAAACGCAATTTACGAAACACAGTTCTCTGGCTTAAAATTTTTGAAGCGCGGCAAGGTGCGCGATATGTACGATCTGGGCGAGCACCTGCTGATCGTCGCAACCGACCGGCTTTCGGCATTCGATGTCATCATGCCGCAGCCGATACCCTACAAGGGAAAGGTGCTCACGCAGATCTCGAACTACTGGTTCGAGACGATGGCGGGCGTCATCCCGAACCACATCGTCGCGAAGGATGTGCGCGATTTTCCGGCAGTGTGCAAGCCGTATGCCGATGATCT
>Ga0070731_10003755_pt1 | contig 13492 bp, 15 predicted proteins | sample Coa_R1_2_FD_66448 | JGI IMG/M metagenome (GOLD analysis project Ga0070731, IMG submission 66448) | Surface soil microbial communities from Centralia Pennsylvania, which are recovering from an underground coalmine fire - Coalmine... | ecosystem: Environmental > Terrestrial > Soil > Unclassified ... | reverse complement strand
CCCGACAGCAAATTGACCAAAGAAGTTCAGGTATATTTGAATTCATCTCAAAACAATATAAAATCTTTAAAAAATGAGCCGCTTAAGAAGACAAGTTAGTGCCAGCACCGCCAATGTAGTCGAAACAAAAAATTTAAACGAGATCAAAGGCAAGACAGGAAACCTGTATGAATCCATCGCCATTGTTGCCAAGAGAGCAAACCAGATCAATGTATCCTTAAAAGAGGAATTGCATAATAAGCTGGAAGAGTTTGCAAGCCATACAGATAATCTCGAAGAAATCCATGAAAACAAAGAACAAATAGAAATTTCCAAAGCATATGAAAGAATGCCCAATCCGGCATTGCTTGCCACGCAGGAGTTTCTTGAAGACAAGATATATTATCGCAAGAACGAGGATGACTTGTTCAGCTAGGAATATTTTTTTAAAGTCAATGAACATGCGATGGGTCCATACCGTCGCATTTTATTTTTAAGAAAGCCATAATGTTTGCATAAAATAAAAGGCATAATTTTATTTATATGTTGAAGGGGAAAAAAATATTATTGGGCGTTACCGGAAGCATTGCTGCGTATAAATCCATTTTACTCACCAGGCAATTCATAAAAGCCGGCGCGGAAGTTCGTGTGGTCATGACGCCTGCGGCAAAGGATTTTGTTACTCCGCTTTCTCTGTCTACCATTTCGAAAAATAAAGTGCTGACTGACCTGTTCGAAGAACATTCATGGACTAATCATGTCGAGTTGGGTCGCTGGGCGGATGTCATGATCATCGCTCCGCTGAGTTGTAACACCCTTGCCAAAATGGCTAACGGGCTATGTGATAACCTGCTTTTGGCAACCTATCTGTCGGCTGCATGCCCGGTAATCGTGGCTCCGGCAATGGACGAGGATATGTGGAACCATCCATCCACAAAGAACAATCTGGAAAAAATTATATCGGCCGGTAACAAAATCATTCCGGTTGAAACCGGTGAATTGGCCAGTGGTTTATACGGTGAAGGAAGGATGGCAGAGCCTGAAGCGATTGTTCAGTTCACAGAAAAGATTTTTTTTTTGAATAAGGAGATCTCGGGGAAAAAGGTGTTGGTTACCGCGGGTCCGACTTATGAATCACTGGATCCTGTCCGTTTTATTGGTAACCGGTCGAGCGGGAAAATGGGAATTGCCATTGCCGAAGAGTTGGCTGGGCGGGGGGCAATGGTTGACCTGGTCATAGGACCCACTTTTTTTACCATCAATGACCCCCATATCCATGTTCAGCGCGTGGAATCGGCCGCGCACATGTATGATGAATGCATCAAGCGATTTGCTGATTCCGATGCAGCGATCCTGTCGGCGGCTGTCGCTGATTACACACCCGTGTCATCTTCAAAAGAAAAAATAAAAAAGACAGGTGATACCCTCACGCTGGAACTAAAAAAAACAAAAGACATCTTAAAAACACTGGGTCAGCAGAAAAAGAAGGGACAGGTATTGATCGGCTTTGCATTGGAAAACAACAACGAGAAAACATATGCTGTCGGAAAACTGCAAGAGAAGAACGCGGATATGATCGTACTGAATTCCTTAAATGACGAAGGAGCCGGATTTGGTTTCGATACAAATAAAATAACCATTTTTGAAAAAAGCGGAGTTGAATGGAATTACGAAAGAAAACCAAAACAACAAGTAGCCAAAGATATCGTTGATAGACTTGTAAACTTATTGTATGCTAAATAAGATATTTTTTTCTGCCTTTTTTTGGGTGGTAACGCTTTCATCAATCAAAGCGCAGGAACTCCAGGCAAGTATTTCCATCAATGCCAGCCGTGTTCCCACGACGGTAGATCATAAAATTTTTAAAACACTGCAAACTGCGTTATCCAATTTTGTTAACGGAAGGAAATGGGGTAATGAAAACTTTCAGTCAAACGAGCGGATACCCTGCAATTTTATCCTTAACATCACACAGCCGCTTAACAACAATGAGTTCAGCGCCACGCTCACCGTTCAGGCTTCACGGCCCATTTATAATTCTTCTTATCAAAGTCCTTTGATCAATTACATGGATGAAAATGTGACTTTCCGTTATGTAGAATTTCAGACATTGGATTTTAGCGAGTCACGCGTCCAGGGAAATGAGCCGGTTGCGGCCAACCTGACCGCCGTGTTTGCGTATTATATCTACACTATACTAGGGCTTGATTTTGATTCATTTTCTTCACGCGGCGGTGATGAATATTTTCAAAAAGCGGAAAATATTGTCAACAATTCGCCGGACGCAACCGAAATTACCGGGTGGAAACCTTTCGACGGTCTGAGGACAAGGTATTGGTTGATGGAAAATTTAACCAACAGCAAATATGCCCTGGTGCACGATGCATTTTACAATTATTACCGGATGGGGTTGGACCAGATGTATGATAAGGAAATTGACGCACGAAATGGAATCCTTAATGCGTTGAATCAATTAAACACCGTTAATACGGAGACGCCTGGTACGATGATCCTTCAGTTTTTTTTCGTGGGAAAAGGAAATGAAATTGCAAACATTTTCAAAAAGGCTTCGATGGATGAAAAGGCCCGTGCACTTGATCTGCTATCCAGGATGGATGTTGGCAATGCCAATTTGTATAAACAGTATTTGCAATGAAAAAGATCGGCAGTGTAATGTGGTGTTTATTTTTTGTGGCTTGTACAGATAAGAACAATGCGCCTGCGAATATCATTCAGAAAGACACGATGAGAAATGTGATGTGGGATATGATCCAGGCTGACCAGTATGCCAAACTTTACCTGGTCAGGGATTCCTGTACCATTAATGTCAAGGATGAAACCATAAAGTTGTATCAGCAGGTATTTCAGATCCATCACATCACCAAAGATGAATTCGAAAAAAGTTATAAGTATTATATGGCTCACCAGGATTTAAACAAGTTGGTGTTTGACAGTCTTTCCGCTCAGATACTGCGGGAACGCCACCAGCCAAAATTTACCCCTAAACCGAAGCCGTTTTTAAAGCCAATATCAAAACCAGTAAAGCAATAGGCTTTTTGGTAAGGTTGTTTAATTGTAATTTTATCTTCTTAAAAAAATAAATGAACAAGGTATTTGCCAATGCTGATGACTCCATCAAAGACCTGACTGATGGCGTTACGATCATGCTGGGTGGGTTTGGATTATGCGGCATTCCTGAAAATTGCATTGCGGCATTAATAAAAAAAGAAATTAAGAATCTCACCTGTATTTCGAATAATGCAGGCGTTGATGACTTTGGTTTGGGATTGTTGCTTCAAACGCGGCAAATAAAAAAAATGATCAGCTCATACGTGGGGGAGAATGCTGAATTTGAAAGACAATTGTTAAATGGGGAGCTTGAAGTCGATCTGGTTCCACAGGGTACATTGGCAACGAGGATTCAAATGGCAGGAATGGGTATCCCTGCATTTTACACGCCGGCAGGATATGGAACAGAGATCGCAAATAATAAAGAAGTCAGGGAATTCAATAACAAGATGCACCTGATGGAATACGCGCTCCACGCGGATTTTGCCCTTGTCAAAGCATGGAAGGGGGATGAACTGGGAAATCTTGTTTTTCGGAAAACGACCCGTAATTTTTCCTCTTCCATGGCCAAAGCGGGAAACATTACTATTGCAGAAGTAGAACTTTTGGTAAAACCCGGAGAATTGGATGCAGACCAGATTCATGTACCGGGAATCTACGTGCACAGAATCTTCCAGGGGAACAATTATGAAAAGAGGATTGAACGAAGAACGGTAAGGATAACCTGACCGTTGGCAGCAAACAACCGAAGAAGGAACAAATTTCACCAATATCGAATTCATAAATCAGCAGTTCACAGATGGCACTGGATAAATTTGGCATAGCGAAACGAATAGCCCTCGAATTACAAGATGGCATGTATGTCAATCTTGGCATTGGTATACCGACACTGGTCGCGAATTATATTCCAAAAAACATTTCTATCATACTGCAATCGGAAAACGGAATTTTGGGGATGGGCCCCTATCCGTCTGAACAGGAAATTGACGCCGACCTGATCAATGCCGGAAAAGAAACGGTGACCATTTTGCCGGGCGCAGCTTTTTTTGACAGTGCAGAAAGTTTTGGGATGATAAGAGCCGGCAAAGTCGATCTGACCGTGTTGGGCGCGATGGAAGTTTCTGAAACAGGCGACATTGCCAACTGGAAAATTCCGGGCAAAATGGTAAAAGGAATGGGTGGCGCCATGGATCTGGTTGCCAGTGCGAGGAATATTATTGTTGCCATGCAACATACAAATCCTAAAGGCGAATCAAAATTATTGCCGTTTTGTACCCTGCCGCTGACAGGAATGCGGTGCGTAAAAAAAGTGGTTACTGACCTCGCTGTCCTGCAAATCACGCCGGATGGTTTTGAATTATTGGAAAGGGCACCTGGAATAACCGTTGAAGAAATAAAAACCAAAACGGCCGGCAAATTGATTGTGAAAGGTGAAATCCCTGAAATGCCTATCTGATAAACAAATCATCCCCGGTTCCATCGTTATCCTTGTGGTATAAGACCGCCAGGGCATAAAATGCATAACGAACCAGGCTTGCAATATGTAACAGGATGATCCTGTCTTTTTCTGCCTCACCTCCTGCAGGAATAATAGTGACCAGCAGCGCGATGAAAAAATAAAATAAGGTTCCGATGGCTATCCAAAGCAGGGGGTAGATGAAGATCATTACATCGTCCTTTTCCACGAGGTTAAAAGAAATGAACCCGGCAATAACAATGATGATCACCTCGATCGTTATTTCAATACCTGTTCTTTTTTCACCCGCGCCCATTGAAAAATATAAAGTGAGGATCACTGCAAGAAAAGTAATGGAAAAAAAAGTCAGCAGCTCTTTGTGCCTGGTGCTCAGGGCTGATGAAAAAATCTGGACAATGAGCATGAGTTCCGCCAGGGAAAAGATATTCCGTATGGTATGTTGATTGCTGGGGGGTGATTGCGGGATGACGAGGAGAACAGCATTTTCCAGGAAATTCAACAGGCATAATATCATTAACAAAGCGAGTGGCTCTTTGCTATATTTCTTTTTAATAACAATGAACACTGCCGGCAGCAGCGATAAAAACGCATTGATAAAAAAAAGTGCATCAGTAAAAACAGACTCGGGTCTAGGCATATCATGCTGTTTCGGACTAACCGTTTCTTCATAACGTGGGGGATCAATTTTCTTTTGTGGTTATGGGGAAGTTGACAAAACTTAATCGATGAGGTTATTCTTGACGGCAAAAAAAACCAAGCCTGCAGTATTTTTCGCACCAAACCGTTCCATCAAACGATCTTTAATGGCTTCAACGGTTCTGGGGCTCAGATCCAGCTTTTGGGCAATTTCCTGGGCTGTAAATTCCATGCATATGTATTTGACCACGTCTCTTTCGCGGTCATTTAACGTGATTTCCGTGTTCAGGTTGGGTATAACCTTAGTGCGTGCGTGTGATTTTTTCAGCAAGATCCGGTTTACAAAATTATTGAGGTAATAGCCTTTGGTTGCCACCTCAACGATCGCTTTTTTTATTTCGGCAGGATCAGCGCTTTTTAATAAATATCCATTGGCGCCGATTTCCATCATGTGGCTTACAAAGCGCTCATCTTCGTACATGGTTAACGCGATGATGTGAATATGTGGGTATTGTTTGGCAACTATTTTTGTTGTTTCAATGCCATCTTTTACCGGCATTCTAAGATCCATCAATATGACATCCGGTTCTGAAGCCGCCAGGCCTTCCAGCAACTCCTGCCCGTTTTCAGCTTCCTGAACAAATTTTATGTTGGTGTAGGGGCGCAATGACAACACGACTCCTTTACGGAATATTTTGTGGTCGTCAGCAATGGCAACTTTAATAGTGCTCATGGGTTAATACAGAAGATCTTTAAAATTACACATTAAATCTCTATTCTCATGCATCAAGGACGTTATCTCCTTCTTTTATCAGTTCAATAGTGACCTTATAGTAGGTCTGCGACATGTCCTTTTCAAAAAATATCTTTCCGTGTAAAACTTTAAGCCGGCTTTGAATATTTTTTAGTCCCAATCCCACATTGCTTTTATTCAATTTTTCAAAATCGGCCTGCGTCAAACCGCGGCCATCGTGATGCAGTCGGATAAAAAATTTATTTCCACTCGTGTTTTGCGTCAGGTGAATAAAACTGGCATTGCTGTGTTTAAGGATATTATTGACCAGTTCCTGGATAACCCGGAAAATAATCAACTCGGTTTCCGTTTGCAAACGTTCTTTATAATCATGGAAACGCGAACTGGCATTCATGCTTCCTGAACCACTTATTTTTTGGAACAGGTCATTGACTGCTGATTCCAGCCCGAAATTTTTTAAAGTTGGCGGAAGCAGGCTGTGCGAGATATTTCTGATAAGCTGAATGGTATCATCAATGATTTGCTTAGCGCTGTAAATGCTTTGTAATTGCGTTGCCTTGTCGAGGTTGACCAGGTTTTCGTTGAGGTATAATCTTGCCGTGGCGAGTAATGGACCGGCATCATCGTGAAGGTCGGCAGCAATGCGCTGGCGTTCTTCTTCCTGCATCCGGATAGATGCGTTGAGGAGCATTTTCTGCTGGTTTTGCTCTAATTTTTGCAGTCTTGTCTGATAGCGGATAACTTTTCGCTGGTGGAAAATGATAAATACTACTAACCCTATAGTAAGGGCCAACATGCCAATGGTGCCAAAAAAAAGCACCGTCGACACTTTATCGGTAGCAGCTATTTGTAGAATTATCATGTAAATTTCGTCAAAGGGTTAGGGTTGACATTACTGTAAACTTATTTAAAACGACTTTTCGAACATATTCGTATCATAACTATCGTCGGTAATCATATTTAGTTTATTGTTGCGGGCAATGATGAATGCAATTGAGAAAAAAATGTTTTTTACAATTTCAAAGGCATCATTGATAATCCACAATGAACTGTTTTGCTTATCCTTAAGGTCCGACGTGAAAAGAAATAAAAATAAAGTGCCCGACAGATAAACGATGCATCCCACGACGATCCAGAATTTGTAAGATTGATAAATAAACAATGTCTCAGGCAGATTCAGCTGTTCATAAAAGAAAAATATCGAATAGCTGACGATGAGAATCGCTGTAATCAATGCAGCCCAAAAATCAAAGTTTGCTATATGGGAATAAAGAAGGAATAGCTCAAAGCCAATGGTAGCAATAGAAACCGCGATGATTATTTTTGTAAATAACCTGTTTCGAATGGAAAGGAAAAAAAATGCTGCAAAAAAAAAGTATTCACATATCGCAAAATAGCTGATGACTAAAGATGCGTGATTTTTTACAGCGCCGAGCAAGAAACCGGATATGACCGACAATAATGCATAAAAAAATATCACCCATAGGGCTATTATCTTTTTGTTTCTTTTAAAAAATACAAAAAATAAAACTACAGGTGATAATTGTGCCAGTAAGCCTAAAATGACAAATAATGGTGCCAATGTATGTTTACATATTTATTCAAATATAAAACATTAGATTTTTGTTTCCATTATTTACTTGGTCATAATTACTGCTAAATCTCTTGCTTTTTAAGACCAATTTCCTGATCTTAAAACGGCCACCAATTGATTGGCCAGTAGCTGGCGCGTGTTGTAGAGTTTCTTTTAGTTGTCATGACAATAAGCTTTTGATTGTTTACAATATTGTTTATACTGTGTAAATAACCTCCCAAAAAAAATATTTACAAACCGTGTACTGGTTAGATAAAAAGTGCTAAATTGCTCATAACTGATTATCTATTAGTAAATTTACGAACGTATTTATTCGCGGCAAAGTTGCAAAAATAAGGTATTTTTTCACGAATCGATAGTAATTTTACTATCGCTTCTTTGCGTAAAAAGACGAGAAAATTCCCGAGATTGTAGAAAATTATGCACATTTTTGACCAGGATGTGCACAAAATTAACGCAGATTGGCTCTTTAAACTGAATATGCTTTGACCAAAAATGTGCAGGGAGAATTTATTTGCTGCAATTTACACGTTAAGAATTGCGTTTATTTCAATCACGCGCCCGAGTGTATTGCATGTTGAGGTGCCGGCTCGATTTTTCTGACATAAAAATGCAGGGTGTGATTGCTCTTTTTTGGGATGCAATTATTTTTGTCAGCAATATCGGGTGTTCTTTCGAAAGTAATATTGCAAAATTGGAATGATGAATTTACTTTTTTATAACGATGAATATACGGTTGGAAAATTGAAAACGATAGCATATAAAAGATGATGAAAATTTTAGATTAAAAAACCGGATCCAAACTTTACTAACTAGTTAATACCAGCGAAACCACTATGGCAGAAGAATTGATTATAAAAGTTTGCATTGCTGATGATCACAAAATTTTCCGCGACGGAATAAAAATGGCTTTGAAAAACAAAGAGTATCTGAAAATTCTTTGGGAGGCCGAGGATGGCAGGGACCTGATGCACAAAATGAAATTAAAACAGCCTGACGTTTTATTGATGGATATACGGATGCCTGAAATTGACGGCATCAATGCCATTGGCATGTTGCGCAAGGAATATGAGGAATTAAAAATAATTGTGCTGACGATGTATGATGACCAGGAGATGATCTCCAAAATGATGGAGATGGGTGCCAATGCCTATTTGACCAAGACAACGGACCCCGAAGAAATTTACCAGGCTATACTCACCTGCATGAATGATGATTTTTATTTTAATGATCTCGTCAATAAAGCGGTGCTTTCAAAATTGCAAACCAAAAGACAGGTCCGCCAGTTTTATCCCAACCCGATCAAGTTTTCAGAAAAAGAAGTTCGTATTTTAAAGCTACTCTCTGAAGACAAAACCACCGAAGAAATTTCCAAAGAAGTTTTTTTAAGCCCGCGCACCATCGAAACGATTCGGCAGAATATGAAAACAAAAGTAGGTGCAAAAACAATCGCCGGATTGATCATGTATGGTATGAGGAACAAGCTGATCAATTAGATCAGTATCCTGGTTTGACGATGCCATTTTTTATCGCGTACATGACCAGACCTACCCTGCTTTTTACGTTCAACTTGAAAAATAACGAATCACGATAATTGTCTACCGTCCTGGGGCTGATATTCATTTCCTTCGCAATTTCTTTATACGTCATGTCTGTGCTCCCCAATTTAAGAAAGGTCAATTCATTTTCACTCAGAACAATAACGTTCGCTCCATTTCTGGATTCCTCTTTTTTCAGCAGGTTGATTAATTTGCCAGCCGAGTTGTTTGAATAATAATAACCCGTATTGATGGTAGATTCAATGGCAAATTTCAACTCATGGGGATGAATATCTTTTTTCAAAAACCCCCTTACACCATGTTGCAGCAATCGAATGGAAGCCAGTTCTGAATCGTACATCGTCAATACCAACACCAAAATATCCGGATAATTATTTTTGAGCCATTTCGCCGTTTCAAATCCATCAAGCTCGGGCATATTAATATCCAATATGATGAGATCGGGTATATTATTTTTGGTTAGTTTTTGAATCAATTCATTGCCATGAACGGCCAGCAGGGTAACGGTACAATTTTCAAAAGTATTGATGACGGTGGACAGCGCATCCCGGATAAGGATATGATCATCTACCAATGCTATTTTAATCGGATGAGGTTTTTGTATCATTTATTTAGTTTTACAGAGGCATTTGAATGAATGTTCCCTTGCCCGGTTCACTGTTGAGATCAGGATCAGCGTTGACCGGTTTTGAACTTTTCCTCACGGACGTTTTTTTTCCTGAGAAGAGATCAGGGTGCAATGACTCTTTTTCATAATTGTTTTTACGCGCTTCAAGCGTTTTTAAAAAGTTTTTTGTTTTTTTTGATAAGCAAATAATATCCATGAAATAAAACCAGTCATTCCTGCCGGGAGCAATTTACAAATGATAAAATTAGTCTGTATTATCCTTTTATCATCCACGCAGTGTCAAAAGGCAGAAAGAATTATTACCGATGCATGCAGGTTTGTCAAGAGCGATGGCCAGTTGAAAAAGCGGGACTTTACCGAATCGCTTTTTTATATGCTAAAAAAACAGAGATGGTACCGGCTGATCAAATAAAATTTCTTCGCTCATAAAATAAAAAAGCGCATAAGTATATGCGCTTTTTTGCCATTCGCTTTTCTGAAATTCAATACAACACAAAGCAGGAATGATTTGTTGAGGTACGATTAAATTGAGTTAGTTTAACAAGGGTTTGAGAAATGGGAACGCTGTCAACATTTTCATAGAAATGGTATCCTGGTTTTCACGGGAAATTACATGGGTCGTTGGGAACGGGCGGACTAAGGTTTTAGGGTTTATATGGATTCAGCGGTTAGTTGAAAAGAAAGTTGACTGACATTGGACTTCACCTGGCTTTTCATAGAAAAATTGGAAAATCTTTCTGGACGGTTACTATGGACATTGGATGGTCGAGGTAGCTAATCCGTCAATCAACTTCATAGCAAAAATAAGTGCGTACACTTACCGGGGCAATAGCGGAACTGCCCTTTTTTGGGTATTCAGTTTTTACCCGCTTATTCGTAGATCAACGATGTTTTTTATCGCAGATATCCGATAAATGGACCGGAATAAAACAATTTAAAATGTAATTTTGGTGAATTCGCAGAAAAATTATTTCGTAAATGTCCTAATGCGGATTACGCAATTTTTCTGTCTTTTTGCAGTTTAATAAGATGTCACACCAAATTGCGCAAAATTTCGCGAGTATGAAAAAAACTGAACCCGATTACGTTATTAAAGTTGCTATTGCCGATGATCACACCCTATTCCGGGCAGGTGTCAAAACAGCCCTGTCTGTAAAAAAAGATATTCAACTGATAGCAGAAGCCGACAATGGGATGCATTTGTTGAATATGCTCCGTCATGTTGAGCCTGATGTCATTCTGCTGGATATCCAGATGCCCATTATGGATGGCATTCAAACGTTGCCTGAGATCCGTAAAATGCATCCGCAGGCAAAAGTGATCATTCTTTCCATGCATAATGATCATTCCATGATCTCAAAGCTCATGGAAATCGGCGCAAATTCTTATCTCACAAAAAATTCCGATTCCGAAACAATTTATGAAGCCATCAAGACCTGCTACGAGCAGGAATTCTTCTTTAATGAGCTGACCAACAAAGCGCTGCTTACCGGTTTGCGGACAAAACGCTCCGATTTTGGTACAGGACACCAGGAAGTGAATCTCTCGGAAAAAGAATTGACGGTTTTAAAATTGATGTGCGAAGAAAAAACGACAAAAGAAATTGCTGACATTGTTGACATCAGTCCACGCACCGTTGAAGCAATACGCGATAAGCTAAAAAGTAAGATCGGCGCTAAATCAATGGCAGGTCTGGTCATGTATGCCATTAAAAACAAAATCATTTCCCAATAAAATAAATTTTTACTTTACTTGAGCATCAGCCCCGTTTTTTCGGGGCTTTTCTTTTTACTTTTGGTTTGAAAATTTTCAAGTTGCTGTCTTATATCAATTTCAACGGTTCATACATTCATGCAGATGAACCAATTATTAATGCTGATAGTCGTGGATTCAGGTATGGAGATGGATTGTTCGAAACCATCAGGGTAGTTGATAACGAAATCCATTTGGCGGGTTATCATTTTGAAAGACTGTTTACTTCCATGAAGATCCTGCAACTTGAGATTCCTGAATTTTTTACGCCGGAAAATTTATCGGAACAAATTTTGTCTCTGGTTGAAAAGAATCACCACCGGCCCTCGGCCCGCGTACGCGTCACCGTTTTCCGCGGAAAAGGTAATTTATCTGACGCGCAGAATAATGTACCCGAATATATTATTCAATCAGGACCAATAGCAAACAGGAAATTTTCGCTTAATGAAGATGGTCTGATGGTTGACCTGTTTGAAGACGGAAGAAAATCCTGCGACAAATTCAGCCATATCAAGTCAAACAATTTTTTGATTTACGCGATGGCGGCTTTATATGCAAAAAAGAATAATCTGGATGATTGTCTTATTTTGAATTCGTCCAACAGGGTTTGCGAATCCACGATTGCCAATATTTTTTTGATTAAAGATAAAATCACCTATACGCCGGCTTTATCCCAAGGATGCGTGGGCGGAGTGATGCGACGGTTTCTTGCAGAAAAAATGAGTAAGGTTTTTTTGTTAAAAGAAACAGCTCTTTCTGTTCAAGACATTAAACAGGCCGATGAGATCTTTCTTACCAATGCTATTTCGGGCATGAGATGGATAAAACAATTTGGAGAAATAAAATATAACAATTCATTGACCGCGGAAATTTTTAAAACCATTTTCGAGCGGTAAATAATGCCTGTCTTATTTTTCTATTGATATTGTGAAAAGTAGATCTCCGTCAATTTTTCAATGGCTTGTTTTCCGTCTTTTCCAAGCGTAAGGGAATAATTGTTTACATAGAGATCTATATGCTGGCGCATCACCTGTTCATCCATTTCCTGCGAATGTTGTTTAACAAAATCTGTAAGCAAAGGATACTGTCCGAATGCAAATTCAACACTTTGCTTAATGAGCGAATTTATTTTTTGCTGTATCGCCGGATCGCAGGCTTTGCTGATCACTATTCCCCCTAACGGTATTGGATAACCGGTTTCTTTTTCCCAATATTCTCCCAGGTCAACAATTTTCAGTAACCCTTTTTGCCCGTAAGTAAAGCGATTTTCGTGTATAATGACCCCGCAATCAACTTCTCCGTTCAGCACCGCATCCTCAACCGAAGAGAAGATCATGAATTCTTTTTTGGATGCTTCGGGAAATGCGAGGGAAAACAGCAAATGAGCCGTGGTATTCTTGCCGGGAATGGCAATGCTGCAGCGAGTGATATCAGCGATAGGAATTTGTTTTTTTGAGATCAATAGCGGTCCCACCCCTTTGCCGAGCGCGCCACCGGCATCAAGCAAATCATAGTTTCCCGCGATCAGGGGAAAAACGGCATAACTGATCTTGGTGATATCCAGTTTTTTCTCCAGGGCCCATTGATTAAGGGTTTGCACATCTTCTAAAAAAATGTCAAACTCAAATTCACCCGCATCAATTTTTTTATTGACCAGCGCATCAAAAATAAAAGTGTCGTTTGGACAGGGACTAAATCCTAAAGTCAGTTTCATGGTGATTAGATAATGCAGTCAATAAAAAAGTCAACTCTTCGTTCAGGTTGTTGATCGCCTCCTTCATTTTCCATTTTGCCCTGTTTCTTTCGCCAATGTTGTTGGAAATAGCCCGGAGTTGTAAAAAAGGAATTTTTTGCTGCAAACAAACATAATGAAAGGCTGCACCTTCCATGCTTTCTACAACAGGGGAAAAATGCCGGCTATACCAGCTTATCCTCTTTTTATCCGTGGTGACTTCATTGACACTGATGCCCCTCACTTTTTTGGAAGGTGCCAGTCCCAGTAGCTTCCTGTTTGGATTGATCAGCATGCCTTTTCTGAAAGGGA
>Ga0070731_10003754_pt1 | contig 13493 bp, 9 predicted proteins | sample Coa_R1_2_FD_66448 | JGI IMG/M metagenome (GOLD analysis project Ga0070731, IMG submission 66448) | Surface soil microbial communities from Centralia Pennsylvania, which are recovering from an underground coalmine fire - Coalmine... | ecosystem: Environmental > Terrestrial > Soil > Unclassified ... | reverse complement strand
GCTTGTCGGGCAACTCTAAACCTTCGAAGTCCTTGAAGGCGATGTAGCAGGTGGGAGTCGAGCCGACCCGGTATCTTTAGCCCCGTGACCAAAGTTATCCATTTGACCCCACTTACCGTTGCCGCAATGGCTGGGCCTGCGCTTTAATTTCGAATGGAAGAGTATCCGACCTTAGATAATGTGTGAGATTCTGCAGGTTGCGAGGTTTCTGTGAGCGTTGATGTCTGCGAAGAAGTAGAGGCTGTCGACTGGTCGAGCCGCTCTCGGGGATGGCTCGCTAGGCTGCAGGTGATCGGCTCATCCAAGGTGCTGGTCTGGCTGGGGCTGACTTGCCTGTTCGCAGCCTTCCCTCTGTATTACATCCGACACGCACACCTCGCCGATCCTGACATCTGGTGGCACATGCGTACGGGAGAATGGATCGTTCAACACCATCAGATTCCTCGCTTTGATCCTTTTTCGGCCACGTCGATGGGTCGGCCATGGGTCGACTACAGTTGGATTTTCGATCTCGCCTCCTATTGGCTGATTGCGCATTTTGACCTGATCAGCATCATTTGGTTTGAGAATCTGATGCGTTTGGCGGTAGCCGTCGCGCTGTTTAGCCTGCTACGCAGCCTGATGCCGGGATTTTGGAAGGCAGTGGCTCTCACCGGCGTCGCGATGCTGGCCATGTCCTGGGTCTTCCCGCCTCGGCCGGGAGCGATTTCCGTTTTCTTTTTTGTGCTCGAGCTGTATTTGATTCTGTCGGCAAAACGCAGGTCGGATACGCGCAGGTTGTGGCTCTTGCCGGTGCTCTTTGCAGTATGGGCGAACCTCCACGTTGAGTTTGTCACGGGATTATTTCTGCTCGGGGTTCTTTGTCTTGAGCCCTTTGCTCAAAGGTTTCTTGGCACCGAGCACGGGCCAAAACCTGTGCTCGACGATCACCATCGCCAGCTCTGGTTCGCATTCTTCGCTTCCTTATTGGCGGTGATGGTGAATCCGTACGGACCTAAGTTGTTGCTCACGGTTTTTCAGTACGCGCGCGACACCAAGATTTACGACGTCATCATCGAGTTCCAGGCGATGCATTTCCGAACGTATAACGACTGGGCAACCCTGGCTCTGCTGATGCTCGGTTGTTTCGCGTTGGGGAGAATTCGCCCGTTCCGTCCCGCGTGGGGCGTACTGATGGCGTGGGCAGCATGGATGAGTTTCCGGTCGCTTCGAGAGGTCTGGTTGGTGGCAATTCTTTCGGTGGTTGTCGTTGCCAGTTCGCAGGGTGAAGAAAATCAAGGTGAAGAGGAAAGGGCCACAGAAAAAAGTATTCGGATCGAACCGTCGATGCGCGTGGCTGTAGGCGCAGCGGTGATCGTTGTTCTGCTGACAGGAGCTACGGTATGGCCAGTCTCTTCGCAGAGATTGTTGCGCCAGGTTGCCGCCACATATCCGGTGGCCGCGGTGAATTTCATCCACCAGAATCATCTGCAGGGCCCCATTTTGAATGAACTCTCCTGGGGAGGGTTCCTGATTTACGCCGCGCCGGAGATGCCCGTTTCCATGGACGGACGGACCAATGTTCACACGCAAGATGAAATCCTGCGTGCGATGCCTTTGTGGGATGGCGAACCCGGTTGGCAGAATCGTCCGGAACTTCAGCACGCGAATCTGGTGATCACCAGCCATGTATGGCCGCTTTCAGTTTTGTTACGAAGCGATCCACGGTTCCGCCTCGCCTATGAAGACGATACTGCGGTTCTGTTTGAGGCGGTTCACGCGGAAAAGTCCGACTCCCAGGCTGCGCCACACAGGCCGTGAGCTAAGACTCCATGGCCGTGTCTATCACGAACGATCCGCGGTTGGATGCGGCGGATGATTCAGTGGCGGAAGACGGGACCGCCCCAGTCGACTCACGGGTCATCTCTCCAACAGTATTAGCGTCCGCTGGCGAACGCGGAATGCTGCCGTTCGTGCTACTCGCTGCTCTGGTTGCGTTCGCGGCGATCGTGCGGATCATTGCAACGCATAACGATCTGTGGCTGGATGAACTCATCTCGTTGCAGATCGCGAAGGCTGTCAAAACTCCCTGGCAGATTTTCAGCGTGGTACACAGCGACAACAATCACCATCTGAATACGCTGTATCTCTACTTGATGAGAGCACACGACTCTGCGCCGGTCTATCGATATTTGTCGGTAGTGTGGGGAGTTTCGCTCGTTCCTGCCGGCTACTGGCTGCTGGCGAGACGGTCTCGAGTGGAGGCGGTGATTCTTGCCGGACTGCTGGCGTGCTCGTATCCATTGATTCATTTTTCTTCGGAGGCGCGAGGGTATTCGGGAGCGTTGTTCGGGTCGATGCTGGCGTGTGCGGCGCTCACGCGATGGATGGCGGAGACCGGCGAAAGTCGACGCTCGTTTTTCCTGGGCCTGACGTATGGGATGGCGATCGTTGTGGCAATCCTGTCGCATTTGACGGCTTGCCTGGTGTGGCTTCCGTTGGCGCTAGGATCGCTGCTGGAGATGTTGGAGCGGCCCGGGCGAATGAAATGGATGTTGCGGTGGGTCGGAGTCAATCTCTTGCCCGCATTTGTTCTAGCAGCGCTCTATTTTTTTGATCTGCGATTCCTGACTGAACTGGGTGGTCAGCCGATGACGGTGCTGCACGGGCTTGGCCGGATGTTGGCGTTGGCCATCGGATGGCCGGCTAAAGATTCAGCGACGGTGTGCGTTGTCCTGGTACCGCTGATCGGGTTGACGATTTGGCAACTGACTGCGGAGAGCAAAGCGAAGGAGCCGCTGGCGATTCTTCTGGCGCTGATCTATCTGGTGCCGCTCGCATGCATGTTGCTGTTGCAGCCTGCGTTTTTTTCTCCACGATACTTTCTTGTGGTCGTGCCATTCTTGTATGTACCGCTGGCCATGCTGCTGGCGCGATTGGTTGGAAGACGAACCGGACTGCTCGCACTTACCGGCCTGTTGATGCTGTTTGTAGCCGGGCAAACGTATCTTTATGCGAATTTCCTTCGAGTCGGCCGCGGACAGTTCACGGCGGCCATTGAGTACATGCTGGCTCACAACTCTTCATCGCAGCTGAGCCTATCATCGAATCAGGATTTTCGATCGAGCGTGGAGTTGTCTTACTTTGCGCCGCGATTACTGCATGACAGGCACATGGTGTATGTGCCCCGCGATCGGCAAGGATCGGCGGCGACGGACTGGTTCATCCTGCATCAGGAAGGTTACGAAGCGTCGGGACCGGCTACGCTCAAGCAGCCCGGCCACCCGACCTGGTATCGCGCGGCTTATTTCGGCGCGTCTGAACTTTCCGGGCAGGCGTGGACGATTTACAGTCACCAGCCTCCAGACTGACCTTCATTCAAGATCGATCAAGATTCTCTGCTTCGATTGCTCGACCTGTTTTTTTCCAAACAGGCAAACGAGACTCTACGCATCTCTACGCGCGAGTGTGGTGACTGAGTTGCACGAACCGACAGAGGTAAAAACGGCAATCACTCCTGCTAAACTCGAACGTTGGAGGTGTGGATTGTCGGCGATCTATATTCTTTCGGCGGTGCGGACACCGATCGGGAAGTTTGGGGGATCGCTCGCTTCGCTGACTGCGGCGGACATGGGCGTGGTCGCGGCCAAGGCTGCGATGGAGCGGGCAGGAGTTGAAGCTGTGCAGGTTGACGAGACTATCGTTGGCTGCGCGCGGCAGGCTGGGGGTGGGCCGAATGTGGCGCGGCAGATTTCGGTACGGGCTGGCGTGCCGCAGGAGCGTCCGGCGTTTACGGTGAATCAGGCTTGCGCGTCGGGGATGAAATCGATTGCGCTGGCTTATCAGGCGATTCAGACTGGCGATGCGAACTGCATCCTTGCCGGCGGGACGGAGTCGATGTCGCGGGTTCCTTATTATCTCGATGCGCGCTGGGGATACCGGCTGGGCAATCAGGAGATGGTGGACGGGATGTATCGCGACGGATTTTTCTGTCCACTGGCGAAGATGGTGATGGGCGAGACCGCCGAGGTGCTCGTCGACCAATACAAGATTACGCGCGAGGAGCAGGACGAATTTGCTTTGCAGTCTCAGACGCGAGCGGCGCGGGCCATTGCGGCGGGACGGTTCGATGCGGAGATTGTGCCGGTGACCATTGAGGGTAAGAAGGGCGCGGTGACGGTCACGCGGGATGAACATCCGTTTGCGGATGCGAGTTTGGAGAAGTTGGGGAAGCTGGCGCCGGTGTTCTCGAAAACTGGGACGATTACCGCGGGGAATTCTTCGGGGATCACGGATGGGGCGGCGGCGCTGGTCGTCGCGAATGAGCATTTCGTGAAATCGAATAATTTGAAACCGCTGGCGCGAATCTCGGCGGTCACTTCGGTGGGAGTCGATCCGCGGACCATGGGGATTGGGCCTGTCCCGGCGTTGCGCAAACTGGAAGACAAACACAATCTGCGGCTGCACGAGTTCGGGCTGATCGAGTTGAACGAGGCGTTTGCGGCGCAGGTGCTGGCTTGCGACCGGTCGTTGAATCTGAATCGCGACCGGCTCAATGTGAATGGCGGCGCGATTGCGCTGGGGCATCCGATTGGGTGTACGGGGACGCGCATCGCGGGGACATTGCTTCATGAAATGATGAAGCGCAATACGAAGCGCGGCGTGGCGACGCTGTGCGTGAGCGGCGGGATGGGCATGGCGCTGGCGCTTGAGAGTGTGGTGTGAGGGCGGGAAAAGCCTTTAACCGCCGAGTACGCTGAGAAAGTCCACAGAGCACGCGGAGAGAGTCGCTTGTGAGGCGGCCATGCTGAGGGTGATACCACCAAGGGTTCCAAACTGAGTCACTACCTTCGTGCAGTTCCTTCGGAAGGTCCAGGCCTGCTTCTGGTATTCTTCCTGCGCTCTTTCCTCGGGGCGTTTACCGTTCGCGCCGGGGAATTCGGCGAGCGCCTAAACGAAGGGCGCTCAACTCAAGGGTTCATCCCAAGGAGATTCCTGTGCTTCGATTGATGATGCGTACTTCGTGTTTCGTGGCGTTGTTGGTTTGGGGCAGTATGGCGCTGGCGCAGACTGAGTTTTCGGCCGATGTGGTCGACCACAATCCCCACCGCGAGGGCAAGGGTCCGACCAAGGTCTATTTCGGAAAGAACAAAATGCGCTTCGATTCCGCGGGCGATCCGCGCGAGGGCGGCGGCTCGGTCATTTTCGATCTGAAGAACGAGAACTGGGTTGTGTTGATGCCCAAACAGCACATGTATATGGAAATGCCGTCCTCGATGATGGAGAATCGCGGCATGTTTCACTTCTTTCAGACCGGCGATCCCGGCGACGCTTGCGCGGACTGGCTGAAGCTGGACGCGAACAAAGGCGGGACCTGCCACAAAGTCGGCAGCGAGACGGTGAACGGGCGCAGCACCATCAAATACGAGGGCACCAACGCCAAGGGCGAACCCGGCGCGGCGTGGTTCGATTCCAAGCTGCGGTTCCCCGTGAAATGGGATGGCAAGAACGGCGGCGGCGAGATGCAGAACATTCAGGAAGGGGCCCAGCCGGCGAGCCTGTTCGAGATTCCCGCGGGTTACACCAAGATGGATATGGGCGGGATGATGCAGAAACCGCATTAAGTCGCGGACTAGCTGCGTTGCACCGGAAAAATGGGGCTACTATACTGGGGGCAGTCATTTGGTGGTTAGGCCCATGTCTTGCAACGGCTGCGAGACATGGGCACACAGCACCCAGCTTGGTTGTCCGATTTTCCGGAGTCATGATGGCTTTATCTGCGGTGATCGTGGACGATGAAGAGCTTGCCCGCGACGAACTCGCTTACCTGCTGAAGAATTCCGACGATGTGAGTGTGGTGGCGCAGGGAAAGAACGGGCTGGAAGCGGTCAACCTTATCAAGGAGCACAATCCCGATTTGGTGTTTCTGGATGTACAGATGCCGGGGCTCGACGGCTTCGGCGTAATCAAGAAACTACTCGACAAGAAGATCCCGCTGCCCAAGATTGTGTTCGCCACCGCGTTCGATCAGTATGCGGTAAAAGCGTTCGAGGTGAACGCGGTCGATTATCTGCTGAAACCGTTTGACAAGAAGCGTGTAGCACAGGCGATTCAGAAGGCGCGGGCCAAGCAGGACGCGGGCGCGCTGCCAGCCGACAAGATCGAAACGCTGGTGCGGATGATCGAGTCGCAGAAGCAGCCGGCGGCGAAGATTCTACTGAAGACCGTTGGCCGCATGTTTCTGGTGGATCAGCGGGACATCTGCTACGCCTGGATTGAAGACGGCGTGATTACGGTGGTGACCGGCGGGCCGGCGGGAATGGAAGGACAATCCAACTGCCGTACGCTCGAGGAACTGCTGGCGAGTCTAGACACGAATCTGTTTTGGCGGGCGCACCGCTCCTACCTGGTGAATACCAACCGCATCCGAGAAGTCGTTCCGTGGTTCAAGAGCTCGTACCAATTGCGCATGGACGACAAGAAGCAGACTGAGATTCCAGTCAGCCGGGCTCAGACCAAACGGCTGCGGGAGTTGTTCGGACTCTGAGTTCTGGTCGGCAAACTGGCGCAAATTGGGCTGCTCTTCCTTTCGAGCTGCCGCCGTCCCCTCCAATTGAGTTCGGCTTACCCCAGCTCTTTCGACGAGAGCGAAGAGATCGTTGATCAGCGTGCCGGAATGCATTTGCTATCGACCCATCCTTGTCGCTCTGTCCTTGCCGATCCATCCTTGTCGGCCCATCACTCCGATAAACTGAACGGCGGAGCGGTTTTCAAAAACGTTCCGGAGGGCGGCGTGAGAGAGTGGAAGAACACCCTCCGGAACTTGGGGGAAGGCTTACACGGCCAGCGCCTGCAATGCGGCACGGTCACGAATGACCAGTGTCGGCCCGTCCAGACGAATCAGACGTTTCTTCCTGAGATCTCTCAAGAGCCGAGTTACAGTCTCCCGAGAGGAGCCTATGCGTTGAGCCATCTCTTCGTGAGTCATCGAAGAATGGATACGACTTTCCGCAAGGACGGCGTCCACTGCCGGCACGGGGGAGTGCGCCAGCAACAGCCGGGCTAGCTTTCCCGCAGACGAACGAGTGAGCACGAGGTCGTGAATGTCGCGATAGGCGGACTGGAAATCACGGCTCAGACTTTGCGCCGCGTGCATGCCGAGTTCGCTATGGGAAGACATCAGTTCGAGAAAATGTTTGCGGTCGACATAGTTCAACTGGCAGGGAGTGGCAGTCTCTGCCGTCGATTCATACCCCATGCCGGAGACGGTGGCGCTGAGGCCGAGAGCCTCTCCGGCCTCCGCGGTTCTGAGAATCAGGATCTTGCCTTCACGCGAGGTAGTGGACAGGTTGACTTTCCCGGCACACAGGATGAACATGCCGCGCGGGCTTTGGCCTTCGACAAACAAAATTGCCCCGGCCGGGAGAATACTTTTGTGGCTGACCTCATTCAGCGCCTGCACGGCAGGGTTTGAGACCCCGCAGAAAAAACCCGGCTTCGAGTGAGTACAGCCAACACAGTTGTCAATGATGTCAAGGCCGTAGGGCGCCGTCATGTTTGTCTCCCTGGTGTATGACCGCTTGGGCTTGGTGATACATCCGGAGCCCGCACCCATTCCGCCAAGCTGATGTGAGGTGGCGAGCAACGCGCGTGCGTGAGCACGAGTGTCACCGTGTGGACTCTGAGCAGCGGCTAAGAGTTCCCAGGCAGCACTGGGTTCCTCCTGCTGTTCCCATTGAAGACGACAAGCGAATAGATATAGAGGATCGATCTCCAGCGGGTGAGTCCTAGGGCTGGGCTGAAGATCGGGATGGGTCGGAATGTGTTTCAGAGCAGGAGATGGCAGCTCATAGTGCGGTGTGCTCCATCCCGCGATGAGGCTGGAGTATCCCCTGGTTTCGCGAGGGGCCTGGATGATCGGTGCTGCCGCAATTTGTAGAAACCGTCCCGAGACAGGCGAAGTTAACGGCTGACACTTATTGGTTGCTAACACTTCTGTTTGCTCCAAGCAACCGGCGTCTTGCGCCGGAGACCATTTTCTGGGGGAGGGGGCCTACTCTGCAGGGTCGGGAACAAAAAACTGCGCCGGCCAGAGGCAGAGTATTCATATGCTATGCATGTGGCGTTCCGAAAACGGGAGGGGTGGTGAAATGCGGAACTTCCCTGTTTGGAACGATTTCCGAAATAGAAAGTTTTCGGACTGTTCCGGGAGGTCGGTGAAAAATCGGCACTCTGCCGATTAGCCGTCATTATGGGACTTTCCCTGATTACACATGACTTATGCGGGGAAAAACACGCGCTCCCGATTTGGAGGATGGGCGAGCGACCGATGCTCCCCGGCCGCGTTCAAGTTCGGGGGGTACTGGAATAATCACCGCGAGTGATCTTCAGGCGCTGCATTTTTGATTGCAGGGTAGTGCGTTTCAGGCCGAGGCGCTGAGCCGCGCCGTCGGGTCCGGAGAATACTCCCCCTGTCTCGCGGAGGACGCGGAGGATGTGCTCACGCTCGGCGTTCCCCAAACTGCGATCAGGTTCGGAAATGGCAGACAGGATCTCCTTTTCAAGTTCTGTCAAGGGAACGCGCAAAACGTTGCCCTCGCTCAGGATGACGGAACGTTCCATGAGGTTTTCGAGTTCGCGAACGTTGCCGGGCCAGTGCCACTCGGCCAGCACCTTGATGGTCTCGCGCGGAACGGTTTCAATGGTGCGACCCATGCGTTGCGAGAACTTGAGGACGTAATAGCGAACCAGCAAAGGGATATCCTCAGGCCGATCGCGGAGCGGAGGCATGGAAATGGGAAAGACGCTGAGGCGGTAAAAAAGATCACTGCGAAATTCATGATCCTCGATGGCCCTAGCCAAATCACGATTGGTTGCCGCCACCAGGCGCAGGTTCACTTTGATGGTGCGGTTGCTGCCGAGGCGTTCAAACTCCTGATCTTGCAGCATGCGTAGAAGTTTGGGCTGCAACTCCAGCGGAATTTCTCCGACTTCATCGAGAAACAGTGTGCCTCCATGTGCTAGTTCTACGCGCCCAACCTTCTGGCTTATGGCTCCGGTAAAAGCGCCTTTTTCGTGTCCGAAGAGTTCGCTCTCCAGCAGCCCGGTAGGAATGGCGGCACAGTTGACCTTGACGAATGGTCCGTCCTTACGGTTGCTCAACCGGTGAACGGCCCGTGCAATCAGTTCCTTGCCGGTTCCTGTCTCACCCAGAATAAGGACGGTAGCGTCCGTGGGGGCGACGGTTACCACCTGGTTGAGCACCAGCTTGAGGGCAGGACTGTCGCCGACGATTTCCGAGAACTCGCCGGCAGTGTGAATTTCACCTTCAAGATACTTGCGCTCGACGACAACACGCTCTTTCATGTCTTCGAGCTCAGCAGCGCTTCGCTGATTCTCAAGGGCCACGGCGAGCTGCGCGGCTACCTGATTCAGCAGGGTCAAGTCCGCAGGATCGAATGCACTCTTCCGGGTGCTGCCGAGTACAAGAACTCCCAGCGGACCGGTTGGGCGAACGAGCGGGACACAACATAGCGATTGAAGGCCTTCAGCTAGAAAACTCTTTGCGCTCTCGCCGGCAAAGCCGTGCATTTCCTCGGCCGAGAAAATCAAGGGGACATGCTCCCGCAAAGAGCGACCTCCTGGACTGTTCCCGGGGCTGATCGGATTGCGCGAAAGCAGCCCTTTGCCCAGAGGAAAGTCTTCGGCTTGCCGAACGAGCAATCCAGTGCCGGCATCATGTAAATCGATCCCAGCATATTCGTGGCAAAGAACGCGACGGATACGGGCGGAAATCCGCGGAAAGACTTGCTGGAGATTGCCGGGTGCGGCGATGATTGCGCTCACTTCGAGCAGCATCTGCATCCGGTCAACTTCTTTGCGAAGTTTTCCATTGCTGTGCTGCAGCGATTTTTCTAATTTCTTTTGCGCGGTGATCTCGACCACGACAGCCCCGACGCGAGTCACTGCTCCCGTGGCATTCTGAATAGGAACGTAATGGACCATCCAGTAGCCGGGTTCGGCTCTGGTGGGGAGAATGGCGGAAACTTCGAGGCTTACGGGTTCGCGAGTGGAAATTGCACGCTGAAGCTCCGTCTCAACCGTGTCCGCTAGGCCTCCAACGATTTCACGCGCCGTCTTCCCCAAGTGGTCGGATGCGGGAACGCCGTTGATTTCTGCAAGAGCATCGTTGATTGCAAGAAAGCGAAACTGAGGATCAAGAACAGCAAGTCCGACATTGGAGGAGCCGAAATAGGCGGCGAGCAGCTTCTCCGGCTCAGTCAGAGCTTCAGGGAAGGCGAAAGGAATGTGGCTGTGAGCAGCAGAGGACTCATTCGGCATCGGCAACCTCACTCCGCCAGACCAAGCCAGCGGTTCCTGGCCAGATCTGCGGAAGAGCGCGGTCGGACTGTAGCTTCCCCTTGCTCGAAGCCTAATCTAACCATGAAATTCATCAGTTGGGAAATCCGGATTCGCCTATATCGAGGGCCGGGGATCACCCGTTTCGATGGAGGATATGTGGCTTGCAAGATGAGCGGAAAAAGATGGAGGCCGAGATCTGATTGTCGACCGAAAGCAGAAAGGGGAAAGCCAAAGCTTTCAGCCACACCCGGGAGGGTGGAGGAGCCCGGCACATCAGACTTCAAGCCTGGGACGCTTGAGGGGTACGCCAATGACAACTCCCCTTCGTCGCCTCCCCCTCAAAAGGCGTACGCTACCGTACAGTTCGTTCGATCCGCATTATAACCATAGAAGATCAGAATAGGTAAGTTAATTCGACTGAAGAATTTCATTTCCGAGTCGAAACAGGAAACTCTCGACGTAGTGGTCTGACCACGATATTGATTTCGCGGCTGGAAGACGACGCTAATCGAAGAACTATAATCTTCCTATGGCACGAGGGTGGGAGAGCAAATCGGTGGAATCGCAGCAGGCGGAGGCTAGCGATAAATCCGTCAGGTCCCGGCCAGCCATGAGCCCGGAAGCGGCGGCGCGGTGGAGGGAAAAAGAGAATCTTCGCCTATGCCGGCAAGGAGTGCTTCAGCAATTGGAAGCGAGCCAGAATCCGCGACACCGCGAGCAACTTCAGAAGGCTATTGCCGATCTGGATGAAAAGCTGAAGCGATGAAGGCAGAGGGCCGGGCGAACGCTTGATGCGAATGTTTCAGATTCTTGGCGAAACGCATACGCCCTGAGTATGTGTGATTCGTGTAATTGACGAGGCTTACGGCTTACTTCGTATTGAATCGGCAGAGTTTGGCCTGTTAGGCTGAGATTCCATGAGAAGGCGACTTGTCATTCAGCAAGCGAATCGGCTGACGCGTCTTCGCCAAACGAATTCTGCGTATGAGACAATTTTCTGATTCTACGATGTTGTCGGCTACCCACTCCTTGTGAACTTCATCGATCGGATATCCACAGGAAACTTGCAAGAAACTTCAACTTGCAATCTGAGCATAAGGCGGCCTAAAATCCCCTCGCTGTCTCCCCCACCAACTAGTCGCAACTCTACTCGGAGGTGCCCCTTTGAACCGACTACTCGTTTCTCTTGCTACGCTGCTCGTTTTCCAGGCTGCCGTTTTCGGCAGAACCTTGACCAAGATCGCGGTCGACCGAAACCCAGATTTCGTCGCCGTGAATCCGGCGACGAACACGATCTACTCGTCGAATTCATCAGCCGGCACCGTGTCGGTCATCAATGGAGTGACCAACAGACGCTCCGCCACAGTCGTGGTTGGAGGCTTTCCGCAGGGGATAGCGGTCAACTCTGCCACGAATCAGGTCTACGTTGCCTTGTTCAGCGGAACCGACAGCACGGTCTCGGTAATTGACGGCAACACGAATACCGTTGTGACCAGCATTCCGGTTTCTGGGGCCACATACGTCGCGGCGAATGCAGCGACGAACCGTATCTATGTCTCGGACAGCGACAACACGGTTCGTGTGATCGATGGCGCGAGCAACAGCGTTATCGCGACCATTTCTTTCAGCGGCGTCCTGGAAGAATTGGCGGTCGATGCCGTTCGCAACTTGGTCTATGTTGCAGTGATTGGAAATCCGCCAACCATCGGCGTGATCGATGGCGAGACGAACGCCGTAGTGAACACGATCACTGTGTCCAAGGGGCTGGCTCTGGTGGGATTGGCGGTCGACCCAGCGCTGAATCAGATTTACGCCAGCGACACCTCGAAAATGGACCTATTTGTGATCGATGGCGCGAGCGGCGACGTAACGGCGACCATCGCCCTTACGGGCGCGGGAAACCCAAAATATGTGGCGGTCGGAACCGGACATCAGGTGCTCGTGGCGGACGCGAACGTCGGCCTTGGAGGAATTTTCTTCATCAACGGTAGTACAAAGACTCTCACAGGATCTCTGGGCCTGCTGTACACGCCGTGGGGGCTGGCAGTGAATAACCTAACCGGGAAGATATACGCCGCATTGTCGGGCGGAATATTCGTGGCGGCAATAGCTCCTTAGTAATCCAAACTGCAACGGCAGGGCGGAATGGGATGTACTTACACGTACTCCCGTTCCGCCCGCCGAATTGCTCGATAGCGCTCGAATACTTTTTTTTCACTCTCGAATCCCAATGCCGAGCGTATGGAGCTTCCGCGGAAAGTATGCAACAGCATTTTCCAGCCCCGGAATAGAACGAACCCAGGATCATGTTTCAGTGCTGCTGGGATGTGATGAAGTTTCATCCAGCGCTCGGCTCGCCAGCGCATGAATTCCACCTCTTCGGCGGGAAGGTGTTCAGTACGCACCACGGCCGTGGTGCCATCGTATTCCTCGAGCCGTTCGTTCATGATCAACCCCTGGTCGCGGAAGTCCTTTGTCATTGGCGTACGCGGATACGGCGTGGGGTGCTGAATGTAAGGCCAGTCGACGTAGCGGCGGGCAAATTCAAGATTGGCTTCGATGGACTCGCGGGTGTCGCCGGGGCTGCCAACGATCAATCCGCCAACCACGTACATTTCATAGCGATGGATGTAGTCGATGGCTTTGATTGTTGCGTTTCCGGTGTTTTGGCCGTTGGTGCGCTCCGTATTCTTGGCGGAAGCCTTTAGAAACTCGAGATCGCCTTCCAGAATATTTTCGATGCCGAGAAAAACGTACCGGAAGCCGGCCCTTCGCATGAGCGGGGCGAGTGTCTCGCCGTGATTGGCGATGGCGGAAGTCATGGCCTGTACGAAGTAGTCGATCGTGTGCAGCCCTGCGGCAATGATAGCCTCGCATAGCGCTTCGAAGCGACGCACGTTCAGAGTAATGTTGTCATCGACCAGAAAAATAGTTCGAGCGCCGTGATCGCGCGCATCGCGGATATCGGCCAGGACTCGCTCAAACGAGTAGGTATGGAAGTTGCGACCTCGCATTTCGATGATGGAACAGAAGCTGCAATCGTAAGTGCAGCCACGCGACGTCTCGATGACATCCACCTGGCGTCCGAGCATGGTGTATCCCTTGAGCACGCGCGCATCGCGATTCGGTAGCCGGATTTCGCTGTCTTCCAG